>Ga0207698_10002651_pt1 | contig 10638 bp, 9 predicted proteins | sample KBSCornC22_FD_184298 | JGI IMG/M metagenome (GOLD analysis project Ga0207698, IMG submission 184298) | Corn rhizosphere microbial communities from Kellogg Biological Station, Michigan, USA - KBS Corn C2-2 (SPAdes) (version 2) | ecosystem: Host-associated > Plants > Roots > Rhizosphere > Soil ...
ACTGAAATTGAGTGGAACCGATGCCGAACTCGGTCTGCGTAACTTCGGCATCGGTTCCACTCAATTTCAGTGTCCAGGCGTCCACCAGCGAGGGCGGCGGGTGGCTTACGGTGGCGAATAATGGCGGTACCACACCGGCATGTATCACTTACCAGACGAATAGCGGATTACTGACGACGGCGGGGCATTACACCGGGAGCATTACGATCACCAGCGGATCGCAATCTGTCACGGTTCCGGTGACCCTGGACGTAGTGGCAAAGCAGGCGTTGCCGCTACTCGGCGCGATCACGAACTCCGCTTCCCAGGCCGTCGGAGTTCTTTATCCCGGTGAAGCGATCGCAATTTACGGGCTAAATCTCGAGGGGACTACGTCCGCCCCTCCTTCTCCGAACGGCGTCAGCGTTCTCATCGGAGGGATCTCTGCACCCATCGTCGACGCCTCGCCGACGCTGATCCACGCGACCGTGCCCGCCGGGGCCGCGGGCCGGCACGATGTCACTGTCCAAGTGCAGAACGATGGCGGCTCCACGGCGACGTGGGATGTTCCGCTGATGGCTTGCGCCTCCGCCGCGGCGCCTGCAAGTTTTCAGATTGGCGGAGCAGGAGGGCTGGTCACGATTCAAATACAAGCGGCACCTTCCTGCCCGTGGACGGTGGCGAATCTGCCCATCTGGGCTTCGATCTCGGGAGCGGGCAGCGGGTACGGACCCGCTAGTGTTTCAGTGAACGTCTCGGCGAACAATGGACCGGCGCGAAGCACGATGATCTTGGTCGGCGGATTCGCCGTGCAATTGAATCAGGATGCAGCGAGCGCCTGCACATATACGTTGAACCTAAATGGGCAGGTGTTTTCCGCGGCAGGCGGGACCGGAATCGTGACAATCACTGCCGAGCCGAACTGTCAGTGGACCGTCGGAGTGCCACCCCCATGGGTCACGCTGCTTAACCCAACGTCGGGGTCGGGCAACGGATCGGTTCGTTTCCAAGTAAGTGCAAACAGCGGAATCGCCCTCGCTGGTTCCTTTACGATCGGGGGACAAACCTTCACCGTCCAGCAACAATCAGCCAGCATTGCCGGATTATCTTTCGTGGGCTCGCTGGCGCATTTCGCTACGTTGGAGAACTGGACCACCATGTTCACGCTGGTCAATAAAAGTGGCGAATCGGCTTTGGCACGCCTGACCTTATTCGGTGACACCAGCCTTCAACAGGTGGCTATTCCCGGTCCGATCAGCTTGCCCCTTATGCTTCCTCAATCTCCGGTGGCAGGTGTGATCCAGGCAGAATCGGTGGACCAAACAATTTCACCCAACGCATCGTTCCTGGTCGATACGGCTTCGGGTTATGAGAGCAACCCTGTACTTGTGGGTTCGGCGCAGCTGGCAGCCAGCGGAGCGGTGGATGGATTCGCTATTTTTCATCAGATTCAAACCACGCAGGAAGCTGTAGTGCCGCTTGAAACTCGCAACGCGGGCTCCTATTTGTTGCCGTTTGATAATACCGATGGCGTGGTGCTTGGAGTTGCCGTTGCAAATGTCGTCTGGCCCGCGCCCGGTGGAGCAGTCAGCGCAGAAGACAGGATTGGCGTGGTGATTCGCGACGATTCCGGGACAGTGATTGAAACCACTACTTTGGTGATTATTCCCGGCGACCACCGTTCTTTTGTTCTGCCGACGCAATATCCAGTCACTGCGAATATTCGCGGCACCATTGAATTTGATACACCCATGGGCGGCCAGATCAGCGTGTTGGGCCTGCGCTTCACGCCGCCGAATAATGCGCTCACCACGATTCCGGCTTTGGCGAACGTCGGAACTACTGGCGGAAGCATTGCTCACCTCGCTTCGGGCGGTGACGGGTGGCAAACCACCTTCGTATTGGTCAACACAGGTAGCAGCGCTGCGCAGACGACGCTTAGCTTCTTCAATGACGTGACCGGCGCTACCTTGTCACTGCCGCTGGCGTTCCCTCAAGCCGGCGACGGCACCATTATGGAGGTTCCCGCATACTCCACACAGCTAGCCGCCGGGGCGACTCTGGTAGTCGTCAGTGGCGGCGGGCCTCAACTTCTTACGGGCTCAGCGCAACTCAGCACTACTGGGAACGTTAGCGGGTTCGTGATCTTCCGCCACAACGACCAGGAGGCAGTGGTGCCCCTGGAGAGCCGCAACGCCCAGGGTTACATCATCGCTTTCGATAACACGAACGGAACGGCTACTGGCATCGCGGTGAACTCGGTTTCGAGCCAGCAGGCTAACGTTCCGGTGATCGTTCGTGACGATACAGGTGCGCAGATCGCAACCGATACCATCACATTGGCCGCGAACGGACACTATGCGTTTACGCTGGGGACGGACCGGTATCCTGCCACCGCGAACATTCGCGGAACTATTGAATTTGACGCGCCGGCTGGAGCGCAAATCGGCGCACTCGGAATACGCATGCCCAGTGGCGCGTCGCACACGTACACGACACTTCCGGCATTGGCTAAATAGCTGATCGTTTAATTGAGTTAGCCAGATGCCTCGATCGGTGAGCGAGCGGAGATGCTTCCGTTAATGTTCGTTATCGGGGCGGAAGTCCCAGACTGGGCGAGCGCTGTCTCACGCTCCGCTGCGGAGCCGGTCTAGTTTGCGACGATCGCGTTTCGATGGTTTGCCTTCCCGCAACGCTTCGTAATGTGGCATCGCCTTTCGCTCTTCCGCCAGCTTCAGCCGCAATTCCCGGCTCGCTTCCGTTTCACGGTAAAGCGTCTGTGCGATCATTGCCGGGCCGCGAATCTCGCTGAGAAGTACAACTTCAACCTGAAACTCGCCGCCGTCGTTCTTCACTTGCAGCAGATCGCCGACTCGAACTTCGCGCGAAGCCTTGGCTTGTTGTCCGTTAGCTTCAATTCTGCCGAGATCACACGCCCGTGAAGCGAGTGAGCGGGTCTTGAAGAATCGCGCCGCCCATAGCCATTTGTCCATTCTCACGCCGGTCATAATCCCATTCTCGTGCTAGGCAGCCGCGGCTTGCTTCGCTTACGAGCTAATCAGCTCGTTTCCGCTAGTTATGGTCCCAGTTTTTCTGGTACCTCTCGCTGTGTTGCTGCACTTGGGATCGTTGGCAAAATTACGCCAGACTGAGGCCGGGCCTCGGGAGCTGAACCCCGTCCTCGCCCATGGGCGGGGTTAATCAAACATACTCAAGGAACGGTCACACCGGACGAGGAGTTCCCCGAGGCGGTACCGATAATGCTCCTTATCGGCCCGTATCGTACGGCTGGGAGTCACAGCCGACTGGTAGTATTCGATTATGCCCGATAGCCCGCGTTTTCCCGCGGCCGTTTATGCGGAGACCGTCCTGTCGGTCAATTTTCGAGATGCGCAACGCCTCTTTCTCAACTCGCTGATCGAAATACATTACGCACACACGCTGATGCTTGCGCGCCAGCGGATTATCTCGCCATCGGCGGCGCGGGCCTGCGTGCACGGACTGGACGAGCTCAATCGGACCGAACTCTCCAGCGTTCCTTACGACGGCCGTTCCGAGGACCTCTTCTTCTTTGTCGAAGAGGCGCTTGCGCGAGTCTGCGGCAGGACAATCGCAGGCGTCATGCACACGGCCCGGAGCCGGAACGATATCGACATCACGCTGTACCGCATGGGTCTGCGCACGGAACTCCTCGGCATCATCCGCAATCTGAACGCGGCGCGAGAAGTGCTGCTGGACCTCGCACGCCGCCACATCTCGACACTAATGCCGGCTTACACCCATACGCAGCCAGCCCAGCCCATCACGTTCGGACACTATCTGATGGCGGTGGTCGAACTCATGGGAAGAGATGAGCGCCGGTTGCAGGCCGCGTATGCCACCGTGAATCGCTGTCCACTCGGAGCGTGCGCGATTTCGACAACGGGTTTTCCCATCGACCGCGCATTCACCGCAGCGCTCCTCGGGTTCGAAGGGCTGCAACTCAACTCATACGGCGCCATCGCCGCCACCGACTACCTGACGGAGGCCGCCGGCGCGATTGCCACGGCGATGTTGAATCTCGGCCGTGTGACACAGGACTTCCTCACATGGTGCACGGCCGAATTTGGGTATTTGCGCCTGCAGGATGCATGGGTTCAGATCAGCAGCATCATGCCCCAGAAGAGGAATCCGGTGCCCTTTGAGCACGTGCGCGTGCTGGCGAGCAAGGCAATGGCGCAGGCGCAGGGAATCTTCACTTGTCTCCACAACACGCCTTTTGGCGACATCAATGACGCCGAAGACGACTTGCAGCCGCTCGTCTTCGGTGCCGCCGGCGATGCCATCAGGGCACTTGCGCTGTTTGCCGGCGTTATGGGCGGTTGCGAAGTGAATACGGCGCGCATGGAGGAACGAGCCCGGTCGGATTTTCTGACCGTGACTGAAGTGGCCGACACCCTGGTCCGCCGCGAAGGCGTCAGTTTTCGGGAAGCGCACCACTTAGTTTCAGCCGCGGTGAAGCTACTGGATGGAACGTATTCCGATGCCGCAATGGCTCAGGCAGTCGAGGCGCTCGCGCCTTCACACTTCGGCCGCGCGCTGCGGATTTCTCGCGCAGATCTTCTGCAGGCTCTCGACGCCCGCCACTTTGTGGATGTCAGGCGCATCCCGGGTGGAACCGCTCCGGAGGCTATGCGGTCGGCACTGACGCAGGGGGCGGGGCAGGTGGCCGAGACGCGAGTCTGGATCGAGAGGAAGACGGCGGAATTGGCGGCTTATCCGGTCAGCATCGGGGAGGAATGCCGCACGCTCCTCAATCCCGGCTGATGACCGGCTTTTCCAGGGAGGTTTCACGGGATAACAGACACGCAGGATCGCTGCTTTGTTCCCGAACGCCCGTGAGGTACGACGAGTTGGCCCGAGCGGAAAGCGCTGGGCCGGCGATGGTCGGCGTTGGTACCAGCAGGGCTTTCGCAAGACGTTTCCGATAATACGTGATAACGTTACGTGCGCCGGCCTAACCTGTCCAATTCCGCGTGCTAAACTACTTTCGCAAGTCACCAAGGCGATGTTTGGGTGAAGTGATTCCACCCCTCGATTGCATTGCTTCCTACCGAAAAGATCGCCTCCAAGCTCGACATCGATGTGGACGCAGACGGAAACATTACGGGCCTGAACAAAGCACTTGGACACGATCCGGATGCGGACGCGACCGATAATAGTTCTTAACAGTGGACGCTATCGATCGAGTGTCGCCTCGTTGCTCCACGGCACGGCCTTGCTGAGGCCGGTCGCGTTATTCGTCCGGAACCAGCATCAGCCGCCTCTGTCTCAGTAACGGCGGCTATCGCCCAGGACCACGGGCCGCGGGAGGAGGAAGCGTGCCGCCTTCGGCGAGCGTCTTCATGTTGTTCAGCGCACGTGTAAACTGTGCGGTCCGTTGCTGAATATCCTTCTCCCGAGCGGCGTCGTCAGCCAGCATCGAGTTGTCAAAGACCAATGTGTAAAGCAGCTTTGACGTGGTCGCGCTCACCGGAACTGCTTCCACAGTGCCGTGATACAGGTTGTACCGGAGGCCTTCCCGCACCGGCTGCGTGTAGGTGTACGACATACTCGTTTTCGCGACGAGAATCTCTATGACAGCGCCGTTGCGAAGCGACCGCACTGCACCGACCTCGCCATCTTTACCAGAAGTGATCACACAATCGACTTGTAGCCATTCTTCGATATCGCAGTATTTGCCGACGCGCTTCCAGACGTCCGCCGCAGGACGGTTAACAGCAATTTCGAGGTGGATGGAAGTGTAATGCGGATTCGGAGTCTGTAATGGCGCCGGAGCTGGCGCCTGGGCGAAAGCGGTGCTGAAGACGACAACTAGCAGACCGACGATCATTGGCAAATTCCGCAACTGTCTTCGCGAACAAAAAGATTGCATGGCCTCTTGTATATCACATCGAGCAGCCGCGGCAAGCCCTCGGGATAATGTTCGACAACACTCCTCAGAGGTTCTGTTCTTTCTGTGTCCTCCTGCCGATTAGAAAGGCCATGAGCTTCTTCGAGCGATCCCTAGTGAGAAAACAGATTCACAGCGTGCATGTCGATTCCGAAGTTACCTGCCTAATGCTTACCGACGGCACACAGGTCACAATTCGTGGCTGGGTAGTCGTTGAGCCGGGGGCTGCCTCTCATACTCTTGGGTTGCCGACTCTAGCTGGAGTGCCCGAAGCCACAGTTCGCGTGGTGAAGGGTTCACCGCCGGCGTAGGCGTTCGTAGATCTCTATTTGCAGTCTTTGCCTTGTTTGATGGTCACGAAGCAAGCGTACCAGTCACCGGCGAGAATCTCATGGCCGCGTTGCAGAGTCATCGAAGCATGAGCAGCGGTGCCATGGCTCTTGTGGCCCGGAACGTCGAAGCAGATCGCATTGTGAATGTAATTCTCGACGGTATCCTTTTGCCGGGCGCCGACCGTCTGACCATCGATCTGCGTCTTGTAGGGTTCGGGCCAGAGGTTCCGTGGGTCCCGAGGATGCCCGCCATTCTCCAACGAAATTAGGTGGTCTTCCTCGTAGCAGCCCGGACTGTTCGACGAAAGCATACAGGTGGCATTCGGATCATTTACGGTATCGGCTTATTGCTGCATCTGTGTCAGTTTGAGCGGATTCGTATAGGAGGTCGGAGGGCGAATTGTGCTTGTGCTCCAGGTGGGATTGCACAGGTTATCGGCGATGTTGGCTGTGCCGAAGATGATTGTCCGAAGTCCATTCCACGAACTCAAATTGGCCGACCAGCTCGGGCTTTAGCCACCGGCACTCTGACATCTTCGCGGCCGTAAGCCCCGCGCCCCAGCGCCCGACCTTCTTCTCCGGTAGATTCGCAAACGGACAGTCCTTGATCTCTAGTGGCTTTATCTTCTTGAAGAGTTGCATTCGCGATGCCGGCGTGAATCCGTTTCGGGTGCGCGCGGCATAGATGAGTTTGCCACTATCGTAATAACCGATCACCAGGGCATCGAAGTTCTTCGGAGAAGGTGTGTATCCGGCGATCACGAGCTCCTGCCCCTGATTCACACGCATCTTCTGCCAAACACCCGAGCGCAGTCCCGGCTCGTACTTGCTGTCCCGACGTTTTGCTACTAAACCTTCCAGCCCTTGCGCTTTAACGGACTGAATCAAGTCTGTCAGGCTCGCCTTGAGCTCGGGCGAATATCGGACCGGCTCTGGCAATTTGGGCAGAATCCGCTTCTCCAGCAGTTCGCGCCGTTTTACCAGCGGCTCGTCCATCACATCCCTGCCGTTCAATCGAAGCAGGTCGAAAACGAAAAAATGCAACCGCGCAGTCGTCGAACCGTAGTTCTGCAGAATGTTGAAGGAAGGCTTACCAGCAGCATCGAGAGCTATGACTTCGCCGTCGATGACGGTGTCATCCGGCATCCTGCAAGCGCTGCGACAATGCCAGGATATCGGGCACTCAAGTCGTTGTCGTTTCGCGAACGCAGCCGCACTTGGCCGCCGCTCTTTATAGCTAAGGCGCGATAGCCATCGAACTTCAGTTCATACAGCCACGCCTTGCCTTCGGGTAACTTTTCCGTTCGCAGAAGGAGCATCGGCTCGACAAATCCGACTCTCGCCCGTTTCCCGACCATACAGACAGCTTAAAGCGAACGTCGAACCTGAATAGTACCCGGATCGGGACTCTAGAGCTTGCTCATGATGCGGTCGTGGATCCAGTGTTCGTCCCACCATTCACGCGGGTTGATCTGCACGCCGTCGATCTGCATGCTGAAGTGCACGTGCACGCCGCCGGCGAGGCCAGTCTCGCCGGCAATCCCCATCTTCTGTCCCTTTTTGACCATCTCGCCTTCCTTGACGTCAATCTCGCGCAAGTGGCCGTAGATCGACTGCAGGCCATAGCCGTGGTCCAGTACGATGCAGTTGCCGTAGATGCCGAGATTCTTCGCCCACACCACGCGGCCGTCATTGGCAGCCTGAACAGGTGAGTTCTGGACATCGGAAAGATCGAAGCCGAGGTGCACCTGCTGATCGATTTTCTTGCCGTGGAAGATGTAATTGCGCACGTCGGCAAAAACCGATTCCTCTTTGCCCCAATGAATGAACGGGCCGTTCCAAAGCACCTTCTGCTCGGTTTTCAATCGGAGATCGGCGAGCTGCTGGTTGTTCTGAAGGCGCATCGTCCCGTTGATATAAAGGAAACGCGAGAGTAGGTCCTTGCCGGGCAGAACCTGGTTGGTCGGATCAACTGAGTGCACCAGCTTTTCCATGAGCGCGTCCGAAATCTCGAAATCCCGCGTGCGGAATTTTTTCGAAAACAATTTGAACCAGAAGGACGCCGTGGCTTCAGTGCCGGCGAGGTTGCGCGCATAAACCCGCGGCTTGACGTCCGGCGGCAAGTCCCAGGGATAGGCGAACATGGCGAAGCGCTGATTCACGTTCTTTCCGGGAAGAGGGAAGCTGTGGAAAGTGTATGTTCCAACTTTGACGCCGGCATCGTTCCATGATCCGCTGGAGGTCATCGTCACCAACTCCATACCGCCCTGGTTGACGTAGTGCTGGAATTCGTCGGCAATGACGCGCGGCGCCTCTAGAACAACATCCACCTCCGTCGCGTTGACTGTAGTGTTCGCCCGCAAGTCATTAGAAACGGCTTCGATCACCAGCCGCGCGTTGCCGTCTTTGAGATTCGGTGCCTTGTTTTTGCCCGCTTCGAAGGTCACGCTACGTGGCCGCTGGTGCCGGCTCCAGAGGATCCAGGTCGAAGGCTGGCTTTCCGCGTACACGGGATAGCGTGCGCCATTCTGCTCAAGATATGCGTGCACCCGCCTCACCCCGTGCGCATTGGTCAAATGAACCGTTACAGGAGTGCTGAGGCCGATCGTCTTGACGGCTGGCGTGATGCTCAGCGCAGTATTGGAAGACGCTACCCAAAGGGAAATGATCCCTGAGACCGCCAGAAAAACCAAAATCAGTATTGCTTTCACTTCTTCACCCGGGAATCCATCCAGCCGATTGTCTTGTCCCAGCCTAGCGGAAACGACCTACCGTAGTCACGCAACTCCAAATCTCGGTTGGCCTTGATCAATGTACTCCTGCTAGAATTCCGGCTGTCGATATAGAGTCGTTAATGTTGCACAACGGGCATAGCACCAGGGTCTGAGCTCAAACTCTTAGAGTCCCAGTCGGTCCAGCGCCGGTTTTTCGTAGACGTCGTCTTCGCCGGGGTAACGCAGACGGACCTCGAATTTGCCGGTTTCCTTCGCCAGGGCCCAAATCAGGCTCTGGCCTGCCGGCACGGTGTCCGGCTGGCGAGTGAACACTTCATCTGAAAATGCTTCTTCCGCGTCAATAACTCCCCATCCCTTGGAGCGGAACATCGTCAACAGATCGCCCAAGAAAAGGGCATTCAGCATGTTGTAGTGAATCAAAAGCGTATGCGGCACGCCACGCCCCAGCACGTCCCGGGAGAGCTGGTCGTAGAACTGCGCGCGATCCCAGATATGGTCAAGGTAGGGCTGCCGGTACAGTGTCACATCGAACCCTCGCTCCTGCTTCAATCGCGCGAGTAGACGTTGGTTGTAATACCAGTCCGACGCATCAATGGTAACGGCGCCGTTGCGGTATCCGTGTTTGGCTAGGAAGGAACGGAAACGGTCGCGGAGCTCCCGCGTCTGGCCTTCGTTGAGTGCCGGAAAGCGGAACCACTTCCGGAAACCGGAGTAGCTGCGCAGCACGCCGTCATTTTGCAAAATGTCTGCCTCGAATTCCGCCGCCGTGATTTTTCCAAACAAAGGTTGATGGCTATACGTGTGGTTTCCGATGCGATGGCCCGCTGCGCTCCAGCGCTTCAGGATACTTGAGCCTTCCGAATTGTCCACGCTCTGGCCGATCGCGAACAAAAACGCCCGCGTCTTCCCCAGATGAGTCAGAAGGCGCTCTTCCGCCTCGGATCGGTGCTCCTCAGGAATGATTTGCCACCGGACATCGTCCATCGTGATGGCAACCCTCGGCCGAGTTTGCGCGAACAACGGAGTGGCGCAAAGAACCAATGCTTCGCGTCGAGTGGTTCTCATCAATGATTGACCGTAACACAGCGGAACCTGCATCGGATCCAACGCGGGAATTCTCTTCTTGATGTTCCCGTCGCGCAGAGGTAATGTGCTCATGACGCAGCTTCCGATAATGCCCAATAACGAGGACGAAATGACCGATTTGATTAGCCTTGAAAAGATCGCACAGTGGCAAAAGCTGAAGACGCTTGTTCTGGACAGGGTCTCCTCGCCGATTACGAAGCGCGTTTACAACATGGCGCTGGATGAGTTTATGAGCTTGTTCCAGCGGGCGCCGCGCCCCGGCTTCACCAAGGCTACTGTGAGCGCTTGGCGACTATCCCTAGAAGACCGCCGGCTCGGTTCGTCCTCCATCATTATTAGAATGTCGGCGATCCGCAAGCTGGCCGCCGAGGCGGCGGACAATGGCCTGCTGGCGCCCGAACTGGCCGCCGGTATTAGTCGCGTGAAGAGCGCCAAAACGCAGGGTATCCGCGTCGGCAACTGGTTGTCGCTACGGCAGGCACAAGCTCTCCTCAGCGCGCCGGATACAACGACGCTTCGCGGGTTGCGCGACCGCGCCATCCTGGCTGTGCTCGTCGGCTGCGGGCTCCGGCGC
>Ga0207698_10002664_pt1 | contig 10616 bp, 7 predicted proteins | sample KBSCornC22_FD_184298 | JGI IMG/M metagenome (GOLD analysis project Ga0207698, IMG submission 184298) | Corn rhizosphere microbial communities from Kellogg Biological Station, Michigan, USA - KBS Corn C2-2 (SPAdes) (version 2) | ecosystem: Host-associated > Plants > Roots > Rhizosphere > Soil ...
CCGACACGCCCGGCCACGAGCAGTACACCCGCAACATGGCGACCGGCGCGTCGAACTCCGATCTCGCCGTGGTGCTGATCGATGCCCGCAAGGGCGTGCTGACGCAATCGCGCCGCCATTCCTATATCGCTTCGCTGCTCGGCATCCGCCACATCGTTCTGGCGGTGAACAAGATCGACCTCGTCGGCTTCAGCGAGCAGATCTTCAACGACATCGTTGCCGACTATAAGACGTTTGCCGCTCAGCTTGGCTTCAAGACGCTGGTGCCGATTCCGATCAGCGCGCGCTACGGCGACAACGTCATCGCGAAATCGCCGAAGATGCCCTGGTATCACGGCCCGGCGCTGCTCGATCATCTGAACATGGTCGACGTCGAATCCGATGTCGCGGCCAAGCCGTTCCGCATGCCGGTGCAATGGGTGAACCGCCCCAATCTCGATTTCCGCGGCTTCTCCGGCACGATCTCCAGCGGCCGCGTGAAGCCGGGCGACGCCGTCGTCGTCGCCGGTTCGGGTCGCACGTCGAGGGTGACCCGCATCGTGACGATGGACGGCGATCTGGACGAAGGCATGGCCGGCGAAGCGGTCACGATCTGTCTGGCCGACGAGATCGACATGTCGCGCGGCGATATCCTGGCGCCTGCGTCGGCACGTCCGGAAGTCTCCGACCAGTTCTCGGCGCATCTCCTCTGGATGACCGAGGATGAGATGCTTCCCGGCCGCCAGTATCTTTTGAAGGTCGGCGCCAAGACGATTCCCGCGACCGTCACCGAGTTGAAGCACAAGGTCGACGTCAACACGCTCGACCATCTTGCCGGCAAGACGCTGGCGCTGAACGAGGTCGGTTACGGCAACATCTCGCTCTCCACGCCGATCGCGTTCGATCCCTATGCGGAGAACCGCGACACCGGCGGCTTCATCCTGATCGACCGTTTCACCAACGGCACCGTCGCCGCGGGCATGATCGATTTCGGTCTGCGCCGCGCGACCAACGTGCACTGGCAGGCGCTGGACGTGAACAAAACGGCGCGCGCGGGGCTGAAGGTCCAGAAGCCCGCCGTGCTCTGGTTCACGGGGCTTTCGGGCTCCGGCAAGTCGACGATCGCGAACCTGGTCGAGAAGGCACTCTTCGCCGACGGCCGCCACACCTACATCCTCGACGGCGACAATGTCCGCCACGGCCTGAACCGCGATCTGGGCTTTACCGATGCCGACCGTGTGGAAAACATTCGCCGCGTCGGCGAAGCCTCGAAGCTGTTCGTCGATGCCGGCCTGATCGTGCTCGTGTCTTTCATCTCGCCGTTCAAGAGCGAACGCCGCATGGCGCGCGAGCTGGTGGGAGAAGGCGAGTTCATCGAGGTCTTCGTCGACACGCCGATCGAGATTTGCATGCAGCGCGATCCGAAAGGCCTCTATGTCAAGGCGCAAGCCGGGGAGATCAAAAACTTTACCGGCATCTCAAGCCCTTACGAACTCCCGGAAAATGCCGAGATCACGGTTAAGACCGCCGGGCGTACTGCGGAGGATTGTGCCGCCGAGATCGTAACCTACATGCGCAAATACGGAATCGTGCCCTGACAGCCCTGAATTGAAACTTCGCGGTCTCTGGCGCGTTAAGCGCTCATGGGTACGCGGGTCTCGATCATTTTCGGTCTTTTGCTGCTCGGTGGCTGCGCAAGCGGCGTCCAACAGGATCAGCCGCCACATTTCATCGTGTTCTTTTCGGGCGACAGCGCGACGCTGACGCCCGAAGCACAACTCATCGTCAAGGATGCCGCGTCGCATATCCGCAACGCGCGTCCGGCGAGCGTGATGATCGCTGCGGGCGTGAGAGCCGGCGACAACATGGACATCTCCGAGCCGCGGTTCCAGGCCGTTCGCGAGGCGTTGCTCGCGGACGGGATAGAGCCTGCGATCATCGCGCGTGCGCCCCTTCCGGGCCCGAAGCTCGCCGCCGTCGATGGCGGCCTTTCCAGCGGTGATGAACGCGCCGAGATCAGGCTGCTGGCGCGCGGACCTTAGGGGACCGCTTCAAACATCTGTTGTTCTGAAGGTCACGAACTCCGCCAGCGGCACCCGTTCGCTGTAGAGGGCATTCACGAGCGCGTCCTCGTCCGCGTGGCCGATCGCCATGCCGCAAAAGATCATCTCGTTCTCGGGCACCAAAAGATATTCGCGGATGACGCGGTGCCAGACCGCCCAAGCCTCCTGGGGACAGGTATGAAGCCCATGCTCGCGCGCGAGCAGCATGATGTTCTCGAGTAACATGCCGAGGTCCGACCATTGGCCCTGCTGCATCTGACGGTCGATGGTGAAGATGAGGCCCGCCGGCGCGCCGAAGAATTCCCAATTGCCCGAAAAGAATTTGAGCCGGGCCGCCTTGTCCTCGCGCGGGATGCCCATGGTCGCGTACATCGCTTCGCCGATCCGAAAGCGCCGCGACTTGTAAGGCTCCGTCAGATCGGGCGGATAGATGTGATATTCGGGCCGCTCACCCATCGGATGCTGTTTGCGCGCCTCGGCGACGCGCCGCACGAGTTCGTCGCGCGCCGGCCCAAGAAGCGCGTACACTTTCCAAGGCTGGAGATTGCCGCCCGACGGCGCACGCGCCGCGAGCGTAAGGATGCTCTCGATCGTCTCACGCGGCACCGGATCGGGCCTGAACGCGCGGATCGTCTTGCGCGTGGCGATGGCTTCACTGACTTTCACAATACTTCCTTCGAATAGCGAAGCCCCATGAAGGCAGGGACATGCCGCGCTGTAAAGGATGGGGCCTTAGCAGCGGTCGTCCACGCAGCGTCAACTTGAGGGCGCCGGGTCGCTGTCGCGGGCTTTCACGAAAGATACGAAATTTGGCCTCTCTCGAAATCGTGACTATGTAATGGCGCTGAAGGCTCACGGGGAATAGGGCGAACGCCGGAATGTCGAATTATGTCGCGTCGCTGGTGACGTTCATTTCGCATCACGCGGAATGGGCGTTCCCGATCATGTTCATCACCGCGTTCGGGGAATCCTTTGTTTTCCTGAGCCTGCTCTTTCCCGGCACCGCGCTGATGGTGGCGGCGGGGCTTCTGGTGCCGGACGGAACGCTTCCGCTGTTGCCGCTTCTGTCGGGTGCGATTCTGGGCGCGGTTCTGGGCGACGGGATTTCGTGGCAGCTCGGGCGCCGCTACGGCCATCTGCTCGACAATCGCTGGCCGTTCACGCGCCGGCCCGACCTGATGATCCGAGGCACAGCGTTCTTCCAGAAGTACGGCGTGGCCGGCGTCTTCATCGGCCGCTTCTTCGGTCCTCTGCGCGCAACCATTCCGCTGGTCGCCGGTATCGCCATGATGAGGCCCGTGCCGTTCTGGTTCGCCAATGTCACGTCGGCGCTGATCTGGGGTCCGGCTCTTCTGCTTCCCGGCAGCGCCGTCGTCCTGTTCGCCAACAGGCTGCCGGTTTCCGGTCACTGGAAGATCGTCATTGCCGCGGCACTTCTATGCGCCGCCGGTGCGCTAGCGTGGCTCACGCACCGGATATGGTCGAAGCGCGCGAAGACGAATTAAGCAAGATGGCTGCGACGAAACTTCGGTGCCACCTAAAGCCTTGAAACCGCCCCAAAGTTCGGTCACCTAGCACGCCGCATGGGCAGAGATTTTTCCGAGTATCTGGAAGCTGTTGGCGAATGGCTGCACGCGCGGCGCAAGGGCATTGCGCGGCTTGCGGCGCTCGCGGTCGTCATCATCGCCGCGCCGCTCGCGGCGTTTGCGCTGCTGCCGACGTTTCTCGGCATGTTCGCGCCGCCGCTGGATTCATCGAAGGATCTCTATTCCGTCAACCGGCCGCTGGCCTTCACCTTCCTCGATAGCGAAGGCGCCGAGGTCGGGCACAGGGGCGCGATCATCGGCGCACGGCTGCATCTGAACGAGATGCCGGCCTATCTCCCCGCGGCCTTCATCGCGATGGAGGACCGCCGGTTCTACGACCATCACGGCATCGACGTGCGCGGGCTCGCGCGCGCGCTGTGGACCAATTTCCACAAGGGCCATGTCGTTGCGGGCGGCTCCACGATCACACAGCAGACCGCCAAGATCGTCTTCACCGGCCAGGAACGCACCCTGAAGCGCAAATGGCAGGAACTGTTCGAAGCCGCACAACTCGAAAAGACGCTGTCAAAGACCCAGATCCTGGAACTCTATCTGAACCGCATCTATCTGGGTTCCGGCGCCTACGGCGTTGACGGCGCGGCACACGTCTATTTCAACAAATCGGCGCGCGAACTCACCCTTCCCGAAGCCGCGATGCTGGCGACGCTGACGCGTGCGCCGTCCGTATTCTCGCCGCGCCGCGATCTTGCGGCAGCCCAGGCACGCGCGAGCCTGGTCCTGAATGCAATGGTCGAGACCGGCGCGATCACGCAAGCGCAGGCGGCGCAGGCCCGCGCCAATCCCGCCGTGATCGCAGACCGCGCGGCGATGGATGCGCGCAACTTCTATCTCGACACCGCTGCCGACGAGGCAATGAAACGCGCGACCATCGGCGGCACGGCGCCGACCGCCGACCTCATCGTGCACACCACGCTCGATCCCCACATCGAGGATGCCGCGCGCACCGCGTCCCTGCACGTGCTGCACAGCAAATCCGGTCGCAAAGCGCATGCGAGCGAGGCGGCTGTGGTGGTGATGAAACCGGATGGCGCTGTGGTGGCGCTGATCGGCGGCATCGATTATGCCGAGAGCACGTTCAACCGCGCGACGCAGGCACACCGCCAGCCGGGATCTGCCTTCAAGCCGTTCGTCTATCTCGCCGCACTCGAAGCAGGGCTCACGCCCTGGGACCAGCGCGACGACGAACCGGTCGACATCAATGGCTGGACGCCGACGAATTACGGTGGCCGCTCCTACGGTACGCTCACGCTGGCCCAGGCGCTGGCGCATTCGGTCAACACGATCACTGCCAATCTCGCGCAGGAAGTCGGCATCTCGACCATCGTGGATGCGGCGGAGCGCTGCGGCATCTCCTCGCCGCTCGAGCAGAATGCCTCGCTCGCGCTTGGGACCTCGGAAGTGACGCCGATCGAACTCACTACCGCCTATGCGGTGTTTGCCAATGGCGGCACGGCGGTTGCGCCCTATTTCGTGACCGAGGTCGACGGTGCCGGCAATCGCGTGCTGTACAAGCGCCAGCCGCCGGAGCCGCAACGCATCATTGCAGATCACGTGAACAAGGACCTCGTCGCCATGCTCTATGGCGTGGTGACCAGCGGCACGGGACGCAGCGCCGCCATTCCCGGCCACGAAGCCGCGGGCAAGACCGGCACCACGCAGGACTATCACGACGCCTGGTTCGTCGGCTTCACCGCCGATTACGTGACGAGCGTGTGGGTGGGCAATGACGATTCTTCTCCAATGAAGAGCGTGACCGGCGGAACGCTTCCTGCCACGATCTGGCGCGACGTGATGGTGAGCGCGGAGGACGGACTCAAAGCCACGCCGCTCAACAAATCCTCGCCGCAAGCGCCCGTCGAAGACACGACCGAATACGACAGCGGCCTGACGGAAGCACCGGCGACGACGTCATCCGACGACGAATCCGGCGGCGCCTCCACATCGGCAGAGAACGAACCGCATCAGCAGTCTCCGCCAGGCGAGCGCCGCAACTTCTTCGACTGGCTGTTCGGCGGCCGGCCTTCGAATACGCCACCGCCTCCGCCACCGCCTCCTCCGCAGTCCGGTGAGAGCGACGGGGATAACGACTCGAACTGAGTCTCACAAAGCGCTCAGTGTTTCAGTTCGAACACCACGCCGGCGTTGTTTGCGCCGCCCGCTGAAGCGGCGCCGTAGAGATTGCCCTTCCTGTCCCGGATCAGACCGGCATAGGGCGTCGCGCCCGTGGCGCTCGTGAAGGCGTGCAGCACGGTTTCCGTTCCATTGGGCGCGATCTTGAAGATCGTCCCGCAACCATCACTGCAACCCGTGCCCGTGCCGCCGGCGGACGTCGTGCCATAGAGATTGCCGTCCCCGTCCAGGATCAGGACGGCATAGGGGTAGCTTCCATCGGCGCCACCGGCAAAGGCGTGAAGCACCGTCTCGGTGCCGTCCCTGTGCAGTTCGAATACCGTTCCGCATCCCTTGATCTGGCTTTGCGCGCACGGACCGCCACCGCCGTAAAGAGTGGTGCCGTAAAGATTGCCGTTCCTGTCCGCAATCACGCCACCATGAGGACTGGCGCCGTCGGTACCGCCCTCAAAGACATAGAGCAGCCTCTCCTTGCCGCCGGGCGTGAGTTTGAAGACGGTGCCGAGGCGATCCACGCTGCCACCGCCAGCCGTCGTGCCGTAGAGATTGCCCTTTCTGTCCATGATCGGCGTGCCATAGGGCTGGGAGCCATCCGCCATGCCCCTGAACGAATGAAGCACCGTCTCAGTGCCGTCGGGCGCGAGCTTGAATACCGTGCCGACGAGATGCGCGCCGCCGCTGGTCGTCATCCCGTAGAAATTGCCTGCAATATCTCTCATGAGCGCCGAAGACGGACTCGCGCCGTCCCTGCACTGTGTTTTTCGGCAGAAAGAATAGAGCAACTTCTCTTCACCGCCGGCGGTGAACGCGAAAACCGCGCCCTCTCCTCCGGCCCCACCGTTCGTGGTCGTTCCATAGAGATTGCCGGCAGCGTCGAGGATCAGGCCGGCATCCGGGAACGCACCGTCGTCCGGTCCGCCGCCGAAGATGTGCAGCACCGTCTCCGTGCCGTCGGGCGCGATTTTGAAAATCGCGCCCGGTGTGTCCCCGCCGCTGGAAAAGGTGGCCCCGTAAAGATTGCCTTGCGAATCCCTGACCAGGCCAATCGGGCTTTCGCCGTCGCCGCCGTTCGGATCGAACGCGTGCAGCACCCGGTATGTCCCCGCGTACGTGGCTGCGGGTGCGAGCGCAAGGCACAGGGACAATGCCCCTGCCGCGGCGCCCGAGCGATTGACCGACATGGCGTTCCCCCTTCTTGGCGAACCACGCGTTCCGCCTTCTGGTTCAACCCATTCTAAGGCACCTGGGTGGGAATTTCGAATGCCGTCGAAGCGGATCGACAAGGCATTCCAACCCATGCATGCCGGCGGCGGTTGCAACTTTTCCCGTGGCGCACAAGCACGCTAAGGTACACGCATTACCTGATTCAGTTTCGTACAAACTTTCCGTTGGGGCATCACGCAATGCGCTGCGTCATACACATTGGAGGAATGAAAACGGGCACCACCAGTATCCAGCGGTGCTTCCACAAGAGACGCGACGACATCCTGTCCCGGTTCGGATTCTGGTATCCCAAAGCCTTCGAGCGCCCCAACGAATTCCTGCACCGCGACCTGAGTTCGCCCGGCTCGACGAAGAACTGGCCCGAAGGCCGCGTGGCACTGCGCCTCGAACGGCGAGGTGCCATAGCGGCCGGCGCGAAGACCGCTGTCTTCTCCTCTGAATTCTTCCAGCTCTACGACACGGAGCGGGTCGCGCGACTGCGCAAATTCCTTGAGGAATTCTTCAGGAGCTTCCACATCGTCTATTACGCGAGACGGCAGGACCTTCTTCTCGCGAGCCTTCATTCTACCGAAGTCCGCAGCAGCGGGCGAAAGACAGATACCGATCCGCTGTCGTCTTACAGGCGGCGCGGGCGCACGTTCTTCGATCACCTCCATATCTGCGACACATGGGCCGGCGCATTCGGCGCACAAAGCGTAACGGCCCGTGTCTTTGAGAAGCAGAGGCTGGCCGGCAACGATGTCGTGACGGATTTCGCGTCGGTGATCGGCCTGCCGCTGCCGGAGAAATACTGGAAGAACCAGGCCAATTCCTCTCTCTCGCTCGAGGCCCTGTCCGCCCTGATCCATCTCAACGGAACGGAGGAAAAGGACAATGCAGCGCTCAGGCACGCCATCATCGCGGGCGACTGGATCGTGGGCGACCGCGACATCCCGATGATCGTCCGCAGGAAGGCCAAAAAATTTGTGCGGGGTTTCGAGGCTAGCAATGCAGCGTTCTTCTCCCGATACGTCGACCCCGGACACGCGACGGCATTCGCGCCCGACTTCAGCCGCTTCGCACAGTCGATACCGGAAATTCCGGTGGAGGCCACCGAAGCGCGAATCCAGAAGGCCCGGGCCGCAGTCGCGCTCGAACAGAACGACTCGAACTGACTACTGCGGCGGGTTCGCGAGCAGGTAGGGATAGCCGTTGTTGATGCTCGGGTTCAGTCCCCATACCGACGGACTGAACCCTGCCGGAAGTGCGGCTTTCATCTGCGCATCGCTAAGGCCGGTGACGCCGGGATAGTTCGCCTTGCTGCCAACACCCTGCGTCGGATCGCTGATGCCACTTGTGTCCAGATCCCAATAATCGTGCGGGGCCTTACCTTGGTTCACAACCGCACCAGAAAATCCTCCTGTGTATTTTCCGCCGCTGACGATGCCCGTCGAATAGGAATTTGCGACCGTGCCGGAGTCGACCTTTCCAATGAGGCCGCCGACCGATGCCGCCGAACCTCCGGAAACCGAGCCCGTCGCGTACGAATTGGCCGCGGTCGCGCGGCTGCTCAAGCCGACCAATCCCCCGCTCGACACTGTTCCACTGACGGCCCCCGTGGAAAAGGACTGTTCGATCAGAGACCCGTTATCGAATCCAATCTCTCCGTTCTGGCCCACAAGACCGCCCGCGTAATGCGCGCCGCTCACGCTCCCCGTCGCATACGACCGCCTGATGACACCACTGGCTCCAGTAAAGACGGCAACAAGTCCGCCTGCTGCAATTCCCGGCGCACTGACATTTCCAGTGGCGTGACAAAGTTCGATCACGCCACTACTAGACGTAACGAGTCCGCCGACGCTCGCGTTACGGTCGCCTGATACAGCGCCCGAGGCGAAGGAGCTGGAAATTGTGCCCTCATTTTCGCCCACCAGCCCAGCACCGAAGGATCCAGTTGGGACTGTGATATCAACCTCTGCCCAAGTACGATCGATAGTTCCGATATTATCAACGACCAATCCGGCAGCGATGCCGCCCACGGTGCAATTCGCTGTTCCTGTGGCAAAGGAATTCTCAATTCTTCCGGCGTTCTGATAAGCCAGAAGGCCGCTGCACGCGCTTTGGCCATTCGTGAGGCCGATATCCCGTACCGACCCGGCCGAACCGATGGATTCAAACATCCCACCAAGTCCACCGTTTCCACTCAACGCCAAATTCTCGACAACATGGCCAAGCCCTTCGAACGCGCCATCGAACGTGCTCGAAACGCGGTCGCCGCCGCCAGCTGCGTCATAGTCGTTTGCCAACGCATAGAAGCCGCTCGGGTTGGACGCAACATCCGCAGCGAGCGTCGCGATGTCGTTGACGAGCGTGTAGGTGTTGCCGTTGACGACGAAGCTGCTCGCCGTGTCCCAGAACGTGACGCTGCCGCCTGGATAGAAATTGAACGCGCCGGACGCGCCGTCCTCGAGCGTGATGGTCAGCCCGCCCGGGCCTTTCACGATCACCGTCGAGCGGACGAAAACGCTGTGTTGCGCGTCTAGAGTCAGCCGGTGCGCATTTGCCCAGGTCAACGGGGAGAGGATGCCGATGGCCGTCGCGCCGGCGCCGGTCGTGACCTTCACATCGGAAGCGCGCAGCATGATGCCCAGATCGCGACGGTTCAGGACCGCATTGGCCGCCGTCGGCGAACACACCCCGGCGGAGCAATTCATATTGCTGGTTTTGGCGGTGGAGATGACGACAGAACCCTCTGCCGCCCCGGCCAATATGAGCGTTGCGGCGAAGCCGAAAGCTGCAGCCTTGAGCATGTTCCGCCTCTTCATTGGAGGCGACGTCTATATCACACCCGCAGCTGTTGCGTTACAGCGGCGGGTTCGCGAGCAGGTAGGGATAACCGTTGTTGATGCTCGGGTTCAGTCCCCATACCGAAGGACTGAAGCCTGCTGGAAGCTCGGCTTTCATCTGCGCATCACTGAGGCCGGTAATGCCTGGATCGTTTGGAGGACTGCCGGCACCTTGGCTCAATTGGGAAACGCCACTTGTATCTAAGTCCCAGTAGGACTCGCCAATGCCTTGGTTAGCGTGATCGATGCCAAGCAAGCCACCGATGAAGGAATTACCCTTGGCACTTACAAGGCCAATAGAGTAAGCGCGCACTATCGTGCCAAAGTTGACGGCCAACAGCCCTCCTTCAGCTCCATTCCTGCCGCCGGCGACCGCGCCCATAGCATAACAATCTTGCAACTGACCGGTGTTGTCCCCAACCAACCCGCCGAGGACGGCAGATCCCGAGCTTGTAACGATACCAGTCGCGTAAGACGCCTGAATCAGCCCGGTATTTGTTGCCACAAGACCGCCGCCGCTGCTTCCTCCATCATTGGTAGGTTTGATCGAGCCGTTTGCGTGCGAATCGGACACCGTGCCCATATTAAAGCCCACCAAGCCTCCCGACTGCCCTCCTCCAGTCACGTCACCGGATGCGAACGACGTCGCTATCGCCCCGTCATTCCGTCCTATAAGACCTCCCACGCCGTCTGCATTGTCGCCTTTCACTTTTCCTGTCGCATGGGACAGCGAGACAGTTCCGCGGGAGGTATTGTAGCCGAGCAACCCTCCGATGTCGGAACAACAA
>Ga0207698_10002673_pt1 | contig 10600 bp, 9 predicted proteins | sample KBSCornC22_FD_184298 | JGI IMG/M metagenome (GOLD analysis project Ga0207698, IMG submission 184298) | Corn rhizosphere microbial communities from Kellogg Biological Station, Michigan, USA - KBS Corn C2-2 (SPAdes) (version 2) | ecosystem: Host-associated > Plants > Roots > Rhizosphere > Soil ...
CTAAGCGAAATCAAGCGACTCACAAACGGCCGCGGCGTGGACATTGCGCTTGAGGCGGTGGGACTGAACCAGACGGTGGCCAGCGCAATTGATTGTGCGCGCAAAGGCGGAACCGTGACGCTCATAGGCAATGTTTCCCCTGAGGTTACTCTGCCGTTGCAGAAAGTTGTTGTGAAACAGCTAAGACTCCAGGGCTCCTGCGCATCATCCGGTGAATATCCTGAGGCAATTGAGCTTATCGCGGCCGGCAAGATTAAGGTGAAGCCCCTGATCACCGCCGTTGCCAGCCTTGAAGAAGGGCCGCGCTGGTTTGATCGCCTGCATTCGCGGGAGCCGAATCTGATGAAGATTGTCTTGTCACCGAGGGTTTAATGAGCGACACACTTTTTGATCTCGGCGGCAAGGTCGCCATTGTTACCGGAACCAGCCGTGGGCTGGGTCAATATTTCGCGCGAGCGCTGGCGCGGGCCGGCGCAGACCTCATCATCACCAGTCGCTCGCTCGACACGCTTGCTCCCTTTGAGAAAGAGATTGAGGCGCTGGGGCGTCGGGTGGTGTCGCTTGAGCTTGACGTCACTAATCAGGAGAGCATTGACAAGATGGCGCACGATGCTGAAGCGGCGTTCGGGCAAATTCACATCCTTGTGAATAATGCGGGCTGCAATCGCCGGAAGCTTGCGCTTGAAGTGACATGGGATGATTGGAACACTGTGCTTGACACAAATCTGCGTGGCAGTTTCTTTGTGGCGCAGGCAGTTGCTCGGGGCATGACCGCCAATGGCTACGGGCGAATTATTAACATAGGCTCTGTCACATGCGTGGCAGGCTACGCGGGCCTGGCGCCTTACGGAGCAAGCCGCGGGGGCATTCGGCAAATGACGATGAGCCTCGCCGCTGACTGGGGCAAATACGGTATTACGGTCAACTGCCTGGCGCCCGGCTGGTTCAAGACCGAGCAGAGCCGCGTGCTCTATGAGGACGAGGGTTGGGTCGAGTATCTTACTGAGCGCATTCCCATGGGGCGACCGGGCCAGCCGGGCGATCTCGACGGTGCTGTAGTTTTCCTTGCTTCAGAAGGGAGTCGCTACATGACCGGGCAAACACTACTGATTGACGGCGGGATCTCGACGGGCGCGTTGCGTGCGCTTCCCAAAAATCAAATAGAGCCAAGTGCGCAAAGAGTCTGAGTTCAGACTCATTGAGCAATCCTCAGAACAACAAACGCAAGTGGGACGAATTGAGATGATGAGTCGCAGATCGAGTGCGGTTGTTCTTCTGGCCTTTGTGTTTGTGTCCTCATGTGGCACGGTTGCGCAGGCGTCTCCGGTAGCTGCTGGGGCCGCTCCGTCTGCTGAGGATTTGCTACGCGGCTTTCAGGATCCACCAAACGGTGCACGGCCGCGCGTCTGGTGGCATTGGATGAACGGCAATATTGCGCCGGAGGGCATCAAGCTCGATCTCGATTGGATGCACTCTGTCGGGCTTGGCGGTGTGACGATCTTCGAAGGCGCAATTTCTACCCCGCAAGTTGTGCCCAAGCGGCTCATCTACATGACACCCGAGTGGAAACAGGCCTTCAACTATGCTGTCGCCACGGCACGCAAGTTCGATATGGAAGTGGCCATTGCCAGTTCACCGGGCTGGAGCGAGACTGGTGGCCCCTGGGTGCCTGCGGCGCAGGGCATGAAAAAGATGGTATGGAGTGCAACGCGCGTTGAAGGCGGCCGACCTTTTACTGGTAAGCTGCCGCATCCTCCGCAGGTGGACGGTACCTTCCAGAATTTTCAAGTGTCCGGTCGTCGCGGCCCCGACGGCAAGGTTGTTGTTCCACCGGAATACTATGGCGATGTCACCGTAATCGCATACAAGATTCCCGAAGACGACAAAACGCAGGCTGAGTTGAATCCGCGGATTACAACGAGTGCTGGATCGCCCAACGTTGCCGCGTTATCGGATGGCGATGTGAACAGTGTGGCGCTTGAACTAGTGCCGGCGCAGCAGGGCAGTGAACTGTGGGTTCAATTCGATTACCAACATCCGCAGAAAATCCAGGCGATGACACTTGCCTCGCTCGATGGCATCATCAGCGTTTTCGATCACGATTCCAAAGACATTCCGCCATGGATCGAATCAAGCGAGGATGGCGCTACGTTCCATAAGGTCGCCGACATTCCGTTCAGCAGCCTCGTTCAGCGCACCGTTTCGTTCAACCCCGTTACGGCGCGCTACTTCCGAATCGTGTTTCCTCAAGGCACTCCAAGGCAGCGCATCACTGAGGCGATGTTCTTGAGCGGCGTTCGTGTGAATCAGTTTGAGAAACGCGCAGGCTACGCCAATGCTCGCGACTTTTTCGCCATTACCGATCCGGGTGTCGCGCCACAGTCTGTAGTGGCGCAGCAGGACGTAGTTGACTTGGCCGCCAAGATGAAGCAGGACGGTACTCTGGACTGGACGCCGCCGGCCGGCAACTGGATGATCCTTCGCATTGGCTACTCGCTTACAGGGCATGAAAACGGCCCTGCGCCTGCCGAAGCCACTGGGCTTGAGGTCGACAAGTTCAATCGCGAATTTGTGAAGAATTACGTTGACGGTTACCTGAAGATGTATGCCGACACCGTGGGCGCAAACAAGATGGGCAAGGGCGGCATCTCCTACATGCTTACAGACAGCATTGAAGTGGGCCCGCAAAACTGGACCGACAATATGCTGCAAGAGTTCCAGAAACGCCGCGGCTATGATGCGCGTCCCTGGCTGCCTGCATTAACCGGCGTTGTCATCAAAAGCACCGCGGACACTGATCGCTTTCTGTGGGATTTTCGGCGCACCATTGGGCAGCTTCTTGCGGAGAATCATTACGGCACAATCGCTGACGAATTACACGCGCATGGGCTGAGCTACTACGGCGAAGCGCTCGAACAGCATCGCCCCTCCCTGGGCGATGATATGGAAATGCGCAGCAAAACGGATATTCCGATGGGTGCAATGTGGACATGGGCAAATGCTCCTGGACCTGAGGCTTCCTATCTGGCGGATCTGCGAGGAGCCGCGTCAGTGGCGCACATTTATGGGCAGAACATCGTCGGCGCTGAATCGATGACCTCGCGCGGTCCAGCATGGAGCTTTTCGCCCAATACGTTGAAAACTGTAGCTGACCTGGAATTCGCGCTCGGTGTTAACCGCTTCCAGATTCACGAGTCATCGCATCAGCCTCTTGCCGATATGGCCCCCGGCCTCACGCTTGGGCCGTACGGTCTGTGGTTCAATCGCAATCAAACGTGGGCAAGTGCTGCTACTCCGTGGGTGGACTACCTTGCGCGCTGTTCATACCTTCTGCAGCAGGGGCACTACTATGCTGACGTAGCTTACTTTTACGGCGAGGAAGGCCCGCTAACGGCGGTGTTCGGTTGGAAGCCCGCAGAGGACCTGCCCGAAGGATATGCATTCGATTTCGTCAATAGCGATGTGATTCTGAATCACCTCACGTTCAGTGACGGACGATTGGTTACACCGGGCGGTACGAGCTATCGCATGCTTTATCTCGGCGGTCGCAGCCAGCGTATGACGCTCGCTGTGCTTGAGCAATTGACGAAATTAGTCAACCAAGGCGCGGTGATCGTCGGGAACAAACCGGTGGACTCGCCAAGCCTTGCTGACGATGAAATGCGCTTTCATCAACTGGCTGACCGGCTCTTTGGGAGCGGAACAGCGCCGGCGGGCACGATGCATAAACTCGGCAAGGGGCGCGTGTACATCGGAATGTCTGCAAACGACGTGCTCAAAGCACTCACCACCAAGGAAGACTTCGAGTACTCGAAACCCGCTGCTGATACGAACCTGATGTTCGTCCATCGCAAGGTTGATGACGGCGACATCTATTTTGTCGACAACCGAAAGAACCGCGCTGAGCGCGTTCACGCAACTTTTCGCGTTGCAGGCAAAGCGCCTGAGTTGTGGGATCCGGCGACAGGCAAAACCGCGCCAGTGGCGTATAAGATCGCGGATGGGCGTACCACGATTCCACTGCATCTGGATCCGAATGGATCGACTTTCGTAGTATTCACCAAGCCTGTAACGCAAGCATCACTCGATCTGCGGAATCCAGAGGAAACGCAACTTTCGTCGCTTGATGACTCACTCAATGGCGAGTGGACTGTGAGCTTTCAGCCGGGCCGCGGCGCGCCGGAGTCAGCGGAATTCGATCGGCTCTTGTCGTGGAGCGTGAATTCGAACGATGGAATACGGTACTTCTCCGGCACTGCAACATACTCTCGCAAACTGGAAATACCGGATGGCGCGTTGCACGAGGGTACGCGCTACTGGCTCGACCTGGGCGACGTGAAAGATCTTGCAGAGGTCGCGATCAACGGAAAGGATCTGGGCATCCTCTGGAAGACCCCGTTCATAGTAGACGTAACGGAAGCGTTGAAGCCAGGCAGCAATACGCTTGCGATCAAGGTGACCAATTTGTGGGTGAACCGGTTGATCGGAGATCAGCAACCTTATGCTGTGAAGAAGTACACCTTTACGGACATCACGCCCTATAAGGCCGATTCACCATTGCTGCCGTCCGGTCTGCTTGGGCCGGTGCACATGACAGCCATGACGAAATAGAACTTGCGATCTGCAAACGCAAAGGCCGCGCTCGACGAGTGCGGCTTTTGTGATTACGGGAACGTTATGGAGCAGCGAGCGGATGTCAAAATCACTTGTGGAAAATTAACTTGCAATTCGCAAGGTAAATCGGAAAGAATGCGCTGAGCGGGTCTTCCCCGACCAGGCGCTCACGCCTCGATATCTGCTATGGCTGAGCCTGAATCCACCCGGAGGTAAGTTATTTATGAGCGGTGTACGCGTGCTGGTAGGCACAAAGAAAGGTGCCTTCGTCTTGAGTGCCGATGGCAAGCGCAACAACTGGACCGTAGACGGGCCGTTCTTTGCCGGCTGGGAAATCTACCATCTTAAGGGCTCGCCGGTCGATCCCAATCGCATTTACGCATCCCAGACAAGCGGATGGTTCGGTCAGTTGGTGCAGCGGTCAGATGACGGCGGCAGGACTTGGATACAGCCGGGCGTTGCGCCTGGCGAAAAGACGGAAGGCGGCTGGCCGCCGAAGCCCAGCAATCGATTTGCCTACGATGTGTCCCCGGAGAACGGCAAGCCGCTCACCACGCACCAGTGGTACGACGGCACCCAACATCCGTGGGAGTTCAAACGCGTCTGGCATTTTGAGCCCTCGCTCAGCGATCCCAACACCGTGTTCGCGGGCATTGAGGATGCGGCGCTTTTCAAATCTACTGACGGCGGCGAAAGCTGGCACGAGCTCTCGGGCCTGCGCGGACACGGCACCGGCCCCAAGTGGCAGCCGGGAGCGGGTGGCATGTGTTTGCATACCGTCATCCTCGACCCCAGCAATCCCGACCGAATCTACATCGCTATTTCGGCGGCAGGCGCATTCCGAACCGATGACGGTGGCAAGACGTGGAAGCCCATCAACAGGGGACTGAAGTCGCAATACATCCCCGATCCCGATGCCGAGACGGGTCACTGTGTTCACCACATCGCCATGAACCCGTCGCGTCCCAATGTGCTGTTCATGCAGAAGCACTGGGACGTGATGCGCAGCGATGATGCGGGCGACAACTGGACTGAAGTCAGCGGCAATCTGCCAACGGATTTTGGCTTTGTGGTCGATGTGCATGCGCACGAGCCGGAGACGGTTTATGTTGTCCCCATCAAGAGCGACTCTGAGCATTTTCCGCCGGAGGGCAAACTGCGCGTTTTTCGCAGCCGCAGCGGCGGCAACGAGTGGGAGGCGCTGGAGAAAGGGCTCCCGCAGAAGGATTGCTATGTAAACGTGTTGCGCGACGCCATGGCGGTCGACTCGCTGGATGATTGCGGCGTCTACTTCGGCACCACTGGCGGCCAGGTCTATGCGTCACCCGACGGCGGCGACACATGGGCACCAATTGTGCAAAATCTTCCTGCCGTGCTTTCGGTCGAGGTGCAGACACTCAAATGAGTGAAGTGATGCCAAATGCCGGCGCGGATCAGCACACGATTCACGTGGCTTTGCCCTTTCATCTTCGCACTCTTGCTGGCGTAGGCTCTGAAGTTTCTCTCGAAGTTGCCGCGCCCGTAACGATTGCGCGCGTTCTTGACGCGCTTGAGGCCGCATACCCCATGCTGCGCGGCACAATTCGCGAATTCGAAACCGGCAAGCGTCGGGCCTTTCTGCGCTTCTTTGCCTGCCAGGAGGATCTCTCCAACGAAGGTATGGACGTGGCGCTGCCCTCGGCCGTAGTCGAAGGGCGTGAGCCGCTGCTTATCATTGGTGCGATTGCGGGCGGGTAGAACAGCGCCTCAGCTATCAGCTCTCAATCGCCCACCTTTCAGCCAAAAGCCGATCGCCGAACACAATTACCAACGCAAGCAGCCGAAAGCTGAGAGCTGGTTCGAGGCATTATCCTGTCATTGTGAGCGTTCTGCTTTTTTCGCTGGCGGTATTTAGCACGTCTCTGCTGGCTGGATTTTTAGGGGCCATGACAGGGCTTGGCGGCGGAGTGGTTATCATTCCAGTTCTTTGCCTGCTCTTCAAAGTGGATATCCACTACGCGCTCGGAGCTTCACTCGTTTCGGTCATCGCAACATCTTCCGGCGCGGCGGCTGCTTACGTACGCGACGGCTTCTCAAACATTCGCATCGGCATGTTTCTTGAAGTAGCCACCACGCTTGGCGCTCTGCTCGGCGCGTATCTCACGGCCAAAGTGTCAGGAAACTGGATTGGCGTCATCTTCGGCCTTGTGCTGCTGTATTCTGCCTGGGCATCACTGCACAAGCTTCACGACGTGGCGCATGCGGGTCCACCCGACCCGTTGGCATTGCGGCTCGATCTCAAGGGAAGTTTTCCTGACAACGGGCACGAGAACGAGTACGTAGCCACACACGTTCCTGCGGCATTCGGCATCATGTTCGGAGCGGGCACACTCTCCGGCCTGTTGGGCATCGGGTCTGGGGCTGTGAAAGTGCTGGCCATGGATTACGCCATGAAGCTGCCTTTCAAAGTCTCGACCACTACAAGCAACTTCATGATCGGCGTAACGGCCGCTGCGAGCGCGGGTATTTACCTCGGCCGTGGATATGTTCTGCCTTCGCTGGCGATGCCGGTGATGTTGGGCGTTCTTGTCGGCTCTCTGGTCGGCGCACGCGTGCTGGCGCGCACGGAGGTCAAAACCATCCGGCTTGGCTTCGCCGCCGTGATTGTCGCGCTCGGTGCGGAGATGATCTTCAACGGCGTCACGGGGAGGCTGTGAGTGTCCGGCAAAAAAGAGCACGGCCTTGAGATGGCAATGGGGCGCATGCTGCAGATCGGCGTCACGCTAGCTGCGCTGGTGGTGCTCATCGGCGGTGTTCTTTACCTGGCGCAAAACGGCGGCACTCAGCGCGACTACCGGCACTTCCACGACGCCACGCCGGCAACGACGACCGTGAGCGGCATCGTTGCCAGCGCAGCACGTTTCGATCCCCGCGGAATCATGGCTTTCGGGATCCTGCTGCTGATTGCAACGCCGGTTTGCCGCGTGATTTTCGGCGTTGTCGGTTTTGCCGTTCTCCGCGACAGGCTCTACACACTCATCAGCCTGATTGTGCTGTCTGTGCTGTTGTTCAGCTTCTTTTCGCAGCGGTGAACAGGATTATTTCTCAGACGAACTCGCTCCCGTTGATTTGGCGAGGGTATATGTGACGTTGATTGTCGTCCTCACGTCCACCGGCTTTCCGTTTAAGAGATAAGGCTTGTAAGTCCACTGACGAACCGCGTCGAGGGCTGACTGCTGCAGCTCTTTGGGGCCGGAGACGACCTTGACTTGCTCCATCTCACCGGTCTTTCCAATTACGGCATCCAGTTCAACTTTGCCCTGAATTCTGGCCTTCTTGGCATCCGGCGGGTATACGGGATTGACCTTATGGATGATTTGCTTCTGCATGACGTCAGGACTAATTGAGATGGGTCCCTTGCCTTGCGAGGCGCTTTGCCCGCCAGCGGCGGCAACGGCGTCGACGTGCACACTGAAAGCAAGAGTTGTGGCGCAGATGCCGGCGCCAAGAATTGCACACGCTGCCGTTGTGGTGAATCGCCGCAGGACAGAGGTCTGGAGTGGCTTCTCGGTGAGTCGCATAACTCTCCTTTCAAAGGTGGTGGAATCGAAGATTCCGATAGCGTGAGGTGATCTGGCAGGCATCCCGTCAACGAGTAGAGAGGCGAGCCGCAGGAGCGAGCGGGCGTACTGGTGCTCATTGGCGAGGCCTGCAGCTAGCCGGTCGCAGACCATCTCGCGAGATTCCTTCAGGCGGTTTTGCGTGAGGAAAATAACGGGATGAAAGCGCACCGGCAGCGAAAGCATCTCGTAGAGCAGGTTTTTCAGGAAGTCGTGCCGGCTCAAATGCGCGAATTCGTGTGCAATTGCGGTGCGGAATTCGGCATCAGGCAGCGCCGCATACATATCCGTCGGCAGAAGGACGAGCTTGCGCCTGATGCCAATCGTGATCGGACCAGAGATCTTGGCGGATGTCCCGAGCGTTGCCGATTTGACACTGAACCTGTTTGCACAATGGTTCCAGTGACGAGCGGCATCCGCAGAGAGAATAACGGCGGCTGCCTGAGTGCCGAGCAGATGCGTTGTATATAGGCGCCAAAGGAAGCGAATCACAAACCATGCGGTAACGACGCCGTAGATAACCGTCAGCAATGCAAGAAGCCATGCCGGGACATGCGGATTGGCGAATGTGGTGCCAGGGCCCATGGCAATTGACACGTAAGGCTGGCCGGTATTGAGCGGAGCGCTGAAGAGATTGAAGAGACTGCTGACGGCTTCCCGGGGAATGGTTGAGATCGCTGGCAATAAAGTCTGCAGCAGGAGCACACCTACCCACAGGCGGTGTTCGGCGGCAGCACCTAGAGAGCGAAGCGCGCGAGCGGCAAGCCAGCCCGTGCAGAAAATCAACGGCACTTGCCAAAGCGCGTTAGCGAGAAAGGAAAGAATGATCGGTTCCAGAGTGGTCATGAGTCCTTCGCCTCCTCATCAAAACGCCGGGTGAGCTCGGCGAGACGTTTCGCGTCGATTTCGCCGTTCTTAAGCAGGCTCATTACCAACTCTTCGCTTGAGCCGCCGAACATTCGGTCAATGACGTCGCGCACGCTTTGACCGAGAGCCTTGGCTTCACTGACGCGGGCGGAGTAGAAGTAAGCACGGCCATTAAGCTCGCGGCGAAGCTTTCCCTTGCGCTCGAGAATGTTGAGCATGGTTTGGACGGTGGTGTAAGCGAGCGGGCGGGCCAACTCGGTCTGCACCGCACTCACGGTGCACTTTCCGAGGCGCCAGATAACCTGCATCAACTCGAGTTCCAGTTTGGTAAGGCCGGTTTTCGCAGGTCGCTTCAAGGCGTCTTCTCCTAATGTCTTAGGAGCTTAGGCGCGATGAGCGGATTTGTCAACTAAGAACTTAGGAGTTACGGCGCTTTGGGGCCCTCGGCGGACCAGAACTGCCTCAATTGCTTGCTGTTTTAGTGCTCGTCCTTGCCGGGGCGCAACATCAGTTCTTTGATTGCCTCGCGCGGGTCTTTGCCCTTGGTCAGGATCATTTCCATCTGCTCGGTGATGGGCATCTCGATGTTGTGCTTGCGTGCCAGCCCGAGGGCGGCATGCGTTGTGAGCACGCCTTCTGCCACTTTGCCGCCGAGCGATTCCAGAATCTCAGGCAGCTTTCTGCCCTCGCCCAGCGCCTGGCCTACAGTGCGGTTCCTGCTCAGAGAACCGGTGCAGGTCAACACCAGGTCGCCGATTCCCGAGAGTCCCCCAAGTGTTTCACGGCGGCCGCCGCAGGCGACTGCCAGCCGCGTAATTTCCGCTATGCCGCGCGTGATGAGTGCTGCGGAGGAGTTGTATCCCAAGCCGATTCCAGCAGCAACGCCGGCTGCGATTGCGATCACATTCTTGACTGCGCCCCCAAGTTCGACACCCACGACATCAGTGGTTGTGTAGAGGCGAAGCGACTCGGAAGAGAACTCATGTTGCACGCGCGCGGCAATGGCAGGATCGTGAAAGGCTGTCGTAATCGCGGTGGGCTGCCCCTGCGCAACCTCAAGCGCGAAGCTCGGGCCTGAGAGCGCGCCGATGAGCAGATTGCGTGCAGGTACAGTTGCGTTGCTCTCGGCCACGCTTGCGCTAATCACTTCAGTCATGCGCATAAGCGTGCGGCTTTCAATGCCCTTGGTTGCGCTTACGATGATCTGCCCGTCGTGCAGGTAAGGCCGGAGGCGGGAGATGGTGGCGCGAAGGAATTCCGATGGCACAACCGACACGATGATTTCGGCGTTCGCCACCGCATTTTCCCGGCCCGTTATCATAATTTCCGACGGAATGGGAAAGCCCGGAAAGAAGAGCGTATTTTCCCGCGCGTTGAGGATGTCCTGCGCGGCCTCAGCGCTATGGGCCCATAATGTGACCTGATGTCCACCGCGTCGGCAGAGCGAAAGTGCGATGGCGGTTCCCCAGGCTCCGGAACCCAGTACAGTAATTCGACTCATCGTTTAAGGGCTCCAAAGC
>Ga0207698_10002675_pt1 | contig 10599 bp, 10 predicted proteins | sample KBSCornC22_FD_184298 | JGI IMG/M metagenome (GOLD analysis project Ga0207698, IMG submission 184298) | Corn rhizosphere microbial communities from Kellogg Biological Station, Michigan, USA - KBS Corn C2-2 (SPAdes) (version 2) | ecosystem: Host-associated > Plants > Roots > Rhizosphere > Soil ...
CGCGCAGGCGCCCGCGGGGACCGACATCGGCCTTGCCGGACCTGTGCCCGAGGGCGGCGCTGCCGACTGGGAATTGCGCGCCTTCTTCGGCGACCAGCACGGCAAGCTCGTCGAGGACCCGGTGACCGGCAGCTTCAACGCCGGCGTGGCGCTGCACTTGTTCGGGACGGGGCTGGCCAAGGACCGCTATGTCGCCGCGCAAGGGCGCCAGACCGGCGCCGACGGCCGCATCGAATGCGTGCGCGACGCCGACGGGCGGGTCTGGATCGGCGGCCGCTGCGACACGGTCGCGAGCGGCGCGGCCTTGCCGCTGTTCGAGGGCAATCGCGCCTGACCCGGCGTTCTGCGTGGGCGCTACCGGCCCGACATGATGAACGTGGTCCCGTCCGGATCGCGAAAGCGCACGAAGCTGCCCCACGGCTGCTTTTCGGGCGGCTCGACGTCGACGCCGCGCTCCTTCAGCTGGCGGTAGCTGTAGTCGACGTCGTCGCACTGGAACGATCCGTTGAAGAAGCCGCCGATCCGATCCTCGTGTCCCTCCGGCGTGAACAGCACGATGCCGGTCTGGGCGCCGGGAATGCCCAGCTCGATCCAGCGCTGCTTGCCCATCGGTTGGTCGGTCAGCACGTGGAAACCCATCTTTTCGGTCCAGAACGCGAGCGCCCGGTCCTGGTCGCGCGTGGGGATGCTGACGAACTTGAGTTGCTTGATCATGACCCGGCTCCTCTCGTGCGCAGAGCTATGCGACAGGCTTGCACGGCGGAAGATCGGCATTCATTGCTATAGCAATGAATAGTCACCTGACGATCGACCGCTATGTCGTCGATACCTTGATGCGCGATCTGGTCGCGCATGATCACCGTCCGTCGGCCTTCCTGGTCTATCTGGCTTTGCTCGATATGATCGATCCAGGCCGATCGGCCGCGTTCAGCCATGCACAGCTGGCTGAACAGACCGGCCTGTCGAAACGCGCGGTGCAGGACGCGCTGCGGCACCTGGAAAAGCGCCAGCTCGTCTCGATCAGGCGACGAGGCAGGACCGAGCCGGCGCTCGTGCAAGCCTTGTCGCCGTGGCGCGAACGCATCGCCGCCGCGCCCGATGGATGCTGATTCCCCTTCTATTTCAGGCCGATGCCGCCGAGCGGCACTATTTCTGCGATCCGATCAAAACCCGCGATCAGCGGGCGACCCTTGGCGATCGTCGCCTGGACGGCGGGGAGGTTGAGCGAGTCATCGTGGCTTTGCTTGCTGTCCCAGGCTTCGGTCACGATCAACGTGTCGGGATCCGCCATGTCCTCGGCGACGACATAGCTGAGACAGCCGGGCATGCCGCCCGTGCCGTCGAGCAGGATCGCCGCCAGCTGCGCACGCTTGCCGGGCTGCGCCTTGATGCGCGCGATCATTCCATACATCGGCCTGTCTCCCTTCGCAGCGGCGTGACCGCCGATCGTCAGAACCGCACCCGCCGCGATCAAGCTACGCCGATCGATCATCGCCGGCCGGAGCCTATTGATCGCGGACTTGTCACCGGAGGTCCGGCGGCGTCGCCTCGGCCTTGAGCATCGCGATCGCCTCGTCGAGTTTCATAACCTGCTGGCCCTCGCTGCCGAGACGGCGAATGGCGACCGTGCCTTCCTCCGCCTCGCGCTTGCCGACCACCAGCAAGGCAGGAACCTTGGCGAGGCTGTGCTCGCGCACCTTGTAGTTGATCTTCTCGTTGCGCGTGTCGGCCTCGGCGCGGATGCCTGCCGCCTTCAGCTTCGCGACCACGTCCGCTGCATAAGGATCGGCGTCGGACACGATCGTCGCCGCGACCGCCTGCACCGGCGCGAGCCACATCGGCATGCGCCCGGCATAATGTTCGATCAATATGCCGATGAAGCGCTCGTACGAGCCGAAAATGGCGCGATGGAGCATGATCGGGCGATGCTTCTCGCCGTCCTCGGCGACATAGGAGGCGTCGAGCCGCTCGGGCAGCACGCGGTCCGACTGGATCGTGCCGACCTGCCAGGTGCGGCCGATCGCGTCGGTCAGGTGCCATTCCAGCTTGGGGGCGTAGAAAGCACCCTCGCCCGGCAATTCCTCCCAGCCATATTGCTCGTTGGCGAGCCCCGCCGCCGCGACCGCGTTGCGCAATTCGGCCTCGGCCTGGTCCCACATCTCCTCGGTCCCGAAGCGCTTGTCGGGCCGGAGCGCGAGCTTGATCGCATAGCCGTCGAAGCCGAGATCCTTGTAGATGCGGTCGGCGAGCGCGCAGAAGGCGCGCACCTCGTCGACGATCTGGTCCTCGCGGCAGAAGATGTGCGCATCGTCCTGCGTGAACTGGCGCACGCGCATCAGCCCGTGGAGCGCGCCGTGCGGCTCGTTGCGGTGGCAACAGCCATTCTCATAGATGCGCAGCGGCAGGTCGCGGTACGACTTGATCCCCTGGCGGAAGATCAGCACGTGCGCCGGGCAGTTCATCGGCTTCAGGGCCATCCAGTCGGCCTCGCCCGAAATGACCGGGCCTTCATCCTCCGTGTTCGGCACCTCGTCGGGGATGACGAACATATTCTCGCGATATTTGCCCCAGTGGCCGGACTGCTCCCACTGGCGCGCATCCATGATCTGCGGCGTCTTGACCTCGCGATAGCCGGCCGCGTCGATCCGGCGACGCATATAGGCCTCCAGCTCGCGCCAGATGACATAGCCCTTCGGGTGCCAGAAAACCGACCCGTGCGCCTCCTGCTGGAGGTGGAACAGGTCCATCTCCTGCCCGAGCTTGCGATGGTCGCGCTTGGCGGCTTCCTCGAGCCGCGTCAGGTGCGCGTCGAGCTGCTTCTTGTTGAGCCAGCCGGTGCCGTAGATGCGGCTCAGCATCGCATTCTTCTGGTCGCCGCGCCAATAAGCGCCCGACACGCGCGTCAACTTGAACGCCTGGGGATCGAGCTTGCCGGTCGAGGCGAGATGCGGACCGCGGCACATGTCGAGCCAATCCTCGCCCGACCAATAGACCGTCAGCTCCTCATGCTCGGGCAGTTCGGCCGCCCATTCGGCCTTGAAGCTCTCGCCCTGCTGCTTCCAGCGGCTGATCAGCTGCTCGCGGCTCCACACCTCGCGCTTCAAGGGCTTGTCGGCACGGATGATGCGCCGCATCTCCTCCTCGATCGCCGGCAGGTCCTCTTCGGTGAAGGGCCGGTCCTTGGGCGCGAAATCGTAATAGAAGCCGTCCTCGGTCGCCGGGCCGAAGGTGATCTGCGTGCCCGGGAACAGGCTCTGCACCGCTTCGGCAAGCACATGCGCATAATCGTGACGCGCGAGTTCGAGCGCATCCTTTTCGTCACGCGCAGTGACGAGCGCCAGGCTGGCATCCCGTTCGAGCGGCAGGTTGATGTCGCGAAGCTCGCCATCGACGCGCGCGGCAATCGCCGCCTTGGCAAGTCCGGGGCCGATCGCAGCCGCTATGTCAGCCGGAGTGGTGCCGGGCGCAACCTCGCGCACGGAACCATCGGGCAGGCTGATCTTGAGCATCGCGGACATCGGGAAAGGCGTTCCTGGACGAGAGTTTGGAAAATGGTGCTGCCCTATGCCCAAGAAAAGGGCGACAAGTCCACATGCCTGGCGGCACGGGTCAGTAGGCGACGGTTACCGTCACGATATCGATATATGTCCCGACCCACGCATTTTGCTGCGCTGGTACCCGACCATACATGTTGAACTTTCTTTCGGAACGGACGGTTGGCGGAAAGCTCGCGGTGACACTCGCACCACCGCCGCTATCGCTCCCCCAAATGGTCGTGCGAGCGGCGTTGGTGTAGATATTATAGTAGAGAGGGTGCGATCCACTCATCATGCGGCGCGCATTGACGTCGCCGGAATTGCCGCCGCTGAGCGAGACGGTGAACGTCGAGGCAGCCGGATCAGGCGAGCTGCAGGCGATGGATATCGTGCCGACCGTATCCAAGGGGCTTGCCGTCAGCGGGTTGTAAATGCCGAACGCGAGGGGGGTCAGCGAGATGGAGCAGGAACATGCTCCAGCCGTCGAGCAAGCGGCCTGCGCCGCACTTGCCCACATGGTCATTCCCACGAGCAATAGAAATCGGGCGATCATTTTGCAGGCTGCTCGATCGAGCGGCAGATCAAGGGTCCAACGCGCGGCAATTCGACATCCTTCCCCACGGCGGGCAGCGTCGCACTGCAGGTCCCGGCATCCCGCTTCGCCACCAGAACCTTGCCGGCCACAATATCGTCGATGAACAGCTCTCCGTCAAAACCCGTGTAGAATGTCTTTCCATCAAGAGTCACCGCAAGACCCGGCTCGAGCGGACTTCCGTTAGGCAGATGGATGATGACCGTCCCCGCACGGCCCTTCGTAACCTGGAAATGCGCCTTCACGCCGGCGAGATAGCGCGGCACCACCAGCAGATCGGTATTTCCGATCACCGACTCCAGACTGAAATCGGTTGCACCAACGGAAATGCGGTTGGCCTCATAGGGCCGCAAATTGGTGACCACGGCCACGCCGGCGCGGTTGGTGACACTGACCTGCCGATTGTCCTGATACACGCGCACACCCTTCTCGCCACTGCCGACCTCGACGATCGCGAAGCTGGAATCGAGACTGCGCGAAGGCAGGATCGACGATCCAGCCAGGATGAATCCCCCGCTCGCCAACAGGCGCTCGTCCGTGTGGCCGTTGAATCGCTCGACATTGGCGGTGAGATCGATGGCGCGGCCGCGATAGCCCAACTCGGCTTGCTGTTGATCCGACTTCCCGTCGCTTGCCGAAAGACGATAGGACCAGCCCTCGTCATCAGGGCGGTTGCGCTGAATATCGAAACGCCGATTGTCACCGTCAATCTGAACGAAGGCGCTCGTGCGGGGGCCCCAGCTCATTGCAAGGCTCACGCCGGCAGTCGTGTTGGAAGGGCCGGAATTGGAGCTGCTGCGCAGCACGAAGGCATTGAAATAGCCGAGCTTCCCCAACTGCCGTCCATAGCTGAGCGACCGAACGCGCGTGCGCGTCCCGTCGACAAGGCGCAAATAAGACAGGTTGGCGGTCAGATTGCCGAGCCGTGCGTCGTTCGCCCCACCGCTGACCTGAAGCGTATCGAGTGGACGTTGAAGTCGCGGGCTGAGCCCGAGCTGCAGATAATCGCGAGAGCTGTGCTGATACAGAGCGGAGAAGGACCATTGCCGGCTGATCCGCGCCGCGAAGACACGATAGAGATAGCCCGACCCCTCTTTGGAGTTGGACACCGATCCCGACAAGCCGATCTCGGCGAATTTACCGAGAAGAGCGGCGAAGCCGCCGCCAATGTCCTGCACGCCCCCCGAGCCCTCGGCCCTGCCTTCCAAGGTCAAAGCAGGCGATATTCCCCGCCGATAGCTCCCCGCCACAAAGGGTCGGCGATAGTCGAAAGACTCCTGGCCGAAATTGCGCCGCTCGGCACCAGCTTCCACCGAGAAGTCGGCCAGACCGGGTCGGAGCAGATTGGTGCTCACATAATAATTCGAGATCACGCGATGCTCGACGCCGAGCATATCCTTGACCACGATCGACACGTCGCCAGCGCCCGAAACGACCGGCAGCCGATTCAGCGCGAAGGGTCCCCGGTCCACCTGCCCCTGATAATTGAGGACGTTGTTGACGTAGAGCTGGATGCTCGACGGGAGCTGGGCCTGACCATCGAAGCTCGGCGTGGGGAACGAGATGAAGCCGGGCTGCAACGAGAAATCGGTACCCCATTTTATGCCGCCGAAGCGAACTGGCTGCTCCCAACTGGCGAGATGGGTGAAGCTGTCACCCAGCGTGAGTCGAGTCGGCCCGCTCGGGTCGTCGTGGATAAGATAGGTTTCGAGACGGATCATATCATGCCCCGTCCGATTGTTGCTCGTGACGAAGCTGCTCTGGACCAGCCCGCGTGCGTCGGATGCGCCTATTGCCACGAAGGCCTCGGCCGTCGTGCTATGCCCGCCATGCTGAAATGAAAGATCATAATTGAGAAAAGCGGTCCTCGCCGCTTCCGAGGGCAGCGCCCGTGTGGTCTCGCCTGAAATCATATTCGTTTCGAACGAGTCCACCGGTACATTGAGCTGAAGCTGCTGCAGCGCCCTGTCGATGCGAAAGCTCAGTCCCGGAATGCTCGACAAGGGGACAAAGAGCTGATCGTCGATGCGCACCGTCTCGCCCGAAGTTCGCAGGTGCCACCTTCGCACGTCCTGGAGCGGGACCAGCGTACGACCGTCCCGTACGGTGACGATCGTATCGCCACGCGATTCTTGGCCGTTGATGGCGACGCCGAGCACCGTCATCGCGCCTTCGTCACTTGCCGGCTTGAATTCTGCCGTGTCGGCCGGCCGCGCGGTGGGATTTCCGGTCAGATTGCCTCCGGGCTGACGATCGTCGCTGCCCAGAACATTCAAGGCATATTCGATCACCGGCGGAGCCGCTTGCTCAGTCCTCCCAACCTGGGCGGAGGCCTGAGACACGGCCGCCGTCGGCAGGAGGCAAGCGGCGAAAATTCTACGGCTGGGCGGGAACACCTTCTGCTGCCCCCACTACGACGCCTGCATTGAACGATTGCTGATCCGTTTCCGCGACGATCTGCAGCACGGACCCCGCCTTGACTGCAGAAGTGACGGGAACGCGAACCGTCCGGGTCGACCCCGGAAGAACATAGATGTTCGACGTCGTGTCGACGGGCGCCACTCTGTCTCCGCTGAGCTTCACGGCCTTTATCTGGACGTGGACGGTGCCAGTATTGCGGGCGCGGATTTCGAGATCGCCAGAAACCATCCGCGCGCTCCATTCCAGCGAGGCGGTCGGATTGGGAGGCGGGACAAAAACCGGGACCAGCAAGCGAAGTACCGTCGCCAGACCATTGTCGACCCGTTGCCGCGGCACCTCCTGCAACACGATGCGATAGCTTCGTTCCTTGGCATCCGGCGCCACGCGCAACGCAAATCGCGCGATCTGCTGTTCACCCGCTTTCAGCAGGAAGACACCCGGATTGGCCAGAATATCACGCGTAGGCATCAGGCTTTCGCCATCGGGCCCTTGGGTCCATGACATGACGCTCAGCTGGAGCAGACTGTCGGTCGTGCCGCGATTGGTCAGCGTCATCACCGCGCTGGATTGCCGGGGATCGAGGATCACCCGCACCGGCGATACCTGAAGATCGGCGGCGGCTGCCATGGCCGGCGCCAGCACCAGCAGGATTGCGCCGATCAGGCGCAGCAGCAGATCAGAAACTATAGGTGACGCGCACCAGTTGCTCCGCCGCGAACGGCTGTTGGAGCTGAGGCGAGTCGGTGGATGCCGGCGGCGCGTCATGACGTGCGCGCGTAGCGACCAAACCTTGCGATGTGGTGTAGATGCGCGCCCCATCGGTCAATGTCTGCACAGGTTCGCCGCCAGCGGTCAACTGATCGCGCTCCGCCAACCTTACCGTCTCCCGGGCAATCCCCACCGCATAGGGTGCGCCCGAGCTGCACGAAGCCGAGCGGCTGAGGCTATGGATCACGCACTGATCCAACACAGTCACACTGATCGTCAGATCAGCGCTGATCGCAGCCGCTTGCGCGCCGCCCGACACCAACGCCGCAACCGATATTGCCCCAAGCCATCGAGCCATTGCCCGCCTCTCGATCCCGCGAGGGCCGGGGCGAAGAAGCTCACATTCGTCGACGAATGCTGCCGATGCCCTGACCTGACATGCAGGCTAGAGCACCGAGCTAACGGCCGGGTTGAGCGACGTGGTTAGGGAACAGACTTGACCGACCTTAACCAAGTCCCCGCCACGCGACGGCGCGAGCGGGCGCTTGATGGCCGGCCTGGCAATCGGATCAGAACGTGATCGTGGCCTGTACGGTGTCCGAATAGACGCCTGGCGGCGGGACTGCACCAGCGGGCAGGCGCGCATAGACGGTCAAATTCTGCTCCGTGCCGGTACCCACACCAGCAACGGTATCGGTGCCGACCGTATTACCCCAGTTAACGGTGCGGCTGTTATCGCTGTACAGCGAATAAGGAAGCAGGTTAGCGCCTGAGGTCATCTTGCGGGTCGCCACGGTTGCGCCGGTCGAGGTTCCCGCATCGAGACCAATATTATAGTTGGTGCCGCTGACGCAGTTCGCGGTGATGGTGCCCGTGGCATCGATCTGAGTTCCCGAGAACGGGCCGAAAGCCACAGCCGACGTGCCGAGCGTGCAAACCGGGTCAACGCGGGCGCCTATAGCCAGATTGGCATTCACGGTCGCGGCGGAAGCGGCGGCGGCGAGGCCCGCGGCAACGGTTACGCCAGCAGCGATTTTCAGAAGCTTACGCATATACAATCCCCCCGGATCAACTCCCCCCGACATGCCAAGACATGTCCGGCACCTCGATCGCTAACACCGGGTATTTATGAATGCAATGGTAAGAATGTTGAATCAGATAAAATTAACCACGGATAATGGTTAAGCAGCGAGAGTCTGTTGCAGTGCCGCGTCCTGCAATTCGATCACGCGCAAATAGTTCTGCAGACGATTCTGCTCCAATGTGCGCAGCAGCTTGTTGTCGTGATATGGTAAAACTGTCTCCGCAACGCGCCCACTCCAGTCGGCGTCGAGCGCGAAGACGATACCAAGACCGAAGACGGCGGGTATTTCAGCAAAGCCCAGTTCGCGGCCGGCGCGATGTTCCTCTTCGAGAAAGTCCTCGACTGCGGTCAGCACGCCATTGCGCGGCCCGCCTTCATGCAAGGCCCAGGCGAAATGGCCCATGCCACGAAAGCCGCCATCGATCAGCGCCGACTGGCCGGGAATGGCACCTGCCTCATAACTATAAGCGTGACGGAACGGCGCGGGGATCGTCTCCGGCGCATAATACATGTCGCGCCGGCCGCTCGGCCAATGAATGTCGTGCAGGATGGCGAGCAGGGGCTTGCCGTCGCGCTTGGCGAGCGCGTCGATCTTCCGGAGTTCATTATAGACGGTGTACCAATTGTGATCGCCGTCGATCACCCAGGCATCGACATTCTCCAGCGTCGGCAGCGCGTCGAGGCTGGTCGAGGGGAGATGGCGGACCTGCGGGTGCGCGGCCGCCCATTGGACGAATTCGGGCTTCGGCGCCGGATCGATGCTGGTGAGCGACCCGCCTCGGTCGCCGGCGAAATCGGCGAGCATCGCGCTGTTGCCGCCATATTCGGCCCCGATCTCGACGATATGCCGGCTGCCCGAGGCTTCGAGCACGTCCCGGATGATGTCCGAAAATTCGGACATTGAGTGGATCAGCAGGTCGGGCATGGATCAGGCCGCCTTGCGCAGCGCTGCGGCGCCGGTCGCCGCACGGGGGACGACCGGGCGGAAAGCGAGGGCCAGCAGCATCGGCTCCTCCACCGGCGTGCCGGGTGGCGGGACGAAGACCAGCCCGCTCTCCTGCGACGTGTACAGGCCGGGCGCCAACGGCTCCATCGCATCGTAGAGCGGCGTCGCCGGCGCGGCCGGCTTGCATCCAAAGGCGGAAAAGCGGCCGATCGGATAGAAGGCGACCTCGTCGATCTGGACGACCTCGGCGACCGAGCCCAATTGCACGCCGATCGCGTATCCGCCCGTCCCCGCCGCGACGGTCAGCAGATAATAGCCGTCGTGCGTCGGATGCGCCTGGCCCTGGATCATCGTCTGGCCGCGGGCATCCGCCACCAGCACCGGCACGTCGAGCGCACCGACATGGAAGTCGTTGTGGCGCAGATCGAGCCCGAAGCGGCCGACCGCGGCGAGCGACAAGGCGAGCGGCAATCCGTGGCGCTGCACCTCGCCCGGCAAATACATGCGATCCGCCGCCGAGATATAGGGCAGGCCGCGGCGGCGAAGCTGCTCGCCTGAAGCCTTGTCGTCGATCAGCTTGATCGTTTCCTGAGTGCCGAGATTGACGTCATGGTCGAACTGCTCGAGCAGGGAGACTTCCTCGGGCAACGGCAGATAGAGCAAGCGCGCGAGCGTCGAGGCGGCGAGCTCATAGCGCCCTTCGGCGTCGGCCGAAGCGGCCGGGCGATGCGTGCCCTTGCCGTCTTCGCGCACGAAATCGAGGCAGGCAGCCTGGACCGCGTCGCGCGTCGCGCTCTGCGCGCCCTTCACCCCCGGCGACTTGCGGATCGGCGCGCCGTTGGGGTGATAATCCACCACCGAGCCTTGCGCGACGGTGCAGAGCTGCTCGAGCACGGCGATCGGCCCGCACAAGGCGTCGAGCAGGCGCGTTTCGTAATTGCGGATGTCGAGCAGGCCGGTCTTGTCGAGCCCGGTCGGCCAGCGCTCGCGCAGCAGCAGATAGCGGCCGGCGACCTCGACCTTGAGCTGCGCCACGAGCGTCGCTTCGGCATTGTTCTGGACCGAGCCGTTATAGCCGAGGTCGACGAGCATCAGCACGTCGCCTTGCTCGACCTTGGCCTCGCGCCGGACGTGCGCCGCCATGCGCTGGGCAAAGCCTTCGCTGCGGGTGCAGATGCGCTTGACCCAGGCCGGGCTCAGCACATTCTTTCGGAATTCCCTGGAATTGCGCCCGACCTGGCGGATCTCGGCCGGGTTGAGCAGCAGCTGGCGCCCGAGGATGTCGACATCCTTGGTCGTCACGCTGACCAGG
>Ga0207698_10002679_pt1 | contig 10595 bp, 12 predicted proteins | sample KBSCornC22_FD_184298 | JGI IMG/M metagenome (GOLD analysis project Ga0207698, IMG submission 184298) | Corn rhizosphere microbial communities from Kellogg Biological Station, Michigan, USA - KBS Corn C2-2 (SPAdes) (version 2) | ecosystem: Host-associated > Plants > Roots > Rhizosphere > Soil ...
CGCAAGCCTCGTCGAGGCGGCGGCGCAGGTCGGCGATCTCCTCCGCGGTCGACATCACCGTGTTGTACTCGTCGGCCCAGCGGGCGCCGATCCGCAGCGTCCGCGGCCCGCCTTTGGCGCCGAGGATCAGCGGCAGCGGGCGCTGCACCGGCTTCGGCCGGGCGTCGAGCTGTCGCGCCGAGAAGTGCTCTCCGTCGAAGTCGAAGGGACCCTCGGCCCAGTGCCCGCGGACGATCTGCATCTGCTCTTCGAGCGCCTCCATCCGCGGCCCGATCGCCGGCAGGTCGAAGCCGTAGAGCTCGTGCTCGCGCTCCCACCAGCCAGCGCCGATCCCGACTTCGACCCGGCCGCCGCTGACGTGGTCGGCGGTCACCGCCAGCTTCGCCAGCACGGCGGGATGGCGGAAGGTCGCCGGCGAGACCATCGTCCCCAGCCGCAGCTTCTCGGTGACCGCACCGAGGGCGGCGATCGTCCCCCAGGCGTCGAGCGAGCCGCGCTCGCGGCGGTCGTCGACCGAGAGGTAGTGGTCGGAGCGGAACATCGTCCCGACGCCATGCTCTTCGCAGGCGGCGGCGAGCGCACGCCAGTCCTCCCAGGTCACGTCCTCCTGTCCCTCGACCATCAGGCAGATCTCCATCGTCCCCTCCCCTACCCGGCGGCGACGATTTCAGCGAAGGCGGCGAAGCCGGGCGCGGTCCGCTCGACCAGCGTCGCCTCCAGCTCGGCGGCGCGCTCGGGCAGCTCGTGCTCGCCCTCGTCGCCGAGCGCCGCCACCGCCTCCTCGATCATCTCCGGCACCGAGAGCCAGGCCTCGACCAGGGCGAGGTCGGCCTCGGGATGGAAGAGGACTCCCCAGGCGTTGCCGGCACGGAACGCCTGGCAGGCGGTGCGCTCGGAGGAGGCGAGGTGCTCGGCGCCGGGAGGAAGGTCGAAGACGTCGCCGTGCCAGTGGAGGACCTCGGTGCGGGGCGCGAGGTCACCGAGCAGCGGATCGTCGGCATCGGCGACCTCGACCGGCGCGAATCCGATCTCCGGCCCCGGCCCCGGCCGCACCTCGGCCCCGAGCGCCCGCGCCAGCAGCTGGGCGCCGAGGCATATCCCGAGCACCGGCATCTCGCGCTCGAGCGCCGCGGCGAGCCACTCCCGCTCGGCGGCAAGCGCCGGATGCCGCTCGACTTCGTCGACGTTCATCGGCCCGCCCATGAAGACCGCGCCGGCGACCTCCTCGTGCGGCGGCAGCGACTGGCCCGCGAGCGGTTTCGCCGTCCGCACCCGCAGCCCGCCGCAGGCGTCGAGGATCCGGTGCGGGGTCTCCCACGGCACGTGCTGAACCGCCAGCAGGGTCGGACGCTCGTCCAGGCTCATCGCGGCCCCAGGCTAGCCTGACCACGATGACCGTGAGGGGAGGAAGCGCGGCAGAGGTTAGGGCCCCTATAGGGCACCTAAGCTCTGCCGCGGTCGGGTTGGGACTGCTTCTCGCGGCCCTCGTCACGTTCTTCGCCTCATCCGCTCACGCCGTCGGGCCTTATCCCGACCTCGCGCCTTGCCGGGTCTTCCCCGACCCGCCAGCGTCGCTTTCGCCGCGGGCGCCTTCGCTCGCGACCGAGGCGGCCTGGAACCAGGACGTCTCGAAGGCGCCCCGGGATCCGCGCTCGAACGCCTACATCGCCTACATCAATAGCCATGGCGGCGAGATGCTCCACCCCGACTTCGGCTCGCCGCGCGCTTACGGATTCCCCTACTCCGTCGTCGGCGCGGGGCAACGCAAGCTGCCGATCCACTACACCGCCTACGGCGACGAGAGCGACCCCGGACCCTTCCCGGTCCCGGCGAAGGCGCCGGTCGAGGGTGGCAACGGCAGCGACGGCGACCGCCACGTCCTCGTCGTCGATCGCGCCGGCTGCAAGCTCTACGAGCTCTACCGCGCCTTCTATGTCGCCAAGCCTCGACCGCACTGGAACGCGGACTCCGGCACCGCCTGGGACCTGCGCTCCGCCGCCCGCCGGCCCGACGGCTGGACCTCCGCCGACGCCGCCGGACTGCCGATCTTCCCGGGCCTCGTCCGCTACGACGAGGTCGCCTCCGGCCACCTCGACCACGCGATCCGGGTCACCGTCGAGAGCAGCCGCGACGCCTGGGTCCACCCCGCCTCCCACTGCGCCGGCGACACCTCGGACCCGAGCGCGCCGCCGATGGGCCTGCGCTTGCGGCTCAAGGCCGGCTATCCCCTCGGCCGCTTCCGCGGCAACGCCGCGACGATCGCCCGGGCAATGAAGCGCTACGGGCTGATCGTCGCCGACAACGGCTCCAACTGGTTCTTCTCCGGGACCAGCGACCGCCGCTGGAACGACGAGAACCTCGACCAGCTGAAGTCGATTCCGGGCCGCGCCTTCGAGGTCGTGAAGAGCGCTGCAGCGATTCGTCCATGCTGATTTGCCTGCATTGGATTGGGTATCTGAGCCAATAGCCAGTCGCTGTAGGGAACACTCCCGAGGAGAGAGGAACGATGGCTCAGACGAAAGCCAAACCGAAAAAACGAACGGCTTCGTCGTCGAGTAGCACCAAATCGACGTCGAAATCGTCGAAATCGAAATCGACGTCCAAATCGGCCAAACCGAAAGCGTCGAAAGCGAAATCGCCGAAAGCGAAAGCGAAATCGGCCGCGAGCAAATCGCGCGGCTCGAGCAACGGCGCATCGAGCAAATCCCACTCGAACGGCTCGGCGTCGAAACACTCGAACGTCGAGGCCGTGAAAAGCGCCGTCGGAGACATCGGCGGCAAAGCCAAAGGCGCCGGCAAAACCGTAGGCAAAGCGGCGAGCAAAGCGAAAGTGCCGCTGGTAGCCGGTGGCGCCGCGATCGCCGGAGCGGCGGGCGGGATGGCCCTCGCCGCGACGAAAAAAGGCCGCAAGGGCGGCCTCGGCAAAGCGATGGCCCGCCGGCCGAAGGTCAAGGTCAAGGTTGACTCCAAGGACATCGCCAAGGCCGCCAAGGGCGTGGGCACTTTGAGCGCACAGGTGAACGAGATCGCAGGGGGTCTCGAGAGCGCTGCCGGGGGGAGGAACGGCAAGCACCGCTCCCCGATCGAGGTCGTTCTACAGGGACTCACCGCGAGGCGCTAGCGCCAGGGCTGGCCCTGAGGACATGGCTGGCGACCACGCGTACGGAAAGCGCGGTCGCCAGCCTCGACTCCTAGCTCGCCTCCCCTTCCCGCCTGCGCCGCTCCTTCACTTCCCGCGCCACGTCCTCGGCCTCGAAGTCCTCGTCTTCGGCCGGGTGGGCGACCCACTGCTCGACCGCCCAATCGACCTTGACGTCGCGGTAGACGACGCCCTCCTCGGGCTCCTCCGGGATGTTCTCCCGCTCGACGTGCACCTCGGTCTCGTGGCCGGGTTCGCCGTAGTAGGTGACCTTCCGTTTCTCCGGCACCTTGCCGAACTTGACCTCCTTCGCCTTCACCGAAGTGAAGAACTCGAGGTCGGGACGACGGCCGCTCACGCGGCCGCCGCTTTCTCGACGTCGTGCACGGTGACCCGGCCTTCGGCGCCGGAACCTTCGACGCTGTCGATGTCGACGCCGTGCTCCTCGGCTTTGCGCAGCGCCGCCTCGGTGGCGTTGTGCTTCGCCGCCCGCCGCTGGCGCCGTTTCTCGCCCAGCTCCATCGCCTTGTGGGTCGCGGCGAGGCCGAGCTCTTTCGCCTCGTCGGTCGCCGCGGCGCCGATTTCTTTCGCGACGAGCTTGGCGATCTGTTTGGCGAGGCCGCCGGAGCCGCCCTGGCCCCCGTTGCCGCCGCCGTCTCCGCCGTTGCCGCCATTGCCACCGCCGCCGCCGCCGGACCCGAGACTGGCGAGGCTGCCGAGCGCACCGGCGCCCTGGCCGAGCCCGCCGACCGCCTGGCCGGCGCCTTCGCCCAGCCCGCCGACAGCTTGGCCAGCGCCTTCGCCGACCTGGCCGACGGCTTTGTTGGCGCCTTCGCCGACCTCGCCGACCGCTTTGCCGGCTCCGCCGCCGACGTCTTCGACGGCACCGCCGGCGCCTTCGCCGACATCCTTGACCGCGCCGCCGGCGCCCTCGCCGACGTCTTCGACCGCGCTGCCGGCGCCTTCGCCGATCTGGCCGACCGCTTTGTTCGCGCCTTCGCCGACTTCGCCAACGGCTTTGCCGGCCCCCTCGGTCACCGGTTTCAGCGACTTGGCGATCTCTTTCAGGACGTCGGGGTTGCGGTCGAGCGTGGTCAGGACGCGATCGATGATCGCGGTCACGTGATCGAGCCGGGCGCGCATCAGCGCCTGCGCTTCGACCCCTTTGATGTTGAGTTCGACCTTCCCCAGCTCGACGTGGACGCCGACGCTTAGTTTCACCAGGTCGAGGACTTCGGCGTGCAGCGAGACCCGCGCCATCAGGTCGTCGAGCTCGAAGTGGATCTCGTCGACCTTGACGACCGGGACGTCGACGATGACGTCGGGCTCGTCGGTGTCGCTGATTTCGACCGGGTCGACGACCGTGTAGTCCTCGTACATCCGCTCCGGCACGGTCTTGTCAGCGCCCTGGTTGCGGATCTGGCTCTGCCGCTCGCCGTTCACCGAGCTTTCCTTTTGCCGGTCCTTCTTCGCCATCGGGCTTTTGTTGCGCCCTCTGCCCTCCGACGATTTGGACCGCGATTTTTTGGCCTGGCTTTTGCGCTTGGTCTGCGCCATTGCACCTCTCCTCGAGTCCGGGTTCCCTTCCCTTAAGGAACTTTTTCCCGTTGAGATGAGGCGCAAACGGCGTTCTGGCCGGGAATCAGCGCCGGCGGCGCCCGCCGGACACCAGGCGCCAGGCGCCGCCGACCACGTAGATGACGGCGAAGGAGATCGCCAGGCCGATCGCCCCGAGGACCAGGAGGAAGAGGACGAAGGCGACGATCGCCACCGGTACCAGCAGGAGTTTCAAGGCCGCGTAGTCTTGCAACGGGCATGGGTTCGACGGCAGCAGTCCTGCAGGTGGCAATCGCGCTGATCGGCGCCAGCGGCGGCAACCAGGCGGTGAGCACGCTTGGCGACGGCCTGGCGATGGTCGAAGCCCGCCACCGGATCGAAGCCGCACCCGCCCGCGCGCCCCGGCCGCAGAAGGCGGCGCCGCTGCCAACCCCGGAGGAAATCGCCGCCGACCCGAGCCTCCTGCCGCCGGCCTCCGCCGGGAGCAACGGCACCCACGTCCCCCACCGCTCCTCCGGGCTCAGCCGCGAGGAGATCTTCGCCCACCGCCGTGGCGGCTCCGACGACTCGGCGATCCTGCTGACCGGCGTCGCGCTCGCCCCGCCAAATGCGCCGGAACCCGTCCGCGGCGCGATCAACGCCGCCAACACGATCGTCGGCCGCCCCTACGTCTGGGGCGGCGGCCATGCCTCCTTCTACAGCAACTCCTACGACTGCTCGGGCGCCGTCAGCTTCGCCCTCTTCGGCGGCGGCCTGATCCCCCAGCCGCTCACCTCCGGCGATCTGATGCGCTGGGGCGCCCCCGGCCCCGGCAAGTGGATCACGGTCTACGCCAATCCCGGCCATACCTTCGTCGAGATCGCCGGCCTGCGCTTCGACACGGTCGGAGACGAGCAGGGCACCGGCCCCCGCTGGCACCTGGCGACCGCCGCGACCGACGGCTTCGTCGCCCGCCACCCACCAGGTCTGTAGGGCGCCGGAGCGAAAAGAACGGGGAAATCGACCATTAGGAAGTTCTTCAGCGCCCAACTCGATTTTTTACACAATGTCCAGTTGGCCGGTTAGGATCAAACCCTCACCAGTAATCAACTATGGATAAGGGGAGAGGGATGTCGACGAAGTCTCAGCGCCGGAAGGCCACCGAAAACCGGATCAAAGCCATGAGCCATCCGTTGCGCGCCTCGATCCTCCGCATCCTCGCCGACCGGACCGCGAGCCCAGCCGAAATGGCGCGCGAGCTCGACGAGGACCTCTCGAACGTCAGCTACCACACCAAACAGCTGCTCGAGTTCGACTGCGCCGAGCTGGTCAGCACCCGGCCGGTGCGCGGCGCCCTCGAGCACTTCTATCGCGCCACCGAGCGCCACCTGGTCGATACCGAGGACTGGGAGGAGCTCGACCCGGTGATCGCCGAAAACATCGTCTGCGAAACCACGCAGGGAATGCTCGACGACTTCGTCGCCTCGGCGAAGGCGGGCGTGGTCGGCGGCGACAAGGACTTCCACCTCAGCCGCACCCCGCTGGTGCTCGACGCGGAAGGACTGCAGGAAGCGCTCGAGGCGCAGGAACGTGCCCGCCTGGAGATCCTCGAGATCGAGGCGCGCAGCGCCGCCCGGCTGCTCGAGTCCGGCGAGGAAGGGACCAACGTCTCCAGCAGCCAGGCGCTCTTCAAGATGCCCGCGCCCAGAGCCCGCTAGCCGGGGCGCCTCAACCCGCCTGGAGCGGGAACCGCATCCGCACCTCGGTCCCCTCCCCTTCCTGCACGATCCGCAGGTCGGCGGCGAGCCGGGCGATGATCGAGAGCCCGAGGCCGAGGCCGTCGGTGGATCCCTGACCGAAGCCCTCGCCCCGGTCGCGGACCCGGACCTCGAGCCAGTCCCCTTTGCGCGCCGCGCAGAGGTCGAGAACCGAGTCGGCACCGCTGACCTTCGCGTACTTGACCGCGTTGGTGACCGCCTCCGAGACGGCCAGCGCGACGTCGGCCACCAGGTCCTTTCCCGCTCCGTGAGCGGCGGCGAAGCTGGAAGTCCGGTGCCTCAGGGTGGGTACCGAGGCGGGCTTCGCCGGCAGCGTCAGCTTCAAAACCTCGCTATCGCTCTCCGCCGCCATCTGCTCCTTCTTCGGCATACCCCCTAACCGCTCCAGAGATGCAACCAGATCGACATCCCTTTGCGGTCAGTGTCACTCGCTTGCTCAAGACTTAAGCCAAGTGGACAGATTGTCGATGAGGGGTCAATCAGGAGCATCTTCGCTCGCACTTGGAACGAAAGAAGGACCCATGCACCATCTCACCAGCAAACGGGCGCTAGTCACGATCGCCTGCATCGGCGCCCTCGCCATCGCCGCCGTCGCTTACGCCTACTTCACGAGCACCGGCTCGGGCACGGCAACCGCCAAAGTCGGGACCAGCTCGGCCGTGACCCTGAAAGGGACCGTGGCCGGCAACCTCTACCCCGGCGCCTCCTCGCAGGTCTCCTTCACCGTGGACAACCCGTCGAGCGGCGCCCAGCGGGTCGGCACGATCACCCTGACCGGGATCACCGTCGACGCCGGCCACTCGACCTGCAGCGTCGTGATCACGGGCGGCAACCCCGACTTCACGATGGCCCCGGTCGCGGTCAACGCCACCTTCCCGTCCGGCAACGGGCAGGCGGTGACGCCGAAAGGCACGCTGACCATGAACGACACCGGCGTCAACCAGAACGCCTGTCAGGGAGCCGAACTCACCCTCGCGCTCTCCAGCAACTAAGCAGGCCCGACCAGTCAAGTCGAGGATGCATGGGCATCGGCATATCGGGCCGATCCGCGCGACCAGGGCGATCGTCGCCCTGGTCGCCGGCATCGCCTGCCTCGGGGGCGTCGCCTTCGCCGCGACTCAACCCGGCCCTGCGACGAAGAAGGGCGGCAAGAGCCGTCCCGCCCGCGGCCAGGCCGATCGCCCGCCGCGACCCCGCTTGATCGAAGTCCCGCCGAGCGGCAGGATCCGCACCGACGTCCAGTTCCGCTTCCACGTCGCGCCGCCGCAGCAACAGCCGGCCGAAGGGAAGCCCGGCACGGCACCGCCGACTCCGGCGAAGCCGTGGCGGCGCTTCGAATGCCGCTTCGAAGGCGGCGACTGGAGCGAGTGCTCCTCGCCGCGCCGCTTCACCGGCCTCGAGGCGGGTGAACACGCCTTCGCCGTCCGGGCGCTGAACCGCCGCGGCATCAGCGGCCCCGCCGCGCATTACCGCTGGGCGCAGCTCGAGCCGAAGGGATTCACGATCGAGGCCGCCTGGGATTCGCTGGCAGACCTGATGCCGGGAGCGCCCGCGCAGCAACTGCCGGTGCGGATCGGCAACCCGAACCCCGAGCCGATCGAAGTCACCTCCCTCTCCGTCGCCGTAGCTCCCGACTCTTCCGGCTGCCCGGCCGACCCGAACTTCGCGGTGACCCCCGCCAGCGTCAGCCCCTCGGCGCCGCTGGTCGTCCCCGCCGGGGGCACGGCCAGCCTGCCGACCGCCACCGCCGGCGCCCCCACCCTGGCGCTGCGGGAACTGGCGAGCGACCAGGACGCCTGTCAGGGCATCGGCGTCCAGCTCGTCTTCAGCGGCGAGGCGCGGGGATGAAACGGCTGGCGCGGAAACGGGTGCGGCTCGGCGGCGTCGCCGGCTTCCTCTTCAGCGCGCTTGCGATCGCCCTGGCGGGCACCGCCATCGCCTACTTCTCCGGCAACGGCGCCGGCAACGCCGCCGCGGCCGTCTCCACCCTCTCGGCACCGACGATCTCCGCCGCCACCCCGGCCGCGGGCGGGGCCGTCACCCTCACCTGGGGCGCGGTGACGCCGCCGGGGGAAGGCACGGCGACCTACTACGTAACGCGCGATGGCGGCAAACCAGCGGGCAACTGCCCCGACCGGACGAGCCCGGCCTCGGTCACGACCTGCACCGACGGTGCGGTTCCGATCGGCGAACACGTCTACGCGGTGACGGCGGTCTGGCACACGTGGGAAGCGACGAGCACGGGGAAAACGGCGAAAATCACCAGCGGCGCCGCCACCTACTTCACGGTCACCGCAAGCGCGACGAGCATCGCCGCCAACGGCACCACCAACCTGACGATCACCGCCAGGGACGAAGCCGGCAACGCGGTCACGACCTTCACCGGCTCCCATAACCTCGTCTTCTCCGGGGCCAATGCCGCCCCGAGCGGGACCAAACCGACCGTCGTCAACAGCTCTGGCACCGCGACCGCGTTCGGTACCGCGACGGCGATCAGCTTCACCAGCGGCGTCGCCACCGTCTCCTCGTCGAAAAACGGGATGGCCAGGCTCTACAAGGCGGAGACGGCGGCGATCGTCGCCACCGAGGAATCGCTGACCACGCCGAATCCGGCCAGCGTCACGGTGAGCGCCGCCGCGGCGTCGAAATTCGTCCTCTTGGCTGCCTCGGCGACGCCGACGGTCGGCGCCGTCGACGAACTGACGACCACGGCGCAGGACACCTACGGCAACACCGCAACCTCCTACACCGGCTCCCACAGCCTCGTCTTCTCCGGCGCCTCCGCCAGCCCGACCGGCAACAATCCGACGGTCAGCGATTCGACCGGGGCCGACGTCGCCTTCGGCGGCGCCACCGCGCTCGAATTCACCGCCGGAGTCGCCAAAGCCACCGCAACCGCCAACGGCGGGATGAAGCTCTACAAGAGCGGCTCGACCAGCGTCAAAGCAACCGAAGGGGCGCTGACGACGCCGACCGCGGTGACGGTGACGGCGGCGGCGGGCAACGCCACCAAGCTCGTCCTCTCATCCGCGACCGCGACGCCGGTAGCGGCGACCGGCTTCAACCTGACGACGACCGCCCAGGACACCTATGGCAACACGGCGACCTCCTACACCGGCTCGAAGAACATCGTCTTCGCCGGCGCCAACGCGAGCCCGAGCGGCGCCCTGCCGACGGTCGTCAACGCCGCCGGCACCGCGATCAACTTCGGCAGCGCGACGGGGCTCACCTTCAGCAGCGGCGTCGCCACCCCGGCCTCGTCGAAAAACGGCTACGCGAAACTGAACAAGGCCGAGACCGCGAACGTGACCGCCAGCGACGGCTCGCTGCCGACCTCCGCGGCGGTGGCCCTCACGGTCTCCCCGGGTGCCGCCGCCCGGGTCGCCTTCTCCGGCCTCACCGCGAGCCCGGGCTCGGTCAGCTCCCCCTGCCTCTTCACCTGCACGATCACCTCGCTGACCAACTCCGGCACGGTCAAAGCCAAGGTCGCGATCGCCGACAGCGTCGGCAACGTCGTCTCCAACCTCGCCGGCAAATCGGTCACCGTCACCGCCACCTCCGGCAGCACCGTGACCGGCTCGCCGCTGGCGATCGCCGAAACCGGCCCCGCCGTCTCGGCGACCGAATTCACCTACAAACCGCCCTCGACGGGCAGCTTCACCCACACGATCACCGCCGCCTCGACGGGCTACACCAGCGCCACCGCGACTGTGAGCAAATAGCCGCTCCCTACTTGAAGCGGAAGCTGGTCAGGTCCTGGTTGAAGGTCGGGTTGTAGATGACTTCGTCGAGGTCGATCGCCGCGGAGACGAAGGTCGGGATCGTGCCGGTCCCGTAGGGCGCCCACGGCGCCTGTTCCATGAATTCGCGGTCGAGGTCGGCGTATTCGGTTTCGACCTGCGGCGTCAGCGGCTGTTCGGCGAGTCGCGAGATCTTGCTGCTCAGCGCCGGGTCGGCAATCCGCGGCAGGTTCGTGGTGTTGGTCGGAAAGATGCTCTCTTCCGAGAGCAGCGGCTGGAAGAAGTCGTTCGGGTGCGGGTAGTCCTGGAACCAGCTCGCCCAGCCGGTGTCGAGGTTCGGGGTCGAGTCGTTGCCGATGATGGTGAAGTAGTTGTCGGCGTTGATCACCTGCAGCTTCACGT
>Ga0207698_10002681_pt1 | contig 10586 bp, 14 predicted proteins | sample KBSCornC22_FD_184298 | JGI IMG/M metagenome (GOLD analysis project Ga0207698, IMG submission 184298) | Corn rhizosphere microbial communities from Kellogg Biological Station, Michigan, USA - KBS Corn C2-2 (SPAdes) (version 2) | ecosystem: Host-associated > Plants > Roots > Rhizosphere > Soil ...
TCGCGGCGTGTCTACCGGGGATTGATCCGCCAGTCGTCCCTTCGCTGACGAATACGTCTGCGAGGGTGCGATGATCCCGAAAGGCCGGACTTTACAGAGGCTGGCCCGGACCCTTGCCTTGCTTGAGGACGAGCACGGCGAGCTCGGTGCGATTTTCGATCGAGAGCTTCTGGTAAAGGGAGTGAAGGTAGACCTTGACCGTGCCCTCGGTGATGCCGAGTTCGCGGGCTATGTCGCGGTTGCGCTGGCCCTGGGCCACGAAGGTCACTATGGTCCGCTCGCGCGGGGTTAGGGTCGCAAAGGGCGAAGGGACGCGGCGGCGGGCTGCCTCGTTACGCGCCCGTTCGGCAAGGTCAGGCGCGATGACCTGTTCGCCGGCGATTACCTTGGCCAGCGTTTCGACCAGCAGCCCTTCGGCGCCCTCCTTGGACAGCACGGCGTTCACCTTTGCCTCTATCGCATCGAGCAGGCGACTGTCGTCGATCTGGGCAGTGAGGAGTACGACCGGGCGCTCGTCACCCTGTTTGCGCAGTGCTTCGAGCACCGAGACGCCGTCGCCGTCAGGCATCGCGACGTCGAACACGCAGATGTCGGGGTTGTGCTGCTTCACCGCGACCAGCGCCTCGGCGCCAGAGCCGACAGCGGCGACCATGTGAAAGTCGGTCTGAGCCAGCACGGCCTCGACCCCCGTCCGGATAAAGGCATGGTCATCGGCCAGAAGAACAGACGTCATGTAAGCGCTCCGGCAAGGGTGGCGGGCAGGCGGATCGCCAAGGTCGTACCGGTGGGGCCGCTCTCAACCCCAAGTTCTCCGCCGAGCGAGGCGACCCGCTCCCGGATCGACCACGGTTCGGCCGTGGTAGGGGTTGGGGCAAAGCCCGTGCCGTTGTCGGATATATGCAGGTTGAGCGTCTCTCCGGCAAGCGCGATGCGCACAGTGAGGCGAGTGGCCTGTCCGTGGCGAGCCGCATTGGCGACGGCCTCGCGAACCAGCTGTTGCAGCTCGTGACTCAGCCAACCAGGGACCCGGATGGCGCCTGGCGCATCGAGGGCGATCTGGACGCCCCAGTGGCGGCTCGCATCGCGTAGAGTCGAGTCAATCTCGCCCCGGAGATCGCGAACCTGCAGGTCTTGGGTCGGGGTCCTGAGATCAGAGATGAGCTGGCGGATATGGCCTTGTTCGGCTCTCAGCGATTCCTGCACGATGGCGACTTCGCGCTCTGCCCTCTCCGCACTTTCCGCCATGTAGCCGGGCAGGCCGCGCCGCAGGGCTTCCAGCCGGAAGCAGGCGCCAGCGAGTGACTGGGCCACGCTGTCGTGCAGGTCGCGGGCGATAGCGCCGCGCGTGCGCACGACCAGCGCCTCGCGCTCCAACCCAGCCAACGCCAGCCGGTCAAGCGCGCTGGCCGCTTCACGGGCAAGCGCCTTGGCGAGGACGAGATGGTCCGCATTGAGGCCGGCAATGCCGCCCAGCACGATCTGTCCGGCAGAGTTGGCCCCTTGGAAGGGGACGGCAATGCCTGCATCGATGCCGCTGCGCTCCGCCAGCGGAAGGGTTCCGCGCAGGAGCACCGCCCGTGGTCGGCCCTGATGATCGAGCACGATCTTGCGGCCGCGCCGCAGGTCGAAGAGGTGGATGCCCGGCTCGCGTCCGTCCCACGCTTGCACGCTGTCCGGACCCGCGCGCAAGGCCTCGCGCCCCCTGGGGTCCTCGACGTAGATATGGATCCACGGCTCCTCGTCGAGACCAAGCGCGAGGGCGGCATGATTGGCACCCATGAGGGTCAGGGCATATTCGACGACGCGCCAAAGCAGCGCTGCCATGTCAGATTCGTCGAGCGGGGCCGAGATCGGAGCCACCTGCGGTTCGCGGCGCTGCATGCCGAACCAGACCAGCACGAACATCAGCGCCAGCATGTAAAACGTGCGGCGGGCGAAGCGCATGGAATCGAGCGGCAGCCCGTAGTGCTGGATCAGCATGCCGCACAGGACATAAAGAGAGGTAACGATGAGCCCCGTCCTCGCCGCCGCCAGCCAGTCCCACCGGAAGGCGGCCGACAGGATGGTGAGGGCAAACATGGCGAGGAACGGGCTGGTGAAGTCCGCGTCGAATCCTTCGGTCACGAAGACGGCGGCAAGGAAGACCAGCGCGTCGGCCACGAGCATGAAGCGCGCGAGCAAATGGTCGTACCACCAACTGCGCCATGCCACCGGCAACCATGCCAGGCTCAGCAGGAAATAGGCGCCAAGCAGGTTCCGCCCGATCAGGAAGTTTGCGCGATGAGCGGCCGGCTCGACCAGGAAGGCGACCAAGAACACCGCCGCCAGCATGGTGCGAAAGACAGCGATCACTCGTCCCGAGCGATTCTCAAAAAGCTCCCTGATATTCATTTTGTCAAGTTGTCCCCCAAGAGACTGTGCCTCCGTAATGGGCCGGAGGCAAGGAAGCGGCGCGGGCTTTCCTACATTGGCACATTCAGCCATTTGTTCTCTATCTGTACCATAAAGCGAGGCCCGCAATGACCGACTCCCGCAGCACCGACGCAATCGAAGTATCCGGCTTGGACGGGCTGGCCTGGGTCCTGGAATCTTGGGGGAGCGCCAGCGGCGCTCCGCTGGCGCCAAGGCCTGAGCAGACCTTCCCCCGACTGGGCGCCCTGTCGGAACGCTACGAGAGTGGGGGGCGCGGGCCGGGCACGGTCTCCAGTGGCCTGAAGGATCCAGGCGGCGTGTCATATGGGCTCTACCAGATGGCAAGCAGGACCGGGACGGTGGCGGCGTTCCTGTCAGCCGAAGGCGTACGGTGGTCCCGTGATTTCCTTGGCAAGACGCCCGGCATGCCGCCATTCAGCGAGGCTTGGCAGGCCGTCGCCACCCGCGATCCGATTGCATTCGCCGAGGCGCAGCATGGCTTCATCGAGCGGACTCATTACCGGCCCGTGATCCGCGCGGTCCAGGTTCAGAGCGGACTTGATCTTGACGCGCGGTCGGCAGCGGTGCGCGACGTGTGCTGGTCCTGCGCGGTCCAGCATGGCGGTGCGGGGAAGATCCTGACGCAGGCGATCGCGAAGGCGGAGGCGGTCTGTCCGCGCGAGGCTGCTGCGCGTTTCGACCGGGCGCTGATCGAGGCGGTCTATGCCGTCCGTTCGGCCTATGTCACCGGCGTGGCGGCGAAGGCGGATGCGGGCAGCCGGCGGACCCTGCAGGATATCGTACGTCGCCGCTATCCGGATGAACTGGCCCGCGCCCTTGCCATGCTGGACGCGGGGGCGTGACCCCGATGGGGCGCGGCGGGGCAATAAAAGCGTATTGAGCCCGGCGGCAAAGCGCTTCACACACCGGCCATGGTCAGAATGCGGGACACAATTCGCCGGGGGGCATTTGCAGTGGCGGGCCTCCTTCTTTCCCACGGAGCGGGACTTGGGGCGGCCCCGCCCACGCCTGAACAGGTGGCCGCCGCCGCGCTCAAGGCGGCCCCGGTGTGGGACGGGCACAACGACGTTCCCGAACAGCTGCGCGAACGGCACAAGGACGTGATCGCCGGCTTCGATTTCCGCGACACCACCGGCACCGCCGACCCGGCTAATGACTGGATCACCATGCACACCGACCTGACCCGGCTGCGGCAGGGCCGGGTCGGGGCGCAGTTCTGGTCGGTCTTCGTCTCCGCCACCCTGACCGACCAGCAGGCGGTCCAGGCGGTAATGGAGCAGATCGACGTCACCAAGCGGCTGATCGCCCGCTACCCGGCGGACCTCCGCTATGCAGAGAATGCCGCCGACGTGGAGGCGGCGATGAAGGCGGGCCGCATCGCCTCGCTGATCGGGATGGAGGGCGGCTATGCCATCGCCGGTTCGGCCGGTGTCCTGCGCCAGTTCCGCGCGCTGGGTGTGCGCTACATGACGCTTTCGCACTTCCGCTCCACCGACTGGGCCGACAGCGCCACCGATGCGCCCCGCAACAACGGACTGTCGGCAGCCGGCAAGGCACTGGTCGGCGAGATGCAGCGGATCGGCATGCTCGTCGATCTCAGCCATGTTTCGACCAAGACGATGAACGATGCGCTCGATATTGCGAAGGCGCCGGTGATCTTCAGCCACTCGGGAGCGCGGGCCGTGGATGACCATGCTCGCAACGTTCCTGACGACGTACTCGTCCGGCTGCGGGAAAACGGCGGGATCGTTATGATCGTCTCGCTACCGGCCTATGTCAGCCAGAAGACGCGTGACTGGCAACTGGCCCGCGCCGCAGAGAAAGCTCGCGCCGACGCGCGGTGGAGCGAGGCGCCGGACCGGGCAAAGGCGATGCTGGCGGAGTGGGTGAAAGCAAATCCCGCTCCGCGCGCTACGTTGTCAGACCTTGCCGACCACATCGACCATGCGGTGAAGGTCGCCGGGATCGACCATGTCGGACTGGGCGGCGATTTCGACGGCATGGCGGAAGCCACTCAGGGGTTCGATGATGTTGCGCACTACCCGGCCGTGTTCGCGGAGCTGGCGCGCCGCGGTTACAGCCAGGCTGACCTCGAGAAAATCGCAAGCCGTAACATGCTGCGGGTGCTGAAGGCGGCTGACAACTACGCGGCGGCCCACGCCGGGGATCCGCCACTAGAGACGCCGACCACCTTCTGAGTGAGCTCAGCCCTTGTGGCTGGGAAGGCCCTTGCGGCTCGTGGACGCGAGGTCTTCCAGCTCCTTTTCAGTCATGGACTTTTCCATGCCTTTCGAGGCACCCTTGAGCTCAGATTTGGGCGTGTCGCCGCGCTTGGCTGACAGGGCTGCGCCAGCCGCCTTCTGTTGTGCCTTGGATTTCGCCGGCATCGCGACCTCCCGCTACTGAGGCGTTGCCTGGTTGCTGACCACGCCGTTACGCTCGCCCTGAGGGGCGGACAAGGCGCCGCTGATCCAGATCGCCGAAAGCGCGAGGATGGCGAGGACGAGCCCTATCGTCAGCACGTAGCGTACGACGTTGCTGTTTTCGCCCGAACGGGCGTCCTCGGTGTTGATGTGGACTTCTTCGCCTTGGCGTTCCATCGGTCTGCTCCGTGTTCGGCAGGACTGCTGCCGAACCTACGCGCTGGCCCATGGCTTGTTCCGACGTGCCCTTTCGGACTCGCTCGTGCGTCAGTCGCGAAGCAGCTCGTTGATGCCAGTCTTGGAGCGGGTCTGCGCATCCACGGTCTTGACGATCACCGCGCAGTAGAGCGACGGTCCGGGCGTGCCATCGGGCAGGGGCTTGCCGGGGAGGCTGCCGGGCACGACCACTGAATAGGGCGGGACGCGGCCGACGTGGACCTCGCCGGTGGCGCGGTCGACGATCTTGGTCGAAGCGCCGATGAATACGCCCATCGACAGCACGGCCCCCTCGCCGACGATCACTCCCTCGGCCACTTCCGAGCGGGCGCCGATGAAGCAGTTGTCCTCAATGATGACCGGGCCGGCCTGCAGCGGCTCAAGCACGCCGCCGATCCCGGCGCCGCCGGAGATGTGCACGTTCTTGCCGATCTGCGCGCAGGAGCCGACCGTCGCCCAGGTGTCGATCATGGTTCCTTCATCGACGCGGGCGCCAAGGTTCACGAAGCTAGGCATCAAGACCACGCCCTTGGCAATGTGTGCGCTGCGCCGCACGACCGCGCCGGGCACGACGCGGAAACCTGCCGACTTGAAGCGGTCCTCGTCCCAGCCCTCGAACTTCAACGGAACCTTGTCGAACGCCGGAGCGCCGCCGGCACCGAATTCCATCACGCCGTTGTCGGCAAGGCGAAATGAGAGCAGCACGGCCTTCTTCAGCCACTGGTTGACCTTCCAGCCGCCCTGGCCGTCAGGCTCGGCTACGCGTGCCTCGCCCGAATCCAGCATGTCGAGCGCACGGTCCACGATGGCGCGAACGTCGTCGCTGGCCGGGGTCACGCTATCCCGAGCTTCGAAGGCGGCTTCGATCTGGCTGGCAAGGTCGGTCATCGGAAGGGTCCTGCTTGAAACGGGCGAACGAAGGCGCGCCTAGAACCACCGGGCGGAGGGAGCAAGCGCGATTGCAGCGTACGCGGCTGGCGCGGCCTGTCAGTTGGCCGTGGAGCTGCTCAGCATGCGGACGAAATCAATGAGACCGGTCTGGCGCGTACGGCGCATCCGCTCGGCATCGAGGATCTCTCGGACTTTGCCGAAGCAGGTCTCCACATCGTCGTTCACGACCACGTAGTCATAGCCGTCCCAGTGGCTGATCTCGGCCTGGGCGCGCGCCATGCGAGCGGCGATAACCTCCGGCGCATCGGTGTTGCGGCCGATCAATCGGCGGTGCAGCTCTTCAAGGCTGGGCGGCAGGATGAACACGCGCACGACGTCCACCTCAGCCTTCTGGTAAAGCTGTTGGGTCCCCTGCCAGTCGATATCGAACAGAAAATCGCGACCGTCCTTCAGCCCGGCACGGATCTGGGCCTTGGGCGTGCCGTAGCTGTGGCCGAACACGGTGGCCCATTCGTAAAAGGCGTTGTCCTCGACCATGCGGTCGAACTCGGCCTGATCGACGAAGTAGTAGTCCCGCCCCTCAACCTCGCCCTCGCGCATGGGCCGGGTGGTGACCGAGACCGACATGGCGATCTCGCCGTCTTCCTCAAGGAGCTTGCGGGCGATCGTCGTCTTTCCCGCGCCTGACGGGGAAGACAGGATCAGCATCAGACCGCGGCGATGGAGCGTGTCAAAGGCCATGACCGCCAATGGCCCATGCGTGGCACGCGAATCAAGGGGCCGGTGGCCCCGAAGGATCAGGAACGGCCGCGCTTGGCCTGCTTTTCGACAGTCTTCTCGCCCGCCTGGGCAGCGGCCTTGCCCTGCTTGCGGTCGTAAAGCGTCTTTGCCAGCAGTCCGCCGCCGACGATCAGGGCGCCTGGCACCGAGCGGGTGGCGATCCGGGCTATGGCTGTGCCGATAAGGGTCTGGCCCATGGACCGGCCCTTGATCAGGTTCTTTGCTTTCTCGGGAGTGTAGGATTTTCCCAACAGCCCGCGCTCCACCGCATGGCGGAGCAACTGCCCTCCGCCGCGCAGGGCAAGGTCGGCGATCAGGAGATTAGTGGCGGGGCTCGGGCTGGGGCGGACATCCTCGGCGGCCTGCGAGGCCGTCTTGCCCGTGCGGTTAAGCCTGTTCAACGACTTGCGCAGAATTCCCATCGAGCCTTGCCCTTCCGGCCCGCGCCTGCGGGCTATTTCTTGCGGCCGAAATCGACCGTGACGACGTTTGAGCCATCGTCAGGCGAAACGCCGGGTCCTTCGCCCTGTTCCGGCTCCTCTTCGGGCTCCGGTGCGAGATCGCTGACGGCTGCCTGGAACTGCAGCCCAAAATCTACCGCCGGATCGACGAAGGCGGTAATCGCCGCAAAGGGAATGACCAGCTTGGCCGGCATCTGGTTGAACGACAGGCCGACGCTGAATTGATCATCCCCTACCACGAGATCCCAGAACTTGTTCTGCAGGACGATCGTCATCTCGTCCGGCAACCGTTCGCGCAGATGCGTGGGGATATCGACGCCGGGAGCGCCGGTGCGGAAGGTTATGTAGAAGTGGTGGTTTCCGGGGAGCGCCTGGCCAGCGTCCTCCACCTGCCGCAACACCCGTCCGACAACGGCGCGAAGGGCCTCTTGCACGATCTCGTCATAGGGGATCAGGCTGTCAGGCGTATCGTTCATCACCTTTCAAGTGGCGACGGCCGCCCTCCGGGTCAAGCTTTCAAAGCGCGGGTTGCACCGATTGTCATCAGGTCTATAGGCGGCCCGGAACTCAGGGACTCACGGCAAGCCAAATCAAGGACCGGCCCATGCGCACCGCCCGGATCACTCGCAAGACTCACGAGACCGACATCGACGTCGAGGTGAACCTGGACGGCACCGGGGCCTTCGACGTGTCGACCGGCATCGGCTTTCTCGATCACATGATCGAACAGTTCAGCCGGCACTCGCTGATCGACATCCGCTGCCGCATTGCCGGCGATCTCCACGTGGACCAGCACCACACGACCGAGGACTCGGCCATCGCCATCGGCCAGTGCATCGCACAGGCGCTGGGGGACAAGGGCGGGATCGGCCGCTACGGCATGGCCTATTCGCCGATGGACGAGGCTTTGGCACGCGTCGCGCTCGACATTTCCGGCCGACCCTGGCTGGTGTGGCACGCGGCCTTCACTCAGGAGCGGCTGGGCGAGATGGACACGGAACTGTTCGAGCACTGGTTCCAGTCGATCGCCCAGGCGGTTGGCATCACGCTGCACGTCGAACTGCTCTACGGCACGAACAACCACCACGTGATCGAGGGCATCTTCAAGGGCTTCGCCCGGGCGATGCGCCAGGCGGTGGAGCTCGACCCGCGCAAGGGCGGGGCCGTGCCGAGCACCAAGGGCGTGCTGGGCGAGGGTTCGCTCGGCTGACATGGCCGAAACGCTTGCCTTGATCGACTACGGCGCCGGCAACCTCCACTCGGTCGCGAACGCGCTCGCAGCGGCCGGGGCTGAGGGCGTGCGCGTCACCGCCGATCCCGACGTGGTGCGCGCGGCGGACCGGATCGTGCTGCCCGGCGTCGGCAGCTTCCGTGCGTGCGCGCAAGGGCTGCGGGCAATCCCCGGCCTGATCGCAGCCATGGAAGAGCGGGTCCACGTGGGCGCCGCGCCGTTCCTCGGCATCTGCGTCGGCATGCAGCTCCTTGCCGCACGCGGCGTCGAGCACGGGGTTACGGAGGGGCTCGGCTGGATTGGCGGCGAAGTGCGGCTGATCGAGCGGGCCGATCCGTCGATCAAGGTGCCCCACATGGGCTGGAACGACGTGGCCCTGCCGCCTCATGCGACGGACGGGCTCATCGAGCCGGGCGAGGCCTATTTCCTGCACTCGTACCACTTCGTGGCCGACGAAGGTGCCTCGGTGGCGGCGATGACCGACCATGGCGGCGGCGTGGTGGCGGCCGTGGCGCAGGACAACATCGTCGGCGTCCAGTTCCACCCGGAAAAGAGCCAGGGCTACGGGCTGGCGCTGCTCAACCGTTTTCTCGACTGGAAGCCGTGAGATGATCGTTTTTCCCGCGATTGACCTCAAGGGTGGGCACGTCGTCCGCCTGTCCGAAGGCGATATGGCCCGAGCCACGGTCTATGGCGACAACCCCGCCGCCCAGGCGCGCCTGTTTGCCGAGGCCGGCTCGCAGTATCTGCATGTGGTTGATCTCGATGGATCTTTTGCCGGCCGGGCCGAGAACCGCGAGGCCGTGGAGGCGATCCTTGGCGCGTTCGACGGCCACGTCCAGCTTGGCGGCGGCATTCGCACGCGCGAGGCGGTGGAGGGCTGGTTCGACCTGGGCGTCAGCCGCGTTGTGATGGGCTCGGCCGCGCTGAAGGACCCGCAGTTCGTCAAGGACATGGCGAAGGAGTTTCCGGGCGGGATTGTCGTCGCCGTCGATGCCCGCGACGGCATGGTCGCAACCGAGGGCTGGGCCGACGTGTCCGATGTCGAGGTGGTCGATCTTGCTCGCCGGTTCGAAGATGCGGGCGTCGCCAGCCTGCTGTTCACCGACATCGGCCGCGACGGGTTGTTGAAGGGCGTGAACATCGACGCGACGGTGGACCTTGCGCGCCGGGTGGACATTCCGGTGATCGCCAGTGGCGGCGTCAAGGGTCTGGATGACATCCACATTCTCACGCTCCACGCCCACGAAGGGATTGAGGGCGTGATCACCGGGCGGGCGCTCTATGAGGGCCGGCTGGACCTGAAGGCGGCGATCGCGATGGCGGAGCGGGTGTGAGATGACCGTCCGCGTCCGCGTCATTCCCTGCCTCGATGTGCGCGATGGGCGTGTTGTGAAGGGGGTGAACTTCGTTGACCTGATCGACGCCGGCGACCCGGTCGAGCAGGCCCGCGCCTATGATGCGGCCGGGGCGGACGAGCTGTGTTTCCTCGATATTTCAGCCAGTCACGAAGGGCGGGGGACCCTGCTCGACGTGGTTCGGCGCACGGCCGAGGTTTGCTTCATGCCGCTGACGGTCGGCGGCGGGGTGCGGACGGTGGAGGATGCGCGGGCATTGCTGCTGGCCGGCGCGGACAAGGTGGCGGTGAATTCCGCTGCGGTTTCAAGGCCCGAGGTCGTCTCGGACATTGCAGAGAAGATGGGCAGCCAGTGCATCGTCGCTTCGGTCGACGCGCGGCGCACCGGGCCGCGGCAGTGGGAGATATTCACCCACGGCGGCCGCAAGGCGACGGGCATCGACGCGGTCCAGCACGCTGTAAAGCTTGCCGATTATGGCGCGGGCGAGCTGCTCGTCACTTCGATGGACGGCGACGGGACCCAGGCCGGTTACGACCTCGAGCTGACCCGCACGATTGCCGATGCGGTGACCGTTCCGGTGATCGCGAGCGGCGGGGTGGGCACCCTGGAGCATCTGGTTGCCGGAGTGACCGAAGGCCATGCCAGCGCAGTGCTCGCCGCATCGATCTTTCACTTTGGAAAGTATAGCATTTCCGAGGCCCATGCGGCCCTGCGCGCCGCCGGAATCCCTGCCCGTGGGTGATCAAAGGCGTTGACCCGATTGCAACGGCGCTGCAAGCGGACTGCATGAGCG
>Ga0207698_10002686_pt1 | contig 10581 bp, 13 predicted proteins | sample KBSCornC22_FD_184298 | JGI IMG/M metagenome (GOLD analysis project Ga0207698, IMG submission 184298) | Corn rhizosphere microbial communities from Kellogg Biological Station, Michigan, USA - KBS Corn C2-2 (SPAdes) (version 2) | ecosystem: Host-associated > Plants > Roots > Rhizosphere > Soil ...
TGGGTAGAGACGCATCGAGACAGGCCGCCAGGGGCGTCGAGATGATTGGCGGTTTCACCGGCGCGGGGGGAGTGGCCACTTCCGCCTACGAATTGGTGACGGGAACTTCGCCATTGTCCGGTGATGAAGCGTCACGGCTATGGGCGGCGGTGGGGCTGATTCCGTACGCTAAGAATCTGAAGTATCTCAAGAGTGGTGTCGGTCGTAGTACAGGCAAAGGGCTGGGTAATCCCTTCAAAGATAAGACGGCAACTGAGATTGATAAGATGTTTAAGGCAAAAGGCTTCGAACCACGCGGGCCTGATCCTTTGAACGGAAAAGGAGGCTACGTGAACCCGGAAAATCAACGGTCATACCATATTGACGAGGCCAACAGCTTCGGCGAGCCGCCTCATGTTGATGTGAATCGCTTGAGAACCTACAAAGGGCCGCTGGAGAAAAAGAAATACGAAATGGGAGGAGGATCATGAAGCTGACTGTAGAACTTCAAAAGGGAGAGCACCCGGAGGTTGCTTTATGTTTTGACGCCGAGGGTCTGGACTTGCTCATTCGCAAGCTTGAGCATTTGAGGTCAAAGGGGAGCCACCTTCACTTGATGACACCTGCCTGGGCTGGCCAGGAGCTGACGGAAGAACTCGCTGGAGGCCAGCAATATCATCTCATCAATAGCCTGCGCCTTGTGCGTCTCCCCGATTCGTGATTCTGTAATTTGAGCGATTCAGTTGGTGGTGGCCGCATGTTGGGCGGTGAGAGATAGTTTGTGATCCCGAACGGGCCAATTCCAGTCGGCGCGACCATCAGGACGGTGCCATAAAATTGATCGCATCAAGCGAAACGGAAATTACAGGAAAATGGCTGGTATCCCAAGATCGTGCGGTAGCAATGAAACTTGCCAGAGGATTGCTGATTTGACGGAAAGTCACCTAAGGAACCTCTGAATAAGTCCTTGTGCTGAAACAGCGTCAACCCGCCAGCAGGAATCGGTCGATGTCGCAGATGAGCTTCGGTGATTCGGAGTACGCGAGCAAGCGCAAACGGACGCGCCGCGAGACGTTCTTGGCGGAGATGGAGCAGATCATTCCGTGGACGATTCTGCTGAACCTGATCGAGCCGGTGTATCCGAAGGCGGGGAATGGCCGTCCGCCGTATCCACTGAAGGCGATGCTGAAGGTTCATCTGATGCAGAACTGGTTCGGGCTGAGCGATCCGGCGATGGAAGAAGCGCTGTACGAGATCGCATCGATGCGGCAGTTCGCCGGCTTTTCGCTGACCAAGCCGATTCCGGACGAGACGACGATCCTGAATTTTCGACGGTTGCTGGAGCAGTTCGAGTTGGCACCGGAGATTCTGGCACGGGTGAACGGGTATCTGTCGCGGAAAGGTCTGCTGCTCAAGCGGGGAACGATCGTGGATGCAACGATCATCTCGGCGCCGAGTTCTACCAAGAATGCCGAGGGCGAGCGTGATCCGCAGATGCATCGGACGAAGAAAGGCGAGCAGTGGTATTTCGGCATAAAGGCGCACATCGGTGTTGATGTGGATTCGGGTCTGGTGCACACGGTAACGACGACGGCGGCCAACGAGGCAGACGTCAACGAAGCGGAATACCTGCTGCATGGTAAAGAGCAAGTGGCCTACGGGGATGCAGGCTATACCGGTGCGGACAAGAGCGCTGCGCGCAAAGGTCTGGAGTGGAAGATTGCGCGCAAGCGCAGCAGCGTGAAAGCCATGCCGGAAGGGCGTGAAAAGCAGTTGATCGAGCAAGCGGAGAAGCACAAGGCCAGCATCCGAGCGATCGTGGAGCATCCATTCCGTGTGGTGAAGCGCCAGTTCGGCTACGTGATGGCTCGCTTCAAGGGATTGGCGAAGAACACAGCGCAGGTAGTAACACTGTACGCGCTATCGAATCTGTGGATGGCGAGAAAGCGATTGTTGGCGATGACGGGGAAGTTGCGTCCGCAGGTCGCTTGTTGAGGGCAAAAAGCCACAAATTGCGGCCTTCGCGCTGCGATTCGTCCGAATTCGTAGTCAATTCCAATGCGCACGGCGCGAAATAGCACTTCTGGAGCGCGCTGGCGCTGACTTATTCAGACCTTCCCTAATCCGCATCAACATCCCTATCGTGAAAATCCGACAGGCGGCACGCGACAGCGGGGTGCGCCCGAGCCGATGCCGAAACCGGAGATCAAGTGAATGAAGGTCTTGAATTTTTCAATGTGGCTCGGTGACAAGAAAATATCACTTTACGAGATTCTAAATAATCTTCGATTTTTTGTTGATGTCAATTGGCTGATGTACGAATTCTGGGGCGTGCGCGATCCTTTCAATGGTTCGCCGATGCAAGATTTCGAGCGAAAATTGCGCTCGACACCGACCGGATACCCATTCAGTTCAGCTGAGATCGAAGAATTCTCAAGAAAGATTGAGGATCTTAACGACCTGATATTAGTAGGCTTTCACGATAAGAAAAAGGCCATCGAGATCGAAGGGTTCGACAGTGCTACGTGGCGCGTAGTCGCTGACGAAAATCTGGTCGATTCACTGAGCCTTGAGAATTTTGTTGTTCGAAATGGCTCTGGCAGCACAAGGTAGCCAAAATGGTCTCGGTCTAGTCGGCGGTCCTCGATAAGCTCATGTCGAACTTGTGAGTTCGCCAGATGAACGACAGATAGAGCGAATGTATCTAAATTGTATTGTCGCAATTTAATTGTCTGCACATATGGGCAATATGCCTAGGCCAATCAACCGTCAGGTTAGACTTTGATCGCACTGCGGCTGATTGGTTGGGAGGCAAGTATGCAGGTCGTGTCCCATTCGTGAGTTCGATGATCTCTTACTCTCGCAGCCAGTAGAGCGCCCGGCCTATCTGGACGACGGGATGGCCGTTAGCCTACTAGGATCAATTTGCTATTTTTGCTGGAATTTTGGCGCACGCAACCAATAGCCTGCGCACTCAGCCGAATGAGTTGCTTGACTCTGGATCGGAGCCGATGGCTATGACAGTACCGAGCAGCACTTGAACAGCAAGCAAGAGCACTCCCGGCGTCCGAAAGGCAATCCGGAGGGCCGCCAAAGATGAGCAGTGAGAAACCGTTGATGATTTCAGATGCGCCCTGCAACCGTTGGTCGATTAGTTCCAATAGTGGAAGAGAGCAATTCGATATTGCGATCGGCTCAAGAATCGACGCGCGAACCTGTCTCTGTGCTGTGGCGCTCAGGCGGAGCTTCTGGGCAAGGGGCGGGACCCTTGCCAGCGCAAACATGACCGTCGACTACGAAATTTCTCTCGCGCAAGTGCCGGTGGAAATTGCTGCGATGGAGGATTTGCTGGTTGACCTGGGTCGATGGCGCGACGACGCAACACATTTCGAGCGACAGGTAACCCCGGAGTCAGCTGGGCAGAAGCTCGTTTTATCGGTCTGCCATGACCCCGGACTGATCTACTCGGCCGACAAGCCGGCGTTCAAAATCTGTTATAGCAACGGTGCGTCCATGTCGGCGAAATGGATGTTTGTGGTAGACCAGTCGTGTATATGGCTGGCTATGGAGTCGATAAAGGGCGTTCTCGAGGGGCTGTCGGACACTGAAAAATAGTCTGATCTTCAGTCATGGCGATTGCGCGGACTTTGACGCAGTTTCGACCAAAAAGATGTAACCAAAACTGATAGTAGGTGGCGCCTCCTGAGCAGAACCGCGATGCAGTCGCTTGGCCGCGCTCGCCCAAAAAGGGAGCGCCGGGTAAACCTCGCCCGGGGATGTGTCATCTCGGCAAGGCTTACGAATTGGTGACGGACACGTCGCCGTTGTCCGGTGTTGAAGCGTTGCAGCTATGGGCGGCGGTGGGGCTGATTCCGTATGCTAAGCGCCTTAAGTACTTCAGGCGGGCTGGCGCAACGTCGCCGCTCGGCGATCTAACTGTTGCGGAAGCAAAACAGATTCAGGAGGCAGTCGATGCCGCAGGACGGAGGCTCGAAGTAGTCTGATCAGCTGCAACTGGTACTCGTCGAGGTGTCGGATCCGACTTGCCAATTGGCAAGGATCCAGCAGGCGCGCCCGGCACGACTCGCAGTGACATTGACTACTTGGCGCCGTCCTCGAACCGTCCCAATTTTCAAGGTCAAATTCTGCCGTCACTTGGCCCAGAAGGTCTGATTCCTGGCCTTCATATTCCACACTTGGGGCCTGCACCTCGCTTCGAGCCGGGAAGGGCGCCTTTTCTTGTACCGAAAGCAGGAGGTGGATAGCCTATGTACTTTCGATACTGGGTCACATTCAAACCTTCTGCGCGCCCAACGCCGCTGAATCTGGGTTGCGGGGTAACGGCCGAATCCAAACAGGCTGTTATCGATCTGGTGAAGAGCCGCGTATTTAACGGACATGAATTCGAGATCGAGAAGATTGTCGAAAACGTGACGATCTCGGAGCTGGACCAAGGGCATGTGATCCCGAACATGGGTAACCCGGTGCTTCGAGGCATTTGGTTTCCGCTTGGATATTCGTAGCCGGCTGAGTGTCGCCAGATCCTTACCTAGGGACCGACGAAGCTGAGTGCCTAGAATGAATGTTGCAGATTGCCCCGAGCGAGGGGATAGCATGTGGATTTACTCAGATGGGCGGTAGTTATCTCAAGTGGATAGTCGCGAGCAAGTACTACGACGGAGTAATGGAAGGTGTCGGAGAACGAACTGCGGACGGTGCAACGGTGTGGTTCAGAGCACTGGCGTGGGATGACGACCAATGGCGTCGGGTTTTCGCGGTCGCAGTCATCGGCTCGTCACTCACTCGAGAACTGTTGCGCGAGATCGACAAGGTCGAGAAGCCGCGATCACCATTTCGTTTGCCAGGTGCCTCCGCAGAAATTCCAACTGTGCAGAATGCTTGGGATGAGATTGTTGCGTCGGCTCTTGATGCGCATGAGTGGAGCCTGGTAGAGGCTCACGACCTGCTGGAGCCCGCTACTGAACATGCCTTATCGAAAGTCGCTCGAAGTCGCATCTCAGAAATGGTGAGTTCCAATGACTTCTTCGAATATTCTGGTTGCCAGTTAACTGAGCAAGTCTTGCAGCGAATATCTCAAGCGCAGGGGGACGACCCGACGTAGAAATCAGAGGAAATGTTGTCAATGCAAAATATCCCGAGGCCAATCGAACTGAAGGCCTGACTTTGAACCGACTGCGGCTGCTTGGTTGGAGGCAGGCACTAAAGACCTTCGTTAAGGTGCGCCTGGAACTACGTTCGGTCCGACGGATGCAATCGACCCCGGAAACAAACCATGTCTCCTACCAGTTCTGGCTATGATTTACTGCCATGTCCATGCTGTGGCTCACGAGTATTCACACAGCTGAGCGCGTACGAAATTTGCGATGTTTGCAAGTGGGAGGACGATCCTGTCCAGGCTGCAGAGCCCGATTACGCGGGGGGTGCAAACCGCAAAAGTCTCAATGAAGCCAAAAAAGAGTGGAGCACGAACTTGCAGAGATCATAGGTAGACAGGGCGTCACTTGTTCGTGCCTAGCCCCACTATGATCGAGAAATCGTTTGGAGCGGCTTTGAAGTTTGAGATGCTGAGCGAACTAAGCCCCAGGAAACACGGCGCGCTCTTCCTATGCCGGCGCCGTTGAGCCGGGTGGGCATTATGGTTTGAATGTCTGGGTAGTTCGGCATCAAGTGGGATCTGACAGCCCATGAACACGATACTTGTGCTCGTAGATCGCAAAAGCCTCTGGTCGCCGGACGCTTGGGCGGAGCAGGTCGGCGGCAAACGTACCGGGGTTGCTCAGATCATGGTCGAGCAGGCCGGGGGCTCATGGCTTTCGATCGTTCGAGATGATGCAGTGCTCGGCGATTTCGACGCTATCGAGCGTTCGCGGCTGGCCGATCTGGTGGCCGATCCGGTTGCCTATCTGGTCGAGTGGAGGGGCGATGGTCTTGTGGAACTCCTGTTGCGATCCGTGATGGCTGCCTGTCGCGCTGATGGCACTCGCGCTGCGTTAGATAACGACCATGGCCTTCTTGTCCCGGTCCACGTCGTGGCGGGTGAACCGCTTGAGTCTTGGGTACGGGTCAGTGCGTTTCCATAGGTTTCAGATGAGATTTATCGACCACAAGCGGCTTTTTGAAGAGCTCACCGGCAATGCAATCTCGGTCGTCGAGTTCCAGTCCACCTATTTGGATTTCTGCAAGAACGAGGGACAGCTAGACTGTGGCTGTTCGATCTGCTGATGACCTCATTGGTGATGTCGATTCATTGCAGTAATTTCGTGGGATTGTGAGGGTTACCAAATGATCAGTCGATCTGGCGGAGAGCCCATATCGGGTCGGCTTCTGTATCAGCGATCCGAGTCGAGCTTTGATGTCGTGCCGAAGCCTGCAAGGGGCGTTGCGTCACTTCTTGTCAATGATATTCAGATCGAAATCGATGAAGACGGTCGGCTCGTTTACGTTTGGGGATTTTGTCCTCAAGAATCGTGGGCGAGCGCAATCATCCAACCACGTGAAGCGGTGGTCGGACGGCTGCGCTATGAAGGCGCTGCTGTTGTTGCCGGGGTATCGCGGCGACTGAACGCTGGGAAGCCATGGATGGTTCTACATGACCGTGTGAGCCGATGGTTGTGCATAGGTGATCACTTAAGCGAAGGCGAGCCAGTGGCTTTTGCTCCCCGCGCGGTCGCTATGCTCAATTGTGGAGAAATCAAGGCGCTCTGGTTGCGGCCTGAAATAGTGGCGTGAGAACGAGATTGGGAGGGTCATAGTCCATCTCAGCCTCCTGCCAGATACCAGCAACCCTGCCGTATCAACGGGTCCATAGCCCCTAGAGTGGCGCCAACGGAAAGTAGAGACTCATCCTAACGGAGGGTCTCATGCGCAAGTCGAAGTTCAGTGAAGTGCAGATCGCAGCGGTCTTGAAGGAAGCCGAAGCGGGAGTGGCGGTAGCCGAGGTAGCGCGCAAGCACGGCATCAGCTCCGCGACGTTTTATCAGTGGCGGTCGAAGTACGGCGGGATGGAAGTGTCGGATCTGCAGCGGATGCGAGAGCTGGAGCAGGAGAACCTGCGTCTCAAGCGGATGTATGCGGATCTGAGTCTGGATCACTCGATCCTGAAGGAAGCGCTGACAAAAAAGTTCTGACGCCCGGTCAGCGCCGCAATGCGGTGATCTGGGCGATGGAGGACAAGCAGATCAGTCTGCGGCGGGCTTGCCGCGTACTGGGGCAGTCCAGGACGACACAAGGTCGCGAACTGCAAGGAAGGACGGTGACGGATGACCGCATCACGCAGCGATTGATGGAGCTGGCGGAGGCGCATCCGGCCTGGGGCTGTCCACAACTGCATCGCCAGTTGCGGCAGGAGGGCTATCTCATCAACCACAAGCGGACACGACGACTGTATCGCGAGCAGGAATTGACACTGCGCCGCCGCCGCCGCCGTCGACCACCGGAACGCGAGAGGCAGGCGCTGGTGCAGCCGATTGAGCCCAACGCGTGCTGGTCTATGGACTTCATGCACGACACGCTGGCCAACGGCCGGTCGTTCCGAACCTTCAACGTGATCGACGACTTCGCACGCGACGCGCTGGCTATCGAGATCGACTTCAGCATCAGTGGCGGCCGCGTGGTGCGCGTGCTGGAACAGCTGTGCGAGTGGTATGGCAAACCGGCAATGGTCCGCAGCGACAACGGCCCTGAATTCCAGAGCCACGCGGTGCAAGCATGGGCCAAAGCCAACGACGTGACCTGGCACTTCATCGAGCCGGGATGCCCGGCTCAGAACGCGTACATCGAGCGATTCAACGGCACCTATCGCATTGAAGTACTCGACGCGAACTGCTTCCCGACGCTAGCTGACGCCAGAGCAGAAACGCAGCGCTGGATGCCGATTTACAACGAACAACGATTCCATCAATCCATCGGAAACCTGCCGCCGATGGTCTTCAAACGGCGATGGCAGGAACGACAGTCTCTACTTTTGAATGGCAGCGCTTGAGGGGTATTGACCAACGTGCGCCACTCGTTCTGACACTCAGAAGGAAAAAGAAAGCGCCGGGCAAACCTCGCCCGGCGCTGTGTCGTCGCGGCAGTGCCGCAGCGTCCTTCCCTCAATCGATCAGAACGTGACGCTCCAGCTGTCGATGCGGCCGACGTCGCCGGGGCCGTTGTCGTTGACGCGCAGGTTCCAGGTGCCGTTGAGTGCTTCGCTGGACAGGTTCAGCGTCACCGTCTTGTTGATGTTGTCGGTGCCGCTGCCGGTGCGGTTGTGGATGTTGTACAGCGTGCCGTCCGGTGCGACGAGATCGACTTTCAGATCGCCCTGGTAGGTGTGCACGATCGCGACGGTCACGGACGCGTTGCTGGGTGCGTTGCCGGTGCGGCCGGAAACCGTGATCGGGCTGTCGACGGTGGCGTTGTCGTTGATCGTGTAGTCGTTCGTGTTGCTGTAGGTCTGCGTGCCGCCGCCGCCACCGGTGGCGTAGTTGCCGACGATGCTGACGCCGGAGAACGCGGCGTACGCCTTGAGGCGCACGTGATACGTGCCGGCGCTCGGCGCCGCGATCGTGCAGGTCTCGGCGCTGGTCGCGCCGTCGGACTTGCAGTCGAACACGGTGTCGGTTGGCGCGCTGCCGAAGCGTACGAACAGGTCGGCGTCGCCGGTGCCGCCCGAGGTGGTGAAGGTCAGGTTGGTCGCTCCCGCGGGTACGGCCATGGTGTAGGCGAGTGCACTGCCCGTTGCGGCAGCTTGGCCGGTCAGCGCGGTGCCGCGCGTCAGCGTGCCGCCGCCACCGCCGCCGCCATCGCAGTTGGCCAGACAGCTGCCGCCTTCGACGCGATTGCGGATGGTCGTCGCCGGCTGGGTGCCGAAGCCGCGGTTGAAGTTGATGCCGACGCTGGTCAGGTGGCAGTAGCTCATGATCGTGCCGCCGCCGGACGGGTTGCCGGGCAGCGGGCAGCCGCCTTCGGTGGCGCCGGAGCAGCTGTCGATCGCGGTGTTGTTGCCGTTCCAGACGCAGGCATGCGTGTGGCGCGAGCCGAGCAGATGGCCGGCTTCATGCGTGACGACGCTGACTGTCCACGAATACGTCGGCACGGTGTTGTACGCCGCCTGCACGCCGCTGGTGCACATGCTGGCCGAACGCGAGCTGTTGCAGATGCCGGAGAAGCCCGCGGCGACGCCGCCGCCGAGCGAACGGAACGTCAGCAGCTGCGCGATCGTGCCGGTGAAGCTGCCGGCGCGGTTGCTCTGGAAGCTCGACAGGTTTGCCGTCGAGCTCGAGCCGTTGTACGGATCGCTCGTGGTCCAGATGTACGCCTGCTGCAGCTTCAGCGAGATGCCGTCGTTGGCGTAGAGCGTCGCGGAGTTGTTGAACACCGCGGTGACATAATCCGTCGCCGCCTGCAGGCTGCCGCGGTTCTGGAAGATGTCGTACTCGGCTTCCATCCACTCGGTGGCGCACTTGACGGTCTGCAGCGCGTCGGTGACCGGAGCGCCGGCGCTGACGACCGGCGTGGTCGCCGGCTGCGCGGGCGAGATCGCGGACTTCGGCGCCTGCGGTTCGTCCCAGTATTTCGCGAAGCTCTCGCGCGCGCCGTTGCCGTCCATGGCGCAGCCCGGCGCGCCGGACTTGTCGAGCAGCGCGGATTCGGCGTAGACGATGTGGCGGTTGGTCGGGTTCAGGCCTTCGAGTTTGCCGATGACCCAGTTGCCGTCGGTGACGGTGGAGTAGGTGCCGAAGACTTCGTTGTCGAACACGCTGATGGCGGCGAACGACGACGGATCGCCCTTGACGATGCCGCGATAGTGCAGGCCGCGGCTGATCTTGCTGGTGTCTTCGCCGCCGCTGGCGGTGATCTGGAAGTCCGGCGCAAAAATATCGTTCTCAAACAATTCCAGTTCTACCGTGCCGCGCTCGCGCGTCGGCAGGCGCAGCGTCAGCGAGCTCGGGCGATTCTGCTTCAGCGACGCGAGCGCGTCCTTGTCGAGATCGAGCAGCGTCCCGCTGCTGACGGCGAGCTGGGTCACCGGATCGGCCGTGGCCGAGCGCGACGTACGGTTCGCGAACAGTTCGACCGCGCGGAAGGCGTCGGCCTTGCCGCGATAGTTGTCGACCTGCAGCGACATGAGGCTGGGGCGTGCGCCGTTCAGATCATCGGCGGCGCCGGCGATGCCGCCGCCGAGCGAGAACAGCAGGCAGGCAGGCAGCAGGGCCTGCCAGAGGCGGGTTTTCCAGCGACGCTGGGTTTTCGTGCGTGAGACGTTCATTCGGTTGACTCCCTCCCGGTATACGAATGGCCGCGATGCGGCGTATCGACCTCCGTGTCACCGGCACAGGGCAACGGCGTGCCGCGACGGCCACGCACCGGCGTGCAGACGCAAGTCGCAACGCGCCGGCGCAGCCGTGTCGCGGCTGTATCCGGCCCTGCCTGTGTCCAGGCTCGTTGGCGCTTGCGGTACCCGAACGGCGCGATTCCCTCGCTGCAGGGCACGGTCAACCTCAACCATTCGAGCGGATTCTACGCCGGCGCGTGGGCCTCGACGCTCGATGACAAGGTCACCCCGTTCTACGGCGACGTCGAGCTCGATCTCTACGC
>Ga0207698_10002693_pt1 | contig 10575 bp, 12 predicted proteins | sample KBSCornC22_FD_184298 | JGI IMG/M metagenome (GOLD analysis project Ga0207698, IMG submission 184298) | Corn rhizosphere microbial communities from Kellogg Biological Station, Michigan, USA - KBS Corn C2-2 (SPAdes) (version 2) | ecosystem: Host-associated > Plants > Roots > Rhizosphere > Soil ...
TGATCCTGCTCGTCGGCTGCTCCAGCTCGACTAAGCCGGAGGTGGCACCGTCGCAGACGAAGTCCCACACCTCGGCATCGTCACCAAGCTCACCGGCCCCGCAGGTTGCCGCGTTCACCGATCCGGCAACGGTCGCCAAGGTGGTGTCAGCCGCTGCCCACGACGTGCAGATCGTCAACTCCTACGACTACCGATCGCTGGCCAAGTACCTGCCGAGCATCGGCGCGGTGGCCACGCCGAGGATGAGGGCCAAACTCACGACGACGTATTCCACTGTCCTGAAGACGGCGGCGCCGAAAACGCACGCAGTTCAGACCGCGAAGACCAACGACGTGGGGATCATCTCCTTCGACGGCGTGACCAACACCGCGCGAGTGCTCGTCTTCGGCCAGGTCATTGTGACCAACGTGCAATCGACGACCCCGAAGTACAACTCCTTCGGAGTTGTCGTCACGATGAAGAGCTCCGACGGTTCCTGGCGAATCGACGACTACGTCTCAGATATCCAGAGCAGCGGGACGCAGGCTCCACCTGGCACGCCCGACCTCGTGCGGGCGAGTTCCGCCGCGAGCGCCGAGGCAGCCCGCATCATCACCTTTCGCCGGGCGAGCTTCGCCGCGGACTACGACAAGGCGCTGGCGGGAGCAACGGGGACGCTGCACTCGGATCTCGTCGGGAGGCGAACCGAGGTCCAAACCACGATCACGTCGGGACACTTCGACCTCGCCGGCGCGGTGAACTCGAGTGCCGTGCTCTCGGTGAAGCCTCAGACGGTGGAGGTCATGGTCACCGTCAGCGTCCGCAGGAGCTCCGATACGAGCGTCTCGATCCAGCGGCTGGTCCTGACCATGATCAAGGCGGGTTCGATCTGGCTTGCGACTGCCCTGGAGGCGGTCGGAATCTCCTGACTCAGGACCGTCTCGGCATGTCCGGCAGGGCACCGGTCATGAGGACCACGTCGGCGACGTCGCGGAGCTTGCGCTGGCTGTCATGGCTGGCGTCGCGGAGCAGATCGAAGGCCATCGCGTCGGTGACCTTCTGCCGTGCCATCAGCACGCCCATCGCCGCACCTATTCGCCGCGCTGTGCCCAGCGCGATCTCGAGATTGGCGATCTTCTCCCGGCCGAGCAGGCCCTCGGCCTCCAGATGGTCGATGACGGCGCGATCGAGTTCAGCCTGAGCATGCAGAGCACGAATCGTCGCCTGGTCGGCGTCGGCCTGCTCGTGGAGCTCGCGGATCGTCTCGCGATCGACTTCGCGCTGCTGCTCCAGCCCTTCGATGTGGCGCTCGATGTCGCCCGTGATCGGGTCGCTCTTGGCGAAATTGTTACCAATCTTTTCGGCGGCTAACAAGCCTGTGTTTTCGATCATGCATTTGCCGAAATCGGTGCGACACTCTCGACTGTGAACGAGGCGCTGTGGCAACGGTCCGGGTTGCGCGTGCACCGCTTCCCGGTCGCCATCACTGCCCTGGCTCTGGCCATTACCGGGGTGCTGGCCTGGACCGCCGCGCTCGTCAACGACCACAACGAGTCACGGCTGCTGCGCCTGAAGGTCGCCGAGACGGGGGCAGTTCTGCAGGCAGCAATCCCGTCGGTGCAGACGCCGCTCTCGTCGGCCGCTGAGATCGCCCAGGACACCAACGGCGGCGCGGCGGGCTTCGATCGCTACCTGAGCGCGTTCGTCGGTCCGAAGAAGACGTTCACGTTCGCCGCACTGCGCAGCCACGACGGCACCAGACAACTGGCCGCCATCGGCATCCCCGCGCGGGGTACGGGCGCGACCGTGCCCGAACTCTCGCGACGGGCCGCGGCCAAGACGGGGCTCAACGTGATGGGGCACCTGTCCGGGCCGAACCGGGTGCTGCAGTACGCCTTCGCGTCTTCGAGCGTCCCGACCGGGCCGATCGTCTACGCGGAAAGCCCGCTCCCGCCCAACGCGCGGATCCAGCCGACAACCGGGACCGCCTTCTCCGACCTGAGATTCGCGCTGTATCTCGGGCGCCACGTGAGTGACGACATGCTGCTCGAGAAGAACGCCGACGATCTCGGCTCCCGAACCGCCTCCGTGGTCGTGCCCTTCGGGGACCAGACGCTGACCGTGGTGGCCGCTTCGAACGGCTCACTTGCCGGGGGCTTGTCAGCGTCCCTGTGGTGGATCGTCGCGCTCTCCGGCGGCATCCTGTCCCTGGCCGCAGGCGGCGTCACCGAACGGCTGCTCCGCCGCAGGCTGGCAGCCGAGGCCCTCACCGCCGCCGTCCAACGCCTGCTCGATCGGCAGCAGGACATCTCCTCGGCGCTCCAGCAGGCGATGGTCCCGCCTCCCCCACCTGGCAGAGGGCACCTGGAGGTGGCCTCCCGGTACGTCCCCGGCGTCGACGAGCTCGAGGTCGGCGGAGACTGGTTCGACGTCGTCGAGCTGGACGAGAACCGCACCTTCGTCTCGATCGGCGACGTCTCCGGGCGGGGCATCTCGGCTGGCACCGTGATGGCATCGCTGCGCTCGGCCATGGCGGCGTTCGTCAGCGAGGGGCATGAGCCCGGGGCCCTGCTCACCCGCCTCGGCCGGCTGCTCAACACCGCCAGCAGCGGGCGGTTCGCGACCGTCTGCTGTCTCATCGTGGATCGTCGTTCGGATGCCATCGTCGTGGCCAGCGCCGGGCACCTGCCGCCGCTGATCATCAGCGACGGCGCCGCCTACTACCTGGACGGCCCGGTGGGCCCGCCGATCGGTACCGGCGAGGTGGTCTACGACGAGCAGACGTTCCACCTGCCGCAGGGCGCGACCGTGCTGCTTTTCACCGACGGACTTGTTGAGCGCAAAAGTGAGACGATCGACGACGGATTGGGCAGACTTGCTCACGTCGCGGCGCAGGCATCCGGCTCCGTCGACGAAATGCTGGAACGAATCACGTCCGAACTCGCCTCGGGCTTGATCACTGACGACACCGCGGTCTTGGGGGTGCGACTCATCCATGACGACAGCAGATAGCGAAGTTGGCCCCGGGGCCTCGTTTGCCGTCGAGACAGGTGACGACGGTTACGTCGTCCTCGCTCGTGGTGACGTAGACCTCGACACGGTCAACGACTTCCAGGCGGCGGTCGACGCCGCCCTGGAACGGGGCCCGGCGACATTGACGTTCGACCTGAGCGGCACGTCCTTCATGGACAGCTCCGGCCTGGCGGTGATCGTCGCGGCGTCCAACCGGGCAAAGGTGACGATTCGAAACCCATCGACGATCGTGCGCCGGGTCGTCGAAATCAGCGGTCTTGCCGAAACCCTCGGCCTTCCGGAGTGACGAGCAGCATGAACCTGCTCCCGCGGGCGACGTCGGTCGCAGCGGCACGCCGGTTCGTCAAAGATCAATTGGCGTCGTACCCCCTCGATCTACAGGAAACGGCCGAACTCTGCGTCTCGGAGCTGGCGACCAACTGCGTCCTGCACGCGGGCACGGCCTTCACGCTCTCGGTGTCCGTCTCGACAGACGCGGTACGTGTCGAGGTCACCGATCAGAGCGATGATCGTCCCGAGGTGCAGCACGCGGACCCGACCGACGAGCACGGTCGGGGGCTGCAGATCGTCAGCATGCTCAGCCACCAGTGGGGCGTCGAGCGGGCGAGCCGAACCGCAGGCAAGACGGTGTGGTTCACCCTGCTGCCGGCCTAGCCTTCGACCTGGCTCGCATCGCCTTCACGTGCCCGTCTGCGAAGTGCCGTGAAACACCGTTAGCCGCGGCGGCACTGCGGGTATCCCGCTGCCATGACTGTGCTGGACGCCTCGGATCTGCTTGCCCAAGAACGGGCGGAGGTATCCGCGCGCGTGGAGACGATGCGCGCCGATCTTGGGTCGTTGCAAGACTCGACGGCAGGCAGCAACGTCGATGACGAACATGATCCGGAGGGGCCTACGATCGCGTTCGAGCGGGCGCAGATGGAGTCCGTGCTCGACCAGGCGATCGCGCATCTGGCCGAGATCGACGCGGCATCGGAACGGGTCGAGGCCGGAACCTACGGCACCTGCGAACGCTGCCAGCGCGAGATCAGCGAGGCCCGGCTGCGGGCGCTGCCGAGCACGCGCTACTGCGTCCAGTGCGCGTCGTTCCTGCAGCGCAGCGCCTGATTCGAAGGGTTTGAGGCCTCGCGCCGACGGGCACATTTCTGGGTAGTAGGGCTGAACCGCGCAACGGATCGGCCCCGACCGAGGAGGCGTGTTCGAATGGTGAGAACTTGGCAGGCACCGCGCAGGCACGGAGTCGTGAGCGGATTGGGCCTGATGCTTCTTGGCGCATGGGGCGCGATCATCCCGTTCGTCGGCCCCTATTTCGACTACGCGTATACGCCCGATCGGACGTGGACGTGGACTGCGGGGCGTGGTTACCTCGAGGTGCTGCCGGGCGCGGTGGCCTTCCTCGCCGGGCTCGTGCTGCTGATGACCTCGCATCGCGCGAAGGCGTCGCTGGCGGGGTGGTTCGGCGTGGCCGCCGGAGCGTGGTTCGTGGTCGGTCCACTGCTCGCCGTGACGTGGAGCAAGCACGACGTGGGTCGTCCGGTCGGCGGTACGCGCGCCGTCGCGGCTGAGCAGATCGGCATGTTCTACGGGCTGGGCGCGGCAATGATTCTCTTCGCCGCCGCGGCTGTCGGACGCTTCAGCGTGGCGACTCTTCGCGACTCCGTGGAGCCGGCAGTGGTGCCCGAGGCGCGACAGGCCACCATGACGAACCCGGCGGGTGAGCCGGTGCCTGCGTACTCGGGTGCGCACGCATACACAGGACAGCCGGCCGCGCAGCAGACGTGGTCGCAGCCAGCCGCCGAGCCGGCCGCGCAGCCCGTCGCCCAGCCAGTGGCGCGGCCTGTGATGGCCGCCGACCAGGGTGCGCCCCAGATGGGTGCCCCCCAAGCAGGTCCGCCGCAGGCGCCGCCACCTCCGCCCGCCGAGACGGACACCAAGAAGGCGCGGCACAGCTGGATGCCCGGGCGGCACGGTCCGTACGCGGCGCACCAGTAAGTTCCTCGCAATTTCCGTGATCATCTAGGAGCTAGCGTCCCTGGTGAGCGCAGCTCCTAGATGATCACTGCGATGTGACGTCGGACCCGGTGGTTACAGTCGCCGTCATGGCGACTATCCGGTTGCGGCCACTGACCCCCGAGGACGCCGACGGTGTTCGGGCTCTCGTCGAGGATGCTGACGCGCGGCGCTACACACGCATCCCGGAGCCACCGCCGCCTGGTTTCGAGCACACCTGGATCAGCCTCTACGACCCTGCCGTGGTCGGCGACAGCAGAGCCGCGTTCGTCATCTCAGACGAATCCGGGGTGGAGTTCTACGGCCTGGCCATGGCTCCGACGCTTGACGCCGACAGCGCTACCGCCGAGCTCGGTTACCTGCTCACGGCTTCCGCTCGGGGCCGGGGCATCGCCACGGCAGCGCTGCACGAACTCACCCGGTGGGCGCTCGACGAACGCGGCATGCATCGCATCGAGTTGGTGATCTGCGTCGAGAACGCCGCGTCACGGGCGGTGGCAGAGCGGTGCGGATACTCCTTCGAAGGCACTCACCGGTCCGTCTTCCTGAAGAACGGCGCAGACGGCCCGATACGGCACGACTCCGAAATCTGGGCCAAGCTCGCCACCGATCCGCGCTAGTCGAGCACGACCCCGTTCTCCAGGTAAGTCGTGCGCAGGAGAAATTCGGCTTCTGGGCCGATCAGCTCCTCGACGAGCGCGAGCAAGGTGGTGACGAACTCGGGGCCATGGTGCGGCGCGGCTTCGTCGGTCAGGTGATGCGCCAGCTCGTGCAGGACGACGAGCTCGCGAAGCCCCCATCCCCCGCCGCGCTCGAACGGTGGCAGCGCGATCGTCGCCGTGCCTCGTTCGTAGTGGGCCTTGGCCGCACCCCGTCGCGCGCGAACGGCCACCTGGCTTGCGCCGGGCCAACGCACTCGAAGCCAATTGAGCCGAAGGACCGAGTCGACGTAACGCTGAACGGAATCGAGGTCGCCGAACTTGCGATCGTCTGGCACGACCAGCTCGGATCCGAACAGCTCGATCGTCGGGTAGTCGAGACGCTTGTCGATGATGCGAGCGACCTGTGATTCGGCTGCGTACACCTTGCTGCGCTGGGCGTCGCGCTGGGCAGGCTGCACCTAGGACCCGACCTGACGACGCCCTTCGGGCAACTCGAGATGACCACCGAGCCTGGCTCGATCCGCAGCGCGTTGACCGGCGCGCAACGCCGCCCGTGACGTGCGCCCGGTGCTGGTGAACCCGCCCCAGGTGCCGCGGGCACTCGAGAGTTCCTGGTAGGCGGTAGTCACCTCGAGGGCCTTCTCGGTGAGGGCGAGTGCCGTGCTGCTCGAGCCCGGAGTGCGAGCCGACTCGATCTGAACCACCTCGGCCATGGCCTCCTCGCGCGCCCACTGCAGACGCTGGCCGATGCGCGCGGCGAACGCCGTCTGGAAGGAGACTCGTGCGGTGGTTCCATGGATCGGCCGGCGTTGTGTGACGACCCGGCCGCGTTCATCGCGGACGCGAACCAGCACCGTCTCCTGGCGATACGCGCCGGAGCGGAGGTACTCGTCCGACGCGCGCACCATCTGGATCACGAGCGAGGCGTACAGGGTCTGCGTCGTCTCGATGTCGGCAGGAAAGCCATAGGCGATGACGTAGGTCGAGTTGTGCGCAATGTCGATCTTGAGGTCGTTGGCGGTGCCGACGGCTATGAACAGCTGTACGTAGGTACGCAGCCCGCGCTTACCGGCCTCGCCGATCTCGATTCGCTGAGCGAGCGGGGTGCTTCGGCGCTCGGTCTTGTCGGTGTGGGCCCGCGCCACTGCCAGGTCGATCGACGTGGCCGTGGCCAAGCGCTGCGCGGCCTCCATGAAGGCCTCGGCCTCGTGCGGGTTGTCTGTCGACTCGGCCTGGCGCAGCAAGGCCGCCAGGCGGGTGAGGTACTTGTCGTCGTGTGCCATCGAAGCCATTGTCCCTGGTGTCCCTAGTTCGTTTGGCGCGGACTCGGGCTGTTGGGGCAACCTTGCACGAAGGGTCTGACAGTGCGGTCAGGACTGACATCCGATCCCGTTGCCGTCGGCATCCAGACCATAGATGTCCGGTCCGGTGACGTAGACCGGCCCCTGCACGTAACGCGGTCCGTTCCCCGAGCCGCCGGCACAGTCGACATCGGTCCCCAAATCTGGGATGCACGGCGAGTAACCCGGAGTGCAGTTCGCAGCTGCGGAAGACGTGTGCGTGGCTGATCGAGCTGCAGCCGCGCGTGCGGCAGCCGCGCGTGAGGCGGCGGCGCGCGATGCCGCGGCACGCGAAGCAGCCGCCCTCGAAGCCGCAGCGCGCGAGGCAGCGGCCTTCGACGCCTGTGCCACCGCACTGGCTGAGGCGCTAGCCAGCGCTGCGGACTCTGAGGATTGCGCAGCTCCGGCTTCGGACGTCAACGGATCTTCCGTGACCGACGGGGGCAGGTATGAATCCGACGTCGTGAGCTCGGCGGGCGGTGAGGTCGACGCGGGGCTCGAACACGCGATCACCGCGCTGGTGCCGAACAGCAGGATCGCCACGAGCGCACACACGCGCTTGGTGAGAAGGAGTTGCATGTGGGGGCGCCTCTCATGGCCCTGGCAGGCCGCGCGGACAGTAAACATCCGATGTCGATCAATAGGAATAGCTGAGAGGACATGGTTGACAACCGCGTCCTCGGCGACTCCACTTGATCGACTCCGCGGCCGAGGTGAACAACACGGGCCAAGTCGGGAGATAAGGGCATCAATGAAACTGCGCATCCTTGTGGTCATGGCGCTCGCTGCCGCGGGCCTTGCGGCAGTCAGCTCGTCCGCCTCGGCAACCGCGCCGACGTCGTACCAGCTGCCGGTGACCTACCGCGACTTCCTCTACAGCGGCACCACGGTGCCAGGGCCGGGCCACCCGGATTTCCAGAACGAGAACTTCGGCCTGCAGACGGGATTGGTCAATCCGCTACTGGGCGCGGATCACAAGCCCGTCTGGCACTCGAACCAGCAGAGCCTGTCCGGCGCTGTCAACTTCTGCTGGTGGTTTCACGACACCGGATGCAACGGGGTCGCGTCCCAGAACCCATACGAGCACAGCGTCACCGGCGCGGCGCCCGACATCACGCTGAATCAGACCGAGACGAACGTCTACCAGACCACCAACACCGCGTACTACCCGATCGACGGCCTGGGCTGGAATTCCGATGCCATCGGATCCCCGCAGACGGACGCCGACTGCTCGCTCGGCGGTGCGCACAACTTCGCGTTCACCCAAGAGATCCACACGTACTTCGTCTATCACGCCTCGACGAGCCCCACGCTCGCGATCACGACATCTCACGACACCTGGGTGTTCATCAACGACCATCTGGCAATCGACCTCGGCGGCGTTCACGCCGCAGCGACCGGAAGCGTGACCCTCAATCCCGCCACCGCGGCAACGCTCGGGCTCACCGACGGAAGCGTCGTGCCGCTCGACCTGTTCACCGCGCAGCGGCACACATGCGGGTCGGTGTTCAACCTGACGACGAGCGGGCTCGCGCTCGGCCGGGCACCCCAAGTTGCGGTGACTGGGGTCGCCGACGGATCGCGCTACCCGATCGGCGCGGTGCCGACGGCCACCTGCTCGGTGACGTCCGACATCGACGGTTCGCCGACCGTCGCCCCGGTGCTGTCGCCCCCGTCGAACGGGGACGGCACCGGCCAGCAGTCGGCCACCTGCACCTATACCGACACCGCCGGACAGACCGGGACCGCGAGCGTGACGTACACGATCGAACCTTCGGCCGTGCAGACGATCACGTTCACGTCGACCCCGCCGGCGCATGTAGTCACAGGTACGCCATACACAGTTACCGCGACCGGCGGATGGTCGGGCAATCCCGTCGTCTTCATCACCGATCCGACATCCGCCGGCTGCGAGATCGCCAGCGACGGCACCGTGACGTTCTACGAAGCCGGGCTCTGCAAGATCGACGCCGGGCAGGCGGCAGGCGGCGGCTTCCATGCGGCTAAGACGGTGCAGCAGAAGATCAGGATCTACCTGATCAATCAGGTGGTGACGATCACGTCAACGCCGCCGGCCCACGCACTTGTCGCTACCCCCTACACGCTGACGGCCACCGGTGGTGAATCCGGGAATCCCGTCGGCTTCTCGGTGGCCTCGACCTCGGTGGCAGTCTGCTCGGTGACCGGCGACGGCACGGTGACCTTTGCCGCGGCGGGGCGTTGCAACCTGATCGCCACGCAGGCCGGCAACGCGGTGTACGCGCATGGAATCGCGAGGCAGTTGGTCGTCGTCTACCACACCTGAGCCGGCTACGGTGATTTCATGCCGATGCCCAAGCGCACCAGTGTCGACGACTACTTCAACCAGCTCAGCGAAGCGCAGCGCCCCCATCTGGAGGCGCTGCGAAAGCTCTGTCTCGCGGCCGACAGGAAGGCCCGCGAGGAATTGAAGTGGAACCTGCCGGTCTACGTGCGCGGTGACCACACGAACATGTGGATGCTCCAGAACTTCAAGAACCACTGCTCGTTGCGCTTCTCGCCCCGCTTCTTCGCGTCACAGAAGGCGGCCGTCGAAGCAGCCGGTTACGAGTTCGGTGAGGGCTTCATCAAACTGCCCTATGACCGTCCGTTGCCGACCAAACTCTTGAAGGAGCTCATGAAGGCGCGGATCGCCGACTACGAAGCCGGCGGGGACGACTAGCTGCCGTAATAGCCGCTGGCGTCAACAGTGGCGTCAGACGTGCCAGCGGTGATGTGCGCGCCGAGGCAGATTGCACCCAGCGCGGCTGCCCCATGCATCTGTAATGGGCTGGGGAACGAGACGGTGGCCGGAGTGCCTCCGGCTACGGTCACCCGGTAGAGCGTGTTCAACACGGTCGGAGTGGTGGTGAGAGTCGGGGCGCAACTGCTCTGCCCGTTGGCCGGCGCGAGCTCCTCGATCTGCACAGTGGCCCATTGGGTGCTCGTACCCGATCCTGCCGACACGGTGAGGCTCGTCATTTGGACCGCAGTGGTGGTCGGCGGGGTAAGCGCCTTGATCGTCTGTCGCGGCTCGTTGCCCGAGGTCAACATCGAAACCGAGACGACAGCCGAGAACGGGGTCGTTGCCGGAAGGGGGCGGTCGGCGACCTGCACCCGTCCGGCCGTGTCGACGTGCGCCTTGACCCCACTGCTCGGATCCTCCAGCGCCACGTTGGTGAAGGCGTCGACGGCCCATACCGTCGCCGGTGCACACACCGAAACTGCGACCGCACAAGCAGCGACGGTCAGGATCTTGCCCCGCGTGGATGTCATGCCTCCACGATCGGGTCTGGGGTACGTGGAGACGACCGTGCTGACGCGACGGTTTAGGTGGTGCTAGCACCCGGTGCACCGCGTCGCCGGCTGGCTGGCGAATCACGTTCGCAGTGAGCCAAGTGAAGCCTTCGTGAGGGCGACGTGCCAAGATCTGACCAGGGATGTTCCCTCGGCGTTGCTTCGCAGGGAACAAGGGAGGGGTTTTGGTGCGCGTCACCGTCACCGGAGCGGCAGGATTCATCGGCGCCGCATGC
>Ga0207698_10002694_pt1 | contig 10575 bp, 5 predicted proteins | sample KBSCornC22_FD_184298 | JGI IMG/M metagenome (GOLD analysis project Ga0207698, IMG submission 184298) | Corn rhizosphere microbial communities from Kellogg Biological Station, Michigan, USA - KBS Corn C2-2 (SPAdes) (version 2) | ecosystem: Host-associated > Plants > Roots > Rhizosphere > Soil ...
CCTCAAGCCGACCCGAGCATGGGAGTATAACGCCGGGCTGGAATGGTATTACGGCAAGCAGTCGCTGCTTTCCGCGACCTTCTTCTACCTCGATATCAGCTCGTACATCACCCAGGCGACATTCACTGGTTTCTACACCACCCTTCAGCATCCACAGGGTGCGAACTTCACGATCACCGGTCCTGTGAATGGGCCGGGCGGTACCAACAAGGGTGTCGAGCTCGATTGGCAGCAACCGCTTGGCTACGGCTTCGGAGTCATCGCCAACTACACCTATTCCGATGCCAAGAACCGGAACGGCGGGCCAATCGACGGCAACTCCAAGAACACCTATAACCTCACCGGCTATTTCGAAAACAAGCTGCTCTCGGCGCGGCTAGCTTACACGTTCCGGTCCAAGTTCCAGTCCGGAATCGATCGCGCGACGCCCATGTGGCAGGACAATTATGGCCAGCTCGATGGTTCGCTCATCGTTCACTTGACGAAATATCTGGATCTGACCGCCGACGCTCAGAACCTGCTCAACCACAAGCTCTATTACTTCGTCGGCGATCCGTCGATTCCGCGGGCCTATTACAGCAACGGCCGGACGTTCTGGGTTGGCGCGAAGGCGACCTTCTGACACACTCCCACAAGTTACAGCCAGGGGTCGGGTAAATGCGTAATGTCGTCCTCGCCGCAGTCCTGTCGTTCGGCATGGCTTCAGCGAGTGCGGCGGCTCCCGCTCCTGGTTCCAATCTCCCTCTGCTGCCGATGCCCGCCAGCGTAACGGCGGGCACCGGCAGCTTTTCCTTTGCCGGTGCGCGGATAGACGCACGAGATAGCGGCGAACGGGCGGCTGCCGCGCGGTTGCGGGGGCTCGCGGCGAAGAGCGGTGGGCCACCGTTTGCGCTGGCTCCAAATGGGCGCATCCATTTCCATCGCGACCGAAGCGTTCGGGGTGCGGAGGCATACCGATTATCGATCAGTGCGGCCGGAGTGGACATTCGCGCCTCCGGCGACTCCGGTCTCTATTATGGCGCCGAAACGCTTTGGCAGCTGATTGCATCGAGCAAGACCGGCCGAATTCCTTCGGTCAGAATTGCCGATGCGCCGGCGTTCGCTTGGCGCGGCGTAATGCTGGATTCCGCGCGCCACTTTGAGCCGGTCTCATATGTCGAGCAGCTGATCGATCGAATGGCCATGCTGAAGCTCAACACGCTTCACTGGCATCTGACCGACGATCAGGGATGGCGGATCGAGATTGATCGCTATCCGCGCCTCACGTCAGTGGGAGCGTGGCGGCAGGAGCCGGGGGCCGCGGGCTTCGATCCGGCGACCGGCAAGCCAATTCTGTACGGCGGTTATTACAGCAAGGCCGATATCCGGACCGTCGTCGCCTACGCGCGCGCGCATCACATCACGATCGTCCCGGAAATCGAGATGCCGGGCCACGCCACGGCTATGATCGCGGCCTATCCTGAATTGGCATCGGTCCTCAATCCGCCGTCCTCGCCGAGCCACGATTGGGGAATTCTGCCCAACCTTCTCAACACGAAGGATTCCACCTTCACCTTTATCGACAATGTGCTCGATGAGGTGATGGAGCTCTTCCCCGGCCGGTTCATTCATCTCGGTGGAGACGAGGCGGTCAAGGACCAGTGGAAGGCTAATCCGGCGATTCAGGCCAAGATTCGCCAGCTCGGCCTCAAGGACGAAGATGCGCTGCAGGGCTGGTTTACCGCCCGTGTCGGCAAGTACCTTGCGAAGCACGGCCGGCGCCTGATCGGCTGGGACGAGATCCTGCACGGTCAGGTTCCCGCCGATGCCGCCATCATGTCGTGGCATGGTTTGGATGGTGCCGTTGCCGCCGCGAAAGGTGGCCACGATACGGTGCTCGCGCCCGCGCCGACGCTTTATCTCGATTATCGGCAGAGCGATTCCGGCGACGAGCCGCCGGGGCGCGGCGAGATGGTGGACTGGCACACGCTCTACAATTTTGATCCATCGCCCGCGTCTCTGACACCCGTACAGCGCCGTCACATCCTGGGAATGCAGGTGAACCTGTGGACTGAGCACGTGCGCACACCCGACTATGCCGACCGCATGATCTGGCCGCGCGCCGGGATCCTCGCTGAGATCGCTTGGTCCAACCCTAAGAAGGACTGGCCCGAATTCTCGACGCGGCTGGTCGAAGCGATGGCGCGCTGGACGAAGCTGGGTCTCCGCTATGATTTGACCCCGTTGGAGCCGGAGGCGACATTCGTTGCCAAAGGGGATGGCCTTGAGGTCACGCTTCGCCAGCCTGCGGGCATCGGCACTCTCCACTACGCGCTTGATCGTGCGCCGTCTGCCGCCTCACCTGAATATACGAGCGCCTTCACTGCACCGGCGGGTGGTACGCTCTCCGTGCAGTCGTTTCTCCGCGACGAGCCGCTAGGGACACTGAAACACTGGGCCATATCGCCGGCGCTTCTGCACACCCGAACGGCGAGCGAAATGGAGCTTTGCAGCAACGCTATTCCGCTTAGGCTGGAAGCTGATGCGCCGACTGCAGGCACCCGCATCGTCCATTGGGTCGACATCATGCACCCGTGCTGGATCTGGCGCGGAGCATCGATGGACGGCATGCATCGTTTCGTTGCTGAAGTTGGGCGGCACCCGTTCAATTTCGCCGGTGTCGACGTGAACGCCATCAACTTCGATGCACCGGAGACCGCTGCGGGCGAACTCGAAATTCATACTGACAGCTGCGATGGTCCGCTGATCGCGAGGATCCCATTGGAAGCGGCCGCCAAGCGCGCGGGCGACACCGAAGTCTCAGGCCCCATCGAGTCGACCGCGGGCACGCATGATCTCTGCATGACCTTTGCCCAGAAAGGGGTGGACCCGTTCTGGGTTCTCGACCGGCTGACATTGCAATGATCGAGATCGGCAGCCCGCTGGCCGGCTGGGCGACGTCGCTGGATTCAGTTCCGGACCCGGTATTTGCTGAGCGCATGCTCGGCGACGGGATGGCTGTCGATCCGACGGAGGGGCGATTGGTCGCGCCGGCGGCGGGCACAGTGATTTCGGTTCATTCCGCGGGCCACGCGGTTAACATGGAGCTCGATTCCGGCCCCGTGCTGCTTATCCATATTGGTCTCGACACGGTTCAATTGGCCGGCGCGGGATTCAGGCCGCTCGTCCGGGAAGGTCAACGGGTCGGGGGCGGCGACGCGCTGATCGAGTTTGATCTCGACCTGATTGCTCGCCGCGCGCCCAGCCTGATCTCTCCTGTGATCGTCACCAACGGCGACGCTTTCCGGGTCGTGTCGCCTCGAGCTGCTGGGCCAGTCGAGGCTGGCGCGCCCCTGTTCAATGTCGAGCCAGTCGCAGCTGAGACCAGTGTGGTGCTGCAGAACGGGACGACGGTTTCGCGCCAGCTTCGCTTGTTGCTCGCGCACGGAATCCACGCTCGTCCGGCGGGACGGCTCTCGAAGCTTGCTTCCGAATTTTCTGCTGAAGTTGAAATCGCGGCTCCCGATGGTCGGACAGCACCAGTGCGTTCGCCGGTGATGATGCTCGGGCTTGGGCTCGGTCACGGCGCATCTGTCACCCTGACGGGCAGGGGACCAGATGCCGAGCGCGCCGTTGCCGCGCTTGCGGAGCTGCTCGACAGCGGCATGGGCGAGTTGCTGCCGATTTCCGAAGCCGAGCCGAGACCGACGAGGATTCAGGCGCTCACTCCAGGCTCCGAGCTTCACGGGACTGTCGCAGCACCCGGCATGGCAATTGGGCCGGCGTGGCAGCTCAGACAGTCAGCTGCGGACGTTCCCGAAACCGCATCGGATGCGGCGGAGGAGCGGCGGAAGCTCTCCGAAGCGCGCAAACGAGTTGAAGCTGCGCTGCAGCAGGAGATGGAGGCACAGGGTGCTGCCGGCGGCATCGCGGCTGCGCAACTGGCGATGCTCTCCGATCCGTTCGTTGGGAATGCAGCCGAGGAGCTGATCGGGCGCGGCAAAAGCGCCGGCTTCGCCTGGCGTGAGGCGCTCGACAGTTTCGCTGCGCCGCTGCGCACGTCCCGCGACCCACGGTTCGCCGAGCGGCTGGATGACCTGCTGGATCTCGAGCGCCGCGTGCTGGTGGAGCTGCTTGGGCCCGCCGCCGGAGCTTCGAAGCCGCCGAGTGGAGCGATCGTGCTCGCCGACACAGTTTATCCGTCGCAACTCACCGAATTCGCCGAAGCAGGCATTGCGGGGATCGCCACCGCGACCGGTGGTGCGACTTCGCACGCTGCGATCATCGCTGCGGGTCTCGGGCTGCCGATGCTGGTCGGCCTCGGACCAGCAGTAACGAGCATCGACAATGGCACTTCGCTCGTCCTGCGCGGCGACAGCCTGGTTGTCGCCCCGGACTCCGGTACTCTCGACCATGCCCGGCACGAAGCCGCCGTTCGCGAAGAGCGCCTGCAGGCCAGCCGAGGACGCGCACATGAGCTTGCCGTGACCGCGGACGGCGCTCGGATCGAAGTGTTCTCCAACCTCGGCTCCGTAGCCGAAGCGAACACTGCCGTTGCTGAAGGAGCCGAGGGGTGCGGGCTACTCCGCACAGAATTCCTGTTCCTGGACCGGAACTCGCCGCCCGGGGAGGATGAGCAGCGCGCGGTTTACCAGGCGATTGCCGACGCACTTGGCGACCGCCCACTTATCGTTCGGACGCTCGACATCGGCGCCGACAAACCTGCACCTTGGCTCCCCTTCGCGCCTGAAGAAAATCCGGCGCTCGGCCTACGCGGGATTCGTCTTCAGCTAGTGCGCCGCGATCTCCTCGAAACGCAGCTTCGCGCGCTCCTCGCGGTCCGCTCGCCCAGTCCGTTGCGGATCATGCTTCCGATGGTCGCTTCGCGAGGCGAGCTACGGGAGGTCAAGGCGCAGATGGAGCAGCTCGCTGCCGAGATGCGCCTCAACCCGCCCGAACTCGGGATCATGGTCGAAACCCCCGCAGCAGCACTGACCGCGAAGACGCTGGCGGCCGACGCGGCCTTCTTCTCAATCGGCACCAACGACCTCAGCCAATATGCGCTCGCCCGGGATCGGACGAACCCGGCGGTGGCGAACGGCCTTGATGGGCTCGATCCTGCCGTTCTGCGCTTGATCGGCGAGACGGTCACGGGCGGCACCGCGCACGGGCGGCCGACGGGCGTCTGCGGTGGCCTTGCAGCGATCCCGGATGCGATCCCGATTCTGCTCGGGCTTGGAGTGACGGAACTCTCCGTGCCGCCTGCCGCCATTGCTGAAACAAAGGCGATCGTCCGCAGCCTCAGTCTTGCACATTGCCGGGATCTCGCAACGCAAGCCTTGGCCGCGCCAGATGCCGACTCGGTTCGGGCGCTCGTGCGGCCGGTGCTGGAGAATGCCGCATGAGACTCTCATTGCAATCGCTTCAGCCGCTCGGCCGCGCGCTGATGCTCCCAATCGCGGTGCTGCCGATCGCCGGCCTTTTGCTTCGCCTCGGCCAGCCCGACCTTCTCGACATTCCGTTCGTCGCCGCCGCGGGAAGCGCCATCTTCGACAATCTCGGTCTACTGTTCGCGCTCGGTATCGGCTTCGGATTGGCGCGCGATAACAACGGGGCCGCCGGGCTCGCGGGCGCGGTCTGTTTCCTGGTTGCCACGCGCGGGGCCGAGACTCTGCTCAAGGTTCCGCCTGACGCAGTGGCGGGGATGACCAAGGACTTGGCCGCCCTTGCCGACGACGCATGGAGAGCCAAGGCGATTGCCAAATTGTCGGTGCCGATCGGCATCATTTCGGGCCTTGCGGCAGGTGGGCTCTACAACCGCTACGCGACGATCAAGCTTCCCGACTACCTCGCCTTCTTCGGCGGCCGCCGTTTCGTTCCTATCCTCTGCGGTGCTGCCGGGCTCGTTCTGGCCGGCGTGATAGGCAGTGCATACGCTTCGATCAACGCAGGAGTCGACACGCTGTCACGGGTGGTTATCGGCTCAGGAGCTATCGGCCTGTTCGTCTACGGCGTGCTGAACCGCCTTCTGATTGTCACCGGGCTTCACCACATCCTCAACAATGTCGCCTGGTTCATCGTCGGCGATTACCACGGCACCACAGGCGACCTGAACCGCTTCTTCGCCGGCGACCCAACCGCCGGCGCATTCATGACCGGCTTCTTCCCGGTGATGATGTTCGGGCTACCTGCAGCCTGCTTCGCCATGTATCGCTCCGCGCGGCCGGAGCGCCGCAAAGCTGTCGGCGGAATGCTCCTATCGATGGCGCTCACCGCGATTCTCACCGGTGTGACGGAGCCAATCGAGTTCAGCTTCATGTTCCTGGCGCCGCTCCTTTATGCGATCCACGCCGTCCTCACCGGTGTCGCGATGGCGCTAATGAACGCGCTCGGGATCAAGCTCGGCTTCGGTTTTTCCGCCGGCGCCTTCGATTACGTGCTCAACTTTTCAAAGGCGACGCGGCCGCTTCTGCTGTTCCCGATCGGTGCCGTTTACGCGCTGCTTTATTACGGCGTCTTCCGCTTCGCGATCGTCCGCTTCAACCTCAAGACCCCCGGGCGTGAGGACGATCCGGTGGGCGAAGAGATTGCCGAGGTCGCACCGGCCGAGCGCGGCAAGGCCTTCGTGGCCGCGGCGGGGGGCGCCGCGAACCTTGCTTCGATCGATGCCTGCACCACGCGCTTACGGTTGGTTGTGAACGATCAGTCGAAAGTGGACGAGGCGCGGCTTCGGGCGCTCGGCGCGCACGGAATCCTCCGCCCTTCCGAACAGGGCCTGCAGGTGGTGGTCGGCCCAACCGCCGATGCGATCGCGATGGAGATGCGCGCGGCCGCGGGAGCGTCTGCTTCGGTCGCACTCGAACGTGCGGCGACTACAACCGCAAAACCCGTAGCCGACGTCGAGCCATGGCTAAACGCGATCGGTGGCAGATCGAACCTACGGGACTCCGGCGCGGCCTCGAGCCGGGTCTGGCTGGAGCTGGGCGACGTCAGCCTCGTTGACCAAGAGGCCCTGAAAAAGCTCGGCGTGCGAATGATCGCCCGCCCGCAGGCCGATACGGTCCACCTGCTCGTCGACAATGCGGACTCGATCGCAGGAGCGCTTCAGGCGGCGTAACCGCCCCGCTCGATGGCTTTCGCGACGATCGGCCTGACGATCTCCAGCTGCTCGGCATAATTGCGCCACCGCCCGATCGAGCGGTCGTTGAGCGGTTGGCGCACCTGCGCGTAGCTGGGAGTTGGTGATACGGTTTCCCGCTCGAAGAAGCGAAGCTGCAACGGCTCCATCTCAAGGCCAATGCTCGTCATCAGGCGCCTCGTTTCGTCGACCTGGTCCGCAACCAGGCGTTCGTATTGGAGCTCATGCGTCGGCCCAATTCCTGAGGCGGCGTAGTCTCCGACGATCTCGCCGATCAGCGCCAGGTGCGTGGCCGCATCCTCCAGCCGGTAAGCACAATCGAACCCATGAGTCATGTCGTGTGCCATCACCGAGGCCAGCACGTCGAGCGGATGCCGCCGAACCAGGACCACCGGCGATTCGGGAAAGGCGAGGCGAAGGAGCGGTAGCCACATGTCATTGAGCGGCATCTTGTCGGTGAACCAGCCGCCGCCTTCCGTCAGGCCATAGTCTTTCGCGCGATCGAGATAGTGGTCGCGCAGAAGCTCCGGCCAGTTCGCATGGCGCTCGAGCGCCTCGGGGAAGTTCGCATCGCCACCAACGAGCTTCGCCGCGAGATCGCGAAGCTCGCGTCCGAATGGCAGCTCGCCTCCGGCCTCGATCGCGCCATGACTGGCGAGGATCTGCTCGATGAGTGTGGTGCCCGAACGAGGAAACCCGACGATGAAAATGGGTTGGGCGCAATGCTCGCGGCGCTGTGCTCGCGGAAGTCGCGCAAAGCGATCAGCCGAGACGAATGCCGCCAACTCGTCAGCCTGCCGTCTTACGTCCGCTGCGGGGTAACTGCGCCCACCGGCCTCCGCCAGCGCTCTCTTGCCATTGGTCCAGTCGCTCCACGCGTCCGCGTGGCGGCCCAACCCGTCGCGCAGCCGCCCCCGCTGCAGAAGCGCCGCGCCGGACAAGTTGCCTCTCGCCTCCAAAAGCGAGAGCGCCTGTTGGACTCGGCCCATCCGGGCGAGCAGAGCCGAGCGCTGGAGGTCGACGTCCCGGCCGCTTGCCTGCGCAATTTTCTGAGCGCGATCGAGCAGCCGTTCCGCCTCTGCGAACCGCCCGACCCGCTCTTCCAGCTCGGCGAGATAAGCGACAGGTTCAACCGCCTTGGAATCGGCCGGCATGGCTCGTTCAAGCACTGGGCGCGCCTCATCCAATCGCCCCTGCCGCAGCAGCGAGAGCCCAAGGCTGGTGAGCAGCTGCGGGTGCGGGCCCGCAAGTTGGAGCGCCGTCCGTAGATGAACCACCGCTTCGAACGGGGCGCCTCGCTCCACGAGCAGCGAGCCGAGAATAGCGTGCGCATCAGCATTGCCCGAATCCGCCGCTAGCGCTGCGTGCGCGACAGTCTCCGCTTCCTTCGTTCGGCCAACGCGGAGCAGTAACCTCGCAAGGTCGCTGTACGGCCAGCGGCGGGAGGGGGCCACGGCAATAGCCCGTCGCAGACTTGTCTCGGCAGCGCCGTCGTCACCACGGGCGATTTCCGCGAGCGCCTTGATCTCGATCGCGTCGAGACAATCGGGCGATGCTTCGAGAATTGTTCCAGCAATTCCGGCGGCAATCTCCGCGTGGCCGTCGGCCATGGCCTGCCTGGCCGTCGCAATCTTCGCCTGCTCGTCAGTCACTCCGCTTCTGCCATCGTCCTCGGCTGTCACTCCACGCATAGTTGATCTACACCGCTCTGCGAGCTTTTGTTGTGAGCGAGACCGACACACTTCACCGGCCAATGATCGACGGCTTCGGCCGCTGCATCACCTATGTGCGCATGTCGGTCACGGACCGATGCGATCTGCGCTGCCGTTACTGCATGGCCGAAAAGATGACATTTGTTCCGCGCAGCGAGGTGCTCAGCCTCGAAGAGATCGTGCGGCTCGCCGACATTCTAATCGCACACGGCGTGTCGCGGATCCGGCTGACGGGCGGCGAGCCGCTGGTCCGCAAGGGCATCGACTGGCTGGTGCCTGAACTCGGGAGGCGCGTCGGCCATGGCCTCAATGAGCTGACGATGACGACCAACGGCACACAACTGCACCATCATTCGAAGATGCTGTTCGATGCAGGCATTCGCCGCATCAACCTCAGCCTCGACAGCCGCGACCCGGAGCGCTTCCGCTACATCACCCGGCGCGGCGATTTGGCTGCTGTTCTTGAAGGGATCGCATCAGCGAGCGCGGCGGGCCTCAAAATCAAGATTAACATGGTGGCGCTTCGCGGAGTCAATGAAGACGAAATCGCGCCGATGCTTCGCTGGTGCGCGAGCGAGGGCCACGACCTCACCCTTATCGAGACGATGCCGCTTGGCGATGTCGAAGAGGACCGCACACAATATTACTTGCCGCTGACGCACGTTGGTGAGCGGCTTGGGCGTGAGTTCACGCTGATCCCGTCACTCGAACGAACGGGCGGTCCGGCGCGTTACTTCGATGTGGACGGGACGGGTGTCCGCTTGGGCCTGATCACACCGCTGACCCACAATTTCTGCGAGGGATGCAATCGAATCCGGATCGCCGCGACCGGCACCGTCTACGGATGCCTCGGTCATGATCAGAAGGTGGAACTGCGAGAGCTATTGCGAAGCGGTCACGAGCAACCTGTTCTCGAGGCAATTGACCGGCTTCTGGCGGGAAAGCCGATCGGACACGCGTTTCGCATCACATCGCCCACTCCAGCTGTGCAGCGCCACATGAGCGTCACCGGCGGCTAACTCGCCGCCATGACATCTGCATGAACGCGGGGGCTCGCAGATGCGCGAAATGCCTTCCCGACGCCTGGGCGAAAGCGGTCCGGCGGCACTTCCCGTTGCTCAACCTCAATCCGGCATTTTCAGTCCGGCCCCGATCCGGCTAAGAAAGCGCGATGCCGGAAACCAGCCGCGGCCAGTTGCGATCGATCGCGGTGGTCGGCGTAGGGGCGATCGGCGGCTGGTTGGCCGGCAGGCTTGTGCAGGCCGGCAACGAGGTTTCGGTTGTGGCACGCGGGCCCACTCTCGAAGCGCTCAGCCGAGACGGACTTCGGCTTTCGGAAGCCGGCGAGACGATCGCGGTACCTGTCCAGGCGGTCGCCAATCCCGCCTCAATCTGGCGGCAGGACCTGGTGGTGATTGCGGTGAAGGCTCCTGCATTGGCCGAGGCAGCGGAATCGGCGAGGCCGCTAATAGGCCCGGACACGCTGATCCTCCCGATGCTGAACGGAGTTCCTTGGTGGTTCATGAAGAACCCGCTACGCTCAGTCGACCCTGACGGCCGTATCGCAGCGGCGCTGCCACTCGACCAAATTGTCGGCTGCGTCGTCCATGCCAGCGCCTTTCGCACCGCGCCCAACGCCGTAAGTGTGATACATGCAGACAGGCTGATCTTGGGCGAGCGATCCGGTGGAACGAGCAATCGCGTGGCGTCGCTTTGCGCGCTTTTCGGGGGCGGCATACGTGTCGA
>Ga0207698_10002695_pt1 | contig 10574 bp, 3 predicted proteins | sample KBSCornC22_FD_184298 | JGI IMG/M metagenome (GOLD analysis project Ga0207698, IMG submission 184298) | Corn rhizosphere microbial communities from Kellogg Biological Station, Michigan, USA - KBS Corn C2-2 (SPAdes) (version 2) | ecosystem: Host-associated > Plants > Roots > Rhizosphere > Soil ...
CGGCATCTGGGAGATCCACGTGGCCGGCGTGCAACGCGGCCAGGCGTACAAGTACGCCATCCGCACGGCGCACGGCCACATCGAGGACCGCGCCGATCCCTTCGCCTTCCACAACGAGGTGCCTCCCGCCACCGCGTCGCGCGCCTGGTCGCTCGAGTACGGCTGGGGCGACCGGCAGTGGATGCAGGAACGCCGCAACCGCAACGCCATGACGGCGCCCATGAGCGTCTACGAGGTGCACCTCGGATCCTGGCGGCGCAGCTCCAACGACCGCCTGCCGACCTACCGCGAGATCGCGGTGTCGCTCGCGGAGTACGTGAGCTGGCTGGGCTTCACGCACGTGGAGCTCATGCCGATCACCGAGCATCCGTTCTACGGCTCGTGGGGCTACCAGACGACCGGTTACTTCGCGCCCTCCGCGCGCTACGGCTCGCCGCAGGACTTCATGTACCTGGTCGATACGCTGCACCAGCATGGCATCGGCGTGATCCTCGACTGGGTGCCGTCGCACTTCCCGTCGGATGCGCACGGCCTCGCCAACTTCGACGGCACGCACCTCTACGAGCACGCGGACCCCAGGCGCGGCTTCCATCCGGAGTGGAAGAGCTACATCTTCAACTACGGCCGCCACGAGGTGCGTGCCTTCCTGATCTCCTCGGCGCTCTTCTGGCTCGAGCACTACCATATCGACGGCATCCGCGTCGATGCCGTGGCCTCGATGCTGTACCTCGACTATGGCCGCAAGCACGGCGAGTGGATACCCAACGTGTACGGCGGCAAGGAAGACCTCGAGGCGATCGAGTTCCTGAAGCACCTCAACATAGCGGTGGGCCGCGACTTCCCCGACACGCGCACCATCGCCGAGGAATCCACGTCGTGGCCGCAGGTTTCGCGCCCCGTGTTCGCGGGCGGCCTGGGTTTCTCCATGAAGTGGAACATGGGCTGGATGCACGACACGCTCGACTACATGGCGCACGACCCGATCCATCGCCGCTACCACCAGGGGGAGCTCACGTTCTCGCTCTGGTATGCGTTCTCCGAGAACTTCGTGCTGCCGCTCTCGCACGACGAGGTGGTGTACGGCAAGCGCTCGCTCATCTCCAAGATGCCGGGCGACCGCTGGCAGCAGTTCGCCAACCTGCGCCTGCTGCTGGGCTGGATGTGGACGCACCCGGGCAAGAAGCTGCTCTTCATGGGCGGCGAGTTCGGCCAGTGGCGCGAGTGGGCGCACGAGGGGCAGCTCGACTGGAACCTCACGCACTACGAGGACCATTCCGGCGTGCAGCGCTGGCTGCGCGACCTGAACCGGGTCTATCGCGACAACGCGGCGCTCCACGAGCAGGATTTCTCGCACGACGGCTTCCAGTGGATCGACGCGAACGATTACGACAACAGCGTGCTCACGTTCCTGCGCTGGCCCGAGGAGGGCCCGCCGATCCTGGTCGCGGCGAACTTCACGCCTCTCGTGCGTGAAGGCTACCGCGTGGGCGTCCCGCTCGGCGGCGGCTGGCGCGAGATCCTGAACAGCGACGCGCCCATGTATGGTGGCAGCGGCCAGGGCAACATGGGGCGCGTCGAGGCCGTCGAAACGCCCTGGCACGGCCGGAGCCATTCCGCATGCCTGCGCTTGCCCCCTCTATCCGTCGTCGTCTTCAAGCCGGAGTCCGCCGAATGACCGCGGCGGTGCCCGAAGCGCCGCCCGCGGCCACTGTCATCGAGGATGTGCTGCCCCAGGTAGACGGCGGCCGCTTCGCCATCAAGCGCGTGGTGGACGAGGATGTCGTCGTCACCGCGAGCTGCTTCGCGCACGGCCACGAGCTGGTGGCCTGCGCCGTGCGCTATCGCGGCCCCGGCGACACCACGTGGCACGAAGTGCCGATGGAGGCGCAGGGCAACGACATCTGGCGCGCGGAATTCTGCGTCGACCGCATGGGGCGCTGGGAATACTCCGTCGCCTGCTGGATCGATCACCTGACCCACTGGCGCAACGACTTCGCGCGGCGCGTCGACGCCGACGACCTGCGGCTCGCCGCGCGCATGGGCGCCGACCTCATCGCCGGCGCCTCGAAGCTGTGCAGCTCGCAGGATTGCCACAAGCTCGAGCCCTGGAGCCGCATCCTGCGCGAGGAAAGCGACATCGAGCGGCTGCGCGCCGTCGCGCTCGACGAAAACCTCTTCGAGCTCGCGCTCGCCAATGCGCCGCGCGACAACCTCTCGGTCACGCAACCGCTGCCGGTGTGGGTGGACCGCGAGCGTGCGCGCTTCAGCACCTGGTACGAGCTCTTCCCGCGCTCGTGCAGCGCCGATCCGCGCCGGCACGGCACTTTCGCCGACGTCGACGAGCGCCTCGACTCGATCGCGGCCATGGGCTTCGACGTGATCTACCTGCCGCCCATCCACCCCATCGGCCGCGAGAAGCGCAAGGGCAGGAACAACGCCGTGACCGCGGAGCCGGGCGATGTCGGCAGCCCCTGGGCCATCGGCTCGCGCGACGGCGGGCACACCGCCATCCATCCGCAGCTGGGCACGCTGCAGGATTTCCGCCACCTGGTCATGGCGGCGCGCGCCCGCAGCATGGAGATCGCGCTGGACATGGCGTTCCAGTGCGCGCCCGACCACCCGTGGGTTAAGGAGCATCCGCAGTGGTTCCGCCACCGGCCCGATGGCTCCATCCAGTACGCCGAGAACCCGCCGAAGAAGTACCAGGACATCTACCCGCTCGACTTCGACAGCGCCGACTGGCGGGGGCTGTGGGAAGCGCTGCGCGAGGTGATGCTCTACTGGGTGGACCAGGGCATCGCCATCTTCCGCGTGGACAACCCGCACACCAAGACGTATCCCTTCTGGGAATGGGTGATCGCGGAGATCCGGCGCGAGCACCCCGAGGTGCTGTTCCTCTCGGAGGCGTTCACGCGGCCGCACGTGATGCACCGCCTCGCGAAGCTGGGCTTCACGCAGTCGTACACGTACTTCACGTGGCGCACCACCAAGCACGAGCTGACCGAGTACTTCACCGAGCTGAGCAGCGACGAATCGCGCGAGTACTTCCGCCCGAACGTCTGGCCCAACACGCCCGACATCCTGGCGATGCAGCTGCGCAACGCGCCGCTCGCCTCCTTCCGGCTGCGCTACCTCCTGGCGGCGACGCTCGCCGCGAACATCGGCATCTACGGGCCGGCGTTCGAGCTCGGCGACAACCGCCCGCGCGAGCCGCAATCGGAGGAATACCTCGACTCGGAGAAGTACCAGCTGCGGCATTGGCACCTGACCCGCGGCGATTCGCTCGCCCCGCTGATCGCGCGCGTGAACCGCTTCCGCAAGGCGCATCCCGCGCTGCAGTCCGACTGGAGCCTCGCCTTCCACACCGTGGACAACGACAACATCATCGGGTACTCGAAGCGCGCGGTCGACGATCGCGTGATCGTGCTGGTGAACCTCGATCCGTCCCATGTGCAGAGCGGCTGGGTGCACCTCGATACCGCAGCCCTCGGCCTCGACCCGGATACGCCCTATACCGTCCGCGACGAGCTCACCGGCGAGAGCTATCGCTGGCACGGCGCGCACAACTTCGTGATCCTCGACCCCAACCGCACCCCCGGCCACCTGCTCACGGTCGCCCCCTGACATGGACACGCGCAACCTCTCGCAGCCGGCCCCGGCGTCCGCGGCGAACCGCGACGACCCCCTGTGGTACATGGATGCGGTCATCTACCAGGTCCACGTCAAGGCGTTCTACGACTCGAACGGCGACGGCGTGGGCGACTTCCGCGGCCTCACGGACAAGCTCGACTACATCCGCGACCTCGGCGTCAACACCATCTGGGTGATGCCGTTCTATCCCTCGCCGCTGCGCGACGACGGCTACGACGTCTCCGACTACGAGGGCGTGCATCCCCCATACGGCAACGTCGACGACTTCAAGCGCTTCGTGCAGGAGGCGCACGAGCGCGGGCTGCGCGTGATCACCGAGCTGATCATGAACCACACCTCGGACCAGCACCCCTGGTTCCAGGCCGCCCGGCGCGCGCCGCGCGATTCGGTGAAGCGCAACTACTACGTCTGGAGCGACGACCCGAACAGGTACGCCGGCACGCGCATCATCTTCACGGACACGGAGACTTCCAACTGGGCGTGGGACCCGGTCGCGCAGCAGCATTACTGGCACCGCTTCTTCAGCCACCAGCCGGACCTCAACTACGACAACCCCCACGTGCTGCGCGCGGTGCTGCGCACCATGCACTACTGGATGGACATGGGCGTGGACGGCTTCAGGCTGGACGCGATCCCCTACCTGGTCGAGCGCGAGGGCACCACCAACGAGAACAACCCAGAGACGCACGACATCGTGAAGCAGGTCCGCGCCGACCTCGACCGCCACTATCCCGGCAAGATGCTGCTTGCCGAAGCGAACATGTGGCCCGAGGACGTGCGGCAGTATTTCGGCGAGGGCGACGAGTGCCACGTCTGCTACCACTTCCCGATGATGCCGCGCCTCTACATGTCGATCGCGATGGAGGACCGCTATCCGCTGGTGGAGATCCTCAACCAGACGCCGCCCATCCCGGCCAACTGCCAGTGGGCGATCTTCCTGCGCAACCACGACGAGCTCACGCTCGAGATGGTGACCGACCGCGAGCGCGACTACATGTACCGCATCTTCGCGGACGATCCGCGCATGCGGGTGAACGTCGGCATCCGCCGGCGCCTCGCGCCGCTGATGGAGAACAGCCGCCCCAAGATCGAGCTGATCACCTTCCTGCTGATGACCATGCCCGGCGCCCCGATCCTCTACTACGGCGACGAGATCGGCATGGGCGACAACATCTACCTCGGCGACCGCAACGGCGTGCGCACGCCCATGCAGTGGAGCCCGGACCGCAACGCGGGGTTCTCGCGCGCCGATCCGCAGAAGCTCTACCTGCCGCCGATCATGGATCCGGTGTACGGCTTCCAGTCGGTCAACGTGGAAGCGCAGCTGCGCAGCTCGTCGTCGCTGCTGCACTGGACGCGCCGCGTCGTGGCCACGCGCAACCGCTACAAGGCGTTCGGGCGCGGCACCATCTCCTTCCTCGAGCCCGGCAACCGCAAGGTGCTCGCGTACGTGCGCGAGTGGGAAGACGAGGCGATCCTGTGCGTGGCCAACCTCTCGCGCGTGTCGCAGGCGGTCGAGCTCGACCTCTCGCGCTTCGACGAGCGCGTGCCGGTGGAGCTGCTGGGGCAGGAAGCGTTCCCGCCCATCGGCAGCCTGCCGTACCTGCTCACCCTGCCTGGCCACGGCTATTTCGCTTTCCGTCTCGCGAAGGATGCGCGCCCGCCCGCGTGGCACGAGGACCGCCTCACGCCGCGGCGCTTGCCCGTGCTGGTGCTCGCCAGCGGCTGGCAGAACGTGTTGGAGGGCCGCGTGCCGAACCCCCGCCCCGACCAGGTGTTCATCAACGTCACCCACGAGAAGCTGCGCGACGATGTGCTCCGGCAGTACGTCGCCACGCGCCGCTGGTATGCGGCCAAGGGCGAGAAGGTCGACGACCTGCGCATGTCCCACGTGGCCGAATGGAAGAGCGCCACCGGCTCGTGGTACGCGGCCTTCCTCGACGTGAAGCTCGCCAACGGCGGCGAGCAGCGCTACTTCGTGCCCATGGGGGTCGAGTGGGAGACGCGCACCAACGATCCTTCCGAGACGCTCGCCGCCGCGGCCATCACCAAGGTGCGCTATCGCGATCGCGTCGGCATCTTCTACGGCGCCTACGCCAATCCGGAGTTCGGCCGGGCGCTTGCCATCGCCATGGGCCGCAACGAGGAGGTGCCGCTCGCCAACGGCAGGCTCAAGTTCACCTCCACCTCGCTCTACCCGGAGCTCGAGCCGGCCGTGCACGAGGACGTGAAGGTGCCGGGCCTCGAGCAGAGCAACACCGGCGTCTTCTTCGGCAACCGGCTCTTCCTCAAGGGCTATCGCCGCATGCGCGTGGGCGTGAACCCCGAGCTCGAGCTCGGCCGCTTCCTCACCGAGAAATCGCCCTTCCCCAACATCGCGCCGCTGGTGGGCTACGCCGAATATTTCGAGGACGGCGGCGACGAGCCGATCACGCTCGCCGTGCTGCAGAAATTCGTCGAGAACCAGGGCGACCTCTGGACGCTCACGCTGGAGCACCTCGGGCGCACGCTGCAGACGCCGCCCGTGGTCACGCAACCGAACACGGAGAACGCACCCGAAGCCGCCGCTGCGGATTTCCACCTCAGCCGGATGGCGACACTCGGCCGTCGCATCGGCGAGCTGCATCGCGCGCTCGCGAAGCAGACCGGGGATCCGGCGTTCGACCCGGAGCCCGTCACGCAGGCCGACGTGGACGAGTGGAAGACGCGCGTCGCCGCCGAGCTCGACGAGACCTTCCGCCAGATCGAGGCGCTCCAGGGCGACAAGCTGCGCGAGCAGGTGGCGCCGCTGCTCGCCGCACGCGAGAAGCTGCGCGCGCGCATCAAGGACACGTCGGTGCCGCTGGGGCAGCTCGCCAAGACGCGCTACCACGGCGACCTCCACATGGGCCAGGTGCTGGTCGCGCAGGACGACTTCATCATCGTGGACTTCGAGGGCGAGCCCGGACGCTCGCTCGAGGAGCGGCGCGCGAAGACCTGCGTGATGCGCGACGTCGCGGGCATGGTGCGCTCGTTCGGCTATGCGCACGCCGCCGCCACGCGCCGCGAAGCGCCTCCCACCGAAGGGCGCGACACGCTGCTGGGCGACTGGGAGCGCGATGCCGTGCATTGCTTCCTGCAGGGCTACCGCGAAGCCACGCACGGTGTCTCCTCGGTGCCGGGCGATGACGCGGCGTTCCGCGCGCTGCTCGATTTCTTCGTGCTCGAGAAAGCGCTCTACGAGCTGCGCTACGAGGTCGCCAACCGGCCCGACTGGGTCGACATTCCCCTGCGCGGGCTGATGGAGGTGGCGCGCGCATGACGAAGGCGACCGTCGCGCCCGCGCCGGCCGCCGGATACGAGCTGTGGCGCGGATCGCCCTACCCCCTGGGGGCGACGTGGGACGGACAGGGGGTGAATTTCGCGCTCTACTCGCGCAACGCCGAGAAGGTGGAGCTGTGCCTCTTCGACGAGACCGGGCGCCGCGAGCTGCAGCGCATCGCCCTTCGCGAGCGCACCGACTTCGTCTGGCACGGCTACCTGCCGCAGGCGCTCGCGGGACAGCTCTACGGCTATCGCGTCCACGGCCCCTACCAGCCCGAGCGCGGGCACCGCTTCAACGCGCACAAGCTGCTGCTCGACCCGTACGCGCGCAGCATCGCGGGCACCATCAAGTGGAGCGACGCGCACTTCGGCTACACCATCGGCCACCGCCGCGACGACGTGTCCATGGACCGGCGCGACAGCGCTGCCGGCATGCCCAAGTCGCAGGTGATCGACACCGCCTTCAGCTGGGGCGACGACCGCCATCCGCACGTGCCGGCCAACACGCGCGTGATCTACGAGATGCACGTGCGCGGCTACACCAAGCGCCACCCCGACGTGCCGCCGCAACTGCAGGGCACGTTCGCGGGCCTCTGCACGCCGCAGGTGATCGACCACCTCAAGTCGCTGGGCGTGACCACGATCGAGCTGCTGCCGGTGCAGGCCTTCGTCGACGACCGCCCGCTGGTGCAGCGCGGGCTGGTGAACTACTGGGGCTACAACACCATCGGCTTCTTCGCGCCCGAGCCGCGCTACGGCGTCGGCAACCCGGTGAACGAGTTCAAGACCATGGTGAAGACGCTGCACTCGGCGGGCATCGAGGTCGTGCTCGACGTGGTCTACAACCACACCGGCGAGGGCAACGAGCACGGGCCGACGCTGTGCTTTCGCGGCATCGACAACCATGCGTACTACCGGCTGGGGCACGACAAGCGCCTCAGCGCCGATTTCACCGGCTGCGGCAATACGCTCGACCTGCGCAACCCGCGCGTGCTGCAGATGGTCATCGACTCGCTGCGCTACTGGGTGAGCGAGATGCACGTCGACGGCTTCCGCTTCGACCTCGCATCCACCCTCGCGCGGGACAGCCCCGATTTCGACCCGCTGTCCAACTTCTTCGCCGTGCTGCGGCAGGACCCGGTGCTGTCGCCGCGCCTGCTCATCGCCGAGCCGTGGGACCTGGGCGCCGGCGGCTACCAGGTGGGCCGCTTCCCGCCCGGGTGGGCCGAATGGAACGACCAGTACCGCGACACCATGCGCGCCTACTGGAAGGGCGACGGCGGCCTCATCGGCGATTTCGCGCGGCGCCTCACGGGCTCCGCCGACTTCTTCTCGCACAACGAGCGCGGGCCCACGGCGAGCATCAACTTCATCACCGCGCACGACGGCTTCACGCTGAACGACCTCGTCTCGTACAACAAGAAGCACAACGAGGCCAATGGCGAGGACAACCGCGACGGCAACAACAACAACCTGTCGTGGAACTACGGCGTCGAGGGGCCCACGGATGATGCCGACATCGACTGGATGCGCGAGCAGCAGAAGCGCAACCTGCTCGCCACGCTGCTGCTGTCGCAGGGCGTGCCCATGCTGCTCGCCGGCGACGAGGTGAGCCGCACGCAGGGCGGCAACAACAACGCCTACTGCCAGGACAACGAGGTGAGCTGGCTCGACTGGCACTGGACCGACGACCGCTGGCGGCTGCTCAACTTCACCAAGCGCATGATCGCGCTGCGCCGCCAGCATCCGCTGTTCCATCGCCGCGACTTCTTCCACGGGGTGCCGGTGGGCGACGGCGTACGCAAGGACGTGGCCTGGCTCAAGCCCGACGGGCAGGAGATGACCACCGAGGAGTGGGAAAAGGATTTCGCACGCTGCCTCGGCATGTGGCTCAACGGCGAGCAACTGCCGGAGACCGACGACCGCGGCCACCCGCTGCGCGACGACAGCTTCCTGGTGCTGTTCAACGCGCATCATGACCGCATCGATTTCCACCTCCCGGACGCCGGCGACGGCACCGCGTGGTGGCCGGAGGTGGACACTTCGTACGACACCGGAGCGCCGCGACCCGAATCCTTCGAGCCGAATCGAACCTATCCCCTGCAGGGGCGGTCGCTTGTCCTGCTGAGACAACTTCCTGCGCACGAACGATGAAGCGAAAACACGAAATGCCCTTCGGCGCCCGCTATGGACGTGATGCCACGGGGTTTCGCCTGTGGGCTCCGGGAGCGTCTCGCGTTTCGCTGCAGCTCGGGCGCGAGGCGAACGCGCGCACGCTGCCGATGACGCGCGATCGCGATGGCTGGCACTCGCTCGAAGTGCCGAGTGTCAGGCCCGGCGATGCCTATGCGTTCCTCCTCGAGGACGGGACGGTGGTCCCGGACCCCGCATCGCGCAGCAATCCCTGGGACGTGGGCGGTCCCAGCGCCGTCGTCGATCCCGAAGCATTCGAGTGGCAGGATGGCGAATGGAAAGGCCGGCCGTGGCACGAGGCGGTGGTGTACGAGCTGCACGTCGGCACGTTCACGCCGGAGGGCACGTTCCGCGCTGCGATCGGCAGGCTCGACCACCTCGCGCGTTGCGGCTTCACCGCGATCGAGGTGATGCCGGTGGCGGACTTCGCGGGCGAGCGCAACTGGGGGTACGACGGCGTGCTGCCGTTCGCGCCGGATTCGGCGTACGGCACGCCCGACGATCTCAAGGCCTTCGTGGCCGCGGCGCATGCGCGCGGGCTCATGGTGCTGCTCGACGTGGTGTACAACCACTTCGGCCCCGAGGGCAACTACCTGCCGCAATACGCGGCGCAGCTCTTCAACCCGGCGCACCAGACGCCGTGGGGCGCGGCGATCAACTTCGACGGCGAGGGCGCGCAGCCGGTGCGCGACTTCTTCATCCACAACGCGCTCTACTGGCTCGAGGAGTATCACTTCGATGGCCTGCGGCTGGACGCGGTGCACGCCGTCGTGGACGAATCGCCGCGGCACGTCGTGATGGACATCGCACGCGCCATCCGGTCGCTGGGGCGGCCCAACGTGCACATGGTGCTGGAGAACGACGCCAACATCGCGAGCTTCCTCGAGCGCGACCAGGACTCGCACGCCACGGCGCAGTGGAACGACGATGCGCACCACGCCCTGCACGTCCTCATCACCGGCGAGAAGGATGGCTACTACCGCGACTATGCCGACCGCCCCGCGTGGTATCTCGGCCGCACCCTCGCCGAAGGCTTCGCCTACCAGGGCGATCCCTCGAAGCACCGCGAGGGGGAACGCCGCGGCGAGCCCTCCGCGCACCTGCCGCTCACGGCTTTCATGCCGTTCCTGCAGAACCACGACCAGATCGGCAACCGTGCGCTCGGCGAGCGCCTCACGGTGCTCGCCCCTGAACCGGCGCTCAAGCTCGCGACCGCAACCATGCTGCTCGCGCCCTCAGTCCCGCTGGTCTTCATGGGCGAGGAGTTCGGTGCGCGCACGCCGTTCCAGTTCTTCTGCGATTTCCACGGGGAGCTCGGGGATGCGGTGCGCGAGGGCCGGCGCCGCGAGTTCGCCGCCTTCGAGCGCTTCCGCGATCCGAAGGCGCGCGAGGCCATTCCCGATCCACTCGCGCCGAAGACCTTCTCC
>Ga0207698_10002696_pt1 | contig 10574 bp, 16 predicted proteins | sample KBSCornC22_FD_184298 | JGI IMG/M metagenome (GOLD analysis project Ga0207698, IMG submission 184298) | Corn rhizosphere microbial communities from Kellogg Biological Station, Michigan, USA - KBS Corn C2-2 (SPAdes) (version 2) | ecosystem: Host-associated > Plants > Roots > Rhizosphere > Soil ...
TGGCATTCATGTCTGCGGCATTCATGTCTGTAGCACTTATCTCTGAGTCAGTAGCGGCTAAGCCAAGCTCTTCCGCATTGGGGCATTCTTTCCAAAAGGCGCTGTGGCTGTATTCGTTATCGCTATCACCAAGCCACAGGTCTTTGATGAGGCGGTTGAACACAAAAGGCTGATAGCCACTGTATGCGCCATAGCTGTTCTTTGAGTTATATTCCCCGCAAATTACACGGTCATTCGCTTGAACGTTGCGAAGTTGAACCGATGAAGGGTCTTTCAGCGCCGACGCGGCAAAGGCCGCTTTGAGATCCCCATCATCTTCGGGCTTGTTACAAGCCGCCAGCAGCAACGCACCCAGCAACAAAGCTCGCCACATTCGACTTCCCCCCTCCGGCATTGAATGCGGCCCCGCTACGCCTGACACATGGCCATAAAATCAGCCTCGCCCAAAATGCGAAGTGACTGACCCTTTGCAATGAGCGTTTCAGCCTTGCGGTGCTTGCTACTCTTCTCGTGGCCGGCGAGCTTATCGATGTCTTGGTCGCCGACGACGAGCATGGTTGTATGTTTCGTCACGCCAGCTTCGACCGCCGCGCCCCCTTCGTGGGCCAAGTCAGCAGCTTCACGTCGCGCGATCTGAAGCGCGCCAGTGAACACGATGCTTTCGCCTAGCAACGGCCCGTCGCCGTCGCCGTCACGCCTGACTGAAGCACCAGAGCTTATGCCGCGCCGGCACCGCTCGACCCAGTTCGTTACATCAAAGCCTGTTTCCTGAATCGCCCGCAAGAGGATCAGCCCAGCGGTCCGAGCATCCTCCAATGCGTCGTGGTGTCGAAACTCGATCCCCAGGTACGTAGCGATATTTGCCAGACCGTAGCCACATTGAGCGAATTGCGGCCAAGCTCGCCGAGTCACTTGTGCCGTGTCCAACCAGTTGCAGGGTAGAGGTTCCAAGCCGCCGACGCGGCACGCTCGGCCCAATGCCACTCGGTCGAAATGAGTGTGGCACGCCACGGTTTGCCCGGTTGTTTGCTGACACAGCCAACTGTGCAATTCGCCGAAGCGCGGAGCGCCGCGCACGTCCTCTTCGGTTATCCCATGAACCTTGATGTTGTAGGGATCAAAGTAGTCCTCGGGGTCAACAAGCCGCACTTCAGCGCTAACTTCTCGGCCGTCCTCAAAAGTAACGATGCCGATTTGACAGACGCTGCTCATGCGAGGATTTGCGGTTTCGAGGTCAACAGCAATGAAGCGCATGGCCTACAACCTTACAAAACGAGCGTACTATTGCAGCATCCAGTGCACGCCTCCGGCGAGCGCAAAAAATGGCAAGGTGCTGTGCAAAAGTCACAAGAAGAAGTTTCAGTGTGGGCGGCACCATCGAAGTTCCGGCTGGAAGACTTCCAGCTACTGGCAAGCCATTACGAACGCGCGCGGCACGAAATCCAGCGTTTATTCGTACTGCGAAAAAGCCGACAACGATGATTGGCAGAGCGAGCCACGGCCAAAAAAGGAACCAGCCCGCAATTGCCGAACCGATCCAAAGCGCAATGATCGTGACTACCAAGAGTCCCCTGACCCGAGTTACAACAGCCGGCTTATTGGCCAGCGTTTGCGTCGAAGGCTTTGCGAAGCTCAGCGCTGTAGTCGCGTGTGTCGATTGTTGCGCGGCCATTCGTGCAAATCTCATCGGCATCGATGATCTGCCCCGGGCCGCCGACATAGACCTGATCGGCAACCAAGATGAACTTGTGGAATCCACTCATGCCGCCGTAGCCGTTCTTGGAATTCACTTCGCCGCAGACTTCGACGTATTCCGTACCACCCTTGCCGACAGTCTTTTGAAGGAAGACGTTCCGAAACTTAGCTGAGCTGGTGTCCCGCAGCGTGTCGGCGAGCACCTTTCCCGCCTTCGCTACTTGTGCCTCACCATCTGCACGTTGTGCTGCCGTCAAAACCGACGGCTCAGCGAGCGCTCCGCTCGAGATAATAGCTGCGCAAAACCAAAGAACGCCGCACTTCATAGTCCCCCCTGACCCGAGCCCCAATACCCTAGCGAGGCCGTCACGGGAGTAAATCCCGCGACGTCGGACCGGCTCGCTCGGCTTAGGCCTCTCGCCCGGGCCGGCCGGCGCTCGCTGGCTCTATGCGCTGGCTCCCGTCTGCTTCGCAGAGCGCTCGCCTGCGCTCGGCAGCTCGCCAGCGCACCCAACTCTCCTCGGTCCGCTCCACCCCGCACCCCCAGTTCGTACGGCCGACACAGCAGTCGCACCGCGTCGGGAGCGGGCTTTGGCGCTGCTTGAAAGTGCTCACGGAGAAATTAGACGGCATGTCCCGACCGCCAGAAGCGGCATAGGTGGAATTACCGCGGATCGTCCTGACTTGGCATGATCGTCCCATTCAGAGGGCCGCCAATCACCATACCGCCGGTAGCCGGGGGCATAATGCTTCCGTTCAACGGACCTCCGATTACCATTCCACCTCTAGAGCCAGGCAGGATGCTACCGTTGAGTGGACCACCCACCACCATGCCGCCGTTCGATCCCGCCATCACGGTCCCATTAAGTGGACCGCCGACAACCGTACCGCCGGACGCCGGTGGCATGATGCTTCCGTTAAGGGGGCCGCCTATGACCATTCCGCCACTCGGCCCTGGCATAATCGAACCGTTGAGCGGACTACCAATTACCATTTGGGCACTCGCCGTAGCTGGTAAGCCGCCAAAGGAGGCAGCTACTGCAATTGTCGCAAGGGCAAAACGCTTCATGGTCTTTCCTCCCCAGAGGCGACTGAACTTGAAGAATGTCCGTTAATTTCTGATTAGACTCAAGTCCGCATCTGTTGCGCGGAAGCTCACCTCCTTGCCAAAGCCTCCGCCGTTCCGCTCCACCCGCATCCCCGGCCCGACGCTCCCCTTGCCCCCGCGCCTTGCCTCTGACACCCTCCGCCGGACGCGCGGGGGGCGCTGTGGACAAGTTCAGCTTTTTCTTCGCTTTCTACGGCCTGATCCTCGGCCTTGCCGTGACCGAGCTTCTCGGCGGTTTCGCGGGGATGGTCCGCGCTCATGCGGTCAGGAAGATCGAGGCGCAGACCGCGCTCCTCGCCCTCTTCACCTTCGTGCTCATCTGCGCGACCTGGGTCGATGCGTTCAACATGTCGCAGGGCATCACCCTCAACTTCGACGATTTGTGGGCGCCGATCCTGCTCGCGACCTTCTATTATCTGGCCGCCGCGGTCGTCTTCCCCCGCGACGAAAGCCAATATCCCCACCTCCACGCCTATTTCGCCGCGCGCCGCAAGTTCGTGGTCGGGATGCTGCTCGCCGCCGAGGTGGTCGACAATGTCACCGACTTCAGCTGGGACAGGGACCAGTATTTGCACCGGCCGGCGCATTTCTGGGGCTGGCTGGTCCCCTACAATATCGCGATCGACGGCTGCTTCATCGCCTTGTTCTTCGTGCGCGGCCGCCGGGCGAACATCGTCCTGTTGAGCGCTCTGATCCTGCTGTTCCTAATTCCCTATTGGGACCAGGGGGCGATCGACCCAATTTCGATGCGCCTGCTGGGCTACGGGTGAGGAGTGCTCGTGCATGGATAGCTTCAGCTACTTCATTGTCTTCTACAGCCTCATCCTCGGCCTTGCGCTGACAGAGCTGCTCGGCGGCTTCGCCCACATGGTTCGCGCGAAGACGCTGAAGAAGCTCGAGTCGCAGACGGCGCTGCTCGCGTTCTTTGTCCTCGTCGACATCTGCTCGGTGTGGATGGACAGCTGGCTGGCACTGAAGCACGTGACGGTCGATTTCGCGGGTCTTTGGGCGCCCGTCCTGCTGGCGATCTGCCTGTACCTCGCTGCGTCGGTCGTCTTCCCGCACGACGAGGCCGATCACGAACGGCTCGCCCGTTACTACGGGGAGCGGAAGCCGTTTATCGTCGGGCTGCTGATCGCCGTCGAGATGCTGACCCACGTCACCTATCTGCCCGTGTTCGAATACAGGATCGCGCATCAGCCGGAGCTCTTCTGGCTATGGAACGTCCCCTACAATCTCGCCATCGAGGGGGCGATGGTCGCGATCATGGTCCTGCGCTCCCGCCGCGCGAACGTCGTGCTTCTCGTCCTGCTGCTCCTGCTGCTCATGGTTCCCTATTGGGACCAGGGCTCCATCCAGAACGCGATCGCCCACCGTTACAGCGGCGGCTGAGCCCCGAGGGCCAGCCGCGAATTTGCTGTCGTACAGCAGGCCGCTTGTGATTGATCCTTGCGGATGCAGCCGCCGCACCTCTCCCTTGTTCCCGCTCACCCGCGCCCCTTTACGCGTACGCGCGCGCGTAGAACTCTCAACTTTGGCAACTTTCGAGCCGTGACCCGCGCGCGGACGCCCGGGCTACAGCATCTTCCCCAGCGACCCCATGGTCCCGCCGCTGTTCTGCTCGAGCAGCGGGCCCAGCTGGCCGAGCGCGCCTTCGCCGCCGAGGTGGCCGAGAATCTCGCTGAGCTTGTCCTGCGGGAGCCCGGTCCGGTCGGCGGCGGTGTTGACCGTGTCGGTGGGGGCGGCGTGGGCCTGCGCGAGCGCGTGGACCGCCTGCTCGACCTGCTCGGGCGTCAGGCCGACCTTCGCGGCCAGATTGTCGACGGTCGCGTTGCCCGAAAGCTGGCCGAGGATTCCATCCAGCAGGCTCATCGCGTTTCTCCTTCGCATCCGCGCCGGCAGCGGCGCCGGGCCGCCGTAGGCCATTTGTAATGTTGCTGCCATCGCCTGTTCGCCGGCGATGGCCTACGCCCGACGCTCCCAGCCGAAGGGAATTGCCATGAAAAAGCTCGTTCTTGCGCTTTCCGCCCTCAGCCTCCTGGCCGGCGCGTCGCCCTCCTTCGCCAAGGTCACCTGCCGCGACAAGGCCGGCAAGTTCATCAAGTGCCCGGTCAAGGCCAAGGCCTGCCGCGACTCCAAGGGCCACTACATGAAGTGCAAATAGGGCGTCCCGGGCTCCGGGCCGCTACAGCACCTGCCCGACGACTTCGCCGTCGCGCAGCACGTCGCAGATCGGGCAGTCGTCGCTGTCCTCGGCGTGCTTGACCGCCGCGCGATCGGTGGGGGCAAGGATGTGCTTCTTCTTGAGGACACATCCGCCGGGCTTGGCCAGCTTTTCGATCCGGTACAGCTTCATGGTCGTTCGTCCCCTTGATCCATGGCCGCTAGCCTCCGACGCCGGTTTCGCCCGGTCCGGGCGCGGGCCGGGGGCGAACGACCGCCAGGCGCTTGCCGACTCGGCGCGCGCCCTCGATCTGGCGCCACAGGTTGAGGCTTTTCTCGTCCATCGTTTCGGGGGCAACGTCGATGAACCAGCGCCGGTTCCGTTCCGCGCGCCGCGGCCGCCGATGTCTTCTGTTTCGACTCGCAAACATTGTGCTAAGGAGCTGGCGCGGGTTTAAAAAAGGGGTTTGGTGCAATGCTCAGGAATGTAGGACCGGAAGACCGTGTCGTTCGGATTGTCGTCGGGCTGGTGCTCGCCGCGCTGATCTATTTCGCGCCGCTGACCGGCATCGTCGCGATCATCGTCGGCATCCTCGCCGCCTACCTGATCATCACCGGCCTGATCGTTCGCTGCCCGCTCTACAAGCTGGCGGACGTCGACACGAGCATCCAGGAACAGCCCTACTCGACCACCGACGACCGCGCCGGGCTCTAGCGCGAGCCGGTCCGGCTGAGCATCCGCGGCGGGCGGGGCATCGTCGCGAAATCGACGTGATGCTTCCCGGCGCCGCGGGTCGGGCCAACGATTCCGACCTTGCCCTTGTCCGACCAGATCTCGGCACTGAGGTCGGGCGGCGTGCCGGAAAGCTTCTCGATCGCGGCGAGCAGGTCGCGCGCCTCCATTTCCTCGGCGTGGTCGAGGACGCTGTGCCGAAAGTAGAAGATCCGGAACGCGGCCATGCATCGGGAACGCTTGGGGCGGCCACTCGGGACCGCTGCGGGCCGGCGCGATCAGTCGGCGGCGGGCGGGATCTGCTGGCGGATCGGCTCGACATTCTGCTCGAGCTTGTCGGCCTCGGCGTCGAGCGTGTCGGCGATCTCGCGCAGCGTCGCCGCGGCCGCCGGGTCCTTGATTTCGGTCGACAGCCGCCGCGCCAGCTCGGCGCGGGTGCGGATCGACTCCACCAACTCACTCCCCATCCCGGCCCCATACGCTTGGGTTAACGGCGGCGCACCCCCGATGCGGCGAAGCGCGGCGATTTGTCCGAAGGCTGAACCGTTCGCAAACATGGCGGCACTGACGCGGTGCGCGCCGGAGCTCACGCTTTGCGCTGGCCGGCTCCCCTCGCCAGCTTCGGGGCCCGGCGCGCGACCTCTCCCGAAACACGGCAAGGACGGCGTTAACCAGGTCCTCTCACCGCCCGGCAAGGAACGCAGGATTAACCCGGTCGCGGCGGCGTCGTTAGACCTTTAGCGAGCTCCGGCGGCGCTGCCACCTTTCCGGCGCTTAACTGGCGGTTCAAGTTCGGGCGGGCTACAACGCGTGCCGACCGCGACGCAGCTCAGATCGACCCACAGCCTTGTCCGCCTATCGGCTCTCCTCGCCCTACGAGCGTTCGCCGCTCCACCGCCGCGTGTCGGGCCTTGCGCTGGCGCTCGCCGTCAACGTCCTGCTGCTGCTGATCCTGATGACGCTCAACCGCTTCGCGCCCGACGCGAAGAAGCTGTCGCAGGCGCTGGTGGTCGATTTCCTCCCGGAGTCTCACAGCGCGGCGGCCGAGCGGCGCGCCCCGCCCAAGCCGATCCAGCCGACGAAGGTTCAGCCGCTGCCCAAGCCGCCGATCGAGCTTCCCGCCAAGCCGACCATCACCGTGCCGCCTCATCCGCCCAAGCCGGCACCGTTCATCGAGATGAGCAGCGCCGACCTCGCCGCCGGCGACCTGCGCAACCTGCCCAAGGCCGGCGCCGGCGACGGGGATTCGGAAGTCGTCGGCAAAGGCCCGCACGGCGAGGTGCTCTACGCCGCCGAATGGGCGCGGCATCCGACCGACGCCGAACTCGGCGGCTACCTTCCGAAGAATGCGCCCGACGGTTTCGGCCTCATCGCCTGCAAGACGATTGCCGGCGATCGGGTCGACGATTGCGTCGAGCTCGACCAGACGCCCGGCTCGCACCTCGCGAGCGCGGTACGGCAGGCGGCCTGGCAGTTTCGGGTTCGCCCGCCACGGCGGAACGGCGTTCCGCTGGTCGGGTCATGGGTGTCGATCCGGATCGACTACGACCATTACGAACGGAGCAGCCTCTAGGCCTCGTCGCCGTCGTCGATCGCGGCCGCGGTCTCGGCTTTGCGTTTGGCTTCCTCGATGCGCAGCTGCTCGCTGCGCCGCGCCTTGTCGGCAAGAACCGTCCACGCCGCCTCTGACCGGCGGCAACGCTCGCGCACATGGTCGAGCGTCGCCGCTTCCGCCTCGGTCCGCGCCTGCTCGGCACGGGCGAGGAAGAATTGCAAATTCGAGCTGCGGATAATCGGTCCGGCCACTTACTCCGCCTGGGGGGCTGCCGCCTCGTCCTGAGCCTGGGGAGCGGACGTCTCTTCGCTTCCCTCACCGTCCGCGGACTTGAGGTTCACGGCGCTCATCTTGCCGCGATTGTCCTGCTGGAGATCGTAGCTGATGCGCTGGTTCTGGCGCAGCGTGCGCATTCCCGAGCGCTCGACGGCGGTGATGTGCACGAACGCATCATTGCCACCCTGATCGGGCTGGATGAATCCATAGCCCTTATGCTCGTTGAAGAATTTCACCGTTCCGGTGGTCATTGCGATTTTCCTTCTAGTGCGGGCCGAGCTTCGGCCGCTTCTTGCTAGGAGCGACAAGAGAAGGAAAAGAGGTGCCGCAAAGCGCCTGCAAACCGTCAATTTGCGACTAGTAGCGGGTCCCACATAGGGCTGAACCGCCTCTATTGTAAGGCTTGGCGCTTGCGACCTCCCGGACACGGCGGGCGGCAAACAGGCAGGTCTTTTCCGCCGGTGGCGGAACCCGCCGCCTCCCGGAGACGTTGAGCACTAACTTGGGTTAATGGAATTTACGCGTGTCCGAGCAGCCAGCCAAAATGCGGTCCGTCGAGATCGACGAGGTCAACGCCGAGCTGAAGCGCAGCCTCGAGCTGTGCCATTCGGTGGTGGACGAACTCCGCGCGAAGCTCGCGGCTCATTCGAGCCGCGCCCGGCCGGCGAACGACGAAGGGGACGACGAAACGCGTCTCGGGTGATGCGCCACCGCCCTATTACTTCTCCGCAACATGAACCCTTCGCCAGGCGGATTCCGCTTCAACTCAGCCTCGTAATCGGCGGCGAGATCCTCGAGCGCTCTGCGCATCTGGTCGTCGCTCAAGAAGCGCGCGAGCCGCCGGCAGCGCTTCGATCTGTTCCATCAATCCGACACGTTCGTCTTCCATGGTCACCGTCGTCAAGACAGCTCCCACGCTCCATCGGGCAACGTTGTTGCTTGCATGCGAGTTCCGTCCGGTGCGGAGCCGAAACGGCAGCCGTGAGAAGCCTAATGCGCCAGGCGCCGTTCGGCCTGCGCGAGGACCTTCTTCACGTCGTTGCTGGGGATGGCAAAGCCGATGCCGACATTCCCCGCGGCGGCTTCGCTCTGGCTCGGGCTGAACAGCGCCGAGTTGATTCCGATCACGTCGCCATGGAGGTCGATCAGCGGGCCGCCGGAGTTGCCGGGATTGATCGGCGCATCGGTCTGGATGAAGCGCCTCGGGTCGCCCTGACCGAGCGGCCGGTTCATCGCGCTGATGATGCCGCTCGTGACCGTCTGGCCGAGGTTGAACGGGTTGCCGATGGCGACGACGAAATCGCCCACCTCGAGCTTGCTGCTGTCGCCGAGCTTGAGCGACGGAAGGTCCTTGGCGTCAATCCGAAGCACCGCGAGGTCGAGGTTGGGGGCAAGCGCCACCGGGTCGGCGGGAAGCTTGCGACCGTCCTTGAGGCCGACCTCCACCGCCTGCGCATTCTGGACCACGTGGAAGTTGGTGATCACGAGGCCGTTCTTGCCGTCGACGATGACCCCCGAGCCGGCGGCGATCGCGGGCTGTAGCGCCGCGTCGGGAATCCCCATGTAACGGCGAAAGAACGGGTCCTGGAGGAGCGGGTTCTGTTCGGCCGGCGATTGCTGGAGAGTCGCGATGTTGACCACCGCCGGCGCCGTCTTCCTCACCAGCGGAGAGAGGCTGTCTTCGGTCGGGACGGCAAACGCCCGCGGCTCGGGCGTGGCGCTTGCTCCGAGCGGCAGCAGGCGCGCGGCCACGGCGCCGACGAGCGCCGCAACGATCACCAGGAGGATGAGCCCGAGGAAGGAGACTCCCGGGCTTCCACGACGCGGTTCGGCCATTCTTTTCTTCTTATCCTTCGAGGACTTCACCTTCGGGCGCGCCGCGGCCGAGCTTGTCGGGCAGACGCTCCCCCGCCGGGGTGAACGCGAGGCTCACCGAATTGATGCAATAGCGCTGTCCGGTCGGCGGCGGGCCGTCGGGGAAGACGTGTCCCTGGTGCGATCCGCAGCGGGCGCAGACGATTTCGGTGCGGACCATGCCGTGGCTGCTGTCACGGATGTAGGAGAGGTGCCCCTCGGCGAAGGGTTGCGTGAAGCTGGGCCAGCCGGTGCCGCTCTCGAACTTGGTGCCGCCATGGAACAGCGGCAGCCCGCACAGCCGGCAGCCGAAGACGCCCGGCCGCTTCTCCTGCAGGAAGATGCCGCAGAACGGTGCTTCCGTGCCATGCTCGAGCAGCACGTGACGCTCCTCCTCGCTGAGCGCGTTGACGAGCGCGTCGAACTGCTCCTTGCTCGGGGGCGTGAGATCGAATGTCGCGACGGTGGCCATTTGCGGGCGTCTCCTTCAGTTGCCGTTTAATATGGGAATCGGATGAGCGTCTGTCGATGCGGTGGATTGTCCCCCTCCTTATTCTCGCGTCCGCCACGGCGGCGAGCGGCGAAGTGCCGGAAACGCGGGCGCAGGCGCTGGCGCAGGACGCGGCGAGATACGCAGCCCAGTTCGCAGTCGGTCAGGACGAGGCGCTCCGCCGCCTGAAAGCGCAGGAGGAGAGCGTCGCCGCGACTGATGCGATCGCGCGCGAGTTCGGCGATCGGCTGGCGGGGATTTCGATCGAGCACGTGCCCGAGTACCGGATCGTGGTGCTCTTGACCGGCACCGAGCCCGTCGCCGACCGAAGCGCAGCGGGGGTTCCGATCGTCTTCAGGACCGGCGCCAGGGCGACCCACGCGGAAGCGATCGCGGCGCTGCGGCGGCACCTGATCGACCTTCGAAACGAGCTCCCCGGAGCGCGCGGTGCCGGATACGACCAGCGGACCGGCGAGGTCGTTCTGCTGGTGCGGCCCGCCGACGCGGCGCGCCTCGGCCTCGACGCGATCCGCGCGCGCGCCGAAGCGCTGAGCGGAGTCCCCGTGCGGGTGGCGAGCGACGCCCTGATTCAGTCGAACATGGCGGTCGACGGCGGCGAACGGGTCGAGGGCGTCAACATGCTTACCGGCCGCCGGAACCGCTGCACCACCGCCTTCGTGGTCACCAACGGGCAAGTGAA
>Ga0207698_10002699_pt1 | contig 10565 bp, 11 predicted proteins | sample KBSCornC22_FD_184298 | JGI IMG/M metagenome (GOLD analysis project Ga0207698, IMG submission 184298) | Corn rhizosphere microbial communities from Kellogg Biological Station, Michigan, USA - KBS Corn C2-2 (SPAdes) (version 2) | ecosystem: Host-associated > Plants > Roots > Rhizosphere > Soil ...
GCTCCGGCGCGCCGTCGATGGACGCGGTCGGCATCGGCGGGCCCGGCGGCCAACACTAGTCGCGAGCCATCGCGCTTCCTATCTCCCTCTCGTGAGCGACATCAGCCTGACCGAGAGCGCCGCCAGGCGCGTCGCGTGGATCGCCGAGCGCCAGTCCAAGCCCGCCGTCCTGCGCCTCGCCGTCGACGGCGGCGGCTGCGCCGGCTTCACCTACAAGTTCGAGCTCGCCGAAGCGGCCGAGAGCGACGACACCGTCGCCGAGACCGGCGGAGTCAGACTGGTGGTCGACCCCATCAGCCTCGACCTCGTCCGCGGCTCGGCGGTCGATTTCGTCGAGGATCTGAACGGCGCCGCCTTCAAGGTCTTGAACCCCAACGCCCAGTCGGGCTGCGGCTGCGGATCGAGCTTCAGCGTCTAGCTCAGCGGCGCGCCCCCTCAGCTTCGCTGGTCCCTCTCCCAGTTCCGGGGAGGAATTGCTAAGCGGCCCCGATGAAGCTCGCGACATACAACCTCAACGGCATCCGCGCGCGGCTGCCGCGGCTGATCGAATGGCTGACCCGCGAGCAGCCGGACATCGCCTGCCTTCAGGAGCTCAAATGCGCCGACGAATCGCTCCCGATCGCCGACATCGAGGCGGCTGGATATGGCGCGGTGTGGCACGGGCAGAAGGGCTTCAACGGAGTCGCCATCCTGGCGAAAGGCGATGCGCCCGAGCTGAGGCGCGTCGGCCTCCCCGGCGATCCGGACGACACCCACAGCCGCTATATCGAGGCCGAGATTCCCGGATCGGGGTCCGGGACAGGCGGCGGCCTCATCGTCGGCTCGCTCTACCTGCCCAACGGCAATCCGGTCGGCACCGAGAAGTTCGATTACAAGATCCGCTGGATGGAGCGGCTCGAAGCTCATGCGGCCGAGCTGCTGAAGGACGAGCGGCCGGTGGTTCTGTGCGGCGACTGGAACGTCGTGCCCGAGGACCGCGACGTCTTCTCGGCGCGCGCGACCGCGAACGACGCGGTGATGCAGCCCGAAGCGCGCCAGGCGTGGCGGCGGATCCTCCACCAGGGCTGGACCGATGCCTTGCGCGCGCTGCATCCCAATGAGGAGAAGCTCTACACCTTCTGGGATTACACGGCGGGCTGCTGGCAGCGCGACTTGGGGTTCAGGCTCGACCATCTGCTGTGCTCGCCCGAGGCGGCGGACCGGCTTCAGGACGCGGGCGTCGACAAATGGGCGAGAGGGGAAGAGAAGGCGTCGGACCACGCGCCGACGTGGGTGGAGCTGGCGTAGACTGAGCGGCCGCCCCAGACGTTGCGATGACCTTACTCGCGAGCGACTACATATCGAAATCCGCGGCCGAGCATTGCCAACGCCACCCACGTGAATCCGACTGCGAAGAAGGTGATCGGCTCCGCGTCACCTGCCTCGATCAGACCGATATAACTCACAACGAAACCGAAGACCGCGAAACCCACGATGCTCCAATGCACGAGGCGGACAATGCGGATAGAGATTCGGTCGTCGGTGTTGAGTTGACGCGGCCAAAGCCAGTTTAGGAACACGATCTGCGCTTCCTCAGTTTCTGATTCGAGAGGCTGACATGCCGCTGAAATGTCCGCAAGGGGCGGAAAGCTGACTCAAGCCGATCGGCTATGGCAGCGCGATCTCGGGTTCAGGCTAGACCATCTGCTCTGCTCGCCCGAGGCCGCGGACCGGCTTCAGGGCGCGGGCGTGGATAGATGGGCGAGAGGTGAGGAGAAAGCGTCAGACCACGCGCCGACTTGGGTGGAGCTGGGCTAGGTCGCTGGTGTCAGCTTTGGGCGGAAAGCGGACGTTAGTCTCTGGAACGCGCCTTAGGCGCGTAGCGCCGCAGCAGCCGGGAATGTGTCGTCGGGGTCGTTACCACTGGGCTCAACAACGTCATACCGGTCCCAGACGATGTCGACGACCGCTTCACCTTCGGTCGAGCTCTTCAGCTCTTTCTCCAGGCCAAATAGTTGCGCCATTGGGGCAGTTGCGACGATTACCTGTGCGTTGGCACGGCTGTCGGTGCCCTGAATCCGGCCCCGGCGGCTGTTCAGGATGCCAATGACATCGCCGAGACAGGCCTCAGACGTGACGACTTCGACCTTCATGATTGGCTCGAGCAGCTTGATACCGGACTTCTGCGCTGCTTCACGCATCGCGTCGCGGCCGGTGATCTCGAACGCCGGCGGCGAGGAGTCGATTTCGTGGTAGGCGCCGTCGATCAGGCGGATTTCGAAGTCGATGATGGGAAAGCCCATCAACGAGCCGGCCTCTGCGGTCTCGCGCATACCTTTCTCAATCCACGGGACATATTCGGCCGGAATGTTGCCGCCCTTGATCTCGTCGATGAACCGCACGCCCGAGCCGCGCTCTGTTGGCGCAACCTGCACCTTCACGCGGCCAAACTGGCATGTGGGCCCCAAATGCTTCTTGTGGATGTAGTCGACCTCGACGGGCTTCGCGAGCGTTTCACGATAGGCGACCTGCGGAGCGCCGATATTGGCCTCGACGTGGAACTCGCCCCTCAAGCGATCGACGAGGCTTCCAAGTTGACGCTCGCTCCGCCCTTTCACAATCGTCTGGCCCAACTCGCCGTCAATCATGAAATGCAAGCTCGGGTCCTCGGCTGCCAGACGCGCCAGGGCGAAGTCCAGCATTTCCCGGTCGGCGCTCGTCTCGGGCTCAATCGCTATTTCGAGAACCTCGGGTGCCATAGCGAGCGCCATCCTGTCCGGACTCTGCCAATGGCGCAACATCAGCCTGCTAACGTCCGCAATGGTCGAAAGCGGACGCCCCCTCTTCGACCCTACCGTCTGCGCGACAGCAGGATGGGGACGAGTCCGATGAACGCGAGGATTGCGCCGCGGGCGATCCACGGCCGCTAGCCGAATTCCCGTAGTAAGGCCCCACCCCAACCCCTCCCCTGAAGGGGTGGGGAAGGGAATAAGCCGAGCGGTTTCATCGAATGTCGGCAATGGGTGGAAAGCGGACACCCAACCGCAGCGGACGCCCCGAATTGCCGTGTCCCGAATGGCGGAATTGGTGTCCCCGGAATTGAAATCGCGGCAATCCAACCGACGGCATGTCTCTCGGTCATCTCAATCGGAGTCCGCGCTGGTTCTGTCCGGCCTGATGCCAGACGGCGGCGGAGGCTCGGCCGTCGGGGCCCACCTCGAATGTGACCTGCGCATCGAGAGCCTTGAAGAAGAATTCCCTTTCCCCTTCTGCAAACATTTCCAGCTTATCAGCGCCTTCCTGCCAGAAGAGATGACCGCTCTCACGGGTCACCACAGCGAAATCGGTATCAGAATATTTGTACGTGCCAACATATTGGTCGAGCAGCGCGGGATCGATGGCTACCTCGATGTGCTTGCGTGGGATATGCAGATCGACGGGAATTTTTGGATCGAGAATGTGCAACGCTATATCGTCCACTCCTGTGGCTGTTTGGCCGTTGGCGAGCGCCACGACACCGACACCCGCTGCACGGTCATAACCGATGAAGGCGCGGAACCCACCGACGCTTCCGTTCTTCCAGGCGATCTCGCGCCCGTCCTGATCGAGAATGTTCCACGCTAGCGCGATCGACGTCGCGGGCTGCATGCCGCCTGGCCTTCGGGTTTCGGTCATCGCGGCAAAAGTGGCCGACAGCGACGATTTGCGATAGCCAAGGACTGCATCAATGAATTTCATCATGTCGTTCGCGCAGGAGCGGTAGCCGCCCGCGCCGGCAAGTCCATTGCCGAAATCCCAGTGCTCCGCCGGCACCAGATCGGCATTGTCATAGTCGTACCCTGCCGCCACCGACCTTTTCATGGCGGGGTTCAATTCCCTGCTTGTGCGGTTCATGCCGAGCGGTTTGAGGATGCGCTCCCGGATCAGGGTGTCGTATGGAACGCTCGCTCGGCGCGAGAGTGCAAGACCGAGCAATCCAAAGCCGACATTCGAATAATCATAGGTGCTGCCGATCGCGTGCGCTGGCTTGTACGTGGCGAGGAAGCGATAGAGATCGGCTTCGCTGTAATTGGCGTATTTGTTCGGGTCTGTGGACGCGAGATTTCCGGGCCGGAGCGGAAGACCGGAGGTATGCGTGGCGAGATCAGCGAGCGTGATTTGGCGTTCGCCATCGTCCGGCAGTACTGTTCCGGGCGGAAGATATTTCGTCACTGGATCATCGAGCGAGACTTCGCCACGTTTCACCATGTCGGCAAGTGCCAGCGCAGTGAACACCTTGGTCACGGAGCCGATGTCGTAGATCGTGTTCCCGTCGATCTTGCGCTCACCCCCTCTGGTCGTCGTGCCATAGGCAATCGCGCGATGGCCTACCCGTGTGACAATGCCGACGATGATACCCGTGGCCCACTTCTGCCGGTCCACGCGCGTTACGAGCATTTGCCGAATATCGCTGTCGGAGGAAGTCTTCTGCGCGATGGCCAAAGCAGGCGATGCGGCGACGAACAGGAACGCCATCAAATATTTGGAGATCATGAGCCGTTCCCTCGGTGAGCCGTGGATTACCGATCACGGCGGCACGCGCGATTATGATGCCACATGCAATAGCGGCCAATCGGTAGCATTTCCAAAACAGGATGCTCCCCAATGTCCGTAATGGGTGGAAAGCGGACACTAAGCCGCGTCGAAAGCGGGATGGTACTCGACCAGTCCGCCGAACGGCTCCTCCTTGAACATGAGCCGCTGGAAATAGTCCGCGTGCACTCCAGCCAGGCGAAGCTTCGGATCGGCCTCGAACCCGAAGCGGCGATAATAAGCGGGCTCTCCAAGGACGACGCACCCTGTCGAGCCCTGGACTCGCAGCCGGGCGAGGCCAGCCTGGATCAGCGCGCTTCCGATCCCGTCTCGCTGCCGGTCCGGAACGACGGCTACAGGACCAAGCCCGAACCAGCCCTCGCTCCGCCCGTCGATCGTGACTGGCGAGAATGCCACGTGTCCTACGATCATGTCGTTCTCCGTGGCGACGAGTGAGACGGTCAGGCTCCCGGCCTCCCGCAGCGTCTCCACGATCCTGGCTTCATTGCCGCCGCTATGTTCGGCTTCAAGGAATGCGGCAGTGATCAAAGCGGAGATTGCGGTTTCGTCCGCGGGGGTTTCAGACCTTATGTTCACCGCTTTGTGAATGACGGTCGGGCCGAATGTCCGCAATGGGCCGAAAGCTGCCCACTATATGTTCTGATCCACTCCGATGGCTCTTATGTTGGAGCCGATTTCGCGGATGGCATCGTTGCATTCTCTAACCAGCTCGAGAACTTTTGCGTCGTCCGTGTTCATTAAGGAACTGAGCACGAGGCCGATCGCATCGATCAGTGCGCCGGTCGAGTCATGGAGTTCCCGTGCAAGGCGGCGTCGCTCATTGAACGTCATTGAACAGAGGGTCCCAACTCTGAGCGGATTGCGCGGACGGTGCCCGTCAATTGTCGGACAAGCTCTTGCTCGCGATGGCTGCACTCGCGGTGCAGCCGTTCCGATCGAGGACGCGACGAGCTTTGTCATGTTTGGGCAAACCTTACAGCGAGTTAATGATACTGTCACCTAGCGTTTAACATTGGAATGCGGGCTTTGGTCTCCAGCTCGGCGCTTGGCTTTCGGGCCACCGTCAGCCGGCTCACCCTGATGGCAGGAATGGGTCGAAAGCAGATCTAAGCCGTTCATGTCGGGAATGGACGGAAAACGAAAGCTTGCCACGATTTGCCACCGTCGGTGTAAGGCTGGCGATACCCGGCCGTCATTGAAGGAAATCGCCATGAGCAAAAACCTGCTGGCACTAGCGCTGCCGCTCGCGCTTGTCGCAACCGCTTGCAGCAAGCATTCCGCGGTTCCGGCCGATGCTCAGAAGACTGCAGATGTGCTCACCGGCGATGCCAAGGGCAGCGCCGACAGCAATCCCTTGTGCAAGCTGTTCACGCTCGACGAGATTGCGAGCTACGAGGGCGCGCCGGTTGCTGCCGGGACCAACGCCGCAATGGGCACTGGGTGCCAGTGGGTCAATCGCCAGGGGCAGGAAAGTGCGATGCTCCAAGTTGTGCCCGCGAGCGATTTCGAAGCCGCCTCCGAGGCGCCGGGTTACAAAGAACTGCCGGAGGCGGGCGAAAAAGGCTTTGTCGTGCCTCAGATGGGTGGCTGGCAAGCCGGTGCGATCAAAGGCCAGAAGGCGGTCATGATCTCCACCGGTGCCTCATCCAGCGAAGCGAAGGCGACCAGTTTTCTCAAGGAAGCGATGAAGCGGGTGACCGGCTAGCAGAGCTCAGCTTCTTATGTCTGCTTTGGGTCGAAAGCGGACTCGGCCTCCTCGAGGCTAGCGTCGGCGCGAAACCACGATCAGGACGAGGCCGATGAAGGCGAGGATTGCGCCGCGGACGATCCACGGCCGCTGATCGATCATGAAGCTCGATGCCGGCCAATGGACCAGCCCCGCGCCCTGGCCGACCCACAGCAGCCCGACGAGCAGGCCGAGCACACCGAGGATGAGCAGAGCGGTCTTCATTGCGCGGCGCGGTCTGGATGATTTATCGGATCTTCGCAATGGCGGTGAAGCGAAGGTTTCCGTCAGCCTATTCCACCCATATCGAAGCTTCTGTCGATGACTCGCCGCTCGCTGTGGCGGAGCGCGCTTGCCGTGGCTGAGCACGGGGCTAGAGCGGCGAAGCGGGAATTATTAAGCTTCCGGGCAGCAAAGGGGGGCATATGTATGTCGTTGCGAATTCGCCGGAGTGTCTTCGCCTTCGCGAGAGCTCCCGGCTTGTTTCGACTGTTCTCGCGGGCGCTGCGGTCGCCCTCGGCATCTTCGCGGTCAGCCGGCACTTTGACCGGACATTGTTGATCAACACAGGCATCGCTGCCGTCGCGGCGGTGTTCTTCCGAAGGGAGTCGCGGGTGACGTTGGACAAGCCGGCGCGCCGATGCGGGATTTGGCGGCGCGACATGTGGCGCACATCGTATCGGGCCATAGCTTTTGACGACATCACCGACGTACGGGTCGAAATCGCGACGGCGGATACGGGCCGCCAGACCCACTCCCGGCTTGCCGTAGTGACGCGCGACGGAGCGGTTCCGCTCACCGCGGGATTCGGTCCGGGACTGGACAATCAGATTCGCATCCGGGAAGCGATGGTCGACATGATATTTGCCGGACGAGGGCGCCCGGCTGTGATCGACCCGGTGCAACTTCTCCTCGACGCCGGCCAACCCTTCGCGGCGGAAAGACGAGCCTGATCACGCGCCGCCACGCGCTAGCGACGGAGGTGATTTTCCGCAGCGCGTAGCGAAGGGGCTCGCTCAAGAACGAACCAAATAAGCACATTTATCTTGACACTTGCGCGCAATTGAGGTACATACCTGCTCGGCGGCGGGCGGAAGTAGGCGTGGACGAAGGCGAGACGGAGATCGGCGGCACCAAGGGCCGCCGAGTTCAGAAACGGGCGGCCCGAGGGTCGCAAAAGAAAAATCCAAAGCGCAGGAGCTTCACCGTCCAGCGGCGGCGGAAGTTCCTCAGCCATTTCGCGACGAGCGCGAACTGCAAGGGCGCGTGCCGATCGGCGGGCGTGGCCTGGTCGACGGTTTATGAATGGCGGCGCAAGAACGCGCAGTTCCGCGCCGATTTTTATGAGGCGCTGGCCAACGCCTATGTCGAGATGGAAGCGGAGCTGGTTCGCGAATCGAAGCGCTCGCTGAAGCCGAAGCCCAATCCCAGGGTGCCGCCGCTGGTCGACCCGAAGACGGCGCTGGCGGTGCTCGAATCCTACCGCCGCAACGGCAACCGGCGCCCCGGCGATATCCTGCCGCAGCGTTCGGACATCGAGCAGGTGCGCGCGAGGCTGGAGAAAGTGATGCGGGCGATGGGGTTGATCCGCGATGAGGACGAGGAGCCGGAGGGGCGGGGCTGAGACCTGAGGGCTTTTTACCCTCTCCCTTGAAGGGAGAGGGCAGGGTGAGGGTGCTGCGGCTGGAATTTTGACGCCGAACCCCCTCACCCCAACCCTCTCCCCGCTGGGGAGAGGGGGTAGAAAGAGGAATTAAGCTGATCGAGATTCGGACGATGATGCGCATTCTGGCGAAGTGCACGCCGGAGGAGCGGGCGCGGGTGTGGGACCAGCTCTCGGCCTCGGACCTGCGCACCCTCGAGGAGGAATGGTCGTGGAAGGCGCTGCGGGGACAGCGCGAGCCTGCTGGCGGCTGGCGCAACTGGCTGATCCTCGCCGGGCGTGGGTTCGGCAAGACCCGCACCGGCGCCGAATGGGTGCTTGCGCGGGCGCGCGAGACTCCGGGCGCCCGGATCGCGCTGGTCGGCGGAAGCCTCGATGAAGTGGCGGCGATCATGGTCGAGGGCGAAAGCGGGATCCTCGGTTGCGCCCAAACCGGCGAGAAACTGGTGTGGCGCTCGACCATCGGCAAGCTCAGATTCCCGAGCGGAGCGGTGGCGATGACTTATTCGGGCGCGAGCCCCGACCGGCTGCGCGGGCCGCAGCATCATTTCGCCTGGGCCGACGAGATCGCCAAATGGGACTATCCCGACGCGACCTGGGACAATCTGCAGATGGGATTGAGGCTGGCCGATCCATCGCGCGCGATCGTCACCACGACTCCGAAGCCGATCGCGCTGATCGGACGACTGATGGCCGATCCGGAGACGGCGGTGACGGGCGGGCGGACGTTCGACAATGTGCATCTGCCCGAAAGCTTCGTCGCCGCGATGCGCCACACTTACGAAGGCACGAGGATCGGGCGGCAGGAGCTCGACGGCGCCTTGCTCAGCGAGGCGGAAGGGGCGCTGTGGACCCGAGCGGTGATCGAGGCGCGGCGGTGCGCGATGCCGCGGCCCGAGGAGCTCGCTCGAGTGGTGGTCGGGGTCGACCCGCCGGCGAGCGAAAATGGCGCTTGCGGGATCGTGGTGTGCGGACGGCTCGGCGACGGGCGCGGGGCGGTGCTCGCCGATTGCAGCATCGCTGGAGCAAGGCCCGAAGGCTGGGCGGCGCGGGTCGCTGCGGCGTTCGCCACCTGGGACGCCGACCGGGTGATCGCCGAGGCCAATAACGGCGGCTCGATGGTCGAAAGCGTGCTTCGCACGGCCGCTCCGGGCCTGCCGATCAAGCTCGTGCATGCGAGCCGGGGCAAAGCCGCTCGGGCCGAGCCGGTGGCGGCGGCGTTCGAGGCCGGGCGCTGCCTGTTCGCCGGCTGCTTCGCCGAGCTCGAGGATGAGCTGACCGCGCTCACTCCGGGTGGGTTTGGCGGCGGGCGCTCGCCCGACCGGGCCGACGCCATGGTATGGGCGCTGACCGAGCTGGTGGTGAACTTGCCGCCGGAGCCGCGGGTGAGGATGATTTAGTACCCCGGCGGAGGCCGGGGCCCAGGCGGGCGTCAGCCCGTTGACGCTGTTCGCTGGCAGCCCTTAGGGGCTCCTGGGCCCCGGCCTTCGCCGGGGTACTACAGCTGCTTCTCGTAAATCCTGTAGCGGTGGTTGATCTTGGCGCCGGGGAGCTCGGCGATCGACAGCATTCCGGCATTGTCCTCGAGGATCCAGCCGAACTCGCCGATCTGGACTCCGAACTTTCCGACCGCCTCGCGGCGGGTATATTCGATCATCATGAAGGCGAGCATGCTCGCCGTTCGCGAATGGTGGAGCTTCCTGGCGACGCCCATCAAGGGCACGCGTACGCGGCGCGTCCTCGGCTTCCTCAGCCGCCACAGCAATTTGACGAAATTGAACGGGAACAGCTCGCCGTTCAAATCCTTGGTCAGCTCGTTGATGTCGGGGATGGTGAGCATGAAGGCGACCGGTTCGCCGTCGATCTCGGCGATCCGGACGAGCTCGTTGTAGATGATCGGCTTCAGCTTCTTGCCAGCGTAAGCGATCTCGGATTCGGTCAGCGGGACATAGCCCCAATTGTTCGACCAGGCCTCGTTCAAGATGTTGAGGATGGTCCGCGCTTCCTGGGCGAACTTCGACTTGTCGGCCATTCGGATGCGGATGCGCGGGTTCTTTTCGCCCGCGGCGATCAGGCGGTCGATTTTGGGGTCGCTCCAATTGGCGATGTCGACTTCGTAGGTGAGCAGGTCCTTGGCCTTGGTGTAGCTCGCCGCCTCGATCCACCCCTGATATTCGGGCCGGTGGTGGCCCATCATCGCGGTCGGATCCTCGCCGAAGCCCTCGATCTCGAGGCCGGGTTCGTCCCAGATCGACAGGCTGATCGGGCCGATCGAGGTCTTCATGCGCTGCGCTCGAAGCCAGTCTTCGGCGGTGGCGATCAGCGCCGCGGCGGCTTCGCCGTCCAAAGCCTCGAACATGCCCCAATTACCGATCCCGGCGCCCATATGCTGCTGGACCAGATCGTCGACCTGAGCGCTGACGCGTCCGACGATTTTGCCGCCGCGTGTCGCGAGCCAGAGCTGGGCGCGGGCATGCTCGAACCAGGGATTCTTGCCCGGGGTGATGAGGCCGTTGACCTCGTCCTTGAGCGGCGGGACCCAGTGCGGGTCGTTCTTGTAGACCTCCCAGGCGAAGTCGACGAAGGCTTTCTTGTCCTTCTTCG
>Ga0207698_10002701_pt1 | contig 10563 bp, 4 predicted proteins | sample KBSCornC22_FD_184298 | JGI IMG/M metagenome (GOLD analysis project Ga0207698, IMG submission 184298) | Corn rhizosphere microbial communities from Kellogg Biological Station, Michigan, USA - KBS Corn C2-2 (SPAdes) (version 2) | ecosystem: Host-associated > Plants > Roots > Rhizosphere > Soil ...
GCTCTGGTCTTTTTCCACGCGATCGCCGGCCTTCACCAATACCTCGATGACCGGCACGTCGTGGAAATCGCCGATGTCCGGCACCTTCAGTTCAATCGTCTTGCTCATGCGTTTGCTGTCCTTTGGTTTTTGTATGTGCCGCGGGCTTCGCGTTTGCATCGGCGGTGTCGCCGTCGCGGTCGAAAGCGGCGCGCTCGCGAATGCCGGTGACGCGCTTGCCCTGGTTGTCGCCGCCATCGGTATTCATTGCACCGGCTTCATCCTTTGCGATATCACTGCTGACCGAACGCGCGGCGTCGTTGTCCGCGGGCGCGTGCACGGCATGTGGTCGTTCGCGCGTCGCCGCCGGCGGCGATTCTCCGGCAGCCATCGCGCGGCGGCCTTCCGCGCCGGCGAGCCCCAGCCACGACTTCACGTGCAGGTCGCGCTGCGGGAACGGCATTTCCAGGTGATGTTTTTCCAACGCATTGTGCAGCGCCCAGTTGTAGGCCGCCGTCACACCGCGGTAGCGCCGCGCCGCGCCGGCGTTGAGCCACACCACCAGCGCGAAATCCATCGCGGATTCGCCGAAGCCGGTCAGCCACACCTGCGGCTGGCGCGACTCATCTTCGGTCAGCGTGAACGGCACTTCGGCGGCCGCTTCCAGCGCGGCCTGGCGCACCTTGTCCTTGTCGGCGCCGTAGGGCACGCGGAACGGGATGTGCGAGCGCCGCGACACGTCGCGCCAGGTCAGGTTCACCACGTTGTCGGTGATGAATCGCGAGTTGGGCACCAGGATGTCGATGTTGTCGTTGGTGGTGATGCGCGTGGCGCGGATGTGGATGTCGCTGACCCGGCCATGCACGCCGTTCGCGAGTTCCACGAAATCGCCGACCTTCAGGCTGCGATCGAACAGGATGATGAGCCCGGAAATGAAGTTGGAAAAAATCGCCTGCAGTCCGAAGCCGAGGCCAACGCCCAGCGCGCCCGCGAAGACCGTGAACTCGGTAAGCGGTATGCCCGCGACCGACAACGCCCAGAGCACGCCGAGCACCAGCACGATGTAGTGCAGGACGCGTGACAGCGCGTACAGCGTCGACTGGCTGGTCTGGTGGCGCTGGCCGTAACGCGCGAGTCCCGCGCGCAGCAGCCGCGAAACCAGGATCGCCACCAGCACCACGACCACCGCGACCAGCAGCGATCCGAGGTTGAGCGTGACGCCGCCGACCTTCAGGCTGATACCGAGGAAGTGATTGATCGCGCTGATGGCGTCGTGCAGCGGCGAGCCAGCCGCGGCGGGCGAAGCAGGCGGGGCGACCGGCGCGGTCATGCGGCCTTACAACAGCGCCCGCCGCATGTCGGCGAGCAGTTGCGCGAGATACACCGCGAAGCGCGCGGCGGCGGCGCCGTCGATCACCCGATGGTCGTAGCTGAGCGACAACGGCAGGATCAGCCGCGGTGCGAATTCCTTGCCGTTCCACACCGGCTGCGTGGACGCGCGCGAAACGCCCAGGATCGCGACTTCCGGCGCGTTGATGATCGGCGTGAACATGGTGCCGCCGATGCCACCCAGCGACGAGATCGAGAAACAGCCGCCCGACATTTCGCCCGGCGTCAGCTTGCCGTCGCGCGCCTTCTTCGCCAGTGCCGACATTTCCTGCGCGATGTCGAGCACGCCTTTCTTGTCGCAATCGCGGATCACCGGCACGACGAGTCCGTTCGGCGTGTCGGCGGCGAAGCCGATGTTGAAGTACTTCTTCACGACCAGGTTTTCGCCCGACGCATCCAGCGACGCGTTGAAGCCGGGATATTTCTGCAGGGCCGCGACCGAGGCCTTGATCAGGAATGCCAGCATCGTCACCTTGATGCCGGCTTTCTCGTTTTCCTTGTTGAGCGTGCCGCGCAGGGCTTCGAGGTCGGTGATGTCGGCGTCCTCGAACTGCGTGACGTGCGGGATCATCGCCCAGTTGCGCGCGAGGTTGGCGCCGGAAAGTTTCTTGATGCGGGACAGTGGTTGGGTCTCGATCGCACCGAACTTGCTGAAATCGATCTGCGGCCACGGCAACAACCGCAGTCCTCCTTCCCCCGCTTGCGGGGGAAGGCCTGGAAGGGGGCCGGCGCTCATCACGCCCTTCACGAACTTCTGCACGTCTTCCTTGGTGATGCGACCGCCGCGTTCGCTGCCGGTCACGCGCGCAAGATCCACGCCGAGCTCGCGTGCGAACGCGCGCACCGCGGGCGTGGCGTAGGGCACCTTGTCCGGCATGATCGAGTCGGAATCGAAGGGAATGGGCGGTGCGTGGCGCTCGGCTGTGCTTTCGCTTCCCCCGCTTGCGGGGGAAGCTGCCCGAAGGGCTGATGGGGGTCGCTTCGTGTCGCCCCCCTCCGCCTTCGGCACCTCCCCCCGCTGCGCGGGGGGAGGAATGGCTTGGCTCCCGCCTGCGGGTGAGGGGTGCGATGGCGGGGTTGATTGCGACTTCGCTGGTTCTTCCGGTTTCGCTGCCGCGCCGCCTTCCTCGGCCTCGATCGTCGCGATCACGCTGCCTTCGGAAATCTCGTCACCGACCTTGACCTTCATTTCCTTGACCGTGCCCGCGAACGGCGCCGGGACTTCCATGGTCGCCTTGGCCGACTCCAGCGTCACGAGGCCCTGGTCCTTTTCCACATGGTCGCCCGGCTTGACCATCACCTCGATCACGGGCACGCCCTGGAAATCGCCGATGTCGGGTACCTTCGCCTCGCGCACGTCTGCCATGTCCGCTTCCTTCGATTCCGGAAAAGCTGCAAGACGCCCAGTTTCGCGCATTTGGCCGCTTTCGTCATGTACGGGCGGCCTGACCCGAAAGTCACAGTGACCAGTGGCGGATGGCAAAGCCCCGGTTTTGTCGGCAGACTGCGGTAACCGGCAGCCAAGGGGCGAAGCGATGCTGACCATCCGCAATCTTTCCAAGACCTATCCGAACGGCGTCCGTGCGTTGAACAACGTGTCGCTGGACATCCCGAACGGAATGTTCGGGTTGCTCGGCCCGAATGGCGCCGGCAAGTCCACGCTGATGCGGACGATCGCGACGCTGCAGGATCCGGACGCGGGCAGCATCAAGCTGGGCGACATCGACGTGCTGGCCGACAAGTCCGCCACGCGGCGCGTGCTGGGTTACCTGCCACAGGAATTCGGCGTGTATCCCAAGGTCAGCGCCGAGGCGATGCTGGACCACTTCGCGGTGCTGAAGGGCGTCACCCGTCGTGGCGAACGCCGCGACCTCGTCGATGCGCTGCTGAAGCAGGTGAACCTTTGGGACGTGCGCAAGCGCAAGCTGGGCGGGTTCTCGGGCGGCATGCGCCAGCGTTTCGGCATCGCGCAGGCGCTGATCGGCGATCCCAAACTGGTGATCGTGGACGAGCCCACGGCGGGACTCGATCCAGAGGAACGCCAGCGCTTCCTCAACCTGCTGGCCGAGATCGGCGAGCGCGTGGTGGTGATCCTTTCGACCCACATCGTCGAAGACGTGACGGAATTGTGCCCGCGCATGGCGATCATCGCGCAAGGCCAGGTACGCCTGACCGGCGAGCCGCGCGAAACGATCCGCGCGCTGGAAGGCCGCGTGTGGCGGCGTGCGATCGACAAGGCCGCGCTGCCGCAATACCGCGAGCGCATGACGGTGCTGTCGACGCGGCTCGCGGGTGGTGCGACGCTGATCCACGTGCTGGCCGACGCGAGACCCGACGACGGATTCGAAAGCGTCGCGCCCGATCTGGAAGACGTGTACTTCGGACAACTGCACCACGCCGCCGCGAACAAGGCGGCCTGACGTGTTCGGGGAAATCTTCCGCTTTGAGCTGCGCCAGCAACTCAAGAGCCCCTTGCTCTGGCTGATCCTGGTTGCGCTGGCGGGCGTGGCGTTCGGTACCGCTTGCTCGGATTCGATCACGGTTGGCGGCGGCATCGGCAACATCCATCGCAATGCGCCGTCCGTCGTGATCACGATGCTCGGCGCTTTCTCGATCCTGGGCCTGTTCCTGATCACGATCTTCGTGGCCGGCGCCGCGCTTCGGGATTTCGCATCCAACACCGCGGAAATGATGTTCGCGACGCCGATGTCGCGGGGCGCCTACCTCGGCGGCCGGTTCGCGGCCGGCTGGCTGGTCAGCGTGCTGGTACTGGTCGGTGTCGCGGCCGGCTTCTGGCTGGGTTCGCTGATGCCGTGGCTGGATCCCGCACGCCTCGGTCCGACGCCGTGGAGCGCGTATGGCTGGGCGCTGGCCGTGATCGTGTTGCCCAACCTGTTCTTCCTCGGCGCGCTGCTGTTCCTGCTGGCGACGCTGACGCGTTCGATGCTGGGCACCTACGTCGGCGTGATCGCGTTCGTGGTGTTGGTGGTCGTGGCCGGCCAGCTGTTGGGCCACGGCAACATCGAGCATCAGACTGCAGGCGCGCTGATGAATCCGTTCGGGACAGGCGCGTTCGAGCTGGCGACGCGCTACTGGACGGCTTCCGACAACAACACACGGGTTCCGGCGATCGCGGGTGTGATCCTCGGCAACCGTGCGATATGGATCGGCGCCGGCGTGGCGGTGCTGGGCGTGACACTGGCGCTGTTCAAACCGGACCGCGAAGGTCTGCGCTGGTTCCGCCGGCGCAAGCGCAGCGTGGCGCCGGACCCGATGGCGCCGGTTGCCGTGCCGATCGTGTTGCCGGTCGTGAAATTGCGCGCGGGCTTCGCGGCGCGCGTCACCCAGTTCCGCAAGCTGGCGTGGTTCGACACCGTCAGCGTCCTCAAGGGGACCGCGTTCCTGGTGATGCTGCTGTTCGGGCTGGCCAACCTCACCGCGGCGCTTGCCTTCACCGGCGAAATCTACGGCACCAGCGTGCATCCGGTGACGCACCTGATGGCGCAAGCCATGGACGGCAGCTACAAGTGGCTGCTGCTGATCGTGCTGATCTTCTACGCGGGCGAACTGGTGTGGCGCGAGCGTGGCGCCAGGCTCAGCGAAGTGGTGGATGCATTCCCGACCCCCGACTGGATTCCGCTGCTGGCCAAGGTCACCGCGCTGGCCGTGGTGATCGTGGTTTTTCTCGCGGTCGGTTCGCTGTATTGCATGGGCTACCAGGTGCTGCGCGGCTTCCATGACGTGCAGCCGCTGCTGTACCTGCAATACCTCGGGTTCTCGCTGCTCGGGTTCCTGCTGCTCGGTATCCTGTCGCTGGTCTTCCAGGTCTGGGCCAACAACAAGTTCGCGGGCTATGCGCTGGTCATCGGCTGGCTGCTGCTGATGTTCGGCCTGTCGCAGTTGCACCTGACCGACAATCTGTACCACTACGCCAACGCGCCGGCGGCGCCGTATTCGGACATGAACGGGTTCGGCTCGTTCTGGATCGGCACGCTGTGGTTCCGCGCGTATTGGTATTGCTGCGCGATCGCATTGCTGGTGATCGCCGCGTTGTACTGGGTGCGCGGCAACGTGAGCGGGTGGCGCGCGCGTGGGCGCGTGGCGCTGCAGCGCTTTCGTTGGCCCGCGCGGATCATGCTGGTGTCATCGCTGGCCGGATTCGTCGCGATCGGCGCCTTCCTGTTCCACAACACGCACGGCCTGTATCGCTACCAGGCCCACGATCAAAAATTGCGCCTGCAGGCCGGCTACGAGAAGGATTACCGCAAGTACATGGGCATGCCGCAGCCGCGGATTACCGACGTCAACGTGGACGTGGCGATGTATCCCGCGCAGCGGCGCGTCGACGTCAACGGCCACTACACGCTGGTCAACAAGCACGCCAAGCCCATCGACACGCTGCTCGTGCAGCTGCCGACGCTGGATACCCGCGACTACAAGGTCGATCTCGATTTCCCCGCGCACACCACCAAGCTGGCTGACGCGAAGCAGGGCTTCCATCTGTACAAGCTGGCGACGCCGCTGCAGCCGGGCGCCTCCATGGACTTCGGTTTCAAGATGCATGTGGTTTACAAGGGCTTTGCCAACGAGCCGACCGGCGAACAGATCGTGCACAACGGCACCTTCATCAACAGCATGGCGTTCCCGCATTTCTGCTACGACGAAAACCGCCAGATCACCGACAACAATGACCGCCGCAAGTACGGGCTCGGGCCGGCGCAGCGGTTGCCGAAGCGCGACGATGCCGCGGCGCATGCCAACAACCTGATTTCCTGCGATGCCGACTGGGTGCATTTCCAGGCGACCGTTTCGACCCGTACGGACCAGATCGCGCTGGCGCCCGGCTACCTGCAGAGGGAATGGGTGCAGGACGGCAGGCGTTACTTCCATTACGTGCAGGACACGCCGATCCTGGATTTCTTCTCGTTCCAGTCCGCGCGCTACAAGGTCGCGCGCGACAAGTGGCACGACGTGAACTTGGAGATCTACTACGACCCGCAACACCCGTACAACATCGAACGGATGTTCAAGGCGATGAAATTGTCGCTGGACTATTACACGACGCACTTCGGGCCGTATCAATTCCGGCAGCTGCGGATATTGGAGTTCCCGGACTATTCCAGCTTCGCGCAATCATTCGCCAACACCATCCCGTTCTCGGAGTCGATCGGCTTCATCGCGGATTTGCGCAAGCCGACCGACATCGACTACGTCACCTACGTCACCGCGCACGAGATCGGTCATCAATGGTGGGCGCACCAGGCGATCGGCGCCAACGTGCAAGGTGTGACGATGCTGGACGAATCGCTGGCGCAATATTCGGCGCTGATGGTGATGAAGCACCTGTACGGCCCGACCAGGATGCGCAAGTTCCTGAAGTACGAACTGGATCGCTATCTGTCCGGCCGCGGCAGCGAGGAAGTCGCCGAAGAACCGCTGGCGCTGGTCGAGAACCAGCCGTACATCCACTACCGAAAGGCTTCGGTGATCTTCTACGCGCTGCAGGACTACATCGGCGAGGACAAGGTGAATGCCGCGCTGCGCGCGTGGCTCGACAAGGTGAAGTTCCAGCCGCCGCCCTACACCGATACCCGCGAACTGATTGCAGACCTGCGCGCGCAAGCGGAGCCGCAATATCAGGGGTTGATCACCGACTTCTTCGACAAGATCACCTTGTTCGATGACCGCATGGTTTCGGCGACTGCGAAAAAATTGCCGAATGGCAAATACGAAGTGACGATGCACGTGCATGCGGCCAAGTACTACGCCGACGGCAAGGGCAAGGAGACGCGCGCCAAGGTGGACATTCCCGTCGAGATCGGCGTGTTCGCGCAGGCGAAGGATCGCGAGGAGCAGGATGAAAAACCGCTGTACCTCGCCAAGATGCCGGTCAAGGACGGCGACAGCACCCTCACCGTGACCGTGGACGGCAAGCCGTACGAAGCCGGCATCGATCCGTTCAACGAATTGGTGGATCGGGTCAGTAACGACAATCGCGCGCCGGTGACGATCCCGTAAATGGGCAAGCGAGTTGGCGCCGCCGCGGCGTCGTCTGTCGGGACGTCGCCTCGGAAGTTTGTCCATCTGTTTCCAAAACGGGGTTGCCGATGTCGGCGGACGCCGGCTAACCCCGGCTTCATCGGCACGCTGCTCGTGACGTGTTGTTCGTCACATGTCGCCCCGGGGGTGCCGTTGGTCATATGCAGGTTGGCAAATCCATTGTGTTAGTTTCGAAAAGCAAGGGTGGCAGTACGTGCTGGCGACAAGGAGGGATTGGCAATGAAGATGGCGCGTCGTGTGGGGAGTTTCGGGCTGATGGTCGGGTTGGCTGCAGCGGCAAGCCTCCCGTTGGGGATACCGGTTGCGCGCGCCGCGCGGGCAACCGCAGCGCAATTGACCTCCGCCTTGCACTGGCGCAACGTCGGGCCGTTTTACGGTGGGCGCGTGACCAGTGTGGCCGGGGTTGGCAGCGAGCCTTACCACTTCTACGCGGCCTACGCGGGCGGCGGTGTCTGGGAGACCACCGATTACGGCGTGCACTGGAAACCGATCTCGGACAAGCACTTCACCACCGGCAACATCGGTGCGATCGCGGTGGCGCCGTCGAACCCGAAAGTCATCTACGCCGGCACCGGAGATCCGGCCATCCGCAACACCTTCCTCACCGGCAACGGGATGTACAAGTCTGCGGATGGCGGCAAGACCTGGAGCCACATCGGGCTGGAACAAACGCATGTCATCAGCTGGATCGCGATCGATCCGCGCAATCCCGACGTCGTTTACGCGGCGGCGCTCGGCCACGTCTGGGCGCCCAATCCCGAACGCGGCGTGTACAAGACCACCGACGGCGGCAAGCATTGGGAGAAGGTACTGTTCGTCGATGACAAGACCGGTGCGATCACGCTGGCGATGGATCCATCGAACCCGCAGGTGCTGTACGCGGCGATGTGGGAGACCTACCGGCGCCCGTGGACATACTCCAGCGGCGGCCCCGGCAGCGGCATCTACAAGACCACGGACGGCGGCGCGCACTGGAGCAATATCACCCACAACCAAGGGCTCCCCACCGGCATTTTCGGCAAGGTCGGCATCGCGGTCGCGCCCGGCAACCCGAAGGTCGTGTACGCGCTGATCCAGGCCAAATACAAGGGCAAGCCCGGCGGCTTGTTCCGTTCGGAAGATGGCGGCGTGACGTGGAAGCTGATGAGTGATGACGAGGAAATCACGCAGCGCGCGTTCTACTACATGCGGGTGTATCCGGATCCGAAGGACGCCAACACCATCTACCTGCCCAACGTGAACCTGTATGTATCGCACGATGGTGGCAAGACGCTGAAGCGCCTGCATCCGCCACACGGCGACAATCACGCGCTGTGGATCAATCCGACGAACCCGCGGACGCTGATCGAAGGCAACGACGGCGGCGCGACTGTGTCGTTCAACGCGGGTGAAAGCTGGAGCACCGAAGAGAACCAGCCGACCGGCCAGTTCTACCACGTGAACCTGGACGACCAGTTCCCGTTCCACATCTACGGCGCGCAGCAGGACCGCGGCTCGGTGGAATCGCCAACCGCGGTGGATGCGGGCGGCATCCCCGGTGAGTGGCAGGAGATCGTGGGCGGTGAGGAAACCTGGGTGGTGCCGACGCCCGACCGGCCTTGGGTGAGTTACGGCGCCAGCTACTACGGCAAGATCTGGCGGCAGAACCGGCGCCAAGGCATCACCACCAATGTCAGCCCGTGGCCGGAATGGAAATTCGGGCTGGCCGGCAAGGCGGTGCGCTACCGCTTCGGCTGGATCCATTACCCGATGGGTTTCTTCTCGGCGCGGGACCCCAAGCAATATTTGCTGGGCGCGAACGTGTTGCTGGAAACGCGAGACGAGGGCATCCACTGGAAAGAGCTGAGTCCCGACCTGACCCGCAACGACAAGAGCAAGCAACAGCGCCCCGGCGGCCCGATCAGCGCCGACGTGACCAGCGAGGAGATGTACGACACGATCTCCGCGATCGGCGTTTCGCTGCTGGACAAGAACGTGATCTGGGTCGGGTCCGACGATGGCCTCGTCAACGTGACCACCGATGGCGGCACGCACTGGAACGAAGTGCGTCCGCCGTCGCTTCCGACGTGGTCCACCATCACCGCCGTCGAACCTTCGCACACCGATCCCGGCACCGCGTTCGTGTCGGCGAGCCGTTACATGTGGGACGACTACAAGCCGTACGTGTACAAAACCACGGATTACGGCAAGCACTGGACCGACATTTCCAAGGGGCTGCCGCGGGATCAATACCTGCTCGGCGTGCGCCAGGATCCGGACCAGGCCAACCTGTTGCTGGTGGCCACGCGTTCGACGGTTTACATGAGCCTGGACGGCGGCAGCCACTGGCAACCGCTGACGCTCAACCTGCCGGTGGTGGAAGTGACCGATCTCCACTTCCAGCCGCAACAACATGCGCTGGTGATTTCCACTTTCGGGCGTGCCTACTGGGTGCTCGACAACTTGCAGTTCCTCGAACAGCTCGCTTCGGCGAGGGTCGCGGACAACGCGCCTTACCTTTTCAAGCCGCAGCAGACCTGGCTGGTCAAGCGGCGCGTCGGCGGATTCGGATCCGGCACGCGGACCGGCAATGCTGCCAAGAACCTGCCGCCGGGCGCGACGGTGTTCTTCCACCTGCCGCAGAACTACGACGGCAAGGCGCCGGTGAAGCTCAGCTTCACGGACGCGAATGGCAAACTCGTCCGCAGCTTCACGCTGCCGCTGAAACCCAAGAAGACCAAGTCGGGGTTCGGTGAGAAACCCAAGAAGCCGGAGCCCCTGCATCCCGGCATGAACCGCTTCCAGTGGGACATGCATTACGCCGATGCGACGGACGTGAAGGGTATCTTCCATTCCGGATTCGCGGCGTCCGAGCCGGTGGGTCCGGAAATATTGCCCGGCACTTACTACGCGGCGCTGAGCTATCGCGGCACCACGCTCAAGCAACCGTTCACGGTGAAGCTCGATCCGCGCCTCACCACCACATCCGCGGACCTGAAGGAGCGCTTCGACTTGTTGATGCAGGTACACGACACGATGAACAAGCTCGACACGAGCTTGAACAATGCGATCGACGCACGCGACGCGCTGCAGAAAGCGGTGACCGACAAGAAGGTCACGACCGATGCGTCGCAGCAGGCGCTGGCTGCGTTGAAC
>Ga0207698_10002712_pt1 | contig 10538 bp, 11 predicted proteins | sample KBSCornC22_FD_184298 | JGI IMG/M metagenome (GOLD analysis project Ga0207698, IMG submission 184298) | Corn rhizosphere microbial communities from Kellogg Biological Station, Michigan, USA - KBS Corn C2-2 (SPAdes) (version 2) | ecosystem: Host-associated > Plants > Roots > Rhizosphere > Soil ...
GGCTGCTGGTCGCGCTCGGGATCGTCAGTCCCGAGCAGGCCTTGTCCGGATTCAGCAATGAGGCCACCGTCACGGTCGCGGCGATGTTCGCGCTGGCGATCGGCATCGAACGCTCCGGTGCGCTCGATCCGATCATCAACCTGCTGTCGCGCATCCGCAAGCCATGGCTGCTCTCGCTGGGCATGATGCTCGCGATCGCGCCGCTGGGCGCGTTCATCAAGAACACCGCGCTGGTCGCGACCTTCCTGCCGCTGGCGCTGAAGGTCTGCCAGCGCACCAACACCTCGCCGTCGCGCGTGTTGATGCCGATGGCGTTCGCCGCGCAAATGGGCGGCGTGTGCACGCTGATCGGCACGTCCTCGAACCTGCTGGTCGATTCGCTCGCGCAGAAACAGGGCCTGCGGCCTTTCGGCATTTTCGAATTCACGCATCTCGGCGTGCTGCTGGCCGCGGCGGGCATCATCTATTTGATGGTGATCGGCCGCTGGCTGTTGCCGAAGCACCTGGACAACGAGCCCGCCGGTCCGATGGAGGTGGGCAAGTACGTCACCGAGTTGAAGGTGATGCCCGATTCGCCGCTGGTCGGCCAGACCATTGCCGAGGCCCGGCTGGGCGACCAGGGCGTGTACCCGCTCGAACTGCTGCGCGGCGAGCGGCACATGTGGTCGCCGCGAACCCAGCAGCTTGCGTCCGGCGACGTACTGCTGGTGCGCGGCGAATGGGACAAGCTGGAAGAGTTCCGCAAGAAGCAGGAACTGGAGATCAACCCCGAATACACCCACGACGACGGCACCGACAAGGCGAAGGTGCTGGTCGAAGCCATGATCGCGCCGGCCAGCCTCGCCGAAGACCGCACGCTGCGCGACCTCGACCTGCTGGAAACCTTCGACGCCATGGTGCTCGGCATCCATCGTCGCGGGCATCTGCTGCGTGACCAGATCCGCGACGTGGCCTTTCGCACCGGCGACGTGTTGATGATGCTGTTGCCGGCCGATGCGGTGAAGCGCCTGCGCGGCGACGACCGTTTCGTGATCCTCAACCAGCGCGACGACGCGCGCCGCCCGCGCTACAAGGCCTTCCTCGCGATCGCCATCATGGCCGCGGTGGTGGTGGTGTCCGCGCTGCGCTGGCTGCCAATCCCGATCGCCGCGATCTGCGGCGTGGCGGCGATGGCACTGACGCGCTGCTTCGGGCGCAAGGAAGTGTACGAGGGCATGGACTGGAAGATCATCATCCTGCTCGGCGCGATCCTGCCGCTCGGCATCGCCATCGAACAGACCGGGCTCGCGAACGTCGTCGTGCATGGCGCGCTGGATGTCGTCGGCAACCACGGTCCGCTCGCCGCGCTGGCGATGGTGTACGTGCTCACCGCGCTGTTGACCGAACTGATGGGCCATAACCCATCGGTGGTGCTGATGGTCGGCATCGCCGCCAGCGTTGCGCACGCCGTGCATGCCGACCCGCGGCCGTTCGTGGTCGCCGTCGCGTTCGCCGCAGCGACGTCGTTCGCGACGCCGATCGGGTATCCGACCAACACCATGGTGTATTACGCTGGCGGTTATCGCTTCCTCGATTTCACCAAGGTCGGCGTGCCGTTGATTGCGCTGTTCTGCGGGCTGTCGATGCTCTTGATTCCCAGGATTTGGCCGTTTTGATTCTGTGCACCCATCCGGTTCGACATCCGTGCCTTTTTCCGCGTCCCTCCCGGGGGCGCGGGTGACTTCTCTTTGCTTGGCCACGCAAGAGAAAGTCACCCGGCCGTCTAGGAGGCGGCCGGAAAAAGACATGGACGTCGTCATCACGACGCGATCGGGACAGCAAGCATGACCAGCCTGCCCGCGCCTGCGAAGAAAAAGCTCGGGTTGGTCATCGACCTCGACACCTGCGTCGGTTGCCATGCCTGCGCGGTCGCGTGCAAGGAATGGAACGACGGCGGCGATTTCGGGCCACTGGCCGACGACGATCCCTACGGCGCCGAACCGCACGGCGTGTGGTTCAACCGGGTGCATAGCTACGAGGTTGCCCCCCACCCCAACCCTCCCCCACATGCGGGGGAGGGAGAAGAGCGCGCAGCGTCAGCATCCAAATCCCTTCCCCCGTTCACGGGGGAAGGTGCCCGCAGGGCGGATGGGGGCGAGCCTGCACCCCAAATGGTGCACTTCCCGCGTTCGTGCCTGCACTGCGAGACGCCGGATTGCGTGACGGTGTGCCCGACCGGCGCCAGCTACAAGCGCGCCGAGGACGGCATCGTGCTGGTCGACAACGACAAATGCATCGGTTGCCAGTTGTGCGCGTGGGCGTGTCCGTATGGCGCACGCGAGATCGCGCTGCCGCATCCGAAAGGTTCCACCTCGGACGCGGGCCGCAAGGATTCCAAACGCGGCACGATGCAGAAGTGCACGCTGTGCGTGGACCGCATCTACAACGAAACGCTGGACGAGCGCGACCGCCAGCCGGCCTGCGTGATGGCGTGTCCAACCCGCGCTCGGATGTTCGGTGATCTGGGCGATCCCGATTCCGAGGTGTCGAAGGTGGTCGCCGAACGCGGAGGTTTCGCGCTGATGCCGGAGTTCGGTTACCAGCCGGTGAATCGCTACCTGCCGCCGCGCCCGCGCCGCGATGGTTCGAACGCCGCGACGCCAATGGAAGCCCCCGAAGAAATCCTGGACGCCGAAAAACTTCCGCCACTGCTGCGCTGGCTCGACAAGGCCTTGTCACGATGAAGCCCGCGCTCTCGGTGATTTTCTTCACGGTGATGAGTGGCACGGGCTACGGGCTGTGGTGTTTGCTGGGTGCCGCGTTGTGCATTGGCGCGTATCCGATCGCGGGCAAAGGCGTCCTGGTGCCGCTCCTGTTCGGCTTCGTGCTGGTCACCGCCGGATTGCTGGCCTCGACGTCACACCTCGGCCGTCCCGAACGCGCGTGGCGCGCACTCAGCCAGTGGCGTTCATCGTGGTTGTCGCGCGAAGGCATCGCATCGCTGGTGACTTATTTGCCGATGCTGGCGCTGGCGTGGCTGGCCTTCAGCGGCCACGGCGGCGGTGGCGTGCGCATCGCCGGTGCATTGCTGGCGCTGTGTGCACTGGTGACGTTGTGGTGCACCGCCAACATTTATCGTTCGCTGAAAACCATCCGCGCGTGGCGCACGCGGCAGGTGCTGCCGCTGTACTTCGCGTTCGCGCTGCTGTCGGGCGGACTCTGGCTGTGGACGTGGCTGGCACTGTCGCCGTACGCCGTAATCGGATTGGCTTTCCCGCTGACGCTGCTGGCGCTTGCGGTCATCGCGGCCGTGATCAAGACCGACTACTGGCGCCGCATCGATGCGCAACCGGCCAACACCGCGGGCCACGCAACGGGCCTGGAAACGCTGGGACAGGTGCGTGCTTTCGAAGGGCCCGTCACCGAGGAAAGCTACCTGACCCGCGAAATGGCGTTCGTGCTGGCGCGCAAGCACTCGGCGCGCCTGCGCCGGATCGCGTTGGCGCTGTTTGCGGTGCTGCCCGTGCTGGGCATCGTGATCGCGCTGACGACCGGGATCGCGTGGGTTGCACTGCCGGCGGCCATCGCATGCGTCGCCGGCCTGTTCGTCGAACGCTGGTTGTTCTTTGCCGAGGCGCGCCACGCCGTGGCGGCGTTCTTCCCCGCACCGCTGGCCTGAAAGCCCGTCGTTGGCTCCGCCTCGTCACACAAATTTAACGCTCATTCAGTGCACGGCCTTCAGCCTTGCACTCTTTCGCTGTGCGAATCATGGAGTTGCAGATGAAAGTGTCACGCGTCGCCGCGCTCGCGGCGGTTTCCGCCCTGTGCCTGCCGGCCCTCGCCCTGGCCGACACACCCGCCGGCTCGAATTCCGGATGGAGCGGCAGCGGCGAGTTCGGCTTGGCCAACGCCACCGGCAATACCAAGTCCCTCAACGTCGATGCCAAACTGAAGCTCGCGTATGAAGACGATATCTGGAAGGACGCGTTCTTCCTCGACGCCAACCGCGCCAAGAGCAACGTCAAGGTGCCCGTCTACACCGACGGCGTCGAGACCGGCACGTTCAACAGCTACGAGACCACCGCCAACCATTACGACGTGGGCGGATCCGTCGGCTACAAGTTCAACCCGCGCGCCTACCTGGTCGGTGCCGCGCGTTACGATCATGACGACTTCGCGCCCAACCGTTGGCAGGAAGTCGCGTCGATCGGCTTCGGCTACATCCTGCTGAAGGACGCGCGCAACGAGTTGTCGGTCGAGGCCGGCCCCGGTTACAAGCGCTACCAGCCGCAAACCTATACCGTCGTGGACACCACCGTGACGCCGCCACTGGTTTCCACGGTCGTTCCACCCAAGCAGAACGAGGCGATCGGGCGCGCACTGGTCAACTACAAGCTCGCGTTGACCGACAGCACCAGCCTGCAGGAAACCTTCCTGGCCGAAGTCGGCAGCCAGAACAAGTACTACCAGAACGACATCGGCGTGGCGGTCGCGATGACCAAGACGCTGGCGTTGAAGGTGGCCTACGAGAACCGCTACAACTCCGACATCGTGCCGGGCACCAAGCACATGGACAGCCTGTTCACCACCAACCTGGTGTACAACTTCGGCGGTTCGAAGTAAGCCGGGACTAGGGAATAAGGAATCGGGAAAAGCGTAGGACACTCACCCCCTTCGGAACGAAGGGGGTCGCCGCGCAGCGGCGGGGGGATGCCGCACTCGACGAAGCCATCCCCCTCTCGCGCTGCGCGCGCGTTCGCTTACTCGCCATCCTTGGCGCTCGCCCCCCGGGCCGGCTAACGCCGTTCACGGCCGATCCAGTCGGCCGTAGTCGCTCCCCCTTCCTGCGGAAGGGGGAGGGTCTTTCGTGCAGGAATGGAAGATCAGCCCGCCAGCTTCGCCTTGACGCGCTGCGACAGTGCGCCCATGTCGGCGCGGCCGGCCGCGCGTTCCTTCAGCAGCGCCATCACCTTGCCCATGTCGCGAGCCGACGTGGCACCCGCGTCGGTCATGCATTGCGTGATCAACGTGTCGAGCTCCGCATCGGAGAGCTGCGCGGGCAGGTAAGCCTCGATGACACCGACCTCATAACGTTCCTGCGCGGCCAGGTCCTCGCGCCGCGCCGCTTCGTATTGCGTGATCGAATCGCGGCGCTGCTTCAGCATCTTTTCCAGCGTGTGCAGCACCTGGGTGTCGTCCAGGACGATGCGCTCATCCACTTCACGCTGCTTGATCGCGGCCAGGATCAGGCGGATCACGCCGAGGCGTGGCTTGTCACCGCCCTTCATCGCGGCTTTCATGTCGTCGGTGATGCGGGCTTTGAGATCGCTCATGGGACTCTCCGAATCAAAAACGCAGAAACGCGAAACGGCCGGCGCCGCGGGGCGGGGCCGGCCGTCGCAATGTGCACGGATGCGTTGCTCAGTACAGGCGCTTGCGGCGCGTGACTTCGCGCGAGACGCGACGCAGGTGGCGTTTCACCGCCGCAGCGCGCTTGCGCTTGCGTTCCTGGGTCGGCTTCTCGTAAAACTCGCGCTTGCGCGTTTCGGCGAGTACACCGGCCTTCTCGCAGGTGCGCTTGAAGCGGCGCAGGGCGATTTCGAACGGCTCGTTCTCGCGGACTTTGACGCTGGGCATGGACGCTCCACTTGGTAAACTGACCCGCTTCAGCGCGGGTGAGCCGTGAATTATAGCGTGAGATCCATGACCGATTCAAAGGGGACCGTACAAGGTCCCGTACTGGGCATCGAGAGTTCCTGCGACGAAACCGGGGTGGCTGTCTATCAGCCCGGCCGTGGCCTGCTGGCGCACGCGCTGTATTCGCAGGTACCGCTGCACGCCGAGTATGGCGGGGTGGTGCCGGAGCTGGCCAGCCGTGACCACGTCCGCAAGCTGCTTCCCCTTTTGCGTCAGACACTTGCCGACGGTGGCCTGAAGATTTCCGATCTCTCGGCGGTGGCCTACACCGCGGGTCCGGGCCTGATCGGCGCGCTCCTGGTGGGTGCTTCGGTGGCACGTTCGCTGGCCTGGGCGCTGGAGGTGCCGGCGATCGGCGTCCACCACATGGAAGGGCACCTGCTGGCACCGCTGCTGGAAGAACCCGCGCCCGGTACCGGGCCGCTGGCGCCGCCTTTCGTGGCGCTGCTGGTCTCGGGCGGACACTCGCTGCTGGTTGGGGTGGACAGGATCGGCAGCTACACAATCCTCGGCGACACGCTGGACGACGCCGCCGGCGAGGCTTTCGACAAGACCGCCAAGCTGATGGGCCTGCCGTATCCGGGCGGCCCGGCTCTGGCGAAAATCGCCGAAACCGGCGATCCGAAAGCCTTCAAATTCTCGCGGCCCATGACCGACCGGCCCGGGCTCGATTTCAGTTTTTCGGGCCTGAAGACGCAGGTGCTGATGGCGTGGCGCGACAGCGACCACGCCGATGCCACCAAGGCCGACATCGCGCGCGGCTTCGAGGAAGCCATCGTGGAAACGCTCGCCATCAAGTGCCGGCGCGCGCTCGCGCAAACCGGCTACAAGCGGCTGGTGGTTTCCGGCGGCGTCGGCGCCAACAAGCGGCTGCGTGCGCAACTGACCGAAGCGGGACAGCGCGAAGGTTTCCAGACGTATTTCCCGCGGCTCGCGTTCTGCACCGACAACGGTGCGATGATCGCGCTGGCCGGTTCGATCCGGCTGGCCGCGGGACAGACCACCGGCCCCGAGATCCGCGTGCTGCCACGCTGGAATCTGGAATCGCTGCCCGAGGTCGCCTGATCCATGGACATCGTTTTCATCGAAGCGCTGGAAATCGAAACCGTCATCGGCATCTACGACTGGGAACGCAACGTGCGCCAGAAAGTCGTGCTCGATATCGAGATGGCTTTCGACAACCGCAAACCCGCCGCCAGCGACAAGATCGAGGATACGGTCAACTACAAGGCGGTGTCCAAGCGCCTGATCGCCTTCATCGAAGCATCCAGTTTCGAACTGGTGGAAACGCTGGCCGAACATTGCGCCGCGATCATCCGCGACGAGTTCGGCGTGCCGTGGGTGCGCCTGAAGCTGGCCAAGCCCGGCGCGGTCACGGGTTCGAAAGCCGTGGGCGTGGTGATCGAGCGCGGCACGAAGCCGCAATGACATGGCGCGCGTTGTCCTGAGCCTTGGTTCCAACGTCGATCCCGAACGGCATCTCGCCGACGCGCTACGCGCGTTGCGCAAACGGTTCGGTGCGCTCGAAGTGTCGCCGGCCTATCGCAGCGCTTCCGTCGGCTTCACGGGCGCGGCGTTTCTCAACAACGCAGCGGCTTTCGACTGCGACATGGATCGCGAGACTCTGCGCGCCTGGCTGCGCACGCTGGAGGACGCCTCGGGCCGCGACCGCAACCTGCCACGCTACGCCGACCGCACGCTCGATCTCGACATCGCGCTGTGGTGCGAAGGCGACCGCTGCACCACGGACCTGACGCGCGAGGAATTCGAACGCGCGCACGTGCTGGCGCCGCTGGCCGACCTCGTGCCCCATCTGCGCGAACCGTTTGCCGGCGCGACCCTGCAAGAACGCTGGCGGCAACTTGCTCCGAAGCTGCCGAAGCTTGAACGCTTGCCTGTGGGCACGATCCGCTGAACAGCGGGTTGGCACCCGCCCTGCGTACTTCCGGCGCAGGTCGCGAGCAACGTAGCGAATGCCGCCAGTCTGCAAGACAGAAAGGCGGCACGCTCGCCTCGGGCGCCTACAACCCGGCTTCGCGTGCCGCCTGCGCCTTGTCGCGTTCCACACGCCGCGCCGGCACCTCGATGCTGCGATCGGCGGGAATGAATTCCACCTCGCGCGAGAACATCCCGATCGCGGTACGTGCGACCTGCCGCGTGTCGTACCACGCGTAGGCGCCGACGCCGAGCGCACCGGCGACCGGCAGCATCCGCGCCAGCGACGAGCCCAACGCGCGTTCGGACAATTTGACGCCGATCCGATGCGCCACGCCGCGGATCGTGTGGGCGGTGGCAGCGTGCACGATCCAGCGTTGGCCTGCGCGCACGGCAAGATCGCGCACCGCCTGCGCCGCCGCATGCCGGAACAGGCAATACAGCATCTGCTCGCGCGTCAGGGTGGTGTGCTGGCCACAGGCGGCGGCGATGTCGGCCACCATCTGCGCCTGGATCTTCCAGATCGCGACCAGCTCCGGCAGCACCGTGAACCAGCCCAGCGGACCCGGCGGCAGTGCCAGCGATGACGAAGCCAGGAAAGCCTTGCGGCGCGCCGCCAGCGCGATGGCTTCGACGCGCGCTTGCGGGTGCTCGCTGGGTTGCTCGCGGCTGCGCGGGATGTCCGACAGGAAATCGAGGATCTGCTGGGCGATCCGTTGCGAAGGCTGGCCGGCGGTGGCTGGCACGGAAGCTGTCATCGTCGTCCTCGATGCGCGTGGATGCCCATCAACATGCCGACGTTCGCGCCAGCGTTCAAGCCATCGGGCGCGGCCTTTCAGGAACGGCTCAGCCGGCAAGCGTGCGGCCGCCATCCACGCGAACCGTCTGTCCGGTGATGTAGCCGGCATCGCGGATCAACCACAACACCGTGTTGGCGATTTCCCCGGGCGTGCCGGTGCGCTGCAACGGGATGCGCGCCAGCACCGCATCGCGATCCGCATCGGACTTGCCCTTGGGCCACAGGATCGCACCTGGCGCCACCGCGTTCACGCGCACCTCGGGCGCAAGCGCCTGCGCCAGTGCCGCGGTCGCCAAGCGCAGCGCCGCCTTGCTCATGCCGTACGCGGCGTGTTGCGGCAGCGGGCGTTCGGCGTGGATGTCGGTGATGTTGACGATGGCGCCGTGCGCCGTCTTCAGGTGCGGTGCCGCGGCCTGCGCCAGCAGCAGCGGCGCGCGCGCGTTGACCGCGAAGAATGCGTCGCATTGCGCCGCCGTGATTTCGCCCAGCGGGGTCGCATGGAAGATCGAAGCGTTGTTGACCAGCGCATCCAGCCGTCCGAAGCGCGCGATGACGGCGTCAACCAGCCCCGGCAACTGCGCACTGTCGGCAAGGTCGGCCTGCAACACCAGCGTCGAATGCGCGCGCCGCGCTTCCAGCGCCTCCGCCAACGCATCCAGTTCGCCGCGCGATTGGCGGTAGTGCAACGCCACGTCGTAGCCCGCCCCGTGCAGCGTGCGCGCGATCACCGCGCCGACCCGGCGCGCGGCGCCGGTGACAAGGGCAACCGGGTGCGTTTCACTCATGCTGCCTCCGCCCGCTATCCTGCACCTCTGCAGCGTGCCTCAAATCGATCGGATCCGCCAGCGTGGACACCAGCCTGCCGAAACCCTCCGCCGGGGAAACCGCGCACTCCGCGCGGCTGGCCGATGCCCTTCGCGAGGAAATCGCGGCTTCCGGGCCGGTTTCGTTCGCGCGCTTCATGGAGCGCTGCCTGTACGCACCGGGCCTCGGCTACTACAGCGCGGGCGGGCTGAAATTCGGCAAGGCCGGAGACTTCGTCACCGCGCCGGAACTCGGGAACCTGTTTGCGCGCTGCGTCGCGCGCGCGATGGCACCCGCGTTGCGCGCCTGCGGCGAGGATGCCGTGTGGTTCGAACTCGGCGGCGGCAGCGGCGTGTTCGCGCGCGATTGCCTGCTGGAGCTGCAGGCGCTCGATGCATTGCCGCGCCGCTACTGGCTGCTGGAACCCTCGGCGGATTTGCGCGAACGCCAGCGTGGGCGCCTGCAAACCGGCTTGCCGGCGGATCTGTTCGCGCGTTGCACGTGGCTGGATCGTCCGCCGCAACATGCGTGGTCGGGCGTGCTGTTCGCCAACGAAGTGCTGGATGCCTTGCCGGTGACGCGCTTCACGACGCAGGGCGGCGAGGTTTTCGAGGAACATATCGAAGTCAATGGCAACGGCGCGTTCGTGCGCACCGACCGTCCGGCCGACCCGCTGGTCGCGGGCGCGGTGCGACACCTGCAACGCAACCTCGGGCGCGAGTTCGAAGATGGCTACCGCTCCGAAGTGCTGCCGCAACTGCCGTGGTGGCTGGAGGCGATCACGGGCGAACAGACGCGCGGCGCGGCGCTGTTCGTCGATTACGGCTATGTGCGCCGCGAGTTCTACCTGCCCGAGCGCCGCGACGGAACGTTGCTGTGCCACTATCGCCATCGCGTACACGCCGAGCCGCTGATCCTTCCAGGCCTGCAGGATGTCACCGCGTCGGTCGATTTCACCGCGCTGGCCGAAGCCGGCATCGGCGCCGGCTTCGAACTGGCGAGCTATGCGTTCCAATCGGAGTTCCTGATCGCATCGGGACTCGATACCGCGTTCGCCGCCGCCCACGGCAGCGCGGCAGACGAAGCCACGCGTTACGCGCTGGCACAACAGGTCAAACGCCTGACCCTGCCGGGCGAAATGGGCGAACGTTTCCAGGCGATGCTGTTCACGCGCGACCTCGATCCCGCCGCGATTTTCCCCGCCCTGCTCGCGGTTGACCGCAGCGAACGCCTGTAACCCTACGAAACCTCGCTGAAAGGCAGCAGTGGGATGCTGTCGCCCGGGCGCAGTGCGCAATCCGGCCAGCCGGCCGGCAAATCGGCG
>Ga0207698_10002713_pt1 | contig 10536 bp, 9 predicted proteins | sample KBSCornC22_FD_184298 | JGI IMG/M metagenome (GOLD analysis project Ga0207698, IMG submission 184298) | Corn rhizosphere microbial communities from Kellogg Biological Station, Michigan, USA - KBS Corn C2-2 (SPAdes) (version 2) | ecosystem: Host-associated > Plants > Roots > Rhizosphere > Soil ...
CGATCGACCTGCATGCCGTCGGCGCCCGCGTCGCGGCGCGCAAGGCCGAGCTGATGGGCGAGATGAGCGAGGGGATGGAGGTCGTCGGCTGACGCGACCGCGCGGCGGCGACGACCCGGGACGACACGACACGAAAGGAGCGACCATGAGCCTCATCAGTTTCCTGCGCGACGCCGGCGAAAAGCTGTTCAACGCGCCGAAGTCCGCGCCCGCGTCCACCGCCGCGGCACCCGCCCAGCCCGACGTCGCGGCGCTGAACGAGACGGCCAGCCAGGCGATCGAGCGCTACATCGCGTCGCAGGGACTCAAGGCCGACGGCCTCGACGTCAAATACGACGGCGCGACGCAGACCGTCACCGTCAGCGGCGTCGCTCCTGACCAGGCGACGAAGGAGAAGATCGTACTGTGCTGCGGCAACGTCTCCTCGGTCGCCAAGGTCAACGACCTCCTCACCGTCGCCGGCGGCGGCGAGCAGGAGGCGAAGTACCACGAGGTCAAGTCGGGCGACACGCTCTCGAAGATCGCCAAGGAGGCGTACGGCGATGCCAACGCGTACATGAAGATCTTCGAGGCCAACAAGCCGATGCTGTCGAATCCCGACAAGATCTATCCCGGGCAGAAGCTGCGCATTCCGCCGAAGTGACGCGCTGGCGACGACGAGGAAGAGATGGCAGACAGCGCCGCGGCGCCGACGGTCGGCAAGCGCTCGCTGAAGACCTGGATGACGCTCGTCAAGAGCGCGACGTCGTCGTGGCTCGATGACTACGCGCCGAGCATGGGGGCGGCGCTTTCCTACTACACCGTCTTCTCGCTGGCGCCGCTGCTGCTCATCGTCGTCTCGGTCGCCGGCCTCGTCTTCGGCGAGGAGGCGGTCCGGGGCGAGCTGTTCGCGCAGCTGCAGGGGCTGATGGGCGCCGACGCGGCGCAGGCGGTGCAGGGCCTGCTCGCGAGCGCGAGCAAGCCGACACACGGCGTGCTCGGCACGCTCGTCGGCGTCGCCGTCCTCGTCTTCGGCGCGACGACGGTGTTCGGCGAGCTGCAGGACGACCTCGACCGCATCTGGCGCGCGCCGGCGCGCAAGGGTGGCGGCATCTGGTCGCTGCTGCGCGCGCGGCTGCTCTCGTTCGGCATGATCCTCGCGCTCGCGTTCCTGCTGATGGTCTCGCTCGTCGTCGGCGCCGTCATCTCGGCGCTCGGCAAGTGGTGGGGGCCGTTGTTCGGCGGCTGGGAGGTGCTCGCGCAGGTGGTCAACGTCGTCGTCGGCTTCGTCCTGACGACGGCGATCTTCGCGATCATCTACAAGATGATGCCGCGCGTGCACGTACGCTGGCACGACGTCTGGATCGGCGCTCTCGTCACCGCGCTGCTGTTCACGATCGGCAAGTTCCTGATCGGTCTGTACATCGGAAAGAGCGGGGTCGCGTCGGGGTTCGGCGCGGCGGGCTCGCTCATCGTCGTCTTCATCTGGGTCTACTACTCGGCGCAGATCTTCCTGCTCGGCGCCGAGTTCACCTGGGTCTACGCGCGCACGCTCGGCTCGATGCGCGACGTCGCCGCCGCCGAGCAGGCGGCGAGCGAGAAGGCCGAGGCCGCCGAGGCGCGCGCGCCGACGCGCAGCGGCACCGGGACCGACGACGGCGTCGCCGCCAAGCCCGCCGAGCGCGGCGCGACGCCGCCGCGCGTCGCCGCAGCGGCGCCGGCGCGCAAGGCGATGCGCGACGTCGGCGCCGGCGTCGCGCTGCTGCTCGCGATGCGTTTCGTCCTTCCGCGACTGCTGCGCCGCTTCTGAAGATCGCGACCTGGAACATCAACGGCGTCAACCGCCGGCTGCCGCTCCTGCTCGAGTGGCTTGCCGAGGCGCGACCCGACGTCGTCGCGCTGCAGGAGCTGAAGGCGACCGATGCCGAGTTCCCGCGCGCGGCGATCGAGGCGGCGGGCTACGGCGCGGTCTGGCGCGGGCAGCGGACGTGGCACGGCGTCGCCCTGCTCGCGCGCGGCACCGACCCGGTGTGCTCGCGGCGCGAGCTGCCGGGCGCCGTCGGCGACACGCAGGCGCGCTACATCGAGGCGGCCGTCGACGGCGTCCTCGTGACGTCGATCTACCTGCCGAACGGCAATCCGCAGCCGGGACCGAAGTTCGACTACAAGCTCGCCTGGTTCGAGCGGCTGCTCGTCCATGCGCGCGCGCTCGCCGACAGCGGCCATCCGGTCGTCCTCGCCGGCGACTACAACGTCGTGCCGACCGACGCCGACATCTACGCGACGCGCTCCTGGGCGAAGAACGCGCTGCTGCAGCCGGCGCCGCGCGCCGCGTACCGGCGGCTGCTCGCGCAGGGCTGGCTCGACGCCATCCGTGCGCTCCATCCGGAGGAGCGCATCTACACGTTCTGGGACTACCTGCGCAACAGCTGGGCGCGCGACGCGGGGCTGCGGATCGACCACCTGCTGCTGAGCGAGAGCATCCGGCCGCGCCTCGCCGCCGCCGGCGTCGACCGGCACGTGCGCGGGCACGACAACGCCAGCGACCACGCGCCGGTCTGGATCGAGCTCACCTGAGCCGGGCTCGCGCGGGAACGGCCGTTGCCGGTCACGGCGCATGACCGACAAGCGAACGCAAGCGACCGCCGACAGCGGCAACATGGAGAAGGATCCGGACGACTGGGTCACCGGCGACGAGCCGATGACCGGCGCTCAGCGCTCCTACCTGAAGACACTCTCCGAGGAGGCGCACGTCGACTTCGACGAGCAGCTGACGAAGGCCGAGGCGTCGCGCCGCATCGACGAGCTGCAGCAGAAGACCGGTCGCGGCCTTGAGCGGCAGCGCGGACGCGTTGGCGACGGCGAGGGCACGACGAACCCGGGCAGCGCGGGGGCCGGCCCCGGCGACGAAGCGACCGTCTCGATCGGACCGCAATGACGGTCGGCGGCGGGTGGCGACCGCCGCGGCGCGGCTACATCACGGCGCCGAGCGACCAGGGAACGAACTCGTTCTGGCCGTAGCCGTGCAGCTCGCTCTTCGTCTTCCGCCCTGACGCGGTCTCGAGCATCAGTCGGAAGATGCGCTCGCCCATCGCGTCGACCGAGACCGTGCCGTCGACGACGTCGCCGCAGTTGATGTCGATGTCGTCTTCCTGCTGCTCCCAGAGCGCGCTGTTGGTCGCGAGCTTGAGCGAAGGCGCCGGCGCGCAGCCGTATGCCGAGCCGCGCCCGGTCGTGAAGCAGATCAGGTTGGCGCCGCCGGCGACCTGGCCGGTCGCCGACACCGGGTCGTAGCCCGGCGTGTCCATGAAGACGAGGCCTTTCGCGCGCACCGGCTCGGCGTACTCGACGACGTCGACGAGGTTGGTCGTGCCGCTCTTGGCGATCGCGCCGAGGCTCTTCTCGAGGATCGTCGTCAGCCCGCCCGCCTTGTTGCCGGCCGACGGGTTGTTGTCCATCTCGGCGTCGTTGCGCTCGCAGTAGCGCTCCCACCAGCGGATGCGCGCGATCAGCTTGTCGGCGACCGCCTGCGAGACGGCGCGCCGCGTCAGCAGGTGCTCGCCGCCGTAGATCTCGGGCGTCTCCGAGAGGATCGCGGTGCCGCCGTGGCGGACGAGGCGGTCGACCGCGGCGCCGAGCGCCGGGTTGGCGCTGATCCCCGAGTAGCCGTCGGAGCCGCCGCACTGCAGGCCGACCGTGATGTGGCTCGCCGGCACCGGCTGGCGAGCGACGCGGTTGGCCTCGTCGAGCAGCCACTCGACGAGCTCGATGCCGTGCGCGACGGTCCTCTTCGTGCCGCCGGTCTCCTGGATGTTGAACGAGTGCAGCGTCGCCCCGCCGTGGGCGCTGCCGAGGCGCTCCTGCTCGATCAGGCCGTCGATCTGGTTGGTTTCGCAGCCGAGGCCGACGACCAGCACCGACGCGAAGTTGGCGTGCCGCGCGTAGCCGCCGAGCGTGCGTCGCAGCACCATGAGCGGCTCGCCGGCGCTGTCGGTCGCGCAGCCGGCGCCGTGCGTCAGCGCGACGACGCCGTCGACGTTCGGGTAGCGCGCGAGCGAATCGGGATTCAGGTCGCGGCGGAAGTGGTCGGCGATCGCGCGCGCCACGGTCGCCGAGCAGTTGACCGACGTCAGGATGCCGACGTAGTTGCGCGTCGCGACGCGGCCGTCGCTGCGGACGATGCCGGCGAAGGTCGCCGGCTCGCGGGCGTACTCGGTCGGCCGTGCCGCGCTCGCCGCCGCGTAGTCGCGCGCGAACGACGAGAACTCGAGGTTGTGGCTGTGGACGTGCTGGCCGGCAGCGATGTCGCTCTTCGCGCTGCCGATGATCTGGTCGTAGCGGCGCACCGGCTCGCCGGCGCGGATCGCGCGCGTCGCGACCTTGTGCCCCGGCGGGACCAGGCCGGCGACGGTGACTCCCTCGCTCTCGATGCGCGTGCCGCCGACGAGCTGGCGGCGCGCGATGACGACGTCGTCGTTGGGGTGAATTCGGATGACCAGCGGATCGCTCACGGGCAGGTGTTGGTGCTCGAAAGCGGCAGTGTATTCGGACCCCCCGCGAACGAAGGGTGCAGGGGTCCAAAGCGCAGGTCTACGATCGGCGACGGCAGCGCCGCAACGGCGCCGCGGCGCGACACGCTTCGACGCCACGACGGCCGCACGGCGCGGCGCAACGACCGAACCCTCCCCAGAGAGAGGAGCGTGGCATGCAAGGCTCTCCCGGACCGCTGCCGGTGCGTGCCGGCGTCGCCGCAGTTGCCGCGCTCGCGTTCGCCGCGGCGGCAGCGAACGCGCAGCTGCGCGTCGGCGTCACCAACCTCGTCACCGACGACCAGGCGGCGAATCCCGCCAAGATCACCGACACCGGACTCGTGAACGCGTGGGGCGTCTCCTATCCGCCGACAGGCCCGTTCTGGGTGTCGTCCAACGGTGCCGGCACCGCGGTCGTCTACGCCGTCAATCCGACGACGCAGGCGACGACGAAGATCAACCTGACGGTGACGATTCCCGACGCCGGCTCGGGCACGGGGCAGGTGTTCAACGGCGCTGGCGCGTCGTCGTTCAACGGCGACAACTTCCTCTTCGTCAGCGAGGACGGCACGATCTCCGGCTGGCGCAACGCGCTCGGCATGACCGCGGAGCGGCTGCGGACGGGATCGCCGGCGAACGTCTACAAGGGGGCGGCGTTCGCGACGCTGTCCGACACGGGATACCTCTACGCCGCCAACTTCCGTGCGGGAACGATCGACGTGGTCAAGGGCGAGAACCTGGCGCCCGACCTCACCGGCAGGTTCACCGATCCCAACCTGCCGGCGGGCTACGCGCCGTTCAACATCCAGAACCTCGACGGCACGATGTACGTGACCTATGCGCTGCAGAACGCCACCGGGGACGAGGAGCTGAAGGGTCCCGGCCGTGGTTTCGTCTCCGCCTTCGACCTGCAGGGCAACCTGATCGGACGAATCGCGTCGGCCGGTCCGCTCGACGCGCCGTGGGGGTTGGCGATCGCGCCGACGTCGTTCGGCGCGCTCGCCGGGTCGCTCCTGGTCGGCAACTTCGGCGACGGCCGGATCAACGCCTTCGATCTGTCGTCGCCGACGCACGCGTTCCTCGGCCAGCTCGCCGCGAGCGACGGCACGCCGCTCGCGATCGACGGCCTCTGGGCGCTCACGCCGGGCAACGACGGCAATGCCGGCAGCAGCCACCGGATCTACTTCACCGCCGGACCGGGCGACGAGTCGCACGGTCTGCTCGGCGTGCTGACGCCGCCGGGGATCGCTGCGGTTCCGGAGACCTCGACCTCGCTCTTGCTGTTGTCGGGACTCGTCGGCATCGGCTTCCTCGTCGGCCGGCGCGGCGCCGCGGCGAAGCGCGGCACGGTCACGCGCTGATCGCTGGTCGATCGTTGCGTGCCGGCTCGCCGGCGGCAAGGCTCGCCTGCGCCGCGGCGCGGATGTCGATCGCCTCGCGGACGAGCTGCGCGAGTCGGCGCGCGAGCCACGGCACGACGTCCGCGCTCGGCGGCTGCGCCGGCAGCAGCTCGACGTCGTCGCCGCCGGCGGCGGCGGCGCGGCGCGCTGCGAGATCGTCGGGCGCGGCGATGTCGAGACAGACGCGAAGCGCGGCGACCGCATCGGCGAGCTCGGCGTCGACGCGGCGCAGCTCGGTGGCGTCGTCGAGCCGTGCCAGCGAATGGCGGACGAGCGAGAGGTGCGCCATGAAGCGCTCGCCGTGGTCGAGCAGCGCGGCGACGCGCATGATCGGCAGCCGCACGCCGCGCGGCTCGGCGCGGCTGCGCGAGAGCGCGGCGCCGAGCGCGGCGAGCGACTCGTAGGCCTTGCGCCGCGCCAGCCGCTCGTCGACGGCGTCGCCCGAGCCGGCGCGCAGCGAATGCGCCGCGTAGTCGCTCAGCTCGCGCAGCGCCCGCGCGATCGCGTCGGGCACGCTGCGCCGCTCCCACGACGGCAGCACGTAGCTGAAGCACCACGCGAGCATCGCGCCGAGAAAGGTGTCGGCGATGCGCTCGCCGATCGCGAAGCCCGACTCGGGGTTGACGAGGTGCGACTGCAACAGCGCCATCACGCTCGCCGCGGTCGCGGTCACCCAGTAGTGCTGCGTCACGAACGAGTGCGCCGTCGCCAGCGCGGCGAGGAAGGCGGCGTTGACGAAGCGCTCCGACGACAAGTGCGAGAGGCCGACGACGAGGAGGCAGCCGAGCACGGTGCCGAGGACGCGGGCGTTGCGTCGCGCCAGCGTATCGCCGAGGCTGCCGCGCAACACGACGGCGACGCTGAGCACCAGCCAGTACGGGTGCGCTGCCCACGGCAGCGCGAGCGCGAGGTAGTAAGCGGTGCCGAGCGCGAGCGCCATCCGCACCGCGTGGCGCAGCACCAGCGAGTCGCGCCGCCAGTGGGGTTTGAGCGCGCGCAGCGGCCAGCCTTCGGGGGCGACGAAGCTCTGCAGCTGCTCGGGCGTCAGCGGCAGCACTTCGCGCTCGCCGTGCAGCAGGCGATGGATGCGGTCGACGTCGCCGGCGAGGCGGTCGAGGCGGTCCTGGAGCACGGGAAGCAGGCGCGCGCGCGCGTCGTCCGCGGGCAGCGCCGGCGCGTCGATCGCGGCACCCGGGACGTCGGACGGTGCGGTCCGCGGAGCGCTCGACGCCGTGCCGTCGCGCAGCGCGTCGGCGGCAGCGTCGAGCCGTTCGCCGAGCGTGCGCAGCGCCGCGCCGGCGCGCTCGAGGACTTCGCGCCCGGCGGCATCGGCGCCGAGCACCTCGACGTCGAGGCGGCTCGTCAGCAGCGCGTCGCGCAGGTCGATCAGGCGCAGCACGATCGCGACGTCGCGCTGCCAGCACGCGCTCTCGACCGCCGGGTAGACCAGGTCGCGCGCTGCCTGCAGGCGGTCGGCGAGCGCGGCCTCGCCGCCGATCCAGGCGCGCAGCGGCGGCGCCTCGCCCGCGAACGCGCGGTACGCGACGAGGACGTCGGCGCGCGAGCGGAAGAGCTCCGCCGCGGCACGCAACGCCGCGACCACGGCCAGCGTGCGATAGCGGCGTTGCAGCAGCACGCCCGCGAGCAGCGCCCAGGCGACGTAGGCGGCCGCGCCGCACGCTCCCCAGGCGGCGAGCGAGAGCTCGTGCTCGGCCGGCGGCACGGCCATCGCGAAGATCATCGCCAGCACCGGGGAGAACGAGACGGCACCGGCGCGCGGGCCCCAGGCGAGCGTCATCATCGCGATGAACGCGACCGCGACGACGACGGCGCCGAGCGCGTTCGGGTGGGCGCGCAGCAGGTCGACCGCGAGCGCGGCGAGGCTGGCGAGGAGCGCCGCCGCGCCGACGCGGTGCCAGGTGCGCGACGGCGCGTTCGGCAGGTCGGCGATGCTCGCGCAGGCGGCGCCGCTGACGACGAGCGCCGCCGCGTGCGCGCCGGCCAGCTCGCGCGCGAGGAGCTGGATGCAGCCGATGCCGACCGCGACCGCGATGCCGTTGACGACGTAGGCTGGCAGCAGCCGCCACGGCCGCAGCCACGCCGCCACGGCGCCGGCCATCGCGCGTGCGGTCAGTCGTCGATCAGCGCCGGATTCCAGGCATGGATCTTCTGCCGCTGCTCGCCGAGGCCGGCGATGCCGAGCCGGACCTCGTCGCCGGCGTTGAGGAACGTCGGCGGCTTCATTCCCATGCCGACGCCCGGCGGCGTCCCGGTCGAGATCAGGTCGCCGGGCCACAGCGTCATGAAGCGGCTGCAGTACGCGACGAGCTCGGCGACGCCGAAGATCATCGTTGCCGTGGTGCCGTTCTGGCGGCGCTGGCCGTTGACGTCGAGCCACATCGCGAGGTCCTGCGGATCCTTGATCTCCTCTGCGGTCACCAGCCACGGACCGACCGGGCCGAAGGTGTCGCAGCCCTTGCCCTTGTCCCAGGTGCCGCCGCGCTCGAGCTGGTATTCGCGCTCGGAGACGTCGTTGACGACGCAGTAGCCGGCGACGTGCTTGAGCGCGTCGGCCTTGTCGACGTAGCGCGCCTTCTGGCCGATGACGACACCGAGCTCGACCTCCCAGTCGCACTTGACCGAGCCCTGCGGCAGCACGACCGCGTCGTTCGGCCCGACGATCGCGCTCGTCGGCTTCATGAAGATGATCGGCTCCTTCGGGATCGGCGAGCCCGTCTCGGCGGCGTGGTCCGAGTAGTTGAGGCCGATGCAGATGAACTTGCCCATGCCGCGCCACGGCGGCGCGATGCGGCCGGGGTTCGCGACCGCGGGCAGCTTCGCGGCGTCGACCTCGGCGAGACGGCGCAGGTTCTCGGGCCGCAGCGTGTCGGCGGCGATGTCGGGAACGACTCCCGAGAGATCGCGCACCGTGCCTTGCGCGTCGACGAGCGCGGGCTTCTCAGCTCCCTTGGCGCCGTATCGCATCAGCTTCATGTCTCTTCCTTCAATGGCTCGAAGCGGAGCAGTTTAGGTCCAGCCTCGCTGTCGGCGCGCGGCCGGCGGGCCGTGCCCATCGCTCACCGCCGCTCGAGACGGCGCAGGTCAGATCGACCAGCCGCCGTCGATCACCTGCGTCGTTCCGGTCGTGAACGCGGATTCGTCGCTCGCCAGATAGACCGCGAGCGCGGCGATCTCTGCGGCCGTGCCGAGGCGCCCCATCGGCTGGCGCGCGACGAAAGCCGCTTCGACGTCGGCGAGCGTGTGGCTGCTCGCCTTCGCCTGCGCGTCGATCCGCTGCCTGAGCGACGGCGACTCGACGGTGCCCGGGCAGATCGCGTTGCAGCGGATGCCGCGGCTGACGAAATCGGCGGCGATCGACTTCGTCATGCCGATCACCGCCGCCTTCGTCGCGGTGTAGACGAAGCGGTTCGGGACGCCCTTGATGCTCGACGCCGCCGACGCGACGTTGACGATCGAGCCGCCACCGGCCTTGAGCATCGGCGGCAGGAACGCACGGGTGACGCGGTACATCGCGCGCACGTTGAGGTCGATCGAGAAGTCGAACGCGACCTCGTCGCAGTCGAGGATCGTGCCGTGGTGGACGAAGCCGGCGGCGTTGAAGAGGACGTTGACGGTGCTCTTCGCGTTCGCCTCGATCGACGCCGCGAGCACCGCGTTGGCGTCGGTGACGTCGAGCCGGCGCGTCTCGCAGCCGGTGGCGCGCGCGAGCTCGGCGAGCGCGTCCTCGTTGATGTCGGTCGCGACGACGCGCGCGCCCTCGCGGACGAACGCTTCGGCGGTGGCGCGGCCGATACCTTGTCCCGCTGCGGTGATGAATGCGGTCTTGCCGGCGAGACGATCGGTCATGGGCAAAGGTCCGTGGGTGGCGGGTAAAGAATAGTTTCGTCGAAAAGCGACCGTCGACATCGCGTTCGTCGGGTTGGCCTGCGCCGCACGGGGGAAACGGCACCGCGATTGCTCCAGAGGGGCGCTGATCGACCGCTCGGCCGCCGATCGGTTCGATGCTGCGCCGCCTTCGCCGTCTTGCTAGCCTTCGCGGCCGTTTCCCCAGGTGTCACCCGATGGATCAGCCGCCCGACCGTGCCTTGCCCGCGCTCGCGCCCAGCCCGCCGGCGCTGCCGCCCGCAAAGCCGGTGCGCGGCGCGCGCCGTTGGCTCGGCACGGTCATCGCGTTCGCGGCGCTGATCGCGCTCGCAGCGCTCGCCTGGTGGCTGACGCACCGGCCGCCCGAGGCGCCGGTCGGCGAGGCGGCCGCGGCATCGGGCGCCGGCCGCGGCGGGGCGGCCGCGGGCCCGGGCGGCCCGGGAGGCGGTCGCGGCGGACGAGGCGCTCCGCCGAGCACGGTCGGCGTCGCGACCGCGACGCGCGCCGATCTGCCGATCGTGCTCGACGCGCTCGGCACCGTCACTCCCCTCGTCACGGTCACCGTGCGGCCGCAGGTCTCGGGACAGATCACGCAGGTGCTCTTCAACGAAGGGCAGATCGTCAACAAGGGCCAGTTGCTCGTCACGATCGATCCGCGCCCGTTCGAGGCGGCGCTGCAGCAGGCGATCGGCGCGCGCATGAAGGACGAGGCGCAACTCGAGAACGCGAAGGTGCAGCTGCAG
>Ga0207698_10002718_pt1 | contig 10529 bp, 9 predicted proteins | sample KBSCornC22_FD_184298 | JGI IMG/M metagenome (GOLD analysis project Ga0207698, IMG submission 184298) | Corn rhizosphere microbial communities from Kellogg Biological Station, Michigan, USA - KBS Corn C2-2 (SPAdes) (version 2) | ecosystem: Host-associated > Plants > Roots > Rhizosphere > Soil ...
GGGCCCACGCGCACGGAATCGATGACGCTCGAGACGGTCCAGCTCGTCCTGCGATACCTCGAGGCGAGCGGCGCCACCACGCTCGACATCACGGGCGGCGCGCCGGAGCTCAATCCCTACTTCCGCTACCTCGTCCACGAGGCGCGGCTGCGCGGCGCCCGTGTGATCGACCGCTGCAACCTCACCATCCTGCACCAGCCGGGGCACGAAGACCTCGCGCGGTTCCTCGCCGCCGAGCGCGTCGACGTCGTGGCCTCGCTGCCGTGCTACACCGCCGAGCTGGTCGACCGCCAGCGCGGCAAGGGCGTCTACGAGACGAGCATCGCCGCCATCCGCGAGCTGAACGCGCTGGGCTACGGGCACGAGGGCAGCGGCCTCACGCTCGACCTCGTCTACAACCCGCAGGGCCCGTCGCTGCCGCCGCCGCAGGCGAAGCTCGAGGCCGACTACAAGCGCATCCTCGGCGCGAGCTTCGGCATCGTCTTCAACCGCCTGTACACGCTCGCCAACATGCCGATCCAGCGCTTCGGCTCGACGCTCGTGACCAAGGGGCAGTTCAACGGCTACATGCAGCTTTTGCGCGGCGCGCATCGCGACGAGAACCTCGAAGGCGTGATGTGCCGCTCGCTCGTGTCCATCGACTGGCGCGGCTATCTCTACGATTGCGACTTCAACCAGATGCTGGGCCTGCCGCTGGTGGTGGCCGGCCGCGCGCGTCCCCACCTCTCGGACGTGATCGGCGCGGACCTCGAGGGCAACCCGGTCGTCGTGCGCGACCATTGCTACGGCTGCACCGCGGGGCAGGGCTCGAGCTGCGGAGGCGCGCTCGCGTGAGCCTGCCCGCGCCCGTCCGGCGCGAGCAGCCGGAAGCGCGCCCCGGGCGTAGCTGCCCGGTGAGCTACCGCTATCCGCCGACGGCCTTCGACCGCGCGCCGGAGCTCGAGGCCGAAGTGCTCTACGTGGTGGGCGGCCTCTACGGCAATGTCGAGGCGCTCGACGCCATCGAGCGGCTCGCGGCGCGCGAGCCCGTGAAGCCCACGGTGGTCTTCAACGGCGACTTCCACTGGTTCGACGTGGATGCGGGCGACTTCGCGGCGGTTTCACGGCGGGTCCTCGCGCAACGCGCGCTCCGCGGCAATGTCGAGACCGAGATCGCGCACGATGACGCGGAAGCGGGCTGCGGCTGCGCCTATCCCGCCGACGTGAGCGACGCGGACGTGAGCCGCTCCAACGAGATCATCGAGCGGCTGCGGGCGACCGCGCGGGCCGATGCGGCGCTTCGCGAGCGGCTGGGCGCGCTGCCGATGCACCTCGTGGCCGCTGTCGCCGGCACGCGCCTCGGCATCGTGCATGGCGATGCCACCTCGCTCGCGGGCTGGGGCTTCGCCCACGACCGGCTCGCCCAGCCTTCGCACCAGCGCTGGCTCGAGAATGCCTTCCGCGACGCACGCGTGGACGTCTTCGCCAGCACGCATACCTGCCTTCCTGCGGTGCACCGGCTCCTGGTCGACGGCCGTGAAGCCATCGTCGCCAACAATGGCGCCGCGGGTATGCCCAATTTCGCCGGCACGCGCTTCGGGCTGCTGACCCGCATTGCGGCGGCACCGTCCAGCGGGCAAGCGTGCGTGCTGCACGAGCGGGTCGCAGGCGTGCATGTGGAGGCGCTGCGCGTCGAGTACGACCACGAGCGCTGGCTCGAGCGCTTCCTCGCGAGCTGGCCCGAAGGCTCGGCAGCGCACGCCTCGTATTTCGGCCGCCTGGTGCGAGGCCCGGCGTACGCGCTGCACGCGCCCGGGACCGGCCGCCACATCGCGGCGTAGGGATTCGCGCCCCGCGCCGCCGGCGCGGAGGCTGGGGAGGCGTCCATGAACAAACGCAAGCTGGTGGTGCTGGCCGTGATCGTGGCGCTCGTGGTCGCGTTCTTCGCGCTCGACCTGCGGCAGTACCTCACGCTCGAATACGTGAAGGGACGCCAGGCGGTGCTGGCGGGCTACGTGCAGGAGCACCCGCTGCAGACCGCGGCCGCCTATTTCGGCGTGTATGTCGCGGTGACGGGGCTGTCGCTGCCGGGTGCCGCGGTGCTCACGCTGCTGGGCGGCGCGGTGTTCGGTCTCCTGTGGGGCACGCTGATCGTCTCGTTCGCTTCGTCGATCGGCGCCACGCTCGCCTTCCTCGCCTCGCGCTTCCTGCTGCGCGACTGGGTGCAGGCGCGCTTCGGCAAGTTCCTGAAGCCGGTGGACGAGGGCGTGCGCAAGGAGGGCGCGTTCTATCTCTTCGCGCTGCGCCTGGTGCCGGCGTTCCCCTTCTTCGTGGTGAACCTCGTGATGGGCCTCACGGCGATCCCGGTGCGCACCTTCTACTGGGTGAGCCAGGCCGGCATGCTGGCGGGCACGCTCGCGTACGTCTACGCGGGCACGCAGCTCGCGAGCATCTCCTCGCCCCGGGACATCGTCTCGCCGCGCCTGCTGTTCGCCTTCGTCCTCCTCGGGCTCTTCCCCGTCATCGCCAAGAAAACGCTCGACGCGGCCAAGGCGCGCAAGGTGTACAAGGCCTGGCCGCGGCCGGCGCGCTTCGACCGCAACATCGTCGTGATCGGCGCGGGCTCCGCGGGCCTCGTGAGCGCGTACATCGCCGCGGCCGTGAAGGCGAAAGTCACCCTGGTCGAGAAGCACCGCATGGGCGGCGATTGCCTCAATACGGGCTGCGTGCCCTCCAAGGCGCTGATCCGTTCCGCGAAGCTGCTGTCGAACATCGCGCGCGCACGGGAATTCGGCGTTCGCGACGCGCGCGCGGATTACGATTTCGCCGACGTGATGGAGCGCGTGCAGCGCGTGGTGAAGCAGGTGGAGCCGCACGATTCGGTCGAGCGCTACTCCGCCCTGGGTGTGGAGTGCCTGCAAGGCAGCGCGCGCATCGCCTCGCCGTGGAGCGTGGAAGTGGCGCTCGCGGGCGGCGGCACGCGCACGATCACGACGCGCAACATCGTGGTGGCGGCCGGCGCGCGGCCCTTCGTTCCGCCGATCCCGGGTCTCGCCGAATCGCAGCCGCTCACTTCGGATACGGTCTGGGACCTGCGCGAGCGCCCGGCGCGGCTGGTGGTGCTGGGGGGCGGGCCCATCGGCTGCGAGCTCGCGCAGTGCTTCGCGCGGCTGGGATCGAAGGTGACGCAGGTGGAAATGGCCCCTCGCCTCATGGGACGCGAGGATCCCGAGTTCTCCACGATGGTGCAGCGGCGTTTCGAAGCCGAGGGCATCGCCGTGCTCGTCGGCCACAAGGCGAAGCAGGTGCTGCGCGAGGAGGGCGAGACGGTCGTGGTGGTCGAGCACGAAGGCAGCGACAAGCGCATCGCCTGCGACGCGATCCTCTGCGCCGTGGGCCGCGTCGCCAATACCGCGGGTTACGGGCTGGAGACGCTCGGCATCCCGGTCACGAAGCAGCATACGGTGGAGGTGAACGAGTTCCTCGCCACGAAGTATCCCAACATCTTCGCCTGCGGCGACGTCGCGGGCCCGTACCAGTTCACGCATACCGCGTCGCACATGGCGTGGTACTGCGCCGTGAATGCGCTCTTCGGCCGCTTCCGCAAGTTCCGCGTCGATTACTCCGTGGTGCCGTGGGCCACCTTCACGGATCCCGAGGTGGCCCGCGTGGGCCTGAACGAGCAGGAGGCGAAGGAGAAGGACATCCCGTACGAGGTCGCGACCTACAACATCGACGACCTCGACCGCGCGATCGCCGATGGCGAGGCCCACGGGCTGGTGAAGGTGCTGACCAAACCCGGCAGCGATCGCATCCTCGGCGCCACCATCGCGGGCGAGCATGCCGGCGACCTCCTCGCGGAATTCGTGCTCGCGATGCGCCACCACATCGGGCTCAACAAGATCCTCGGCACCATCCACACTTACCCCACCATGGCGGAAGCGAACAAGTACGCCGCGGGGGCCTGGAAACGGGCGCACGTGACGCAGGGGCAGATGGCCTTCGCCGCGTCGTTCCATGCGTGGACGCGCGGCGAGACGGGCTTCGTCCATGTGCTTTCGCGCCTGCGGGCGCTCCTCGACAAGCGTCCCTACCACGAGCCCGCCGGTGCGCCCGGGCACGACTGAAGCGATGCGACGGTTCCTCGCCGCGCTCGTGCTGGCGCTGCTCCCGGCCGCCGCGCTCGCCTTCGACCACACGTATGCCGCCTGGGAAGGGCTGCTGCGCAAGCACGTGCGCTACGTCGAGAACGGCAACGCATCGCGGGTCTCGTACGCGGGCTTCCTGCAGGACCGCGGGCTGCTGCACGGCTTCCTGCAGGAGGTGCAGGACGTGAAGCGCGCCGAATTCGACACGTGGACGAAGCCCGAGCAGGAGGCGTTCCTCATCAACGCGTACAACGCCTTCACGATCGAGAAGATCCTCACGCGCTATCCGGATCTCAAGTCGATCCGCGACTTCGGCACCGTGTTCGGGAATCCGTGGAAGGACAGGTTCTTCACGCTCTTCGGGGAGCCTGCCTACCTCGACAGGATCGAGCACGAGATGCTGCGCAAGGACGGCGTCTACGACGAGCCGCGGGTGCACGTGGCGGTGGTGTGCGCCTCCATCGGCTGCCCGATGCTGCGCAACGAGCCGTTCCGCGCCGCCACGCTCGATGCGCAGCTCGAGGACGCGCTGCGGCGTTTCCTCTCGGATCGCTCGCGCAACCGTTACGACACCGGCCGGCATCGCCTCGAGGTGTCGCGCATCTTCGAGTGGTACGGCAAGGATTTCGAGAAGGGCTACCGCGGCTTCACCTCGGTGAAGGCCACGCTCGCGCGCTATGCCGACCTCCTCGCCGACCGTGCCGAGGACCGGGAGGCCGTCCGGCAGCAGAAGGCGGGCCTCGCGTTCCTCGACTACGACTGGGGCCTCAACGACGCGCGCGAGTGAGCCGGGCAGTACAATCGCCCCATGCCGCAAGTCTCGATCATCGTCCCCGTGCTGGAGGAGGCGCGCACCATCGCCGCCACCCTGCGGACACTCGTTCCCGCCCGCCGCTGCGGGGCCGAGGTCATCGTGGTCGACGGGGGCAGCCGGGATGCCACGCTCTCCCGCGCGGCACCCCTGGCGGATCGCGCCTTCCAGGCGCCGCGGGGCCGGGCCGCGCAGATGAACGCGGGTGCCGCGGCCGCCCGGGGCGACATCCTCGTCTTCCTGCACGCGGACACCGTCCTGCCGCCCAACGCCATCCGGCTCGTGGCGGCGGCGCTTTCGGACGTGCGCGTCTGGGGGCGCTTCGACGTGGCGATCAGCTCGTCGCATCCGCTCCTCGCGGTGGTCGCCATGCTGATGAACCTGCGCTCGCGCTGGAGCGGCATCGCGACCGGCGACCAGGCGATCTTCATGCGGCGCAGCGCCTTCGAGGCCGCCGGCGGCTTCCCCGCCATCCCGCTGATGGAAGACGTGGCGATGAGCCGCGTGCTCAAGCGCCAGTCGCCGCCCGCCGCGTTGCGCGACCGGGTCGTGACCTCGGGCCGGCGCTGGGAGCAGCACGGCATCCTGCGCACCATCTTCCTCATGTGGCGGCTGCGGCTCGCCTATGCCCTGGGGGCCGACCCGCGCCGCCTCGCGCGCCACTATGACGTCGAGCACACGTCGGGCTGAGCGCACGCGCATCGCGGTGTTCGCGAAGGCGCCGGTAGCCGGGCGCGTGAAGACGCGGCTCGCCCCGCTGCTCGGCGAGGAACGGGCCGCCCGGCTCCATGCCCGGCTCGTGCAGCGGGCGCTGCGCACCGCATTCGAAGCCGGCCTGGGGGACGTGGAGCTGTGGTGCGCCCCCGACGAGTCGCACGCCTTTTTCGCCGAGTGCCGCACGCGCTTCGGCACCGTGCTGCGGCGCCAGGAGGGCCGCGATCTCGGCGAGCGCATGCGCCACGCGCTCGAGCGCGGGACCGCCCGCGGCGAGCGCGTCCTGCTGATCGGCAGCGACTGTCCGGCGATCACGCCGGCGCACCTCGTGGAGGCGGCCGCGGCGCTGCCGGCGCACGACGCCGTGTTCACGCCCGCGGAAGACGGCGGCTACGTGCTGGTCGGCCTCGCCCGTGCCCTGCCGCATGTCTTCCAGGACGTCGCCTGGGGCAGCGATGCCGTGATGGCGTCCACGCGCGAGCGGCTCGCCGCGGCCGGCGCGCGCTGGCACGAGATGCCGCCGCTCTGGGACGTCGACCGTCCCGACGATTACCACCGCCTGGATCGGGAGGGGCTGCTCGGGGACCTGGCGCCGTGAGGCGCGGCGCTTGCGCCGCGGCCCTCTTTGCCGCCTGCGCCTGCCTCGCCGCGGCGCCCGAGGCGATCACGCCGTTCTCGAAAGCCGCGGCGGCGGGTGTCCTGCCCGCGCCCTGGACGGTGCAGGGCGTGCCGCGGGTTCCGCTGCCCGAGCTCGCGCTCGTCGACTCGGGCAATGGCGTCGTGCTCCGCAGCCACGTCCACGCCGCGGCGGGTGCGGCGGTCCATCCCCTGCACGCCGAAGCCGAGGGCGCCACGCTCGCATGGCGCTGGAAGATCGACCGCGTGGTGTCCGCAGCCGACATGGAGATGCGTTCCGGCGACGATTTCGCCGCGCGGGTGTACGTGTTCTTCGACGTGCCGCTCGAATCGCTCCCGTTCGCGGAGCGCTGGAAGGTACGCCTCGGCCGCCTCCTGCATGGGGACAGCCTGCCCACGGCGGCGATCTGCTACGTCTGGGACAACCGCCACGCGCCCGGATCCACCCGCTGGAGCCCCTACAGCAACCGCGTGCGCATGGTGGTCCTCGAGAGCGGCACCGCCCGCACCGGCACCTGGGTCGCCGAGAGCCGCGACATGGCTGCGGATTTCCGCGCTGCCTTCGGCCGCGAATGGCACGGCGCGCTGCCGGCCATCAACGGCGTGGCCGCGGGCAACGACACCGACCAGACCGGCGAGGAAGCGACGGCCTGGTTCTCCGACCTGAGGCTCGAGCACACCCGATGAAGCGGTTGGTGCTGGTGGGCGCGGGGCATGCGCACATCGAGGTCCTGCGCAACTTCGCGCACCCGCCGCCGGACGTCGAGGTGGTGGTGGTGAATCCGTATCCGTGGCTCACCTACTCGGGCATGGTGCCGGGTTTCGTGGCGGGCCATTACACGCTCGACGAGTGCGCCGTCGACGTGGCGGCCCTAGTGGCGCGCGCCAACGCGCGGCTGCTAGTCACCGCGGCCACCGCCCTCGACCCCAAGGCGCGGCAGGTGCGCTGCGCGAACGGCGCGATCCTCGATTACGACGTGCTGTCCCTCGACGTGGGCTCGCAGGCACCGGCCGATGCCGCGGCGGGCGTCGAGCGCCACGCGGTCCTCATGCGTCCGCTCGAGCGGCTGGTCAAGGGCTGGACCGACACGCTCGCCGGCGCGCGCGCCGGGCGCGTGCACTCGATCACGCTCGTGGGCACGGGTGCCGCCGGCGTGGAGCTCGCTTTCGCGATGCATCATCGCCTGCGCAGCGAGATGGCCGAGGCGGCGCCACACCTGCGCCTCATCGGCGATTCCCGCGTCGTGGTGCCCGCATTCCATCCCGGCGCGCGGCGGCGTATCCGCGCGGAGATCGAGGCGCGGCGCATCGAATGGCACCAGGGCAGCGGCGTGGTGGAGGTGGGCAGCGGCTTCGTGCACCTGCAGAACGGGTTCGAGTTCGCCACGGATGTCGTGTTCTGGGCTGCCGGCGCCGCACCCCACCGCTGGCTCACGGATAGCGGGCTCGCCACCGACACGCGCGGCTTCGTGCTCACCGACGAGCGCCTGCGGTCGTGCTCGCATCCGGAGGTCTTCGCGGCGGGCGACTGCGCCTCGCAGCAGGGTCACCCGCGGGCCAGGGCCGGCGTTTTCGCGGTGCGCGCGGGCCCCCCGCTCGCCGCGGCGCTGCGTGCCGCGCTCTCCGGGCGCGAGCCGCGCAGGCACGTGCCGCGCTCGCGTTACCTCGCGCTCATCTCCGCGGGCAACCGCTACGCGATCGGCGTGTGGGACGGGTTCTCGTGGGAAGGCGAATGGGTGTGGCGCTGGAAGGACCGCATCGACCGGCAGTTCGTGCAGCGCTATCGAAGCTAGGCGTCGCTAGGCCGCCTGCGCCTCGCGCTTCGCGGCCGGATGGATGCGCACCACCTTCACCATGCGGTTCTGCACCTGCAGGATCTCGACGCGGTGCGCGCCCACCTCGACGCGCGTGCCGGCCTCGGGGATCTCTTCGAGCTCTTCCAGCAGCAGCCCGTTGATGGTCTTGGGGCCTTCGAGCGGGAAGCTGAAGCCGGCCTTGCGATTGAGCACGCGCAACGAGCAGGTGCCGTCGGCGATCACGCTGCCGTCGGGCTCGCGCGTGAAGAGCGCGGCGCTGCCCACCGCGGCGCTGGTGAACTCGCCCACGATCTCCTCGAGGATGTCCTTCATCGTGACGAGGCCGAGGATCTCGCCGTACTCGTCCACCACCAGCCCCATGTGGCGCTGGTTCTCCTGGAAATTGGTGAGCTGGTTCAGCAGCGGCGTGCCCTCGGGCACGAAGTAGGCCTCGCGCATGATCGCGCGGATGCCGTCGGTGTCGATCTGCTCGCGGCGCGTGACGCCGAGCACCCGGCGCACGTGCAGGATGCCGACCGCGTTGTCGAGCCCGTCCTCGCACACCACGAGCCGCGTGTGGTGCGTGGTGGCCAGCGCCGCGCGCACGTCCTCGATGTCGTCGGCGAGGTCGATGTACTCGATCTGCCCGCGCGGCGTCATCGTGTCGTCGACCGTCATGTCCTCGAGCTCGAACAGGTTCAGGAAGATCGACTGGTGCTTCTTCGGGATGAACTTGCCGCCCTCGAGCACCAGCGTGCGCAGCTCCTCCATGCTGAGCGGATCGGCCGTGTGCTCGCCCGCCTGGCGGATGCGCAGCAGCCTGAGCAGCGCGCGCACGAACACGTTCACGAACCACATGAGCGGCCGCGTGATGCGGATGAGCGGCCCGAGCACGTACGAAGCGCCCATCGCGATCGTCTCGGAGTGCGTGGCCCCCAGGATCTTCGGCAGGATCTCCGCGAAGATCAGGATCACGAAGCTCGCCGCGGCGGTCGCGATCATCAGCACGTACTCGCCTTCGCCGAAGAGGCGGCGGCAGATCTCGGCCACCAGGATGGTGGTCGCGGCGTTGATGATGGTATTGCCGGCGAGGATGAACGCGAGCAGCTCGTCGGTGCGCTCGAGGAGGCCCGAAGCGAGCCGCGCCCCGCGGTTGCCCTCGCGCACCAGGTGCTTCAGCCGGTAGCGGTTGAGCGCCATCATGCAGGTCTCGGACATGGAGAAGAAGCCCGAGCACAGCAGCAGCGCGCCGAGTGCGACGAACAGCCAGCCGAGGGGGATGGGGTCGGTCATGCGGCCGTGGGGTTCAGCCGCGCTGCAGGATCAGCTCGAGCACGACCTTGCTGCCCACGTAGGCGAACAGCAGCGCGGTGAAGCCGGCGAGCGTCCAGTAGACGGCCTTCCGCCCGCGCCACCCGCGAATGTAGTGCCCCGCGAGCAGGCTGCCGAAGATGAGCCAGGAGATGAAGCCGAAGATCGTCTTGTGGTTCGCCTTGAAGGGGCGGCCGAAGAGCTGCTCGGAAAAGAACACGCCGCTCACCAGCGTGAGCGTGAGCAGGATGAAGGCCGCGAGCAGGATGCGGAAGAGCAGCGCCTCCATCTCGAGGAGCGGCGGCAGGCTCTTCAGGAACGGGGGCAGGATGCCGCGATGCAGCCATTTCTCCTCCGCGAGCATGACCAGCGCGTGCACCGTCGCCACGATGAAGAGGCTGTAGGCGAGCATCGCGATGCCGAAGTGCAGCGCGAATATGGCGTCGCCGCCGTAATGGATGACGTGCGGGCTCGCGAGCACGGCCTGCAGCACCACCGCGACGAGCGCCACCGGCGCCATCATGCCGAGGATCGACGCGAGACCGGTATAGACCAACCCCGCCACCCAGTAGATGAGCACCGTGAGCCAGACCAGGAGCGAGATGGCATTGGCCACGCCGAGATCGAGGCCATCCGGTGTCATGATGTGCCGGTAGAGCAGCATCGCGTGGAGGACCAGCGCCACGGGGACGAGGAACGCCTCGAGGTTCACGTCCGCGCGCATGGCGGGCCCTCCGGCGGTCGCCAGCCGGGAGGCGCGCCATGCCCGTCCGGAAAGCACCAGCCACGCCGCCGCGGTGCTAAAATACAAAGGCAAATCAGGCATTTCGGTGCCGTTCTCGCAGTGACCCACCAGTTTACCCTTTCCCCATGCTAGACGCCCTCACGCAACGCCTCTCGTCCGTCGTCAAGACCCTCCGCGGCCACTCCCGCCTCACCGAGGAGAACGTGCAGGAAATGCTCCGCGAGGTGCGCCTGGCGCTGCTCGATGCCGATGCCGGCCTGCCAGTGGTGAAGGAGTTCGTCGGCAACGTGAAGGAGAAGGCCCTCGGCCAGGAAGTGGTGGGCAGCCTCACGCCCGGCCAGGCGCTCGTCGGCGTGGTCTACGAGGAGCTGGTGAAGCTCATGGGCGGC
>Ga0207698_10002736_pt1 | contig 10508 bp, 8 predicted proteins | sample KBSCornC22_FD_184298 | JGI IMG/M metagenome (GOLD analysis project Ga0207698, IMG submission 184298) | Corn rhizosphere microbial communities from Kellogg Biological Station, Michigan, USA - KBS Corn C2-2 (SPAdes) (version 2) | ecosystem: Host-associated > Plants > Roots > Rhizosphere > Soil ...
ACATCAGCCGTTGGCGAGCTTTGCCAATGCCTCGGCGCGGTCGGTGCGCTCCCAGGTGAAGTCCGGCAGCTCACGGCCGAAGTGGCCGTAGGCGGCGGTCTGGGCGTAGATCGGGCGCTTCAGGTCGAGGTCGCGGATGATCGCGGCGGGGCGCAGGTCGAAGGTGGCCAGCACGGCCTCTTCGATCTTGTCCACGGCGACGGACTCGGTGCCGAAGGTCTCGATGAACAGACCGACCGGCTCGGCCTTGCCGATCGCGTACGCGACCTGCACCTCGCACTTGGTGGCGAGCTTGGCGGCGACGACGTTCTTGGCGACCCAGCGCATGGCGTAGGCAGCCGAGCGGTCGACCTTCGACGGGTCCTTGCCCGAGAACGCGCCACCACCGTGACGGGCGTAGCCGCCGTACGTGTCGACGATGATCTTGCGGCCGGTGAGGCCGGCGTCGCCCATCGGGCCACCGATCTCGAAGCGACCCGTCGGGTTGACGAGCAGGCGGTAGCCCTCGGTGTCGATGTTCAGGCCCGCAATGATCGGGCGCACGACGTGCTCCTCGATGTCGGGCTTGAGCAGGGTGTCGAGGTCGATGTCAGCCGCGTGCTGGCTCGAGACGACGACCGTGTCGAGTCGGACCGGCTTGCCGTCGACGTACTCGATGGTTACCTGAGTCTTGCCGTCGGGGCGCAGGTAGGGAACCGTGCCGTCCTTGCGCACCTTGGTGAGCTGCTCGGCCAGACGCTGCGCCAGCGAGATCGGGAGCGGCATGAGCTCCGGGGTCTCGTCGCAGGCGTAACCGAACATCAGGCCCTGGTCGCCGGCGCCCTGCGAGGCGACTGCGTCGTCGGAACCCTCGACGCGTGCCTCGTAGGCGGTGTCGACACCCTGGGCGATGTCGGGCGACTGGGCGCCGATCGACACGCTGACGCCGCAGGAGGCGCCGTCGAAGCCCTTGCGCGACGAGTCGTAGCCGATCTCGAGGATGCGCTCGCGCACGATCGTCGGGATGTCGGCGTAGGCCTCGGTCGTGACCTCACCGGCGACGTGCACCTGGCCGGTGGTGATGAGGGTCTCGACCGCGACGCGGCTGGCCGGGTCCTGAGCGAGGAGGGCGTCCAGGATCGAGTCGCTGATCTGGTCGGCGATCTTGTCCGGGTGCCCCTCGGTGACGGACTCGGACGTGAAAAGGCGGCGTGTCACAGGTGCTCCGATGTGTTCGGGGGTTTCTGGGTGTGCTGAAGCGGACGAAACGTCGCCCGGAGTCTAACCAACGGTGCTCAACGCCGCGTGCCCTCGGTGCCGAGCCGGGCCTCGATCGCGTCACATACGGCTGCCGCGAGCAACGATTTCGGCCCGAAGGGCACGTCTGATTCCGAGCCGTCGTTGCCCAAGATGACAGCTGCGTTGTCGGCCTGGCCGAATGCCTTGCCGGGACCGACCGCGTTCACGACCATCAGGTCGCAGCCCTTGCGGGCGAGCTTCGCACGGCCGTGGTCGAGCACGGACCCGTTCGCGTCCCCGGTCTCGGCGGCGAAGCCGACGAGCACCTGCCCGGGACGGCGGCCCTGGACCAGCTCGACCAGCACGTCAGGGTTCTCCTCCAGGACGATCGGCTCAGGCGACTGCCCAGACTTCTTGATCTTGTGTCCGACGGTGCTGACGGGCCGGAAATCGGCGACGGCGGCCGCCATGACGACAATGTCCGCGTCCTGGGCGGCCTTGTGCACGGCGTCGCGAAGCTCCAGGGCGCCGACCACCCGAACGACGTCGACGGAGGCCGGATCGGGCAGGGCGGCGTTGGCGGCGACCAGGGTGACCCGGGCGCCGCGAGCGGCAGCCACCGCCGCGATGGCGTAACCCTGCTGGCCGGACGAGGCGTTGCCGAGGAATCGAACCGGATCGAGCGCCTCGCGGGTGCCGCCGGCGCTGACCACCAGGTGACGGCCGGCCAGATCGAAGGGCAGCGCGTCCGGACGCAGCAGCAGCAGTTCGGCGAGCCGGAAGATCTCGGGTGCCTCGGGAAGGCGACCCTTGCCGGTGTCGGCGCCAGTCAGCCGGCCTGAAGCCGGTTCGAGCACTGCGACCCCGCGGCGGCGCAGCGTGGCGACGTTGTCGATCGTGGCCGGGTGCTCCCACATCTCGGTGTGCATGGCCGGGGCGAACAGCACCGGGCAACGAGCGGTGAGCAGCGTGTTGGTCAGCAGGTCGTCTGCCAAGCCATGGGCGGCCTTCGCGACAAGGTCGGCGGTGGCCGGGGCGACGATCACCAGATCGGCCTCACGTCCCAGCTGGACGTGCGGGACGGCGTGCGCGTCGGTCCAGACGTCGCTGGCAACGCGATTGTGCGAGAGGGCCTCCCACGTCGCGGAGCCGACGAAATTCATCGCCGAAGCGGTCGGCACGACGGTGACGTCGTGGCCGCCTTCGACGAGGCGACGGAGCAGCTCGCAAGCCTTGTAGGCAGCGATGCCACCGCCGACCCCAAGAACGACCTTGCTCATTGGCCGACCCCGCTCTGCTCGCGGCAGGGAGCTCAGGCGAGCGTCTGCTCGCCCGGCTTGAACTCGATCAGGTCCGTGTTGATCTCGCGAAGCGCGATCGACAGGGGCTTCTCCTGCGGCGCGGTGTCGACCAGCGGGCCGACGTACTCCAGGAGGCCCTCACCGAGCTGGCTGTAGTAGGCGTTGATCTGGCGCGCGCGCTTGGCGGCGATGATCACGAGCGCGTACTTGGACTGCGTGCGGTCGAGCAGCTCGTCGATCGGGGGGTTGGTGATGCCCTCGGGTGCGGACACGATTCCAGACACGGTGCAACTCTCTGTTCGACGACGCGGATCTGCTCTGGCCGCCTCAGGGCCGCACTTTTGCGGCTCTAACGGCACTCAGCTTCGATCAATCGTACCAATTCTGCGGCCGCGCGCTCGACATCGTCGTTGACGATGACCGCGTCGAACTCGTGCTCGGCGGCTAGTTCGACCTTCGCCTGGGCCAGCCGCGACGCCAGCTGGACCGGATCCTCGGTCCCGCGCCCGGTCAGACGCCGCTCCAGCTCGGCCCACGACGGCGGGGCCAGAAACACCAGAAAGGCCTCCGGCATGGCGCGCCGGACCTGCCGAGCGCCCTGCAACTCGATCTCCAGCAGAGCCGGATCCCCCGCCGACAGGTGTTCCTCCACGGGCGCGCGGGGCGTTCCGTACCGATTTCCGGCGTATTCGGCGTGCTCGAGCAGTTCGCCACCGGCGACCATGGCCCGGAACCGATCCGAGCTGACGAACCGGTACTCCACACCCTCGCGCTCACCCGGGCGTGGCGCCCGCGTGGTGCAGGAGACGGACACCCAGATGTGCGGGTAGAGGCTGCGGACCTTGCCGACGACGGTGCCCTTGCCGACGCCGGACGGGCCGGACAGGACGCTCAAGCGGGGCACGCCGGTGAACCTATCGCGAGCGGTCGGGAGGCGCCGCAGCCGGAGCGTAAGGAGCGCCACAGTCGCCGTCGCGCTCAGTGGCCATACAGTTTCACGGGACGGTTCGGCCTGGACTACCCTCCGGCGAACGCCCTGCTGCCCTCGACCCAGACCTGGAGCGAGCCTTGCTCATCGGAGTAACCCGCGAAACCCAGCCCGGGGAGACCCGGGTCGCCGCGACACCCACAACGGTCGGCCAGCTGATCGGTCTCGGCTACGAGGTGCTGATCGAGTCCGGGGCCGGTGAGGCCTCGACATTCACCGACGAGTCCTACGCGGCCGCCGGGGCCCGTGTCGGTTCCGCGGACGAGGCCTGGGGCGCCGAAGTGGTCTTCCGGGTGAACGCGCCCTCGATCGACGAGATCGGCAGGCTCGCTGATGGTGCGACGCTCGTCTGCCTGGTGAGCCCGGGCCTGAACCCGGAGCTGGTCGACGCCCTGGCGCAGCGCCCGATCACCGTGCTCGCGATGGACGCGGTGCCGCGGATCTCGCGTGCCCAGTCCCTCGACGTGCTCTCGTCGATGGCGAACATCGCCGGTTACCGAGCCGTCATCGAAGCCGCACACGTCTTCGGCCGCTTCTTCACCGGCCAGGTGACCGCCGCAGGCAAGGTGCCGCCGGCCAAGGTGCTCGTCGCCGGCGCAGGCGTTGCCGGCCTGGCAGCAATCGGCGCCGCGTCGAGCCTCGGCGCCATCGTGCGCGCGACCGACCCGCGGCCGGAGGTCGCCGATCAGGTGAAGTCGCTCGGCGGGGAGTTCCTGGCCGTGGACGTGGAGGTAGAGGAGTCCACCGACGGCTACGCGAAGGCCACCTCCGAGGACTACGACCGGCGCGCCGCCGAGATCTACTCCGAGCAGGCCGCCGATGTGGACATCGTGATCACGACCGCGCTGATCCCAGGCCGCCCGGCGCCCAAGCTGCTCACCGCGGCCGACGTCGCCTCGATGAAGGCTGGCAGCGTCGTCGTGGACATGGCCGCGGCCCAGGGCGGCAACGTCGCAGGCTCGGTGGCCGGCGAGGTCGTTCACACCGACAACGGCGTGACGATCATCGGCTACACCGACCTCGCCGGGCGCCTACCAGCCCAGGCTTCGCAGCTCTACGGCACCAACCTGGTGAACCTGATGAAGTTGCTGACGCCGAACAAGGACGGCCAGGTGGTGCTCGACTTCGACGACGTGGTGCAGCGCGGCGTCACCGTGGTGCGCAACGGCGAGAAGACGTGGCCCCCGCCGCCGGTGCAGGTGTCCGCGGCACCGGCCGCCGCGCCGGCACCGCCGAAGGAGCCGGCGCCGGCCAAGCAGCCGATGTCGGTCGCGCGCCGGTTCACCCTGATCGGTATCGGCGTCGCCGTGCTCTTCTTGATCAACGCCTATGCGCCGCAGCCGCTGCCCGAGCATTTCACGGTGCTCACGCTCGCGATCGTGATCGGCTACTACGTGATCGGCAAGGTGCACCACGCGTTGCACACGCCGTTGATGTCGATCACGAACGCCGTCTCCGGGATCATCGTCGTCGGGGCGCTGCTGCAGATCGGGCCAGGCGACACCGTGATCCGGGTGCTGTCGTTCGTGGCGATCCTGCTCGCCAGCATCAACATCTTCGGTGGCTTCGCCGTGACCCGTCGCATGCTCAGCATGTTCAACAAGTGAGGGCCCGGTCTTGAGCGCACAGAGCATCGCCGACGCCGCGTACATCGTCGCGGCCATCCTGTTCATCCTGGCGCTGGCCGGGTTGTCCCGTCACGAGACGTCGCGGCAGGGCATCGTCTACGGCATCGTCGGCATGGCCATCGCCCTGGCCGCGACGATCAACCTTGCGGTGCGCCACGTCCCCGGGGTCGCGGTCGTGCTGTTGGTGATCGCGGTGGCCATCGGCGGGGCGATCGGCCTGTGGCGCGCTCGCATCGTCGAGATGACCGGCATGCCCGAGCTGATCGCGCTGCTGCACAGCTTCGTCGGTCTGGCCGCCGTGCTGGTCGGCTGGGACGGCTACTACAGCGTCGAGTCCAAGGGTTCCGGGCAACACGAGATCGCGCACAACCTGCTGCGCATCCACCACGCCGAGGTGTTCATCGGGGTCTTCATCGGTGCGGTGACCTTCACCGGATCGATCGTCGCGTTCGGCAAGCTGTCGGCCCGGCTGAACTCGGCGCCGCTCATGCTGCCCGGGAAGAACCTGCTCAACGTCGGCTCCCTGGTCGCGTTCGTGGGCCTGACGATCGGGTTCGTCGTCTCCCCCAAGCTGGGCCTGCTGATCGCGGTGACGGCTGTGGCGTTGGCGTTGGGCTGGCATCTCGTCGCCTCGATCGGCGGCGGCGACATGCCCGTCGTCGTCTCCATGCTCAACAGCTACTCCGGCTGGGCGGCTGCGGCCTCCGGCTTCCTGCTCAACAACAACCTGCTGATCGTGACCGGTGCGCTGGTCGGATCCTCTGGTGCGTACCTGAGCTACATCATGTGCAAGGCAATGAACCGTTCGTTCATCTCGGTGATCGCCGGCGGCTTCGGCATCGTCGCCTCCAGCGGAGACGACACGGACTACGGCGACCACCGCGAGATCAACGCCGAGGACACCGCGGACCTGCTCCGCGAAGCCAGCTCGGTGATCATCACTCCGGGGTACGGGATGGCGGTGGCTCAGGCGCAGTACCCGGTCGCCGATCTCACCCGCAAACTGCGCGAGCGAGGTGTCAAGGTCCGCTTCGGGATCCACCCGGTGGCCGGCCGTCTGCCCGGACACATGAACGTGCTGCTCGCCGAGGCGAAGGTGCCCTACGACATCGTCCTCGAGATGGACGAGATCAACGACGACTTCCCGGACACGTCGGTGGTGCTCGTGATCGGCGCCAACGACACCGTCAACCCGGCTGCCGCGGAAGACCCCGGCAGTCCGATCGCCGGCATGCCGGTGCTGCACGTGTGGGAGTCCGAGCACGTCGTCGTCTTCAAACGATCAATGGCCGCCGGTTACGCGGGTGTGCAGAATCCGCTGTTCTTCCGGGAGAACACCCAGATGCTGTTCGGCGACGCGAAGGACCGCGTGGAGGACATCCTTCGGGCGCTCTGATTCCCGGACATCGCCCCCGTGAGAAGCCGCACGGATGGGCTCGGATGTGATATCAACGCGCGGTAACGCAGTGGGCGCGGCTCAACGCGCTTCTGTTTGAGCCGATCGAGAACGAATAGGACGCCGCCCCGATGACGCAGCCGCCGGAAGATCCGCAGGACCACTCCGCTTGGGGTCCGCCTCAGCAGGGCCAGCCTCCGACACCTCCGCCGGCGGCACCGCAGCCGCCGCCCGCGGCACCGCAGCCTCCTCCGGCCGCGCCGCCCGCTCCGCCTTCCTGGTCCTACGCCGCGCCGCCTCCCCCGCCGCCACCTGCCGCGCAGTTCGGAACTCAGCCCTACGGTGCACCCCAGCCGCCACCGGCCTACGGCGAACCGCAGGTCATGCCGCTGACTGAGGACCTGCCCGGCTCGTCATCGTCCTCGTCGTCGTCCAAGCGGTGGCGGATCATCGCCCCGGTTGCGGCAGTGGTCGTCGCCGCTGCCGCCGTGGGTGTCTATGTCGCCGCGAGCGGAAGTTCGTCCTCGGGAGGAGCGAGCAGCCCTGAGGCGGCAGTCCGGGACGCAGCTACCGCGATCACCAACCAGGACGTGTCCGGTTTGCTCGACGTGCTCAATCCCGGCGAGGTGAAGTCGCTCGGATCGCTGCTCGACCTGGTCCGGGGCAAGATCGCCAAGACCGGAGTGGTCAGCGCGAGCGGCAAGCTCGAGCCGTGGGCCTCGTTGACGGTCAGCAACCTCAAGCTCACCTCGCACTCGGTCACGAGCACGATGTCCTTCGTCGAGGTGACCGGCGGGGACTTCTCCTCGACGATCGACCAGAAGGCGATGCCGGCCTCGATCCGGCCGGCCAACCCGACGACGGTGCACCGGACCAGCTCACCGACTGCCGATCAAACGCAGCAGACGGAGATCGCCACCATCAAGGTGTCCGGCAGGTGGTACATCAGCCCGAGCACGACCAGCCTGGCTGCCGCGGCCGCCAGCAACGGTCTGACGCCGCCCGACTTCAGCCACCCGGCGACACTCGGCGACGGAAGCGACACACCAGACGGCGCGCTCACCGGCTTCCTCGGTGCTGCCGCCAAGGGCGACTACGCCGCGGCAGCCGGGTTCCTGTCCTCGAAGGACGAGCCCGCCCTGCCCTACTACTACAACGCCCTGGCAGCGGGTATCCCCGACACCGGCGGACAGTTCGCTGACGAGGTTCCCAGGATCACCACCTCGATCCAGGACATGTCGAACGGTTTGAAGAAGGTCGTCATCGACAGTGCATCGGTCGACGGACAAGCCTTCACGGGCAAGTACAACGGCGGCTGCGTGACGTCTGAGGTGCTCCCGAGGCCGACGTGCATCCCGTCCATCTTCACGAAGCTGTCCGGGATCAAGGACCCGTTCGTCGTGGTCGAGCAGAACAACGGCAAGTGGCAGATCAGCGCGACCGGCACGATGCTCGAGTACCTGCGAGTCGTGTTCGCCGACGGCAGCACGAACGCCTTCTACCGGGTCTTCGGCCTCGAGCCGCTGACTCCCGTCGTCGCGACTCTGCACGCAAACCAGTCCGCACCGGTCACGCTGAACGACGCCGGATTCGCCCACGTCCACATCGTTGGCAGCGAGGGTGACTGCGTGCCGTTCAGCGACGCGGACGGGCACGACGTCATGCCTGCGAGCTTCGGCCCGTTCGCTGCTCTCTCCGGCGGTTTTGACAGCAGTTTCGGTGGCAGCGGTGACTACAGCTGTGACGGTTGGTCGATCCCGACCGGCGGCACGTTCGATGCCGTCATCACCACATCCAGCGACTACGGCAAGACGATCACCGTCGACCTGACCTCGTCGTGACCGGGGTCGCCGTCCGCGCGCTCTTCCTGGGCGGCGACGGCGAGCCCCGGCAGTTGCGCGACGTCTCGATCACGGCTCGACCCGGCGAGCTGGTGGCCGTGATCGGGGCGAGCGGGGCAGGCAAGTCGACGCTGCTCTCGGTGCTGGCCGGCCTGCTCGCGCCCGGCAGCGCCGAGGGCACGGTGGCCGACGCGCCGCTGGGCAGCGTGACGGGGCGACGCGTCGGCGGCATCGGCTACGTCCCGCAGCACGATGCGCTGCACGCCGAACTCACCGTGCGTGCAGAGCTGGATCTGGCCGCGCAACTGCGCGGCTTGTCCGAACCGGTGGCGCGTGGTCAGCAGGTGCAGGGCCTGCTGACCACCCTCGGCATCGACGATCTGCTCGATCGCAGGATCCGGGAGCTGTCCGGCGGCGAGCGCAAGCGGGTCAGCGTGGCGGTCGAACTGATCGGGCGGCCACAGGTGCTCCTGCTGGACGAGGCCACCACCGGCCTCGATGCCGCACACGAGCGCGACATGGTCGCCTACCTGCGCGAGCTCGCCGATCAGGGCTGCTGCGTCGTGCTGACCACCCACTCGGTCGTCTACCTGGACGTGTTCGACCGGGTCTACGTGCTGGGGCGACACGGTCGGGTCCTGGCCGCCGGGCCACCGGCCGACGTCCTGGCGGCGACCGGCAAGCAGTCCTACGTCGATGTCTTCGACTTCGAGGAGCCGTTCGGGATCACGGAGGAGGCGTTCGACAATGCGGACGCCGAGATCTCGCCGACGCGGCCAAGGCACACCCGAGTGCTGGTGCGGCGGGAACTGCAGCGCATGTTCGCCAACCGGCGCGTGCTGGCCTTCGTGCTTCTCCAAGCCCCGGTACTCGGTTTGATGGTCCGTGCGATGGCCGGCCCGGACCAGCTCGACTTCGGGGTGCTGAACGTCAACCTCTACTCCCGACGGATGCTGCTGACCCTGGTGCTGTGCGCGGTGTGGTTGGGCTCGACGAACACCGTCCGCTCGGTGATCGGGGATCGCGCGATCATCCGGCGCGAGCGGGTGATCGGGGTCGAGGCGCGGCACGTGCTCGCGGCGAAGGTCGCCGTGCTCTGGCTGACCAGCGCGGTGCAGATCACGGTGCTGTGCCTGGTGGCGGTCGGCGGCATGTCGTTCTCGGCCAGCGCACCGGTGTTCGGACAACCGCTGGTGACCACGATCGTCGTGCTGTGGCTGTGCGCGGGGGCGGCCGGCAGCCTGGCGCTTGCGCTCTCGGCGTGGGTACGCAGCACCGATCAGGCGCTGGCGATCCTGCCGCTGCTGCTCGTGCCGCAGCTCGTGCTCAGTGGTGGCGTCATCGCCCTGCGCGACGTCCCTGCCCTGCGGCCGATCTCGTACGTGTCCTCGGCCCGCTGGGGCATGTCGGCGCTCGCCTCTACCTGGCACCTGCGCAGTCTCGAGACGCGGACCAAGGTCGCGGTTCCCCTCGACGAATCCGCGCAGAGCATTCAGCGACACGAGGATGCCGACGCGGGATGGAACCCCGACGCCGCCGCATGGAGCCTGGACGTGCTCGCGCTGCTCGTCATGGCGGGCGCGGGAACCGCACTGGCCGGGGCGGGGCTGCGCCGCACCTGAATAGTGATCGCCGTAGGGTCCACAGCATGGAGTTTCGACGTCTCGGCAGCTCAGGGCTCGTGGTTTCGGTGGTTGGCCTCGGAACCAACAACCTGGGCATGAAGCTCGACGATGCCGGCAGCCGCGAAGTGGTGCATGCGGCACTCGATGAAGGCATCACCCTCTTCGACACCGCGGACAGCTACGGCGCTTCGGAAGAGCGCCTCGGGGAGCTGCTGGAGGGACGCCGCGACAACGTCGTGATCGCCACCAAGTTCGGCTCGGACGTGCGACGGCGCGGCCACGACAACGGCGAGGACTGGGGAGCACGGGGCTCGCGGCGGTACCTGATCCGGGCCTGCGAGGCGTCACTGCGGCGGCTGCGCACGGACTGGATCGATCTGTACCAGCTTCACCAGCCGGACCGGTCGACACCGATCGAGGAGACGCTGTCGGCCCTGAACGACCTGGTGCACGCGGGCAAGGTGCGTTACATCGGCTCGTCGAACTTCACCGGCTGGCAGGTTGCCGACGC
>Ga0207698_10002749_pt1 | contig 10490 bp, 9 predicted proteins | sample KBSCornC22_FD_184298 | JGI IMG/M metagenome (GOLD analysis project Ga0207698, IMG submission 184298) | Corn rhizosphere microbial communities from Kellogg Biological Station, Michigan, USA - KBS Corn C2-2 (SPAdes) (version 2) | ecosystem: Host-associated > Plants > Roots > Rhizosphere > Soil ...
ACAAATCCATAGGGCGGAACCCATGAAGCAAATGCATCAGGCTGAGTAAAGGCACGAAAAACCTTTTCGGGAGTTGCTTTAAGAACTCTGTGGAGTGTTACGCTATTGTTTTGCATAATAGTATTTTTATACGAAGTTAACTATTGACTCAATAAATTAATTCTTCTATTTGCAGGTCTGAAATACCATGAGACCACAGTTAAGACCAATAATAATGATGAAGGAATTAATTCTGTAAAGGAATCGCTTACTGCAATATGTGAAAATATTGCACCAGACATGATAAAGAAAAAGCCTGCATAAGCCCATTCTTTCACTAAAGGAAATTTAGGAATAAGCACAGCTATGGTTCCCAAAATTTTCCAGGTGCCTAATATTGTGAGAAGGTAGATTGGATAACCTAAATGTGTAACCATATCTGCGCCGCCCTGACCATTTTTCATTTTGAATAACTGCCCGGTACCGGTAGCGACCATCCCTAATGCGAGCCATACAGTAGCTATCCAATAAATAATTTTACCTGCACGTCCGGCGGGCGGGTTTCTCTTTTCCATGATTTTATTTTAATTTATTTATAATGTCTTGGAGCCGGTTATGCGCCATGTTTATACCTTGAGCAAATGGCAACTTCAGCACCTCATCTCTTTGTGCAACCGATTCATATATTACATGCATAGTAAGCTTACTGGTATCGTCAGTGAGCTGTTGAAATTCATATACTTCAAGCTGAACACCATAAGGTGTATTCTCCATTTCAAACGTGCGTGTGATTTTGCTGTTTGGGATAAACTCATGAATTACACCATTAGCACGAAACACTACGTTGCCTTTTGCATCGCTTGATTCTAATTGCCAACTGCCATGTTTTTTACTTTCAAGCTTCAACAGTTTTGTTGTTGAATATGGATTGCTCATCCATTCTTCAACCAACTCTGGTTCTGCGTATGCCTTAAACAATAATTCCAGTGGCAAATCAAATTCCCTTGTAATCACTAAGTCTTGTTTGCCATCTCCGGCATTAATTTTTGTTTTTTGTTCCATATTATTCGAAAGGTTTTTTTTATTAATCTTGAACAAGACCGATAATGTTTCCATCTTTATCTTTTACACTTGCAATTAATCTTTCTCCGCCAACATTTTTTATGTCCTGGATAAGTTCAGCACCACCATCAAGAAGGGTTTGCAAGCTGCTCTTAATATCATCAACATCATAAAACGCAGTTGCTCCTCCTTCAGGATTATTAGGAACTAGTCCAATGTCCTGGTCGTTAATTTTGAAACCAACATAATAAGGTTGATCGACATATGGATCAACTCCTAAGAATTTACTAAATAGTGTCTTTGATTGGTTCATATCCTTAGCAGGGTAAAGAATAATTTTGATTCCTTTATTCATATGGTTTTATTTTATTGTTCCTACTCTTTTGGATTTTCGGTGTCTCCCGTTTTTATTGTGATGTCTGCTTCACATTTGCTACCTATTTTTTTGATTTATGTTTTTTCATTATTGTTTCTAATTTATTAAATCTGTCATCCCACATTTTGCGGAATGGTTCAATAAACTCGGCTACTTCTTTCATTTTTTTTGGATTAAAATGATAATAAATTTCTCTTCCGCTTTGTTCTTGTTTAAGTAATGAACACTCTGTGAGTATTTGTAAGTGTTTTGAAATTGTTGGCCTGGCTGTGTGAAAGTTTGCTGCAATCGCACCGGCAGTCATGGATTGCGAAGCAACCAGAAGAAGTATAGCCCTCCTTGTAGGGTCTGCTATGGCTTGAAATACATCTCGTCTAAGATTCATCGTGTAGCTATTTGACTACAAATATAAATGTAGTTATTTAACTACGCAAATTTTTTTTGATAATTTGATGTGCTGAAAGAAAAATGTTTTGTAAGCAACAATGATTGGCTAAGATGGATGCAATCATCATCGCGAAAGATTGGAAACTTTATCTCTTACTGTAGCAATTAAAACTATTACTATAAATTTCTCTTTTTAAAAAATTCCGAAATCAATTCATAAGAGTGCTTCCTGGCATCATTATCATAAATATAAGATGCAACCATTATTTCATCAACCTGTGTTTCATCTAAAAAAGATTGCAGGCCTTTTTTAATGGTTGATGCACTTCCAATAAAAGTATATTTCATCATTTGCAGTACTGCCGCTTTTTCATACTCATCCCATTCATTTAAAAAATTTTTTACAGGGGGTTGCAAAGGCTTTCTTGCATTGGTAACAATACCCGAAGCCAGTTTGTAAAACGAGCTGGCAAGAAACTGCGCTTCCTCATCGGTATCTGCAGCAATTGCGTTTATGCATGCCAGCGAGTAAGGTTTTTGTAATTGATCTGATGGCATGAATCCTTGCCTGTACAGGTGTAATGCATCATATAATTGTGCAGGCGCAAAATGACTCGCAAAGGCAAAAGGCAAGCCTAGCGCCGCGGCTAACTGTGCGCTATAAGTGCTTGAACCTAATAACCAGATAGGAACCTGTGTTCCTTCTCCGGGAACTGCCCGTACTTTTAAGTTACCTTCAGGCGGAGCTAAATAATTTTTTAATTCAATTACATCCTGTGGAAAATCATTAACAGAGCCATGCAAGTTTCTGCGTAAAGCATAAGAAGTAATTTGGTCAGTTCCAGGTGCCCGACCCAGACCCAGGTCAATTCTTCCAGGATATAAAGATTCCAACGTACCAAACTGTTCTGCTATAATCAATGGTGCATGATTTGGTAACATTACGCCTCCAGACCCCACTCTTATTGTAGATGTGTTTCCGGCTATAAAACCAATCAGGACGGATGTGGCAGAGCTTGCTATGTTGGGCATGTTGTGATGTTCGGCAAACCAATAGCGTTTGTAACCTAACTGTTCTGCAAGTTTAGCAACCGCAAGACTTTTTCTAAAAGAATCCTTTGGCGTATCACCTTCAACTATTGTGGCAAGGTCAAGAACACTTACCGGTATTTCACTTAATTTTTTTTTCATTATAAAATACATAGCAAAAACGCTTCCCAAAATTATTGCCTGACATGCTTGCATGTTTCCACTAATCAATAACGCGGCAAGTTCTTCTCTTTAATTTATTATATTGCAATAACAGAAACTTTTTTACTCTTTTACCTAAAATAATTAATATGGCACTTTGGATAATTCTTGGCATAATTGTACTTCTTGTTATCTGGATCATTGGCATGTACAATGGCTTGGTGAAAGCCAAAATAAAAGTAGATAACAGTTGGAGCGACATTCGTGTATTTCTGAAAAAAAGATTTGATCTTATACCTAATTTGGTAAATACTGTAAAAGGTTATGCGACTCATGAAAGCCAGACTTTTGAAAAAGTTACTGCGGCACGTAATGCAGCAGCAGCAGTGTCTCCAGGTGATGTGCAGGGAGCGGCGCAGGCAAACCAGGTGCTGGGTGGCGCATTAAGAGGCCTGTTAGCGGTTGCAGAAAGTTATCCTGAATTAAAAGCAAATCAAAACTTTTTGGAATTACAAACGGCCTTACAATCTATAGAAGGCGACCTCGGTAATGCACGCCGTTATTATAATGCAACAGTAAGGGATTTCAATACTTCCATCCAGCAATTTCCAGGCGTAATAGTAGCCAACATGGCTGGCTTTAAAGCCCGCGAGTTTTATGAATTAGAAAACCAGGAAGAAGCGCAAAATGTTGAAGTAAAGTTTTAATTCATTTGATAATGAAAAAACTTTATGTAATACTTTTCGCGTTTTTCTTTATTGGAAAAACAGAAGCCCAGGAATATTTTACCATTAAGCGATATAATGTTTCCATCAAAGTAAATAAAGATGCTTCGCTCGATATTTCTGAAAATATAAATGTTCATTTTACTGAACCACGCCACGGCATCATCAGGAAGATTCCTTATAAATATGATATACAACCATTGCCTGCTAACGCTGAAAAAGCAAGCCGGCAGCTGGAATCTGGCGGGCGAACTATAACAATGGTTGAAGATATTAAAGTGCCGGGATGGGATTATAATGTAAGCAATGATGGCGATTATAAGTCAATAAAAATTGGTTCAGCCAATAAATATGTTGAAGGCGATCAGCAATATATTATTACCTACCGCGTGTTGAATGCAATTAATTTTTTTAAAGATCATTCAGAATTATATTTTAATGTAATAGGCGATCAATGGCAAACAACAATTGCTGCGGTAAAGTTTAAGGTTGAATTATATCAGCCGCTTCCATCAACTCCGGATTATTTTATTGCAACAGGCTCTTATGGCTCAAAAGAAAATAAAACAGAAACAAAGTGGAATGGCAATGATATTTTTTCAGGGAGTACAACGGAACAGTTAAATCCCAATGAAGGAGTAACGATTGGCATCAGCTTTCCAAAAGATTACTTAACAAAACCTGATTATCGCTTTATTGGCATTTATTGGCTGCTATTGCCTTTGCTTGTTTTTCCACTGATGTTTTATGTTTGGAAAAAATGGGGTAGAGATGATGAAGTAACAGTGCAAACCGAATTTTATCCGCCTGAAAATATAAGCCCCGGTATATGCGGCTATATTATTGATAATAAGCTTGACAGGCGGGATCTTACTGCTCTTGTTCCGTATTGGGGTGCGGGAGGATATTTAAGAATAAATGAAATGCAGGAATCATCTTTATTCGGCTTGCTAAAACATAAAGAATATCAATTTATAAAGCTGAAAGACCTGCCCGCAAATGCATTGACTTTTGAAAAAACATTATTCAACGGAATATTTGAAAGCGGCGATACTGTGATGCTCAGCGATCTTAAAGACGTTTTATATATTACCATGAACGCTGCCAAAAAGGAACTGGAAGATGAAATTAACACAGATGATTTTTATGTAAAATATTCAAGGGGGTTAAAGGTTTTCTGTTCTTTCATGGGTATTATAATTTTTGTTTTTGGTATTGTTAATATTATGGCCGACTGGCAAATGAAACGATGGCTGGGCGTGGCCTTAATGGCAAGTGGCATCATCATATTTGTTTTTGGTTTATTAATGACTAAAAAAACAAAAAAAGGAACGGCGTTGTATCAAAAATTATTAGGGTTTAAAGAATTTATTAAGTCAGTTGAGAAAGATCGCTTGCAGGAATTTTTAAAGCAAGATCAAAATTATTTTGATAAAGTATTGCCCTACGCAATTGTTTTTGATATTGCAGATACATGGAAAGATAAACTTGCAGGATTAGATATACCGCCGCCTAACTGGTATTCGGGTGTTTATGCCGGAAATAATTTCAGTACTCTCATGTTTATGAATAGCCTTGACAGGTCAATGAATGCCATGACCAACACATTTTATAGTGCACCGTCAAGCAGGGGCACCAGCGGTGGTGGGTTTGGGGGCGGTGGAGGATTTTCAGGCGGCGGCTTTGGTGGCGGAGGGGGTAGCAGTTGGTAGAAATTAATAAACTGTTATTCACATAACGAACAGATATAATACTATCTTCATCCTTAAGATATTTACGTAAATTCGGGCTGCCTTTTTAACCATACGATTGATGAATTCTCATTTTAATTTTCCATAAATGCAAAAATGGAAACATAGAAAAATCCTGTTTATAGTAGCTGTGGCAATACTCATTGCAGCTTCCGCTTTTATAATAAGTTCCCACAATTCTCAAATTGATTTTAATACGCAGGTAAAGCCCTTATTAAACAAAAATTGTATTACTTGCCACGGCGGTGTAAGACGGCAGGGAAATTTCAGCCTGCTTTTTCGTTCCGAAGCATTAAAGAAAACCAAGTCTGGCAAATATGCAATCATTCCCGGAGATGCTGCCGGAAGTGAAATGATCCGGCGAATAAAACTAAATGATCCTGAAGACAGGATGCCTTATAAACATCCGCCTTTGAGCAAGGGAGAAATTGAGATATTAACCAAATGGATCAACCAGGGTGCAAAATGGGGGAACCACTGGGCTTACGTACCAGTAAAAAAAGAAGAAGTGCCAATGCCGGAATCTTCATTCTTTGGTTTGATACCTGCAGAAAAAATAGATTGGGTAAAAAATGATATTGATTATTTTATTTATGATAAATTAAAGAAAGAAAATTTACAGCCATCTCCGGAAGCAGATAAAGCGACGCTCTTAAGAAGGGTAAGTTTAGATATTACCGGCTTGCCCCCTTCAGAAAATTTAGCAAAACAATTTTTAAATAATACCAGCAATGATGCTTATGAAAAATTAGTCGATGCATTACTTTCGTCTAAGCATTACGGCGAGAAGCTAACTGCCATGTGGCTCGATCTTGCACGCTATGCAGACACAAAAGGCTATGAACGTGATGACAGCCGCACTATCTGGCGCTACCGTGATTATCTTATCAATGCTTTTAATAATGATAAACCTTATACTCAATTTTTAACTGAACAGTTAGCCGGTGATCTTTTGCCAAACGCAACCGACGAAGATTTGATAGCAACAGCCTTCAACCGTAACACGATGACGAATGATGAAGGAGGAACAGACAATGAAGAATTTAGAACTGCGGCTGTAATTGATCGTGTTAATACAACCTGGCAGGTTTTAATGGGCACTACGTTTGCCTGTGTTCAATGCCATAGCCATCCTTATGATCCCTTTAAACACGAAGATTATTATAAGTTTCTTGCATTTTTCAACGATACAAGAGATGAAGATACTGAGGCTGATTATCCTTTGCTTCGGCAATATAAAAGTGACGATAGTGTGAAATTGGATCATCTAATTGAATGGTTCAAAAATAACGGCTATCAACAAAGAGCTAAGGAAATATATACATTCTTAAAAACATGGCAGCCGGCTATCAATTCACTTACTGCAGATTCATTTGTAAATAGTGCATTGAGTGATACCAAGTGGCTCGTATTGCGAAACCACGGAATAGCCCGCTTAAAGAAAGTTGATCTTGATAATAAAAGTGAATTGATATACAGGTATAATGCATTTTTAAATAATGGCACCTGGGTTATTCACTTAGATAGTCCTAATGGTGCTGTGTTGCAAACGATGAAGGTGTCAAAAACAAAAGGTTGGACAATCACCAGTGTAGATATTCCTGCGGCTTCAGGCGTTCATGATTTGTATCTTACCTATTCCAATCCCGATTTAAAAACACCGGATGCTAACGGATTACTATTTGATTGGTTTTATTTTACCCAACCATTGCCCGGCAATGATAAAGAAGGATATGCTGATGCTAAAAAAACTTTTTGGGAATTGGTAAATGCTCAGGTAAGTACCACACCGGTGATGATGGACAATCCTATGGACATGCATCGTGCTACGCATGTCTTTGTCAAAGGAAACTGGCTGGTAAAAGGCGATCTTGTGCAACCTGATGTTCCCGAATCGCTGAATCCATTTCCTAATAAAGCCCCGAGAAACCGGCTGGGTATGGCGATGTGGCTAACTGATAAGCGCAATCCTTTAACAGCCCGGACAATGGTTAACAGAATATGGGAGCAACTTTTTGGGAAAGGGCTTGTAGAAACTTTGGAAGACATGGGAACTCAGGGAGCAGCTCCTTCAAATCAGCAACTGCTCGATTATCTTTCGTGGAATTTTATGAATGATTATAAATGGAGCGTTAAAAAGTTAATAAAGGAAATAGTGATGTCGGCAACCTACCGCCAGGATTCAAAGGTTACAAAAGAAGCGGAAGAAAAAGACCCTTTCAATGACTTTTATGAAAGAGGCTCACGGGTACGCTTATCCGCAGAAGAAATTCATGACCAGGCGCTTTCTATAAGCGGATTATTAAGTGAAAAAATGTTTGGCCCAAGTGTAATGCCATGGCAACCTGCCGGTATATGGCTCTCGCCTTATAGCGGTTTGTATTGGGTGAAAAGTGAAGGGGAAGACCAATACAGGCGGGCGGTTTATACATATTGGAAACGAACGGCGCCTTATCCTGCCATGGAAAGTTTTGATGCATCGGCAAGGGAAGAGTGCCTCGCACGGCGCATAAATACCAATACACCCTTGCAAGCACTGGTTACTTTAAACGATTCATTTTACCTTGATGCATCAAGGCATTTTGCTTATCGAATGATTGAAAAAGTGGGACTGAAAGATCCGGTTAAAGCTATTCAAAGCGGTTATGAAATGGCGTTGCATAAAACTATTAGCCAGCCTAAATTAAAAGCGTTAGAAAAATTATACGACAACGCTTATCATGTCTTTACAAGCGATGAAGTAAAAACCTGTGAAATGATCGGTGAAAAAAATGAACATAATAATCCGGAAACTGCGGCTATGGTAGTAGTTGCGAGTGCAATATTAAATTTGGATGAACTGATAACGAAGAACTAAATAATGACACGAATTAAAAATGAAAAATTCGCTATTGTCCTGTGTCTTGAACAACGGACAATGTCCCTCTCCTTCGAGAAGGGTCGGGGTGAGGCTTTCGTGTAATAAAAAAAATTATGACACAAAAAGAATTACATATTCAGCGCTTAGTAAATGAAGCAAATAAACAAACTTCTCATTTTTACAGCCGCCGCCATTTTATTAAAGAAAGCGCTATGGGACTGGGTTCGCTGGCATTAGCGTCTATGCTTCATAGTTGTGGACTTGGTTCATCGCCAACTAACAACAATATTGTTTTTGATCCTGCACATCCGTTAGAGCCTAAGTTACCAATGTTTCCGGGCAAAGCTAAAAGCGTTATTTATTTGCACATGGCCGGGGCACCATCACAATTGGAATTATTTGATTATAAACCAGACCTTATGAAGCTGGACGGTCAGGATTGTCCGCAATCATTATTAGAAGGAAAGAAATTTGCTTTTATCCGCGGTGTTCCAAAAATGTTAGGCCCCCAGGCTGCATTTGCACAACATGGAGAAAGCCGGGCATGGGTAAGTGAAAATATGCCTCACCTGTCAACGGTTGTAGATGAAATTACTTTTTTAAAAGCCTGCACTACCAATCAGTTTAATCATGCGCCGGCACAATTATTAGTGCATACGGGAGGCCCACGTTTGGGGCGTCCAAGCCTTGGCGCATGGGCAACCTACGGATTGGGAACAGAAAACCAAAACCTGCCAGGATTTGTGGTGTTAACTTCTGGAGGTAGATTTCCGGATGCAGGTAAGAGCATCTGGGGTAGTGGCTTTCTACCATCTGTTTACCAGGGCGTACAATGTAGAAGCGAAGGCGATCCGGTATTATTTATACAAGATCCTAACGGAATGGACAGAAATCTTCGCAAAGCCTCCATTGATGCAATTAACGAGGTGAACCAACAGGAGTACAAAGAATTTAAAGACCCGGAAATACTGTCAAGAATTGCTCAATATGAGATGGCATATAAAATGCAGATCTCCGTTCCCGAAGTAATGAATATAAATAATGAACCCGATTATATTCATGAAATGTATGGAACCAAACCTAACAAAGCAAGCTTCGCTAATAACATTTTATTAGCAAGAAAATTAGTTGAAAAAGGTGTTAGGTTTGTTCAGCTATTTGATTGGGGCTGGGACAGTCACGGCACAGATGCCAACACCGCAGTTGATGTAGGCCTTATTAATAAATGTCGTGAAGTGGATAAATCCATTACTGCCTTAATATTGGATTTGAAACAAAGAGGTTTGCTTGATGAAACATTAATAGTTTGGGGCGGCGAATTTGGAAGGACGCCCATGATGGAAAACAGGGAAGGAAAGCCAAACCCTTTTAAAGGAAGAGATCATCATGTGGGCGCATTTACAATTTGGATGGCAGGCGGCGGAATAAAAAAAGGTTATACTTATGGTGAAACGGATGAGATTGGATATTCTCCCGTAAGCGGCGCCGTTACTCCATTTGACGTGCAGGCTACCATATTGAACCAGCTTGGCTTTGACCATGAAAAATTTACTTATAATTTCCAGGGAAGGCCTTATCGCTTAACCGATGTTTCAGGAAAAGTGATAGAAGATATTATAGCATAAACGGATTTTTTATTATTACCTAACATTTATATTTAAAATAATTTTTAAACTGAGCGTGTCCTTCTGCCAGGGAGAGAAGGGTTGGGATGAGGCTTCAATAAAAAACAAAATGAAACAAAACAGGAGAAAATTTATCGAAACATCTGCATCTGCAACCGCTGCTTTGTTGCTATCATCCATAACTTCACTCGCAGAAAGTAATCCTGCGAAACATGATATGAGTAAAAATTTTGAATTAAAATTATTGGCCACTAATTGGGGTTTCCAGGGAAGCCTTGATGAATATTGTGATAAAGTAAAAAAGGCAGGATATGATGGAATAGAAATTTGGTGGCCAATGGAAAAGAAAGACCAGGATGAAATGTTCCAGGCATTAAAAAAATATGATCTCGAAGTTGGCTTTTTATGTGCAGGCCATCAAACTGATTATACCGAACACCTGCAGTATTTTAAACAAATGATTGAAGCCGCTGTGTCCAACCAAATTCAAAAGCCTTTATACATTAACTGTCACTCGGGTAAAGATTTTTTTAG
>Ga0207698_10002764_pt1 | contig 10471 bp, 4 predicted proteins | sample KBSCornC22_FD_184298 | JGI IMG/M metagenome (GOLD analysis project Ga0207698, IMG submission 184298) | Corn rhizosphere microbial communities from Kellogg Biological Station, Michigan, USA - KBS Corn C2-2 (SPAdes) (version 2) | ecosystem: Host-associated > Plants > Roots > Rhizosphere > Soil ...
CGGCCGACGACGAAGCAGGCCGGCGCCTTCGAGCGCAGCCACAGGCTCAGATGCGGATCGCTCGGGCTGCACTGGATGGCGCGATCCAGCTGCTCCATCGCCTCTTCATAGCGGCCGGAGAACGCCAGCAGCCGGCCCAGCTCGCCGGCGGCGGCCGCGTAGTTCGGGTACAGGTCGAGCGCACGGCGCTGCTCGGCCATGGCGGCATCGAGCCGGTAGATGCACGACAGCGCCGTGCCCAGCGTGAAGTGGGCGTGGCTGTCGTGGTCGTCGTTGCGCACCGCCTCCATCGCGAGCCGGTTGGCCTCGCGGATCAGCTTCTCGGGGTCTTCGGCCCGGCCGCGCCAGGCGTCCGACATGTAGGTGAACGAGAGCAGCCCGAGGGTGGCCGAATCGTTGGGCTTGATGGTGAGCGCCTGTTCCAGCAGGCGCCGCGCTTCCATGTTGTTGGGCGCGGTGGAGCGCCAGAAATTCCAGCGCGCCCGCATGAGCAGGTCCCAGTGTTGGATGTCGCGCGTCTCGTGGTTGACGGCACGGGATTCCTCGCGCCGCAGGAACACCGGCTCGATGGTGCCGGCGATGGTGGAGGAGATCTCGTCCTGCACCGCGAAAAGATCGTGCAGCGAACGATCGAAGCGATCGGCCCAGGCGGTCTCGCCGCGTGCACCGTCGACCAGCTCGGCCGACACACGCAGCTTGTCGCCCGCGCGGCGCACGCTGCCCGCCACGAGATAGCGCACGCCCAGCTCGCGGCAGATGGCGCCGAAGGACATGTTGCTCTGGCGATACGTGAACGACGAATTGCGTGCGATGACGAAGAGCCAGCTCGAGCGTGCGAGGCTGGCGATGATGTCCTCGGCCAGGCCGTCGGCGAAGTACTCCTGCTCGTCGTCGCCGCTCAGGTTGGCGAAGGGCAGCACCGCGATGGACGGCCGCGTGCCGGCCGACTCGACCGTGGGCGGCGCCTGCTGCTCGATGCGCACCGTGAAGCGGTATCCGCGCCCCGCAATGGTGGCGATGGCCTCGGGGCCGAGCAGCTTTCGCAGCGTGGAGATCTGGACCTGGAGGTTGTTTTCCTCGACGACGACGTCGGGCCAGACGATGTCCATGAGCTCGTTCTTGCCCACCAGCTCGCCGGCGCGCTGCACCAGGGCCAGCAGGACATCGAAGGCGCGCGCGCCGAGAACTGCCGGCTCACCGTGAATCAGCAGCCGTCGCTCATGCGGCTGCAGTTCGCAGTGGCCAAATCGGATCGATGCGGACACGCCCATTCCCATCACACAACGTTGGCGGCAAATGTATCGCGTGATGCATCTTCCAGGCCATCAAACAGGCGACACCTGCCAACAATTCATCGCAGGAGCGCTTGATCCAGGTCATTGAGCACGCCCTCGAGCCGCTTGAGGGCCCAGGCCGCTCGTGTGCGAGGAGCGCGCTTGTTGACGAGGGTGCGTTCGTGATCGTCCAGGGCCGCGTCGTCGATGCGCACGCCGTGGCGCGCCAGCTGCGCCGACAGCACGCTGCGGCGCGAGCGCAGCATCTGCCGCGTCTGCTGGTAGGCATGCTCGGCGAGCGCCCGGCGCTGCGAATAGCTGAAGGTGTTGGCGAGGAACATCTCCGGGTCGCGCTGGTCGGGCTCGAAGAGCACGATGGTGGTGTCCGGGTGGTTGCGCTCGTAGGCCTTCATGCCCAGCTCCAGTCGCGAATGGATCATGGTGCGGAAGGTCTGCGACAGCACCACCGGCAAGCCACCATCCACAAGTTTGGGGATGCGCTCTTCGCCGCTTGAGAGTACGCGGTGCTGCGGCGCTTCGGTCGAGTTGAAGGGCACGAGCGGGTTCAGGCAAAGGAGCAGGTCGACGTCTTCCTCCAGCAGCACCGAGGCGTGCAGCGTCTTCTTCAGCGCACCGTCGACGTAGTAGCGGCCATCGATCTCCACCGGCGGGAAAAGCCCCGGCAGCGCGGCGCTGGCCTGCACGGCCTTGGAGATGGGCACGTGGTCGAAGCCGGGCTGGCCGAAAGGCGCTGGGTCGCCGCTGTCCAGGTCGGTGGCCACCAGCACGAGCTTGCGGTCGAGCTTGCGGAAATCGTTGGTGCGCCCCGGCGCCGAGAACTGCCGTCGAAGCTGCACGTCGATCGCGGCATTGGAGAAGAAGCCGGCCGGCAGCGCGCGGCCCAGGCGTTCGAAGGCGGACGACAGCGATCGGCGGGTGAAGAGGTAGCGGTACGAGGCCTGCATCGTCAGCACCGGCAGCGAGGCCAGGCGCTTGGCGATCTCGCCCCAGGCCGGACGGATGAGCACCGAGGGCTTGAAGATGTCGTGTGCCGCGCCGACGTTCTCGATGAAGGAGGCGCAGATGTCGCGCGGGCTCAGGCCGTTGGCCAGGCCCGCGGCGATGAAGCCGCCGGCCGACACGCCGACGTAGGCGTCCAGGTCGTTGAGCGAGAGTCCATCCAGTGACTCGTCCAGGGCGCACAACGCACCGATTTCATAGATCGCGCCCAGCGGGCCGCCGCCGGCCAGGGCGAGCGCGATGCGGGGCTTCTTCTTCGAGGGGCGGGGCATGCGAAGGAGTCTAGGTGCCTCGCCACGCCATGCCTTTGGAGCAAGGCTCTAAAACCAATCGAGGAAAACCCGCTTCGTCAAACGCACAAAGTTAATTCAGAAAACAAAAGAGGCGCCAAAGCGCCTCTTGTCGCGGGTCAACCAGGACTGGCTCAGGCCGGCTTGCGCGCCGAGGCCCGCTTGGTGGCCGGCTTGGCGGCACCGTTGACCGCTGCCGCAGCCTTCGCAGCCGGCTTGGCCGCAGCCTTGCGGGCAGCCGGCTTGTCGCCGGTGGAAGCCGGCGCCGCCTTCGACAGCTTGGCCACCTGCGCGCTGAGCTCGTCGATGCGTGCGATCAACGCTTCCACGTCCTTGGACGAGGGCACGCCCAGCTTGTTCAGCGCCTTGGAGGTGCGCTCCTCGAAGATGGACTCGAGCTTGTCCCACTGCTGGCCGGCCTTGGCCGACACGTCGCCGGCCATGTTGCTCATCTTGCTGGTCATCTCGCCGATCTTTTCCTCGGCGACGGCCTGCGTCTTGCGCTGCAGCGACGTGCCTTCCTTCACCAGGGCCTCGAAGACCTTGCCGCCTTCTTCCTGCGCCTTGGAGAAGGCGCCCAGGCCGGCCAGCCAGATCTGCTGGGCCGATTCCTTGACCGTGCCGGCCAGCGCGCTGTCGAACAGGCCGGCGGGAGACGCGGCCTTCTTGTCCGCCATTTGCTTGAGCTTCTTGACCATGGTGTCGGTTCCTTGTGTATGTCGCTGCGAGTCGTGCGCCATGTGCTCCGGCGCCGTGGCGCGACTATAGGCGTGTGCTTTCGCGCGGACATCGGGATTCTCTAGTGAGTCGGCTCTATGGGGTGCAGCATCGCAGCCACTCGTGCGCCGCTGGCGCCAGGGCTGCGCTAATCTCCCCGCCCACGCCCGCTTCGGGTAAACGACGAACTCGTCGGCCCGAAGCTTCGGGCAAGAATCCACGGCACTTCCCGGCACACCTCGCCATGCACCAACAAGGAGGAGAAAGCATGCAGTATTTCGTCACCGGAGCCACCGGCTTCATCGGCAAACGACTCGTCAAGACCTTGCTTGCGCGACGCGGCTCGACGGTGTACTTCCTGCTGCGCCCGGAAAGCGAAGGCAAGGTCGCCGACCTGCTCGCGTACTGGGGCGTCTCCAAGCAGCGCGCCTGCCCGGTGTTCGGCGACCTCACGACCAAGAAGCTGGGCGTGGCGGCCGACGACATCAAGAAGCTCAAGGGGCAGATCGACCACGTCTACCACCTCGCGGCGGTGTACGACCTTGCAGCCGACGAAGAGTCGCAGGTGCAGGTGAACATCGAGGGCACGCGCAACGTGGTCGAGTTCGCGAAGGCGATCGAGGCCGGCCACCTGCACCACGTGAGCAGCATCGCCGCCGCGGGCCTGTACGAAGGCGTGTTCCGCGAGGACATGTTCGAGGAAGCGGAAGGCCTGGACCACCCCTACTTCATGACCAAGCACGAGAGCGAGAAGATCGTGCGCAAGGAGTCCAAGGTGCCCTGGACGGTGTACCGCCCCGCGATGGTGGCCGGCGACTCCAAGACCGGCGAGATGGACAAGATCGACGGCCCGTACTACTTCTTCAAGCTCATCCAGCGCATGCGGCAGATCCTGCCGCCGTGGATGCCGAGCGTGGGCCTCGAAGGCGGGCGCGTGAACATCGTGCCGGTGGATTTCGTCGTGGCGGCGCTCGACTTCCTGAGCCACCAGAAGGCCGACATCAACAAGAAGTGCTACCACCTCGTGGACCCGCAGGGCTACCGCGTGGGCGATGTGCTGGACATCTTCAGCAAGGCGGCACATGCGCCGAAGATGAACCTCTTCATCAACGCGGCGCTGCTGGGCTTCGTGCCCAAGAGCGTGAAGAAGGGGCTGATGGCACTGGCGCCTGTGCGCCGCGTGCGCAGCGCTGTGATGAAGGACCTCGGCCTGCCCGAGGACATCTTCACCTTCATCAACTACCCCACCCGCTTTGACTGCCGCGACACGCAGGCGGCCTTGAAGGGCTCGGGCATCGAGTGCCCCAACCTGAAGGACTACGCCTGGGTGATCTGGGACTACTGGGAGCGCCACCTCGACCCGGCGCTCTTCATCGACCGTTCGCTGCGCGGTGCCGTCGCGGGCAAGGTGGTGCTGGTCACGGGCGGCTCGTCGGGCATCGGCCTGGCCGCCGCGGTGAAGTTCGCCGAAGCCGGCGCGATCACCGTGATCTGCGCACGCGACGAGGCCAAGCTCGCCGAAGCGAAGAAGGAGATCCTCGCGGCCGCGGGCAAGGACGCGACGGTCGTCACCTACTCGTCGGACATCGCCGATGAAGCGAGCTGCAAGGGCCTGGTCGACTGGCTCACCGAGACCTACGGCGGCGTGGACTTCCTCATCAACAACGCCGGCCGCTCGATCCGCCGCGCGATCGAAGCCAGCTACGACCGCTTCCACGACTTCGAGCGCACGATGCAGCTGAACTACTTCGGCTGCCTGCGCGTGACCATGGGCCTGCTGCCGGGCATGGTGGCGAAGAAGAAGGGCCACATCGTCAACATCAGCTCCATCGGCGTGCTGACGAATGCACCGCGCTTCTCGGCCTACGTGGCCTCCAAGGCGGCGCTGGACGCGTGGACGCGCTGCGCCTCGAGCGAATATGCAGACCAGGGCATCACCTTCACCACCATCAACATGCCGCTGGTGCGCACGCCGATGATTGCGCCCACCAAGATCTACAACAACGTGCCCACCCTGGCGCCGGAAGAAGCGGCCGACATGATCGCCAACGCCTGCGTGGAGAAGCCGGTGCGCATCGCCACCCGCCTGGGCATCTCGGGCGAACTGCTGCATGCGCTGATGCCGCGCGTGGCGCAGATCGTGATGAACACCAGCTTCCGCATGTTCCCCGACAGCGCGGCCGCCAAGGGCGACAAGAGCGCCAAGCCGGTGCTGTCGCCCGAGGCGATCGCGATGCAGCAGATGATGCGCGGCATCCACTTCTGATCGATACCGGCCCGCGACCGCGCGGGCCGGCATTCCAGCCCCTCACGAAGAGCCCTTCGCGCCAATGCGCGCGCACTGCGCTCTTCGTTCTCTTCGCGCAACAGGCAGGGATGTCCCGATTGCGGATGTCCTGGCGCGCAATTCCAGGGATTGCGCGAGGCCCCGTTCGAGGGTCGTCGCAAGCGTCGACCTGCCTTTGCCATTGAAGCTTGTTCCCTGAGCCTCGCAAGGCAGTGGCCTTTGCGCACGCTGCGCAATGCCACGTCGGCAGCGAAGGCTTTCAGGGATTCGTCGTCCTGCAGGGTCCGTGGGTATCCTGCAAGAAATGTCAGCTTGTTCGCAGCAGTACCGCGACCAAGAATGCTTCCAGGGACGGCACTGCTTCACATGACAAGCACAACGAAGCGCTTTCATTTTCTTTCCGGACTTCCTCGCTCGGGCTCGACGCTGCTGGCTGCCATCTTGCGGCAGAACCCTCGCTTTCACGCCGGCATCTCGAGTCCCATCGCGTCGTTCTTCACCGGCATGCTCGACCAGGTCGCGGCCGGCTCGGAGTTCGGCCCACTCGTGACGCAGGACCAGCGCCGTCGCCTGCTGCGCGGCTTGTTCCAGAACTACTACGCCGACAAGCCCGAGGACGCCGTCGTCTTCGACACCAACCGCCTGTGGTCGGCCAAGCTGCCGGCGATCCTCGACCTGTTTCCGCAGGCGCGCGTCATCGCCTGCGTGCGCAACGTGGCCTGGGTGATGGACAGCATCGAGCGGCTGTACCGCGCCAACCCATTCGAGAACACCCGCCTGTTCGGTGACGCGATCGAGCGCAACACCGTCTACAGCCGCGTGGACACGCTGGGCCAGCGCAACCGGCTGGTCGGCTTCGCCTGGAGCGCGCTCAAGGAAGCCTTCTACGGCGAGCATGCCGGCTCGCTGCTCATCGTCGACTACGAGCTGCTTGCGAAGGCGCCCGGGAAAGTGCTGCCGCTGGTCTACCAGTTCATCGGCGAACCCTGGTACGACGGGCACGACTTCGAGCGGATCGAGTTCGATGCGCCTGAGTTCGACATCGCGCTGGGCCTGTCGGGCCTGCACAGGGTGCGCCCGTACGTGTCGCTCGAACCACGCCGCACCATCTTGCCCCCCGACCTCTTCGCCCAGTACCAGGGCATGTCGTTCTGGCAGGACATCGCCAACAGCAGCGCCAACGTGATCACCGCCGCCAAGACCTGAGGGCCGCCCATGAATCGCAACACTGTCTGGAACAAGGTCCTCCAAGCATTTGCTGCGATTCGCGAAGGCGAACGACGTGGCGCCGTGCCGCAGCGGCCGCCGGCACGGCCGTCCGCGGTGCGCATCATGGCGCTGGAGCCTCGAATCATGTTCGACGGCGCCGCGCTGGCGACCGCACTGCACGCCGCGCAGGCCGAGGCCGCGCATGAAGCCGCTGTCGCTGACAGGTCGGGCCTGGCCGATCGTCCGGTGGCGGCACCGGTGCCTGCGGCGGCGCAAACGGACGCAGCAGCGGCGAGCGAGCGAAACGTGGTGTTCATCGATGCCCGGGTCCAGGACACTGCCAGCCTGCTGAAGGACATCGCAGCCAACACCGACATCGTCTTCCTGCAGCAAGGCAGCGACGGCCTCAGGCAGATGTCTGACTACCTCGGGCAACACCCGGGCGCGGCGTCGGTGCAGATCCTCGCGCACGGCAACACCGGTGACCTGTGGCTGGGCAACACCTACCTGTCGGCCGACACGCTGGCCAGCCACGCCGGAGACCTCGCCGCCATCGGCCGCGACATGCGAAGCGGCGGCGACATCCTCATCTACGCCTGCGACACCGCCGCCGGCGACCCGGGCATGGCCTTCGTCACATCGATCGCCGGCATCACAGGGCGGGACGTGGCGGCGTCGAGCAACCGCACCGGTGCGCACACCGACTGGAACCTGGAGATCAGCGTCGGCCACATCGAGGCCACACCGGTGCTCTCGGCGGCGTCGGAGGCGGCCTACGACCACGACCTGGCGGTCCTCACCGTGACGAGCAATGCCGACACGGGCGCGGGGTCACTGCGAAACGCCATTGCCGGAGCCACCAGCGGCGACACCATCACCTTCAGCTCCGGGATGACCGTCACGCTGAGTTCGGGGCAGTTGACGATCGGCACGAACCTGACCATCGACGGCGACCTCGACGACAACGGCACGCCCGACGTCACCATCAACGCCAACCACACCAGCCGTGTCATCAACATCACGTCAGGCAACGTCACGCTGGACGGGCTCGTCATCACCAACGGCTTCCTGACCGGGGTCGGAGGCATCGCGCCCTCCACGGGTGCCGGTTTGCAGGGGGGCGATGCACTCGGTGCCGGCATCAGCAATGCCGGCACGCTGGTCATCGCCCACAGCACCATCACCGCGAACAAGGCAGCAGGCGGTGGTGGTGGCGGCGGCGGATACGGGGGCGGAGGCGCCGGCGGAGGTGGCGGGGGGTTTGGCAGCGCATTCGGCGCAGCCGGTGGCTCGAACAATGGGAGCCCAGGTGGCGCAGGCTCGGCCGGCACCGGAGGCAACGGCGCTGGGTTCATGACGATGGGCGGCCATGGCGGCACGACCACCGGCGGCGCGGGGGGCACGTATAGCTCGTACTCCAGCGGCGGAAACGGGGGCACGGCCAACAACGGGACCATCGGGATCGGCGGCGGTGGCGGCGGTGCCGCGTACTTCTTTGGCGGTGGCCGTGGCGGCAACGCTGTGGGCGGCATCTACAACACCGGCACGATGACGATTACTGGCAGCACGATCAGCAACAACATCGGCGCAGGGGGCGGCGGCGGTGGTGGACCCGCCACCGGTTCGCTCTATTCCGGCAACGGCGGTGCGGGCGGCTCTGGCACGGGCGCCATCTGGAACAACGGCGGAACCGTGTCCATGGACTCTGGCACCTACGCCACGTTCAGCACCACCAACGCCGGTGGCGGGGGCAGCGGTGGCATCGCGCTCAAGGCCGGCAGCACGAACGGTGCGGCAGGCACGGCCACGTCGAAGATCCTGACCACGGGCGGCACGACCAACATCACGCTGAGCGCCATCACAAACGCAAGCTATGACGCCAGCACCGGTACCCTGGTGGTGACGGGGACCGACTTCGTCGCCGCGGCCGGCGCGGCCAACGACATCGACGTCTCCAAGCTCACCTTCACCGGCGAAGGCGGCAGCACCTACACGCTGACCGATTCGGCCGACGTGGAGATCACGTCAGCCACCTCCTTCACCGTGACCTTGAGCGCCACCGACAAGGCGGCCGTCAACCTCATCGTCAACAAGAACGGCACGAGTTCGACGGGCGGCACCAGCTACAACCTGGCCGCCGCCGAGGACTGGGACACCGGCGTCACGCCATCGTTCACCATCGCCGACCCGACCGGCAACGGCATCACGGCGAGCAACGTGGCGGTGCCGGCCATCACCAGCGCCACCTATAACGAGAGCACCGGCGCAGTGGTCGTCACCGGCACCGGCTTCCTGAGCGCCTCGGGCGCGGCGAACGACATCGTTGCCAACAAGTTCACCTTCACCGGCGAAGGCGGCAGCACCTACACGCTGACCGACACCGCCAATGTGGACATCGCTTCGGGCACGAGCTTCACGCTCACGCTGAGCGCCACCGACAAGGCAGCGGTGAACCTCATCGTCAACAAGAACGGCACGAGTTCGACGAGCGGCACGACCTACAACCTGTCGGCCGCTGAAGACTGGGCCGCCGGTGCGGCGACGGCCGTCGTCGTGGCCGACACGACCGGCAATGGCGTGACCGCCAGCAACGTGGCCGTGCCGGCGATCACGAGCGCCACCTACAACGCGAGCACCGGAGCGCTGGTGGTGACGGGCACCGGCTTCTCGTCGCTCTCGGGCGCCACCAATGACATCGTCGCCAACAAGTTCACCTTCACCGGCGAAGGCGGCAGCACCTACACGCTGACGGACACCGCCAATGTCGAGATCACGTCGGGCACGAGCTTCACGCTGACGCTGAGCGCCACCGACAAGGCCGCGATCAACCTCCTCGTCAACAAGAACGGCACGAGTTCCACCAGCGGCACGACCTACAACCTGGCCGCGGCCGAAGACTGGGCGGCGGGTGCGGACGCCGCGGTGGTGGTGGCCGACACGACCGGCAACGGCGTGACCGCGAGCAACGTCGCGGTGCCCACGATCACGAGCGCCACCTACGACGAAAACACCGGTGTTCTGGTGGTGACCGGCACCGGTTTGCTGCCGCTCGGCGGCGCGACGAACGACATCGTCGCCAACAAGTTCACCTTCACCGGCGAGGGCAGTAGCACCTACACGCTCACCGACACGGCCAACGTCGAGATCACGTCGAGCACCAGCTTCACGCTCACGCTGAGCGCCACGGACAAGGCGGCGATCAACCTCATCGTCAACAAGAACGGCACGAGTTCGACCGGCGGCACGACTTACAACCTCGCGGCCTCCGAAGACTGGGCGGCCGGTGCCGATGCCGCCGTCGTGGTGGCCGATCTCGCGGGCAACGGCATCACCACGAGCAACGTGGCCGTGCCCACGATCACGAGCGCGGCGTACGACGCCAGTTCGGGGGCCATCGTCGTCACGGGCACCGGCTTCTCGTTGCGTTCGGGCGCCGCGAACGACATCGTCGCCAACAAGTTCACCTTCACCGGCGAGGGCGGCAACACCTACACGCTCACCGACACGGCCAATGTCGAAATCAGCTCCGGCACGAGCTTCACGCTGACGCTGAGCGCGACGGACAGGGCTGCGATCAACCTCCTCGTCAACAAGAACGGCACGAGCTCGACCAGCGGCACGACCTACAACCTCGCCGCGGCCGAAGACTGGGCGGCGGGTGCGGATGCGGCAGT
>Ga0207698_10002773_pt1 | contig 10449 bp, 10 predicted proteins | sample KBSCornC22_FD_184298 | JGI IMG/M metagenome (GOLD analysis project Ga0207698, IMG submission 184298) | Corn rhizosphere microbial communities from Kellogg Biological Station, Michigan, USA - KBS Corn C2-2 (SPAdes) (version 2) | ecosystem: Host-associated > Plants > Roots > Rhizosphere > Soil ...
CCTGATTTTCGCGACCGGGGCCGGGCTCTCGATCTACGAGGGCGTGGTCCACATCATGAAGCCCGGTCCGATCGAGGATGCGACGCTCGCTTATGTCGTGCTCGGTATCTCCTTCGTGCTGGAAGGCGGATCATGGGCGACCGCCGTGCGCGAGTTCCGCTCGACCCAGGGCGAGCTCGGCTGGTGGCAGGCGGTGCGCCGCTCCAAGGATCCGACCACCTTCATCGTCCTGTTCGAGGATTCGGCCGCCATGTTCGGCCTGGTCGTCGCCGCGGCCGGCGTGTTCCTGACGCACTGGACGGGCAATCCGGTCTGGGACGGCACCGCGTCGATCATCATCGGCTGCGCGCTGGCGGTCGTCGCGTTCATGCTCGCGCGCGAAAGCAAGGGGCTGCTGATCGGCGAGCGCGCCGATCCCCGTCTGAGCGACGCCGTCCGCCACGCCTTCGACGCCCGAACCGAGGTCACGCGCGTACAAGAGGTCGTCACCATCCACTTCGCGCCCGACAAGGTGTTCGTCGCCGCCAGCGTGGATTTCGAGGATGCGGTCGCGGTCGGCGCGATCGAGCGGTTGATCGCCGACACGGAGGCGCGGCTTCGTCGGGAATGGCCCCAGATCGCGAGCGTCTACATCAAACCCAAGGCCGGGAGCCCGGAAGGCTGAGGGCCGCATCCACATGAGCGGATCACATCAAGCCGCGGGCACCATCAGGTAGAGGTCATCGGGCAGCACGCGTTCGACGCGATAATGCCGATTGATCAGCCGGTAGAAATCGTCCGGCAGGCGGGCGTCGCCATGCCTGTAGCGATCGTCGCGGATGATCACGAGCGCGGAGAAATAATGGCGTGCGATCTTGCCCCGCAGATTCCAGGGATCGCCGGTTCGGCGCAATTTCTGCCCGTAATTGGAGAAATCGAGTGAATAGGGTTTGTCCGCCCAATAGCAGAGCGCCGGGCGCTCGCACCCGATCGGACCCGGCCGTGCAGCCAGGAAGCGGATCGCTTCGCGCCACGCCTCATCAGTGCGGTTCATCTCGCGCCAGTCGTCGATCCGGCGCGGCAGGTTGACGATATCCTTGCCGGTGGCGGGTGCCACGACCAGCGTCATCAATGCGAGCCGGGACACGGTGGAGAGCTGGCGGCGCGAGAAGGATGACAGGACCACGCCCAACAGGATGCCGATCGCGATCACCGCGTCGAAATGGGCATTTTGCGAGACGCCCGCGCCAAAGCGCTCGAAAATGCCGAGCGGGACGGCGAGCAACGCGAACGCGGCGAGGATCGTCAGCCGGAGGTCGCTTTTCCAGCCGCGCAACCGCGGCAGATAGACGGCGGCGATGATCGACGCGGGAACCAGGAAGGACAGGCTGGCAAGAGCGGGGACGATATAGGCGATGTGCAGCGTGCGCTGGTGAAAGGCGACCTGGTCGATGAAGGCGGGTCCGTAGAGCGAATCGAGCATCATCAGGATAGCGGACAGGGTGACTGCGCCGGTGGCCAGCCAGGTCGCGAGCAGGCGCCGATCGTGCACGGCGAGGCCGATGGTGATCGCGAACGGCAGCGCCAGCTGATTATGCTTGATCAGCCCCGCGAGCAGCAGGACCAGGCAGGCAAGCACCACGCGCCCGCGGCTCGGGGCTGCTCCGCTGCGCGTCATCAGGGGCAGCAGGCCGAGCAGCTGGATCGCTTCCGCCATCCACTGCGGGTCGTCCGATGCGACATAACGATAGGCCATCGTCACGGCGACCAGCAGGAAGGTGGCGGCACCCGCCCATGCCCAGCGCGTCGGCTTGCCGACCCGCGCCGCGATCAGCCCCACCAGCAGCGTTGTTCCGGCCAGGCCTGCGAGACTCAACAGCCTGCCAGCCAGCACCAGATCGCCGATCGCGCGGCCGAGCCAGCCGACGATATAGAAAGAAAGCGGCGTATAATTGTTGGAGAGCGGTGATGCCGCGTCGGTGTAGATCGGCTCGCCCGCGAGCGCGCGCGTCGACCAGTAAGCGTTCCAGCCCTCATTATTGTTGAGAGAGATATGCCGGGCGAGTGCGGCGAGCGGCCATGCGACCTGTACCGCCACGCAGAACAGGATGAGAGCCGCGAGCCCGGCGGTCGCCCAGCCGGCGGTGCTTCCGGCGCGCAGCCAATCCCATGCGCCGGGGCGGGCAGGAGCGATCTTCCGCGCGAGCGACCCGTCGCGCGCGACCGTCACCTCCTCTAGAGGGATATCGGCCGTCTGCTCGAGGCCTGAAGTAAGCGGCGGCGGGAGATCCGTCATTCGTCGGCCTTTGCGGTCGAAAGCTGGCTGTCGGATGAACCAACGTGACGGGACCCCGTTTCCGTTCATTGCTGCGGTGCAACGAAAGATAGTTGGGACGGATGGAGCAGGAGGCGGAGTCCCGTTGACGCTCCGCGACTCCGTGGCTATAGGGCCGCTCGCTCGCGGGCCCGTCGAACGGCCGATGCGGGTGCACTGAACATTGCCGACGTCTGGCAGGCCCCGGGGGCGAAAGTCACCTGGGCCATTTCGCATTTGGCGAAGCCGGGGCCGGTAAAGTAACCCTGTGAAAGGTGAAGGGCTTCATGCCGACGATTAACCAGCTGATCCGCAAGGGTCGCGAACCGCAGATCGCCAAGTCCAAGGTGCCTGCGATGGAAAAGAACCCACAGAAGCGCGGCGTTTGTACGCGCGTCTACACCACGACCCCGAAGAAGCCGAACTCGGCGCTGCGCAAGGTGGCCAAGGTCCGCCTGACCAATGCGCGCGAAGTGATCAGCTACATCCCCGGCGAGGGCCACAACCTGCAGGAGCACTCGGTGGTCCTGATCCGTGGCGGTCGTGTGCGCGACCTTCCCGGCGTGCGCTATCACGTGCTGCGCGGCGTGCTCGACACGCAGGGCGTCAAGAACCGCAAGCAATCCCGCTCCAAGTACGGCGCTAAGCGTCCGAAGTAAGCCGATCGGCCCCTGTATGTGGGCTGTCCGATCACTAGGCTGAAGTTTGAAGGAAGAAGAAAGATGGCCCGTCGTCGTCGTCCCGAAAAGCGCGAAATCCTGCCCGATCCGAAGTTCGGGGATGTCGTGCTCAGCAAGTTCATGAACAGCGTCATGCTCGACGGCAAGAAGTCCGTCGCGGAGAGCATCGTCTATGGTGCGCTCGACACGATCGAGACCCGCGCCAAGCGCGAGCCGCTCGGCGTGTTCCATGACGCGCTCAACAATGTCCGTCCGGGCATCGAGGTCCGCAGCCGCCGCGTCGGCGGTGCGACCTACCAGGTCCCGGTCGAGGTTCGTCCGGAGCGTTCGCAGGCGCTCGCGATCCGCTGGCTGATCGCCGCGGCGCGCGGCCGTTCGGAGCATACCATGGCCGCCCGCCTGTCGGGCGAGCTGATGGATGCGGCGAACAATCGCGGCAACGCGGTCAAGAAGCGCGAAGACACGCACCGCATGGCGGAAGCGAACCGCGCCTTCAGCCACTACCGCTGGTAACTTTGGTCCCTATATGGGGATGAGGATTTCGGTCCTCGTCCCCAAATTGCCGTTCGCTCAGCCTTTGTAGGCGGGTTGTAACTCTTCCTTGGAAGAGGGCAGGGCTCAGCCCCGGACGGGATTGAATTAGTCCCTATCGTTTCGACCGCCGCATCCGCCGGCACAGGAGTGAATATCATGGCCCGCAGCCATCCGCTCGAGCGCTATCGCAATATCGGCATCATGGCGCATATCGACGCCGGCAAGACGACCACGACCGAGCGCATCCTCTATTATACCGGCAAGTCCTACAAGATCGGCGAAGTCCATGAGGGCACCGCCACCATGGACTGGATGGAGCAGGAGCAAGAGCGCGGCATCACGATCACGTCGGCCGCGACAACCTGTTTCTGGAAGGGCGAGGACGGCAAGGGCGCCGAGCACCGCATCAACATCATCGACACGCCCGGCCACGTCGACTTCACGATCGAAGTCGAGCGTTCGCTGCGCGTGCTCGACGGCGCCGTCGCCTGCTTCGACGGCGTTGCCGGCGTCGAGCCGCAGTCGGAAACCGTGTGGCGTCAGGCGGAAAAGTACAAGGTTCCGCGCATGTGCTTCGTCAACAAGCTCGACCGCACCGGCGCGAACTTCGACATGTGCGTGGACATGATCAAGGATCGTCTCGGCGCGCGTCCGCTGGTCCTGTATCTCCCGATCGGCCTCGAAAGCCAGTTCAAGGGCCTGGTCGACCTCGTCGAGAACCGCGCGATCATCTGGCTCGAGGAGAGCCTGGGCGCGAAGTTCGAATATCAGGACATCCCGGCCGACATGGCGGATGCCGCCGCCGCGGCGCGTTCCGAGCTGATCGAAATGGCGGTCGAGCAGGACGACGACGTCATGGAGCAGTATCTGGAGGGCAATGAGCCCGACGCTGCGACGCTGAAGAAGCTGATCCGCAAGGGTACGCTCAACTTCTCGTTCGTGCCGGTGCTGTGCGGTTCGGCGTTCAAGAACAAGGGCGTCCAGCCCCTGCTCGACGCGGTCATCGACTATCTGCCGAGCCCCCTCGACATTCCGCCGGTTCAGGGCGTCAAGCTCGACGGCGAAACCCCCGACACGCGTCCGGCGGACGATGCCGCGCCGATGTCGGCGCTGGCGTTCAAGATCATGAACGATCCGTTCGTCGGCTCGCTCACCTTCGCGCGCATCTATTCGGGCAAGCTGGCCAAGGGCTCGTACCTGAACTCCGTCAAGGACAAGGACGAGAAGATCGGCCGCATGCTGCTGATGCATGCGAACAGCCGCGAAGATATCGACGAGGCGTTCGCGGGCGACATCGTCGCTTTGGCCGGCCTCAAGGAGACCACCACCGGCGACACGCTGTGCGCCAAGAACGCGCCGATCATCCTGGAGCGCATGGAGTTCCCGGATCCGGTGATCGAGCTGTCGGTCGAACCGAAGACCAAGGCCGACCAGGAAAAGATGGGCATCGCGCTCAACCGCCTGGCCGCCGAGGATCCCTCGTTCCGCGTCTCGACCGATCATGAATCGGGCCAGACCATCATCAAGGGGATGGGCGAACTCCACCTCGAGATTCTGGTCGACCGCATGAAGCGCGAGTTCAAGGTCGAGGCCAATGTCGGCGCGCCGCAGGTCGCCTATCGCGAATATCTCGCGAAGCCGGTCGAGCTCACCTACACCCACAAGAAGCAGTCGGGCGGCTCGGGCCAGTTCGGCGAAGTCAAGGTGCAGCTCAAGCCGGGCGAGCGCGGTTCGGGCTTTGTCTTCGTCGACGAGGTCAAGGGCGGCAACATCCCGCGCGAATATATCCCTTCGGTCGAGAAGGGCATGCGCGAGACGGCGGCCACGGGCGCACTGATCGGTTTCCCGATCGTCGACCTCGAAATCCACCTGATCGACGGCAAGTATCACGATGTCGACTCGTCGGCCCTCGCCTTCGAAATCACGGGTCGCGGTGCGATGCGCGAAGGCGCGCAGAAGGCCGGCATCAAGATTCTCGAGCCGATCATGAAGGTCGAGGTGGTGACGCCGGAAGACTATCTCGGTGACGTGATCGGCGACTTGAACAGCCGTCGCGGCCAGATCCAGGGCACCGACAGCCGCGGCAACGCGCAGGTGGTCGAGGCGATGGTCCCGCTGGCGAACATGTTCGGCTACGTGAACCAGCTCCGCTCCTTCACCCAGGGCCGCGCGCAGTACACGATGCTGTTCTCGCACTATGAGGAAGTCCCCGCCAACGTCGCCGAAGAGGTGAAGGCGAAGCTGGCATAAGTCGAAAAAGCTGCTATGGGCGCGCTCCGCGAGCGGGGCACGTCCCTATCTCCCAAACATTCGAAGCAAGGTAGGATATAATGGCTAAGGCTAAATTCGAGCGGACGAAGCCGCACTGCAACATCGGCACCATTGGCCACGTCGACCATGGCAAGACGTCGCTCACGGCCGCCATCACCAAGGTCCTCGCCGAGACCGGCGGCGCGACGTTCGTCGACTATGCGAACATCGACAAGGCTCCGGAAGAGCGCGAGCGCGGCATCACCATCTCGACCGCGCACGTCGAGTATGAGACCGAGAAGCGCCACTATGCGCACGTCGATTGCCCGGGCCACGCCGACTATGTGAAGAACATGATCACCGGCGCCGCGCAGATGGACGGCGGCATTCTCGTCGTGTCGGCCACCGACGGCCCGATGCCGCAGACCCGCGAGCACATCCTGCTCGCCCGCCAGGTCGGCGTGCCGGCGCTCGTCGTGTTCATGAACAAGGTCGACCTGGTCGACGACGAAGAGATCCTGGAGCTCGTCGAGCTCGAGATCCGCGAGCTGCTTTCGTCCTACGACTTCCCGGGTGACGACATCCCCGTCATCAAGGGTTCGGCGGTCAAGGCGCTCGACGGCAGCGACGCCAAGCTCGGCCACGACGCCGTGCTCGAGCTGATGCGCGCGGTCGACGACTATATCCCGCAGCCCGAGCGTCCGCTCGACAAGCCGTTCCTGATGCCGATCGAAGACGTGTTCTCGATCTCGGGCCGCGGCACCGTCGTCACCGGCCGCGTCGAGACCGGTCAGGTCAAGGTTGGCGAGGAAGTCGAGATCGTCGGCCTCACCGACACCAAGAAGACGACCGTCACCGGCGTCGAGATGTTCCGCAAGCTGCTCGACAGCGGCCAGGCGGGCGACAATATCGGTGCGCTTCTGCGCGGCGTCGGCCGTGAGGAAGTCGAGCGCGGCCAGGTTCTCTGCAAGCCGGGCTCGATCAAGCCGCACACCGAATTCTCCTCGGAGGTCTATGTCCTCTCGAAGGAGGAAGGTGGCCGTCACACGCCGTTCTTCGCCAACTATCGTCCGCAGTTCTACTTCCGCACCACCGACGTGACGGGCGAAGTGGTCCTGCCGGAAGGCACCGAGATGGTGATGCCCGGCGACAACGTGCAGCTCGGCGTCAAGCTGATCGCTCCGATCGCGATGGAAGAGGGCCTGCGCTTCTCCATCCGTGAAGGTGGTCGCACCGTCGGCGCCGGGGTTGTCAGCTCGATCTCGGCGTAATATAAGTCATCCATTGAATCGCCCGGCTCCCCGCGGAGCCGGGCGATTTGCTTTTAGTGAAAGGGTAGTCGTTAGGACTGCCGTCGCCCCGGCGGAGGCCGGGGCCGCAGGAAGTAGAGCGAACAGCTTGCCTTCTGCGATCCCGGCCTTCGCCGGGATGATGGGCGGTCTCGAAGCGACCGCCCATCAGGCTCTTTCGCATCGGTAGGAACCATGGACAGCAATATCCGCATTCGCCTGAAGGCGTTCGATCATCGTGTGCTCGATCAGGCAACCGGCGAAATCGCCGACACCGCCCGACGTACCGGCGCGCTCACCCGTGGTCCCATTCCCCTGCCGACGCGCATCGAGAAGTTCACGGTCAACCGTGGTCCCCACATCGACAAGAAGTCGCGCGAGCAGTTCGAAGTGCGCACCTACAAGCGCCTGCTCGACATCGTGCAGCCCACCCCGCAGACCGTCGACGCGCTTATGAAGCTCGATCTCGCCGCGGGTGTTGATGTCGAGATCAAACTCGCGTAAGGCGCGGGCTCTTCGCCGGCAGGGTGATTCACCCGGTCGGCGCTTTCGCTTCCCGCAGCGTCTTTCGACCGCGGTCTGAAGCAGGAAAGCAAGGGATACCGAACGGCTTACCCCGCAAGGGAATGACCGTTGCCTGCGTCCCCGCTTTCAACATGTTGGTGATCCGTCACCGATCTGTTGGACAATGGCCCTGGCGGGGGCAGCAGTTTCATTTGGGCCAGGCTTCGGAACCCCGAAGCCTTTTTCGTTGGCAAGCTCTCCGGGTGACTGGCGAGCCTCTGTTTGGGAAGGAATTGGATCATGCGCACTGGCGTGATCGCGAAGAAGGTCGGGATGACCCGCCTGTTCCAGGACGATGGGCGCCACGTGCCCGTCACCGTCCTGCAGCTGGACGGTCTTCAGGTTATCGCGCGCAAGGAAGCGGATCGTGACGGCTATGTCGCGGTTCAGCTCGGCGCGGGCGTGGCGAAGGCGAAGAATGTCGCCAAGCCGCAGCGCGGCCACTTCGGCAAGGCCGAAGTCGAGCCCAAGGCGATCGTCCATGAATTCCGCGTGACCGAGGACAATCTCCTCGACGTCGGCGCGGAAATCTCGGCCGATCACTTCGTCGCCGGCCAGATGGTCGACATCCAGGGCCGCACGCAGGGCAAGGGCTTTGCGGGCGCCATGAAGCGCTGGGGCTTCGGTGGTCTGCGCGCCACCCACGGCGTCTCGGTCTCGCACCGTTCACACGGTTCGACCGGTAACCGCCAGGATCCGGGCAAGGTCTTCAAGAACAAGAAGATGGCCGGTCACATGGGCGACCGGAATCGCACCCAGCAGAATCTCGAGATCGTCGGCACCGACGCCGAGCGTGGCCTGATCTTCGTCCGTGGCTCGGTCCCGGGCTCGAAGGGCGGCTGGCTGTTCGTCAAGGACGCGGTCAAGGTTCCGGCGCATAAGGATGCGCCCCGCCCGGCTGGCCTGAAGGCGGCCGCCAACAGCAACAATGCGGCTCCCGCCGAGACGCCGGCCGAAGTGCCTGCGGCTCCGGAAGCCACCGAAGGCCAGGAGGGCTGATCATGAAGGTTCAGGTCAAGAACCTCGACGGCTCGAACGCCAAGGGTGACATCGAGCTCAACGACGAGATCTTCGGTGTCGAGCCGCGTGCGGACATCCTGCACCGCGTCGTCACCTGGCAGCTCGAGAAGCGTCGCGGCACCGCCCGCGGCACCCGCGAGCGCGCCGATGTTGCACGGTCGGGCAAGAAGCTCGGTCGCCAGAAGGGCGGCGGTACCGCCCGCCACGGCGATCGCCGCGCTCCCGTCTTCATCGGCGGCGGCAAGGCGCACGGCGCCCGCGTTCGCGATTTCAATCCGTCGCTGAACAAGAAGGTCCGCGCGCTTGGCCTCAAGATGGCGCTTTCGGCCAAGGCCAAGGACGGCAGCCTGATCGTGCTCAACGGTCTCGATGTCGAAGAAGGCAAGACCAAGGCGCTCGCCGCCCAGCTCAAGGGCCTGGGCTTCGGCACCAAGGCACTGGTGATCGACGGCGACGCGCTCAACCTGAGCTTCGCCAAGGCGTCGGGCAACCTCCGGGGCATCAACCTGCTGCCCGCGGTCGGTGCCAACGTCTACGACATCCTCAATCATGACACGCTGGTGCTGACGCGCGCCGCCGTCGAGAAATTGGAGGCGCGTTTCAATGGCTAAGAAGCCTGCCAAGACGGCGGTCGACAACCGCCATTACGACGTGGTGCTCGCGCCGCACATCACCGAGAAGTCGACCTTGCTCTCCGAGCATAATGCGGTCGTCTTCAAGGTGGCGAACGACGCCACGAAGCCCGAAATCAAGGCGGCGGTGGAGGCGTTGTTCAACGTCACCGTGACCGGCGTCAACACGATGGTCGCCAAGGGCAAGTCCAAGCGCTGGAAGGGTGCTCCCTACAAGCGTTCGGATGCCAAGAAGGCGGTCGTGACGCTGGCCGAAGGCCAGTCGATCGACATTACGACGGGGATCTGAGGCGATGGCGCTCAAGAATTACAATCCGACGAGCCCGGCTCGCCGTGGTCTGATCCTGATCGACCGCACCGGCCTGTACAAGGGCAAGCCGGTCAAGGCGCTGACGCAGGGCCTGACCAAGTCGGGCGGCCGCAACAATATGGGCCACGCCACCGCGCGCGGCATCGGCGGCGGCCACAAGCAGAAGTATCGCTTCATCGACTTCAAGCGTCGCAAGTGGGACCAGCCCGCGACCGTCGAGCGGATCGAATATGACCCCAATCGCTCGGCCTTCATCGCTTTGGTCAAGTATGAGGATGGCGAGCTCGCCTACATCATCGCGCCGCAGCGTCTGGGCGTCGGCGACACGATCGTCGCGGCCAAGAAGGTCGACGTGAAGCCGGGCAATGCGATGGAGATCGGCCAGGCTCCGGTCGGCACGATCGTCCACAATGTCGAGATGAAGCCCGGCAAGGGCGGTCAGATCGCGCGTGCCGCCGGCACCTACGTTCAGATCGTCGGCCGCGACCGCGGCATGGTGATGGTCCGTCTGAACTCGGGCGAGCAGCGCTACATCCGCTCCGACTGCATGTGCACGGTGGGCGCGGTGTCGAACCCCGACAATGGCAACCAGAACCTGGCGAAGGCCGGCCGCAACCGCTGGCTCGGTTATCGTCCGCTCAGCCGCGGCGTCGCCAAGAACCCGGTCGACCACCCGCATGGCGGTGGTGAGGGCCGGACCTCGGGCGGCCGCCACCCGGTCACGCCGTGGGGCAAGCCGACCAAGGGTCACCGCACCCGTAAGAACAAGTCGACGGATAAGATGATCATCCGTTCGCGTCACGCGAGGAAGAAGTAATGGCTCGCTCTGTCTGGAAAGGCCCGTTCGTCGAACTGAGCCTGCTGAAGAAGGCCGAAG
>Ga0207698_10002777_pt1 | contig 10442 bp, 9 predicted proteins | sample KBSCornC22_FD_184298 | JGI IMG/M metagenome (GOLD analysis project Ga0207698, IMG submission 184298) | Corn rhizosphere microbial communities from Kellogg Biological Station, Michigan, USA - KBS Corn C2-2 (SPAdes) (version 2) | ecosystem: Host-associated > Plants > Roots > Rhizosphere > Soil ...
GCGGCGACCATCGACAGCGTGTCGCGGATCGCGTCGAGCAGTTCGGGCCACCAGAGTTCAAACATAGCCGAGCACCTCCGCGTGGTTCGCATGGCGGCGCGCGCGCTCCAGCAACGCAGCGACCGCACCGCCGTGTGCCAGCGACTGCCCGGGCGACGCGGCGATCACGAGGCGCCCCTGCGCATGCCCCTGGATCCGCTCGATCCCGCCATGCAGGAAACGCACCGAGCCGCCGAGCGCCGCCGCGAGCGCGCCGACGTCCGGCTCACCGCCGCTTTCGCCCGTATAGCGGACGTCGAGCACGACCTGCGCGCCGTCCGGCAGTGCGGCCTGCTCGGGCAACGGCTGCACACGTTCGGCCAGTTCGGCCGGCAGGTCATGCACGAGCGTGCTGAGCAGCGCGCGCGTCGCGCCGTGGCGCGGATCGCCGAACACTCGCCATACCGGGCCCGTTTCGACCACCTCGCCTTGCTCGATCACCGCGACCGTGTCGCACACCGCGCGGATCACTTCCATCTCGTGCGTGATCAGCACGATCGTCAGCCCGAGGCGGCGATTGATGTCGGCAAGCAGTGCGAGGATCGACTGCGTCGTCTCGGGATCGAGCGCCGACGTCGCCTCGTCGCACAGCAGCACCTCCGGATCGTGCACCAGCGCCCGCGCGATGCCGACGCGCTGCTTCTGGCCGCCCGACAGGCTCGCCGGATACGCGTCGCGCTTCGCGGCGAGCCCGACGAGATCGAGCAACGCATCGACCTTGCGCGTGCGCTCGGCCTTCGGCACGCCGGCGATCTTCAGCGGCAGCGCGACGTTCTCGAACACCGTCTTCGCCGACAGCAGGTTGAAATGCTGGAACACCATCCCGGTGCGGCGGCGCAGCGCGACGAGCCCGTCCTCGTCGAGCGCGCCGACGTCGACGCCCTGCACGCGCACGCTGCCCGAACTCGGACGTTCGAGGCCGTTCACGAGCCGCAGCAGCGTCGACTTGCCGGCGCCGCTGCGGCCGATGATCCCGAACACTTCGCTGCGCCGCACGTCGAGCGTCACGTCGCGCAGCGCGGCGGCGTGGCCGCGCGGCGTCGCGAACACCTTGCCGACGTGGACGAGCGACACGGCGGCGACGTCAGCCCGCATGGCCGCTTCCAGAGGCGCGCCATGCGCGTCGCGTGCCGCCGCGCGGGCCCGCACGGCCGATGCGTCGATGAAACCCAGCGTATCGAACAGTTGCGTCATCGCTTCGCTCCGTCACGTTCAAGCATGCGCGGGATGCGCGGGTTCCGAGGCCGGCGCGGCGGCCGGCCTGTGCTGCGCGCCCGTATGCCAGGCCGGCAGCCGCGCGCCGGCGCCGAACAGCTTCTCGCGCAGCGTCGGCGCGGGATCGTAGTCTTCCTTGTAGATGCCGCGGTTCTGCAGTTCCGGCACGACCCAGTCGACGAAATCCTCGAACGACTCGGGCATCACCGTGCGCGTCAGGTTGAAACCGTCGATGCCCGTCTCGTCGATCCACGACTGCAGCTCGTCCGCGACCTGCGACGGCGAACCGACGATCGGCGCGTAGCGGCCGCCGAGCGACATCTGTTCGAGCATCCGGCGCACGGTCCACGTGCCGGTCGTGCTCTTGCGCGAGATCGCGTCGACGGCCGACTGGATCGAATCGGTCTTCACGTACGAGATCGGCTCGTCGAGCCCGTACTTCGCGAAGTCGATGCCGGTCGAACTCGCGAAATGCGCGAGGCCGGCTTCGGGACTCGCGTAGCGCCGGTATTCGTCGAACTTCTCTCGGGCGAGAAGTTCGGTCCCGGCGGTCACGACGCTCACGCCGGCGAAAATCCTGATCGAGGCCGGGTCGCGGCCCTGCCGTGCGGCGGCCGCGCGGATATCGAGCGCCGCCGCGCGCGCGGCGGCCTTGCTCTGCCCGTTCACGAACACGCACTCCGCATGCCGCCCCCCGAACTCGACGCCGCGCGCGGACGAACCGGCCTGGTACAGCACCGGCGTACGCTGCAGCGACGGCTCGCTCAGGTGGATCGCGTCGACCGAATAGAACGGCCCGTCGTGCTTGACGCGCCGCACCTTGCCCGGCTGCGCGAACACGCGCGCCTGCGCGTCGCGGATCACCGCATCGTCGTCCCAGCTTTGTTCCCACAGCTTGTAGACGACGTCCATGTAGTCGTCCGCGCGTTCGTAGCGGTCGTCGTGGCCGATCTGCTGCGCGAGGCCCATTCCGCGCGCGGCGCTGTCGAGATAGCCGGTCACGATGTTCCAGCCGATGCGCCCCTTCGTCAGGTGGTCGAGCGTCGACATCCGGCGCGCGAACAGGTACGGCGGCTCGTAGGTCAGGTTCGCGGTCACGCCGAAGCCGAGATGCCGCGTGACCTGCGCCATCGCGGGCACGAGCAGCAGCGGATCGTTGACGGGCACCTGCACCGATTCGCGCAGCGCGGCGTCCGGGCCGCCGCCGAACACGTCGTACACGCCGACGATGTCCGCGAGAAAGATGCCGTCGAACTTGCCGCGCTCGAGCGTCCTCGCGAGATCGGCCCAGTAGTCGAGATCGGTGTAGTGCGCGGAGCGGTCGCGCGGATGCGTCCACAGCCCGTGGTTGATGTGCCCGACGCAGTTCATGTTGAACGCGTTGAGCAGGATCTTCTTGCGGTTCGGCGTCGTCATGTTTCCTCCGTCACCACGCGATCGCGTAAAGCGAGCCGAACGCGTTGTCGAGCGCACGGCGCACCGCCGGCGAGTGCTGGTAGATCGCGATGAACTTGCGGATGCGCGGATCGTTCACGCTCTCGGGGCGCACGACCCACTGGATCGCGAAGTTCTTGTTCTCGGTGCCGTCGAACAGCAGCGCGCTGTTCGGGTCGGTCGTGCCGGCGAGCTTGATGAAGCTCGGGTAGCCCTGCGCGAGGTCGACGTCGTCGAGCGAGCGCGCGAGCTGCGACGCCTCGAGCGCGATGATCTTCAGGTGCTTCGGGTTGGACACGATGTCGTGCGTCGTCGCCCGGTAGTCGGCGCCCGGCTTCAGCGTGATGAGGCCCGCGCGCTGCAGCAGCAACAGCCCGCGCCCGCCGTTGACCGGATCGTTCGCGATCGCGACGCGCGCGCCGTCCTTCAGCTCGGCAAAGCTTTTCACCTTCTTCGAATAGAGGCCGATCTTCATGATCGTGCCCGGCGCGATCGACACGAAGTTGTAGCCGCCCTGCTTCTTCGCGTTCTCGAGAAACGGGATGTGCTGGAAGTAGTTGACGTCGATGTCCTTGTTCGCGAGCGCCGCGTTCGGCGTATTCCAGTCGGTGAACTCGACGATCCGCACGTCGAGGCCCTGCTCCTTCGCCTCCTTCGCGGCAATCTTCAGCGCTTCGATCTGCGGACTCGTCGAGATGCCGACCTTCAGCGGCGCGGTGTCGGCGCGCGCCCCGCCCGGCAGCGCGACGGCGAGCCACGCCGCGAGCAGCGCGGCCGCCGTCAGGCGGGCCGGCAGGACGAGCCGTGCGAGGCGGACGGCGCACGAGCGGGCGGAAAAAACGGCATGCGGCATGGGAACCACTCTCCTGTCCAAGTACGGTATCGACGGATGCGCGACGCCGCGGCGAACGCGCGTGCGTTCTCCGGACAGTCGTCGCATCGGAAAAGGATCAGCCGATGATAGAGAGCGGCAGGAAGGCGGTCTACGAAGCGATTGTGCGAAGAAAATCGCGCGCGGCGATATGGCGCGCGATCGCGGTCGGCCCGGCGCCCGACTGGCCGACTGGCCGACTGGCCGAAATCTCGGCCTGCCCGCCGGACGAATTCCGAAATCTCGGCCGGCAAGGGGCGGCCACCCTTTCCGCAGACGAAACAAATCCCTTGTGAATCAATGCATTAAAAATATTTCGGCAGGCCGGATTTCTGGCACGGGGGTTGCGTAATAGACGGCACACGATGCCGCGAAGCGATGCAGGCATCCCACAATCAGGAGACACGTCTTGCAGACCTCTATCCATACCCCGTCCCACCCGGAACCGATTGCCGAAGCCGGCGCCGCCACGCGCGCACGCTTCTGGCCGGAAGGCTGGTGGAAGCTGATGGAAATCCGCATCGGCATCATCCCGCTGCCGGTGTACGTGATCCTGTTCGCGCTGATCGTCGGTTTCTCGGTCACGGGCAAGGTGCCGGGCGAGATCTCGATGGCGATCGCCGTGCTCGCGTTCTTCGGCTTCACGTGCGCGGAACTCGGCAAGCGCCTGCCGCTCCTGCGCAACATCGGCGCGGCCGCGATCTTCGCGACCTTCGTGCCGTCGGCGCTCACCTACTATCACGTGCTGCCGAAGCCGGTGCTGAACCTGACGGTCGAGTTCACGAAATCGACGAACTTCCTGTACCTGTTCATCGCGTCGATCATCGTCGGCAGCATCCTGAGCATGGACCGGCGCGTGCTGATCCAGGGCTTCGTGAAGATCTTCATCCCGCTCGCCGCCGGTTCGGTCGCGGCCGCGATCGTCGGCACGGCGGTCGGCACCGCGCTCGGCCTCGGCGCGCGCCACACGCTGCTGTACATCGTCGTGCCGATCATGGCGGGCGGTGTCGGCGAAGGCGCGATTCCGCTGTCGATCGGCTATTCGGAACTGATGCACCTGCCGCAGGGCGAGATGTTCGCGATGGTGCTGCCGCCGGTGATGCTCGGCAGCCTGACGGCGATCATCCTGTCGGGTGCGCTCGACATGCTCGGCAAGCGCCTGCCGCACCTGACCGGCAACGGCCGTCTGCAGGTCGGCGAAAGCGGCGACCTGGCGCCGGAAAACGAAGAGATCCGCGGTCACGTCGACGTCACGCACATCGCGGGCGCCGGCATCACGGCGATCACGCTGTATCTCGTGGGCCTGATGGCGCACAAGCTGTTCGGCCTGCCCGCGCCGGTCGCGATGCTGTTCCTCGCGGTGCTGGTGAAGCTGGCGCGCGCGGTGTCGCCGCCACTGCAGGAAGGCGCGTTCGTCGTCTACAAGTTCTTCTCGACCGCCGTCACGTATCCGCTGCTGTTCGCGATCGGCGTCGCGATGACGCCGTGGGACAAGCTGACCGCCGCCTTCACGATCGTCAACGTCGTCACGATCGTGTCGACCGTCGCGACGCTGATGGGCACCGGTTTCGTGGTCGGCCGCCTGCTGAAGATGTACCCTATCGACACCGCAATCGTGAACGCCTGCCACAGCGGACAAGGCGGCACCGGCGACGTCGCGATCCTGACCGCCGCGAACCGGATGCAGCTGATGCCGTTCGCGCAGATCGCGACGCGCATCGGCGGCGCAATCGTCGTCACGGTGACGCTGATCCTGGTCGCGCACTTCGGATAATGCACGGCCGCGCGCACCGTCGCGCAGGCTGCTTCGCACGCGCCGCCGCCGGCTCTGCCGGCGCGCGGCGCGCGTCATTGCGGAGGGCCGGTTGCGGAGGGCCGGTTGCGGACGGCCGGTTGCGGACGGCCGGTTGCGCGTGACCGGTTGCAGGCTTCGATGAGGGCGAATGTGCAGAAGAGCTTCAAGGGAATCCCGTGGTGGGGTTGGGCGTCGGCCGCCGTGCTGTATGTCGGCGTGGCGGGCGCGGCCGTCGATTTCGCGTGGGAACGCGCGATCGACGCGCTGGAGGAAACCGGCGCGCACCGGCTCGACCTCTATGCGTCGAGCCTGAAGAGCGAACTCGGCCGCTTCGAGATCCTGCCCGGCCTGGTCGCCCGCCAGGACGGCGTGCGCGCGCTGCTGAAGGCCGCGCCGCCAGACCGGCCCGCGCTCGCCCACACGGTGAACACGTACCTCGAAGCCGTGAACCGCGACGCGGGCAGCGGCGCCGTCGACGTGATCGACCTGCGCGGCGAAGTGATCGCCGCCAGCAACTGGAACGAGACGATCAGCTTCGTCGGCACGAACGTGTCGTACCGGCCGTACTTCAAGGACGCCCTCGCGCACGGCAGCGGCCGCTTCTTCGGGATCGGCACCAACACCGGCGTGCCGGGCGTCTACTTCGCGAGCGCGGTGCGCGACGACGGCGTGCCGATCGGCGCGGCGGCCGTGAAAATCAGCGTCGACCCGCTCGAATCCGCGTGGCGCGCGCCGGGTGTCGCGGCGATGGTGGTCGACGGCAACGGCGTGGTCGTGATCTCGACCGAGCCGGCGTGGAAATTCACCGCGCTGCGCCCGATCACCGCGCAGCAGCAGCGCGACATCCAGGCGTCGCGGCAATACGCGGGCCGCACGGTCGACGTGCTGCCGTACCGCCACATCGGCGACCGCAGCGCCGCCGCGTGGTTCGGCACGTTTCCCGATCCGCGTCACGCCGGCCGCAACACGCGCTATCTCGTGATGTCGCGCCCCGCCCCGCAGGCCGGCGATTCGCTGATGGTGCTGCTCGACATGGCGAGCGCGCGGCGCCAGCAGGAGACCGCGTTCGTGTTCGTCACCGGCGCGTTCCTGATCGCCGCGCTGCTGGCCGGCTACGCGATCCAGCGTCGCCGGGCGATCGTCGCGCGGCTGAACGCGCAGGACGCGCTGCGCCGCGCGAACGACCGGCTCGAGCTGACCGTCGCGCAACGCACCGCCGCGCTGACGGCCGCGAACGAGCGGATGCAGCGCGAGATCGTCGAACGCGAGCGCACCGAGCAGCGGCTGCGCGATTCGCAGCAGGAGGTCGTGCACGCGGGCAAGCTCGCGGTGCTCGGGCAGATGGCCGCCGGCCTCACGCACGAGCTGAACCAGCCGCTCGTCGCGATCCGCACGCTGTGCGACAACGCGCGCACGTTCTTCGAGCGCGGCCAGCCGGCGCCGGCATACGCGAATCTCGAACGGATCGGCAAGCTGGTCGACAGCATGGCGGTGCTCACCGGCGAGCTGAAGACCTTCGCGCGCAAGCCCGACGTCGAGCGCGTCGCCGTGTCGCTGACCGAGGCCGTCGCGCATGCGCGGCTCATCTACGATGCGCGGATCCGCGACGAAGGCGTGCAGCTCGACGTGAACATCGCGCCCGGCACGACGGTATCGGCCGAATCGAGCCAGCTGCAGCAGGTGATCGTGAACCTGCTCGGCAACGCGCTCGATGCGGTGCACGACGCGCCGGTGCGGCGGATCGTCATCGAAGCCGCCAAAGTGGACGACGAGGACGAAGCCGGCCGCGTGCGCTTCACCGTCGCCGACAGCGGTGCCGGCATCGCGCCCGACGTGCTGCCGCACCTGTTCGAGCCGTTCGTCACCACCAAGCCGCGCGGCCAGGGCCTCGGGCTCGGCCTCGCGATCACGTCGCGCATCGTCGAGGCGTTCGGCGCGAAGATCGCCGCGACGAACCGCGACGCGGGCGGCGCGCAGTTCACCATCGAATTCGCGGCGGCGACGCCGCAGCAAAGGACAGAGCATGGAAGATGAGATTCGCGTGCTGGTCGTCGAGGACGATGAAAACGTCCGGATCGGCGTCGAGCAGGCCGTCGCGCTCGCCGGGTTCCCGGTCGACGCGTTCGCGTCGGCCGCCGACGCGCTCGCGCACGTCGCGCCCGGCGCGCCCATCGTGATCGTGTCGGACGTACGCATGCCCGGCATCGACGGGCTGCAGCTGCTCGAACGCGTGATGGCCGTCGATGCGCAGATCCCCGTCGTGCTGATCAGCGGCCACGCCGACATTTCGACGGCCGTCGGCGCGATGCACGACGGCGCGTACGACTTCATCGAGAAGCCGTTCTCGTCGGACGTGATCGCCGGCCGCGTCGCGCGCGCGGTCGAGAAGCGCCGGCTCACGCTGGAGGTGCAGGGGCTGCGCGCGGCGCTCAACAACTGGCAGGGCATCGAGGCGCTCGTGCTCGGCAAGTCGCCAGCGATGGCCGACGTGCGCAAGAAGATCCTGCGCCTCGCCGATACGTCGGTGTCGGTGCTGATCACCGGCGAGACGGGCACCGGCAAGGAACTGATCGCACGCAGCCTGCACGACTTCGGCAGCCGGCGCGACGCGCATTTCGTCGCGCTGAACTGCGGCGGCCTGCCCGAGCAGATCTTCGAGAGCGAGCTGTTCGGCCACGAGGCCGGCGCATTCACCGGCGCGATCAAGAAGCGCATCGGCAAGATCGAATGGGCGCACGGCGGCACGCTGTTCCTCGACGAGATCGAGACGATGCCGATTCCGCTGCAGATCAAGATGCTGCGCGTGCTGCAGGAGCGCGTGGTCGAACGGCTCGGCGCGAACGAGCTGATTCCGGTCGACTGCCGCGTCGTCGCCGCATCGAAGGCCGATCTCGCCGAGCTCGCGGCCGACGGGCGCTTTCGCGCGGACTTGCTGTATCGGCTCAACGTCGCGCAGATCGAGCTGCCGCCGCTGCGCGAACGGCGCGAGGACGTACCGCTGCTGTTCGAGCACTTCGTGCTCGCCGCCGCGCGTCGCTTCGGGCAGCCGGCGCCCGTCGTCACGGCTGCGCAGGTGTCCGAACTGATGACGCATGCGTGGCCCGGCAACGTGCGCGAACTGCAGAACGTGGCCGACCGCTTCGTGCTCGGCCTGACCGGCGACAGCCTGCTGTCGTCCGGCAGCGCGCCGACGGCGGGCGGCACGCTCGCGGAGCAGCTCGCGTATTTCGAGCGGATGCTGATCGAGGACATGCTGCGGCGTCACAACGGCAACGTCGCGGACGCAAGCGTTGCACTCGGCATGCCGAAGAAGACGCTTTATCACAAGCTGCGCAACCTGCGGATTCCCGCGCGCGGCGACGCGGCGACCGACGGCGGCGAATGACGCGAACGAGGATACGCACAACGGCATGGATCGCATCGACATCTCCGAACGCGGCCGCATCAACGGCCATCTGATCCGCGGCATCACCCGCGCGCAGAAAACCTTCCGCCCGAGCGACTGGCCCGAACGGCTCGCGGGCGTCATCACGCTGTTCGTCGGCGAGCGGCGGCCCGGCTATCCGTGCGCGCTGTCGCGGCTCGCGATGCCGGTCGTCGACGGCGGCGCCAAATGCCTGTTCGTGTCGGACGAATTGCGCAGCGTATGTGCCGATGCATTCGACTTCGCGATGCAGTTCGCCGCCGACAACGACCTTCCCGTCGAGCTTCAGACCGCGCCCGCGCTGGCGGTGCGGTGATATGGGGGCGGCGTTCCGGCGCTCTAGGGCACTTCGCCGAAGAGCGCTTCGAAACCGTTCTTGCACAGCCTGAGTAATTCCTCGGGCTCGATCTGTCGGTCGGGCCGCGGGATGTCCGCCGCCGCACGAAGAGTGTCATTCACTTCGGTGAAAAATGCGCCGACGCCCGCACCGATGGACCTGCGCTGAGCATCCGATAACGTGGGTTCGAGGCTCCTCCAGATCGGGACAAGCTCGTCCTCAATTGCGCCGCCAAAAAGGAGCATCGCATCGTGGATGTAAAGCACATCCTGAGCGCGCTTTTCCGGAATCCTGTCGTCACGAATCAACAGCTTCTGGACCATGAAGCTCACCGGATTCGGGATACGCAGGTCGACCAGTGCATCGCCACGCCCTGAGTCCTCGGCGGGAATCGTCACGAGCCAGGGTTCGTGCAACAGTATCTCGAGATGGCGCAGCTTCTGTGCAACGACGCCGGCATTCGCCTCCGTTGCGTCCTGCTCCATCCGCCTCGTGACCTTGTTGCGCCGCAAGGGGCTACCTGTCAGCGGCGTGAGAAATTCCGCGTAAAACCCGTTGGCTTGCTCGCCGAGGGTGTAACGCATCGCCGGCGGCTTGAACCCGCCGGCGAAATTCGGTTCCTCCTTGAAACCCGCGCTTTCGAGTGCCTTCTTGATATCTCCTTCGAGCAGCTCGTGTTCTGCATACGCGACGTCGGCATCCTGCGTGAAGATCGGCGTGTGGTCAGACTTCCAGGCACGCGGCTCATACGAATAGAGCCGAAACGCCCAGCCTCCGATGAAAACGATCCTGGCTCGCCACGGCGCCAACGTCATCGCGAGATTGCTGAAATCGGCCAATTCGCTCACGCACCTTCTCCAGTCACGTTCGCGAGGACGCCATGCTCCAGCTCAGCGGCCTGCTCTGCACCGCGCGCCGGGTGAGCAGAAACGTCGAGCCAGGTCTGGATGATGTCCGTGACCGGCAAACCATCTCGGTAGACGACGCCCCGCCCCAATGATTGGGGAAAGCCAGGCTGTTGCAAGACGAGATCGGGGCGTTCACCCTCTTTGGCCCGACGCAGCGGTCGCCAGTTTTCGGCTTCCATCAGGCTAGGGACCCAGACGGTTGGCGGGACCCCACTGACATGGCCGACGCCGAGTGCATTGGCCGCGGCAAAAAGGCCGAGCGTGCCGCCTTCATTCTTGAGCATCTTGCGCAACTGGACGTCCGGCGCGGCCGGCAAAAGAAACTTCATCGGCACTGCCAATGCCGGCCTCTGGTATTCAGCCTTCCAGCGTTGTGCGAGTTTGCGCCGTTGCACGACCTTCAGGAACGGCTTCGTCTC
>Ga0207698_10002781_pt1 | contig 10438 bp, 10 predicted proteins | sample KBSCornC22_FD_184298 | JGI IMG/M metagenome (GOLD analysis project Ga0207698, IMG submission 184298) | Corn rhizosphere microbial communities from Kellogg Biological Station, Michigan, USA - KBS Corn C2-2 (SPAdes) (version 2) | ecosystem: Host-associated > Plants > Roots > Rhizosphere > Soil ...
ATCGTCCGCAAATGGGAAAAGCAAAGGCGGGTGGTGGCGGAGATGTCGTCTGCTACGCCGACCCGGGCCAGATCGGGGAGCGGCAGGCCAGCGGCCTGGCCGGGATTTGCCGTGCCGGGGTGTAATAAGGGGGCCGTTTGGGCATGCAGTTTGCCGATGGTGAGGATGGCCCAAAAAGCTATGAACAAGACCCGGGCGACCGCCAATGTCCGCAGGTCTTTGGATAACGAGCCTCCGGCTCGTTTTGAGTTAGTATGGTAGCGGCCTGGCATATATTGGATAAGCTGATTTTTAAAGATAAAGTAAAAGTAAAAAATTATAATAATGTCTCTATTATCTTTGTATTCATGGCAAACCGACTGAAGTCAAAGAAGAGCCAGGCCTCAGAAAAGCTGAAACCTGAAAAGGATCCTCAGGTGACAGTGAAACAGATCGTCAAGGATGAGCGTACCCATAAGATCACGGGGGCCGTCTTTCTGTTGCTAGCCGCCTTTCTTTTTATAGCGTTCACATCCTATTTGTTCACCTGGAAAGAGGACCAGGACAAGGTGTTTCATGGGCTCTCGATCCTGCTGCCTTCATCGGAGGTGAAGGTATCCAACCTGCTGGGCAACCTTGGCGCGTTGATAGCGCATCAATTCTTCTATAAGGGTTTTGGACTGGCGTCCTATCTGTTCTGTTCCTTTTTCTTTATAGTGGGGGTGAATCTGCTTTTTGCCCGCAAGGTATTTTCCATCAAAAGAAACCTCCGATATGTCGTCGCGGGGCTGATCTTTTTCTCCGTGGCGCTGGCGTTTATCACACGGGGGAATGGTTTTCCCTGGGGTGGCGCCGTGGGGGATATGATCAGCGACTGGCTGGTGAAGTTCCTGGGCTGGATAGGAACGGCGGCCTTGCTGCTGGTAGCGGGACTGGCTTATTTTATCTGGAGATTCAACCCGGTGTTCAAGATGCCCGCCCTGCCGGTGCGGGAGCGGAAGCCTGCTATCGAGGAGGCTTCAGAGGAGGAAGAGGACGAAGAACATCTGCCCGTGCCGCCTGTAAAGGGAGGGGCGCGCTTGTTCGTGGATGAGGGTTTTAGCAGCATGAAGGGGAATGTGCTGAAGGAGGAAGGAGGTATCGTGGCTATTGCGCCGGAGGAAGAGGAGGCGCCGGCATTTGAGCTGATAGAAAGGGCTAATGATGGTCCTTCGGACAACGGGCGGGAGGGGGAAGAGCCGCCTTTTGAGGTTACGTCTGCTGTCGAAGAGGAAGAAGAGATGCCGGGAGTGCTGGAGGAGATACCGCCGCTGGTGCTGCCCCCTGTGACTCCGGTGGTTCCGCCTGTGACGTCTCCTGTAAAAGGGAAGCAGCCTGTTGCCGCGGAGCTGGAGCTGGAGATAAAAGGACCTGACAATAATGAAGGGAGCGAGGGCGCAGAGGGTGTGGGGGCCGAAGAAGCAGCCAGCGGGCTGCCCTTACCGGATTATGAGCCTACCCTGGACCTGCGGGATTATAAGTATCCTTCACTGGACCTGCTGGAGGCGCATGGCAGCGAAAGGATCGTGCAGGATGCTTCGGAGCTGGAAACCAACAAGAACCAGATTATCAATACGCTGAAGAATTACGATATATCCATTTCCAAGATCAGCGCGACGGTGGGCCCCACTGTGACTTTGTATGAGATCGTGCCGGCCGCGGGGGTGCGGATCTCCCGGATCAAGAACCTGGAGGATGATATTGCGCTGAGCCTGGCGGCGCTGGGGATAAGGATCATTGCTCCCATACCGGGTAAGGGGACTATCGGGATCGAGGTGCCGAATGTGAAGAAAACGGTGGTGAGCATGCGCACTTTGCTGTCATCCGATAAGTTCCAGCACAGCAATTTCAGCCTGCCGATAGCCATTGGTAAGAAAATAGACAATGAGAATTTTATCGTCGACCTGGCTTCGATGCCGCACCTGCTGATGGCGGGGGCCACGGGTCAGGGGAAATCGGTGGGCCTGAATGCTATTTTGGTGTCCCTGCTGTACAAGAAGCATCCTTCCCAGCTGAAGCTGGTGCTGGTGGACCCGAAGAAGGTGGAATTGAGCATTTACCGGACGATAGAGAAGCATTTCCTGGCCAAGCTGCCGGGGGAAGAAGAGGCGATCATTACGGATACGAAGAAAGTGATCCATACATTGAATGCCTTGTGTATCGAGATGGACAACCGGTACGACCTGCTGAAGGAGGCGAATGCCCGAAATATCAAGGAGTACAATGAGAAGTTCATCAAGCGGCGGCTGAATCCTCAGAAGGGACATCAGTACCTCCCGTTCATGGTGCTGGTGGTGGATGAGTTTGCAGACCTGATCATGACGGCGGGCAAGGAGGTTGAAATGCCGATTGCGCGGCTGGCGCAGCTGGCGCGTGCGGTGGGGATACACCTGATCATTGCTACACAGCGGCCTTCCGTCAATATCATTACGGGTACGATCAAGGCGAACTTCCCGGCCCGTATCGGGTTCAAGGTATCTTCAAAGATCGACAGCCGTACGATACTGGATGCGGGTGGGGCCGATCAGCTGATCGGCAAGGGGGATATGCTGATCTCTCATAATGGTGAGATCACCCGCCTGCAATGCGCATTTGTGGATACACCGGAAGTGGAAGCCATCACCCAGTTCATCGGGGAGCAGCGGGGGTATCCGGAGGCATATAAATTGCCGGAATATGTGGATGAGAAGGATGCGGAGGCCCGGGAGCTCGATCTGGGTGACAGGGACCCGTTGTTCGAAGAGGCGGCCCGTCTGATCGTACAGAATCAAATAGGATCTACCTCTCTTATACAGCGGAGGATGAAGCTGGGATACAACCGGGCGGGCCGGCTGATGGATCAGCTGGAGGCAGCGGGAGTCGTGGGGCCGGGGATGGGCAGCAAGCCGCGGGATGTGCTGATCAAGAGCGAAATGGAGCTGGAGCAGTATCTTCATCCGTAGGTGCGCCCGACTGGGGGCCTGACCGACCGGGCGACATGGCTGCCGGGAGCGATAACATGACCGTGGATGAACACGGAGGCCAGGAACCGCCAATACACATTTAACGGGGGTTTAATGATATTTGACCGATAAGTTTCTACTCTCTGCTGGTTTTCAGATATATTTGCGCCTTCAAAATGCGGGCTGCGGGGCAGCCTCCTTAAACCTACCGGTCGTGTGCCGATCGAAGTTTTAAAAAGAAATAAATATGCGACTGACTATGAATATTAAAAGGATCGTGGTATTTGGACTGTTATCAGGTCTCTGTTTTGCGGGGCAGGCTCAGAATAATAGCTTAGGGAAAAATGATCCCGATGCCAAGAAAGTGCTGGACGCCTTGAGCGCCAAGCTGAAATCCTATAAGGCGGTGCAATCCAACTTCACGTTGACGGTAGAGGATGCGAAAGGGAAGCTGCAGGGCAGCAAGAGCGGTGTAGTGTATGTAAAGGGTAATAAATATCATATCAGCGTGACGGGGCAGGAAGTGTATTGTGACGGGAAGGATGTCTGGACCTACGATAAGTCTTCCAATGAGGTGACGATCACGAAGGTGGACCCTGCCACGCAAACCATCAGCCCTGAGAAGTTCTTCACTAATTTTTATGACAAGGATTTTCTGTACAAGCTGAATGGGGAAAGCAAGCTGAATGGGCGTACGGTGCAGGAGGTGGAGCTGACGCCTGTGGACAAGACGAAGTCATTTTATAAGGCGTTGTTGTATGTGGATAAGGCGCAGCACACGCTGGTAGGCATCAAATGGTTTGACAAGAGCGGCAACCGTTACACACTGAATACGAGCAAGCTAAATGGGAATGCACCTTTGACGGATGCGCAGCTGGCTTTTAATAAAGCCAGGTATCCCGGGGTTGAAGAGGTGGATCTAAGGAACTAGTCCGTGGCCAGGGCCGGAGACTGATGCTGACCGGGCGGCCGAATGTTGGGCCGACGGCCAATTAGTTGGTTCCCCAGCGGAAGGTGGAGATATCCAGGCCGGCGAGGTCGAGCACCCTGTCAACTACGGTGGCGGCTACTTCTTCGATGGTAGCGGGTTTGCTGTAGAAGGAGGGAGTAGCGGGGCAGATGATGCCGCCTGCGAGGGTGAGGGTCTCCATATTACGGATGTGCACGAGATTATAAGGTGTATCCCGCACCACACAAATCAATTTTTTTCTTTCTTTAAGGACGACGTCGGCGGCTCTTGTGATGAGGTCGGCGGATACGCCTGTGGCGATGCGTCCCAGGGTGCCCATGGAGCAAGGGACGATGATCATGGTGTTGTATTTTCCCGAACCGGAGGCAAAGGGGGCGGTGAAATCCTTTTGGGAGAAGAAGGGAAGATCATACTTCACATAATCTTCATTGTCGAGCTCTGTCCGCCAGACTTCTTTTGCATTTTCGGTCATGACGACTGCCAGGGACTGCCATTGATCTTTCAAGGCGATGAGCTTGTTGAGCAATAGCCGGGCGTAGATGGACCCGCTGGCGCCTGTTACGGCAACGACAATTTTGTGCATCTGAATTCGTTAAGATTACTGACAACGAGCATTTGCCCGTTCTGAAATGGGACCGGCCGGCATGCCGGTAGTCCGGGAACAAAAGTACGGCGTGGGCGTTTAAGTAATACCAAAGATTCTTCTATGAATAAAATCAAAACATATTTTGGGGTGACGGCCTTGCTGCTGATGGTTCTGGCGACGGGGTTGTGGGCCTGGAGACCTATCCGGCCTGCCGGGAAGCAGGAAAGCAAGACCGAGGTCCGGCCTGTCAGCGGAACCCATGAGGCCATGACCTGGATGAGTATCGAGGAGGCGGCGGGGAAGCTGCAAAAAGAGCAACGGCCCATCCTGATCGATCTGTATACGACCTGGTGCGGGTGGTGCAAGCAAATGGATAAGAAGACCTATTCCAATAAGCAGGTGGCTCAATATCTGCAGGACAAGTTCTATCCCGTGAAGGTGGATGCGGAGACGCATGCGACGATCAACTGGAATGGGAGGACGTATCAGTTCAATCCCAGCTACCGGAGCAATGAATTTGCCCTTTATCTGACGCACGGGAGGCTGGAATTCCCTACTACCATTATCATTCCTCCCGGTGGGGAGCCGCAGGCCATACCGGGCTATATGGAGCCAAAGGAGCTGGAGCTGCTGGTGAAGTATTTTGGGGAGGGCAAGTTTGGGAAAGTATCTTTTGATGAGTATCAGAAGGGGTTTAAGCCGTCCTGGTAAGATAGGGAGGCGGGCCTTTTGGGGGAATGGATGGCCTGGACTTCCGGACGGAAGCCGAGGCGTCTAAGGGGGAGGTAGCCTATTTTAGAGGGTTGAGTCGCTATAACGGTTTAGCTACAAAGGATCAATTAAATGCTTATAAAAGATTAATCGATTGCATATCGCTTGACGCAGATCAATTTCCCGGTGATTGGGTAAAAAAAAATAGCCTACGGCAACCTCCTTTTCAGTGTTAACGTCTTATATTTGTTTTTTCATAGGATAAGGTTTAATGGTTAATGGTATTTGATTAGTGCAGCCCCGCGCAAGCGGGGCTTTTTTTATGCTTTTTTTTGCTGTGTGGACAGCTTTTTTCGTCGTGCGGACCTCTTTTTTGCCGGGTGCAGCGCCATTTTGGGGAGGGCGGCCCCCTATTTTCTAAGTGGAACCATTAATAAAAAGCCCCGGTAACTTGTATACCAGGGCTATGGGAATATTTGTTACGTAAGTGTTATGCTTGCGCCATATCGGGGATCGCCTCCACCTTATAATCTCCGGCGTCCAGCTTCTTTTTTGTTTCACGGAAAGCCTTCAGCGTCAGCTCGATGTCCTCATCGGTGTGGACGGCGGTGGGCACGAGGCGATAGATAATATGCCCCTTCGGAATAACGGGGTATACCACGATGGAGCAAAAGATATTATAGTTCTCCCGCAGGTCCATGACCATAGCGGTAGCTTCTGGAACATCGCCTTTCATATAGACCGGGGTAACGCAGGAATTGGTCTGACCAATGTCGAAACCGCTGTCTTTCAATCCTTTTTGTAATTTATTCACTACACTCCACAGTTTCTTGCGAAGTTCGGGCATGGTCCTGAGCATATCCAGCCGCTTGAGATTGCCGATGGTGACGGGCATGGGCAGGCTTTTGGCGAAGATCTGGCTGCGGGTGTTATAGCGGATGTAATCGATGATCGCCCGGTCGCCGGCCATGAAGCCGCCGATGGAGGCCATGGATTTTGCAAATGTCGAGAAATAGAGGTCGATCTGGTCCTGTACGCCCTGCTCTTCGCCGGCGCCGGCGCCTGTCTTTCCCAGTGTACCAAAGCCATGGGCATCATCCACGAGGAAGCGGAATTCGTATTTCTTTTTGAGGGCGACGATCTCTTTCAGCCTGCCCTGGTCGCCGGCCATGCCGAAGACGCCTTCGGAAATAACGAGGATGCCTCCCTGATCTTGTTTTTCGATGAGAGTGGTGGCGCGCTGGAGCTGTTTTTCGCAATCCTCTATATCGTTGTGTTTGAAAACGAAGCGATGTCCGGGATGGAGGCGGAGTCCATCGATGATGCAGGCGTGGCTTTCGGCGTCGTAGACGATGACGTCGTGGCGGCCGCAGATGGCGTCAATGGCGCTCATTATTCCCTGGTATCCATAATTGAAGAGAGTAGCATCTTCTTTCCCTTCAAACTCGGCCAGCTCTTTTTCCAATTGTTCGTGATAGTTGCTGTTGCCGCTCATCATACGGGCGCCCATGGGTGCGGCCATGCCAAAGCGGGCGGCTGCTTCTGCGTCGACTTTGCGGATCTCGGGGTGATTAGCCAGGCCGAGGTAGTTGTTCAGGCTCCAAACGATCTTTTCCTTTCCGCGGAAGTTCATTCTGCTGCCAATTTCTCCTTCCAGCTTGGGGAAAGCGAAATATCCATGTGCTCTCTGCCTGTGTTGGCCGATGGGACCATTGTGCTTCACTAACTTGTCGAAGATATCTGCCATATTATGGATTTATTAAGTTTCTGCTCGCTGCCGCAAATTTAAAGCTTTTGAACGTACCATGTAACTGATTAGTACGGATGCCTGCGGAAAGGGGCCTTCATTAACCAGCTTTTAATATACGGATCGGCTATATCCTATACATTTACGTGCCGACCCACGCGGCGTCAAAATTTATTGCATGCACCCCCGGAAATTATTGTTATCAGCCGCCCTTTTTTCCTTTTCTTTTGCCTTTGCCCAGGGCAGTGAAGGCGCCAGGATGTCTACGCAAAATTCCGGCCTGGCGAGACCCAGGCTGGTAGTGGGTATTGTAGTAGAACAGCTGCGGTGGTTACTTTCCTTCATCATATCCATGAGGTTTATAAAAAGAGCAAGGGATCGTTCCGTCCCACGCCTTTTGGCAATACGCTGACCCTGGATTTTGCCCGTCAGGCTAGCTGGTGGATTCGTTGAACCGGATACTGGCGACGCGGTATGGGGCGGAGAAGCTGATCCGCAGCCGGCTGAATTACCAGCTGAATTTCGATCCGGGCAAGATCGATGCGTTGAGGCTGGACCTTGGCGAGATCAAAAAGATCTGTATAGCGTGGCTGGAACGTCAGCCGGGCATATCCTATGCCATGGATGTGACGAAGATCGTGGAGGCTCCTTTGTTGTTCATGGGATGGGGGATCAAGCCGGGCCATGCAAATGCGGCTGTATCCATGACGGACATTGCGCCTGCAGCGGCGGCGCTTTTGCATATCCAGATGCCAAATGGGGCGGTGGGGAAGCCTATCCGGGAAGAGGTGGAGTCTGTCGGCCGGTAAACCATTGGGAGATAACTCTTTAGAAGAATCCTACCTGCGACCCAACGGGTCGAGGAAGTTCCAGTTTTTTTGACGAATTTTGCAGTTGGATCAGGCGTTCGACGACGGACCCGACCAGGTGGGCGGGAACGTCCAGTTTTTCCGGATGTCGTAAACGGGGATAAAACCCTATGGTCCATATTTTGTTTCTATAGATGGACCATAGGGCCATCGGCTGTAACCGGGCAGTCCGAAGGGTTACGGCCGGGGAGGAGCGGGTCGAAGCAGCTCCGACGAAGGACTCAGACATTAGCGTATTGCGGGAGATGCGCTAAATTTCAGAAAGCGCGTCTTCCGCACATAAAAAAATAAAGAGAACACTATGATCACAGTATCACCTCAGGCAAAGGAGTATATCGTCAATCTGTTGGCCGAGCAGCATGCTGCTCCTGAGACATTTGTGCGGGTAGGAGTAAAGAGCGGGGGATGTTCCGGATTGGAATATCAGATGGATTTCGACACCGTTTCCAAGGAAGGGGACCAGGTCTTCGAGGATAAGGGGGTAAAGGTGGTAGTGGACATGAAAAGTCTCCTGTATCTGTATGGCACCGAGCTGGATTATTCCGGCGGGCTTAACGGAAAAGGGCTGGTGTTCAAAAACCCCAATGCATCCAGAACCTGTAGCTGCGGAGAAAGCTTTTCCGTATAACGAAAGGAAAAAGCGCCTGTATTGAAGTATCTTGCAGCCTAATTGGTCGAATTGAGGTCTTAGAAGGGTTGAAATCCCTGGTACGATACATAATAGTGGAAAAAATAATATGCCAAACGACAACGAAATAATTGACAATATAGCGAACAAGGAGTACGAGTTCGGTTTCGTCACGGACATCGAGATGGATATCCTGCCTGCCGGCCTCAATGAAAATACGATCCGCTATATCTCCGAAAAGAAGAAGGAGCCTGAGTGGCTGCTGAACTGGCGACTGAAGGGATTTCAGGCTTTTCAGAAGCAAAAATTGCCGGAATGGCAGAATTTTCAGCTGCCTACTATCGACTTTCAGAAGATATCTTACTATGCCGCACCTCGTAATAAAAAGAAATACAACAGCCTGGATGAAGTAGATCCGGAGCTGCTGGCCACTTTCGAGAAGCTGGGCATTCCTTTGTCGGAGCAGAAGGCCCTGACGGGGGTTGCGGTGGATGCGGTGTTCGACAGTATCTCCATTGCCACGACCTACAAGGATAAGCTGAAGGAGCTGGGTATCATATTCTGCTCGTTTGGGGAGGCTGTTCAGGAGCATCCGGAGCTGGTGCAGAAGTATGTAGGCTCGGTGGTCCCGCATTCGGATAACATATTTGCCGCATTGAATGCCGCTGTTTTTTCAGATGGATCTTTCGTTTACATCCCCAAGGGGGTACGTTGTCCTATGGAATTGTCCACTTATTTCCGGATCAATACGGAAAACACCGGTCAGTTCGAACGGACTCTGATCATTGCGGATGAGGGCAGCTATGTAAGCTACCTGGAAGGATGTACGGCCCCGACGAGGGATGAGAACCAGCTGCATGCTGCGGTGGTAGAGCTGATTGCCCTCGAAAATGCGGAGATAAAATATTCCACTGTACAGAACTGGTATCCTGGCGACAAGGATGGGAAGGGCGGTATCTACAATTTCGTTACCAAGCGGGGGATCTGCAAAGGCGCCAATGCCAAGATATCCTGGACGCAGGTGGAGACGGGTTCCGCGATCACCTGGAAATATCCCAGCGTGATCCTGCAGGGCGACAATTCCACGGGTGAGTTCTATTCTGTAGCAGTAACCCGTAACCGTCAGATCGCGGACACGGGGACGAAGATGCATCATATAGGGCGCAATACACGCAGCCGGATCATCTCCAAGGGTATTTCGGCCGGGCATGGCAATAACAGCTATCGCGGGCTGGTGCAGATAGGTCCCAAGGCGGATCAGGCCAGAAACTTTACGCAGTGCGACTCCCTGCTGATAGGAGATCAATGCGGGGCGCATACTTTCCCGTACATCGAGTCGAAGAACAATACGGCTACGGTGGAACATGAGGCTACCACCTCGAAGATAGGCGAGGATCAGATCTTCTATCTCAATCAACGGGGTATCGATTCGGAGAAGGCGGTGGCGCTGATCATCAATGGGTATGCGAAGGAAGTGTTAAACCAGCTGCCCATGGAGTTTGCGGTGGAAGCGCAGAAGCTGTTGTCCATTACGTTGGAAGGAAGTGTAGGATAATAAAGAAAGACTATATACAACAAATAAGAAAATGCTGACGATTAAAAATTTACATGCTGAAGTTGAGGAGAAACAGATACTGAAGGGGATCAACCTGTCGGTGAATGCGGGAGAGGTCCATGCCATCATGGGACCTAACGGATCCGGAAAAAGCTCGCTTGCTTCGGTGCTTGCCGGCCGGGAGAATTACCAGGTCACCCAGGGTGAGGTCTTTTTTTCAGGAGAGAACTTACTGGAGATGAGTCCTGAGGTCCGTGCCAGAGAAGGTCTGTTCCTGGCTTTTCAATACCCGATAGAAATACCGGGTGTCAGCAATATCAATTTCTTAAAGACGGCCCTGGCCGAGATAAGGGCGCATAAAGGTTTGCCGCCCCTGGATGCCAAGGAATTTCTGAGGCTGTCGAGGGAAAAG
>Ga0207698_10002785_pt1 | contig 10434 bp, 10 predicted proteins | sample KBSCornC22_FD_184298 | JGI IMG/M metagenome (GOLD analysis project Ga0207698, IMG submission 184298) | Corn rhizosphere microbial communities from Kellogg Biological Station, Michigan, USA - KBS Corn C2-2 (SPAdes) (version 2) | ecosystem: Host-associated > Plants > Roots > Rhizosphere > Soil ...
CCGACGGCGAGGACGTGGTCCAGGAAACGCTGGCCCGCGGCTATTACGAGCTCTCGCAGATGAACACGCTGCCGGCGCTCCGGCCGTGGCTCTTTCGCATCGCCCACAACCGGGCGATCGATCACTGGCGGCACGAGCGAACCCGCGCCACCGAGCCGCTGGACGCAGCCGCCGAAGTCGCCGGCGAAGCCGGGCTCGAGCCCGACAACGCGCTGGCACGGCAGGAGGCGGTGCGGGCCGCACTCGGCAGCTTCCTCGCGCTGGCGCCGGCGCAGCGCGGCTGCGTGATCCTGAAGGACGTGCTCGACCATTCGCTCGAGGAGATCGCCGCCGAGCTCGAGCTCAGCGTGCCGGCGGTCAAGGCGGCGCTGCATCGCGGCCGCGCCGCCTTGCGCCAGCAGCTCGACGCCACGCCGGCATCGCCGCCCGCCGCGGCGCGGGCGACCTCGGCCGCGCTGCGGCGCTACGCCAACCTGTTCAATGCCCACGACTGGGACGGCGTCCGCGGCCTGCTTGCCGAGGATGTCCGCCTCGACCTGGTGGCGCATCGCAAGGCCGCCGGACGGCGCGAGGTCGGCAGCTATTTCTCCAACTACGGGCGCGTCGGCGGCTGGCAGCTGCAGCCCGGATGGTTCGAGGGCCGCGAGGTGCTGGCGGTGCGGGTCGCCGCCGATGCGCCGCCGCGCTACTTCATCGAGCTCGGCTGGCGCGACGGCCAGGTGATCTCGATCCGCGATTTCCGCTACGTGCCCTACATCGCCCAGGACGGCGCGTTCGCGCTCGACTGAACGGCATCCCCCGGGACGGCGGGCGGGCATCCCCCTTGCCCGCGGATGCCGATGTGGCAGGTTTCGCGGAAGGCCGGACTTCAAGCCCCCGTCGCACCGGAAGCCGCCGGCCGGTCTGCGGCATCATGGGCCGCAACGTGACCGCCCCCACCGAACAGGATCTCGCCGCCGCGCGCCGCACCCTGGCCCTCCTCCAGGCCCAGGCGGACGCGGTGCGCGCCGACCTCGGCAGCCTGCGCCGCGAGACCGAGAAGGCGAAGCAGGAGCTGAACGGCCTGCGCACGGCGCAGCTGCTCGAGGTGAACGACCGGCTGGTGCAGGCGGCGGTGCAGGCCGACACGGCGGCGCAGACGGCCGTCAGCAGCCTCGACGAGCTGACCCGCCAGACCCAGCACGACGAGCTCACCGGCGCCACCACCCGGGTGCTGATGCTCGACCGGCTGCAGAGCGCGATCGCCCGGGCGCAGCGCAGCTCGGCGCGGGTCGGCCTGCTGTTCCTCGACCTCGACGGCTTCAAGAAGATCAACGACACCCTCGGCCATGCCGTCGGCGACCAGGTGCTGCGCCTGGCGGCGGAACGCCTGGCCTCGGTGGTGCGCGAATCGGACTCGGTGAGCCGCTACGGCGGCGACGAGTTCGTGGTGCTGCTCGACGAGATGTCGAGTGCCGCCGACGCCGCGCCGATCGCCCGCAAGATCCTCGACGCCCTGGCCGCGCCCGCGGTCATCGGCCCGCACCCGATCTCGCTCAAGGCCAGCATCGGCATCGCCATCTATCCCGACGACGGCGCCGATGCGGTGACCCTGATCCGCCATGCCGATGCCGCCATGTACCGCATCAAGCGGGAAGGCACCGGCGGCTTCGATTTCTATCAGGACGACGGCAGCACCGACCCCGGCGACAACCTCAATTCCGAAGCCATGCCGCTGGCGATACGCCGCGCCGACGTCGCCTTTTCCGAGCACGAGGCGCGGCTGCGCGAGCTGCTCGAGGCCAACCGCGAGCTGGTCGGCGCGGCCCAGGTCGCGCAGAAGCTCCAGGCCAACGCCGAGGCGGCGCATCATCGGCAGATCAATTTCGTCGCCATGGCGGCGCATGCCCTGCGAAACCCGCTCTCGGCGATCCGGATGGCGACCTCGCTCCTCGCCGACCCGCGCGTCAACGCGACCGCGCGGGAGCGGCAGCTGCAGCTGCTGCAGCGCCAGGCGGCGCTGATCGCGCGGCTGGTCGATGACCTGCTCGACGGCTCGCGCGTCGGCACCGGCGAGTTCCGGCTGCAGCGGCGCGACCTCCAGCTCGACGCCATCCTCGGCGTCGCCGCCGATGCCTGCCGCCATGCGATCGACGCCAAGCAGCAGCGGCTGCTGCTCGAGCCCCCGCCCGAGGCGGCGGTGGTGAACGGCGATCCGCAGCGCCTGATCCAGGTGTTCGGCAACCTGCTCAACAACGCCTCGCGCCGCTCGCCCGTGGGCGGCGCGGTGACGCTCTCGACCCGCGTCGACGGCCACCAGGTCGTCATCACCGTCGCCGACGAGGGCGCGGGCATCGCGCCGGAAGTCCTGGCCAGCATCTTCGACCTGTTCGCCATCGACACCCAGGTGCCGCTGGAGGAGTCCGGGCTGGGGATCGGCCTCGCCGTCGTGCGCGCGCTGGCCGAGGCGCATGGCGGCAGCGTCGGCGCCAAGAGCTCCCAGAGCGGCCGCGGCAGCGAATTCATCGTCCGCCTGCCGCGCGCCAGCGACGGCGCCCTCCGCACCGGAGACGGATTCAGCCTCAGCGGCCGATAGCCTCGGCCTTGTCGCTCCAAAACGTGACTGGCGGCACCTCGCCGAACCCGGCCCGGACGTTGTCTTCCATATGCTCGCGTCGCCGCGTGCCGGGAATGGCGCAGGTCACCGCCGGGTGGCTGAGCACGAACTTCAACAGCACCTGCGCCCAGCTCGTGCAGCCGATGGCGGCTGCCCAGTCGGGCAGCGGCCGCGAGAGCAGGCCGCGCAGCATGCCGCCGCCGCCGAACGGCATGTTGACGATCACGGCGACGCCGCGCTGGGCGGCGAGCGGCAGCAGCCGCTGCTCGGCGAGGCGATCATCGAGCGCGTAGTTGATCTGCAGGAAGTCGAGCTTCTCCGCCCGGAGGACGCGCTCGACCTCGGGATAGGCCGAAGACGTGTAGTGGGTGATGCCGATGTAGCGCACCCGGCCCTCCTCCTTCCAGCCGCGCAGCGTCGCCAGGTGCGTGCGCCAGTCGACCAGGTTGTGCACCTGCATCAGGTCGAGCCGCGGCGAGCGCAGGCGGCGCATCGATTCCTCCATCTGCCGGATGCCCTCCTGCCGGCCCTGGGTCCAGACCTTGGTGGCGAGGAAGGCGTCGCTCCGGCGTCCGTTGGCGCCGAGCAGCTCGCCGGTCGTCTCTTCGGCGCGGCCGTACATCGGCGAGCTGTCGAGCACCTTGCCGCCGGCGGCGAACAGCGCCTCCACCACGCCGGGCAGCGCGGCGTAGGCGGGGCTGCCGGGCGCCTGGTCGAAGCCGATGTAGGTGCCGCAGCCGATCACCGGCAACTCCTCGCGGCTCGAGGGAATGGGGCGGGTGTTCATCCGGGCGATCGTCGCAGATCGCGCGGGCAAAGGCGGCAGCGCGGCGCCGACGGGAAACGCGACCGCGGCGCGCAGGAAAGCCGCCCGCGTCAGCCCGCGGGCCGCCTTGCGCAGCGGGCACTGCCTCGTTCCTTCGTCGTTCATCTGCGCGGACAGGATAGGTCGGCCGGCGCGAGCACGCACGCCGCGGGCAGCATTCCTATACTGGCTGTCCTTGTCCTGGCGGGAGATGCAGATGTCCGAGGCAGGCCATGTGGCCCACCCGACCGCGCCGGTCGAGCGCCGGGCCGCGGCGATCGAGGCCGCGCTCGAAGCGCAGGGGTTGAAGCCGGGCGAATTCATCCTCGAGGCGACCCGCAAGGTCGAGCAGGAGTGGCTGCCGGCGAACGGCGCGCGGCTGGTGGCCCGGGCCTGGACCGACCCGGCCTTCCGGCACCGGCTGCTCGCCGACGGCCGCGCCGCCGCCGCCGAGTTCGGCTTCGAGCTGCCGCGGCACCACCGGCACCTGGTGTTCCTCGAGAACACGCCGACGGTGCACAACGTCATCTGCTGCACGCTCTGTTCCTGCACCGCGTTCACCATCATCGGCCTGCCGCCCGACTGGTACAAGGATCTGGAATACCGCTCCCGCGTCGTTCGCGAATCGCGGACGGTGCTGAAGGAGATGGGCCTGGTGCTGCCGCCGGAAGTCGAGATCCGGGTCTGGGACACGACCGCCGACACCCGCTACGTGGTGCTGCCGATGCAGCCGCCCGGAACCGCGGGCTGGCCCGAGGAGCGGCTGGCGACGATGGTGACCCGCGACGCGATGATCGGCGTCGCTCGCCTCTGATCGGACGACTCGCGTGGACGGCATTCACGATCTCGGCGGCCGGCAGGGCTTCGGCCCGGTGCGCTACGTGCCCGACGCGCCCGCCTTCCACGCGCCCTGGGAGAAAAGGGTCAACGCCCTCTACTCGCTCGCCGTCCGGCTCGGCATCTTCAACATGGACGAGTACCGGCACGCGATCGAGCGCATGGAGCCACGCCACTATCTCTCGGCGGGCTACTACGAGCGCACGCTCACCAGCCTGGCGACGCTGTGCGTCGAGAAAGGCATCGTCGGCCGCGAGGAGCTCGAGCATCGCGCCGGGGGCGCGTTCCCGCTGGCGCTGCCGGCGGCGCCGGGCCGGTCGAACGTCGCCGAACGGCCGCGGCTGGCGATCGGCGACCGGGTGCGCGTGCGCCCCGACCACGTGCCCGGCCATGTGCGCATGCCGGCCTATATCCGCGGCAAGCGCGGCGTCGTCGTCGGCGTCTCGCCGGCGTATCCCTTTCCCGATGCCCATGCGCACGGCGTACCGGCCGACGACGAGCCGACCTACGACGTGCGCTTCAGGAGCACCGAGCTGTGGCCGGACGCGGCCGAGCCGGCGCTGGTGCACGTCGGCGTGTTCGAAAGCTACCTGGAACGCGATGCCTGACCGAGGGCGGCTGTAAGTCCGGTCGCGCTTCGGCGACGAAAGGTCTCCGTTTCCTCAAGGAGCCTTTCGATGCAGCAGATCGACGACACCCGCCTCGACGCGCTGATGGGCCGACTGGTCGGCGAATTCGGTGCGCTGGCGAGCGCGCCCCTGGTGATCCTCGGCGACCGCCTCGGCCTGTACAAGGCGATGGCCGGCGCCGGCCCGATGAGCGCCGATCGCCTCAGTGCGAAGACGGGCCTCCGGGTGCGCTACGCGCGCGAGTGGCTGAACGCGCAGGCGGCGAGCGGCTTCGTCGACTACGACCCGGTGGAAGAAACCTACGCGCTCTCGCCCGAGGGGGGGCTGGTGCTCGGCGAGCCCGACAGCCCGGCCTTCATGATCGGCGGCTACGAGGTCCTCTCGGCCATGTTCCAGGACCTCGACAAGGTGCAGAAGGCCTTCGTCGACGGCACCGGCCTCGGCTGGCACGAGCACAACGCCTGCCTCTTCTCCGGGACCGAGCGCTTCTTTCGCGCCGGCTACAACGCCAACCTCGAGCCGAGCTGGATCCCGGCGCTCGACGGCATGGCCGAGCGGCTGCGCGCCGGGGCGCGCGTCGCCGACGTCGGCTGCGGCTTCGGCGCCTCGACCATCGTCCTCGCCAAGGCGTATCCGGCCTCGACCTTCGTCGGCTACGACTACCACGAGCCCTCGATCGCCGCCGCCCGCGAGCGGGCGCGCGAGGCCGGCGTCGCCGACCGGGTGAGCTTCGAGGTCGCCGGCGCGAAAACCTATCCGGGGCGCGGCTTCGACCTGGTGGCCTTCTTCGATTGCCTGCATGACATGGGCGACCCGGTCGGCGCGGCGAAGCACGTACGCCAGACGCTGGCCGACGACGGCAGCTGGATGATCGTCGAGCCGTTCGCCAACGACCGGGTCGAGGACAACCTCAACCCGGTCGGGCGGATCTACTACTCGGCCTCGACCATGGTCTGCACGCCCTGCTCGCTGTCGCAGGAGGTCGGCCTCGCCCTCGGCGCGCAGGCGGGCGAGAAGCGGCTGCGCGAGGTGGCGAGCGAGGGCGGCTTCGGGCGCTTCCGGCGGGCGGCGGAGACGCCGTTCAATCTGGTGTTCGAGGCGAGGCCGTAGGCGGCGGCGGGCGAGCAATTACGATCGGGCCGACGGGGCGCCAGCCGACCCCGAGGAGACCCGACCATGACCGCCCGCAGCCGCCCGCCTTTCCGCGCCGACCACGTCGGCAGCTTCCTTCGCCCGAAGCGCCTGCTCGAGGCCCGCGAGAAGAAGGCGAACGGCGAGATCACGCCGGCGCAACTGCGCGCCGTCGAGGACGACGCCATCGCTGAGATCGTCCGCTTCCAGGAAGACGTCGGCCTGAAGAGCATCACCGACGGCGAATTCCGCCGCACCTACTTCCACATCGATTTCCTCGACAAGCTGGGCGGCGTCAAGACCGACATCCCGGTGACGGTGATCAAGCCCGACGGCAGCGAGGAGCTGGCGCCGCCGGTGATGCGCGTGGTCGACAAGGTGCGCCACGTCGAGGACATCCAGAAGGCCGATTTCGAATACCTGAAGTCGCGGGTCTCGCCGGGGTGCACGCCGAAGGTGAGCATCCCGTCGCCGACGATGCTGCACTTCCGCGGCGGCCGCGCCGGCATCAGCCGCGAGGCCTATCCCGAGCTCGAGCCGGCGTTCTACGACGACGTCGCCCGCGCCTACGGCGACGAGCTGCGCTCGCTCGCCGACGCCGGCTGCACCTACGTGCAGATGGACGACACCAACCTCGCCTACCTGTGCGACGAGAAGATGCGCGAGGCGGCGCGCTCGCGAGGCGACGACCCGAACGAGCTGCCGCACCGCTACGCCGGCTTCATCAACAAGGTCGTGGCGCAGAAGCCCGCCGGCATGACGCTGGCCATGCACCTGTGCCGGGGCAACTTCAAGAGCACCCACGCGGCCGCCGGCAACTACGAGCCGGTGGCCGAGGCGCTGCTCGCCGAGATGAAGCTCGACGCCTATTTCCTCGAGTACGACGACGAGCGCTCCGGCGACTTCCGGCCGCTGCGCTTCCTGCCCAAGGACAAGATCGTCGTCCTCGGCCTGGTGACCACCAAGTTCGGCGAGATGGAGTCGAAGGACGCCCTCAAGCGCCGCATCGACGAGGCGTCGAAGTTCGTGCCGCTGGAGCAGCTCTGCCTCTCGCCGCAGTGCGGCTTCTCGAGCACGGTGCACGGCAACAACATCGCGGTCGAGGCGCAGCGCGCCAAGCTGCGCCTGGTGGTCGAGGTCGCCGACGAGGTCTGGGGCAGCGCCTGACGGCCGGTCGGGACGGCGGGCCTCCCGCCGGCCCCCGCGCCCCTCGGTCAGATCTTCTCGAAGATCTTGTCGACCGCGAGATCGAGCACGATCCCGGTCGCGTTCTGCGCGATGTCCGACCAGCCGGTCGCGCCGGCGCCCAGATCGATGACGATCATGGCCTTGTCGACGTAGGCCAGGAAGGCCGGCTGCTTGGCCGCCAGGGCCTTGACGATCTTCTCGCTGGCGTCGAGGTTGCGCTTGCCGTCCTCGGCGCGCTTCACCTCGGTCTGGATGCCGAAGATCAGCATGCTGATGCTGGTGGAGATGTCCTCGAGCTTCTTCTTGCTCTTGCCGTCGGACTTCTTGGCGATCGCGTCGACGCCGTTCAGCGCCTTTTCCAGCTTCTTGGCGATGTCGTGCGCCTTCACCACCACCCCGTCGCACTTGCTGCGGCCGCGACCGAGCAGTTCCTGGCAGAGCTTGATGCTCGGCATCTCGACGGTGAGGACCTTCTGGATGAGCATGGCGCTCATCTCGGCGGCGGCAAGCTTGGCCTTGCTGGCGTCCTTGTAGGTCGCCGACACCTTGGCGAGGTTGCGATTGAGCTGCTTGACGGTCGTCTCGAGCTCGTCGTAGAGCGCCTTGCACTGCTGCGCCAGCTGCGCGCTGGTGCGCATCACGCCGAGGATGCCGGGAATCGCGGTGGCGCCGAAGGTGGCGCCGCTGCTGGCCATGATGGCCACCGTGGTGATCAGGCTGGCCGCGCCGAGGCTGACCTTGATGCCCGCCTTCCACTTGTACTTGGAGTAATCCTTCTTCGTCCGGGTCAGCTCGGTCCAGACCGCCTCCGTGCTTCGCTGCGCCGCTTTCACCGCCAGGTCGACCTGGCTCTCGAACAGCTTCTGATACTCCTTGGCGAGCGCCTTCTTCGCCGAGTCGTCGGTCTTGACCTTCTCCACCTTGGCATCCCAGCCGCGGGTGGCGATCTCCATCTGCCGCTCGATGCTGTCGTAGACCTTGACCGCCGCCTCGCTGAGCTTGGCGCGCAGCAGCGGGTCTTCGTCGTAGGCCTTGCGGATCCCCTTCTCGGCGGGCACGGCCAAGCGGAACATCAAGGTGGGAACCTTGAGGTGGACCGGTTTGACCTTGGAGGTGATGTTCTGGGCGAGATTCGTCTGTTCGATGATGACTTCGTTGGCCACGCGCCGGCTCCCTTGCTCCCTTGTTATCCGAGGGAGCTTAAGGGAGCGGCGTGCGGCCGCGCGAGTGAAAACCCGCCGGAGACGACCAACGGCAGGCATCCCGCCGGCGAGGAACGCCGGCGGGCTCTCAGGCGCGCAAGAGGCCGCGCCGGAAAAGATTCAGGACGAGGCCTTGACGACCAGCCGGTTCTCGACCGACTTGACGCCGCTGGTGTCCTTGGCGATCGCCACCGCCCGGTCGCGGTTGGCGGGCTTGTCGGCCGTGCCGTTGAGGGTGACGACGCCGTTCTTGGTGTCGACGTCGATCTGCAGGCCCTTGACGTTCGGGTCGGCGAGCAGCGCGGTCTTCACCTTGGCGGTGATGGCGCTGTCGTCGACCGCGGTGCCGACCTTGTCGGCGGCGCGGCTGGCGTCGTTGGCCATTTCCTTGCCGCTCGGAGTGGTCACCGTCGTGGTGGTCGTGCTCGTCCCGTCAGAAGCGGTGGTCGTCTTCCGGTCGCAGCCGGCCAGGAGGCCGACGGAAGCAATCGTCGCGATGGATAGGGAAATCAGCGAGCGCTGAAGAGTGGGGTTCATGGCGGTCCTTTGCCGAAGGTTAGACATACCCCGGCTTCCGGCAATGCCAATGCCCGATGTGCGACTCCGAAGGTGGCGCGGGATGCCGTCCTACGCCGGCCCGGGCTGTCAGCGAGCCGCCCGCGAAGCGACTCGGATCAGCCCGGCGCCGCGGCCGGCACGATCTTGCGCAGCAGCTCGATCAGCAGCGCCCGCTCGGCGCGCGACAGCCCCGCCAGCGCCGGCTCTTCCATGGTCGCCGCGATCCGCCGGGTGCGTTCGGCGAGCGCGCGGCCGGCCGGCGTGAGGTGGATCTGCTGGGCCCGCCGGTCCCGCGTGCTGCGCACCCGCTCGATCCAGCCGCGCTCGGCCATGCGGTCGAGCGTCACCGCCATGTTCGGCGGCGAGATGTCGAGCGCCTGGCCGAGCTGCTTCTGGTTCACGTCGCCGTTGTCGAAGACGAGCATCAGGATCGAGAACTGCGGCGTCGTCAGGCCGAAGGCCTCCATGTGCTGCGTGAACACCTTGCGCAGCTCGAGTGCGGCGCGCGAGGTGGCATAGCCGACCAGGTGGAACAGGCCCGAGTCGTCGAGCCTGCCCGGCTTTCTTGCCGGCGCCGGGGCGCGCGACGGACGCGCGGTGCGCAGGGGAGACGGGCGGGCCGCGGCGACCACGGTCACGCTTCCGTCTTCTTGCGCGCGGCGCCGAGGTAGGTCTCGATCACCCGCGGATCTTTCGCCAGGTCCTCGGCCGGCCCCTGCAGCGCCACCTCGCCCATCTCGAGCACGTAGCCATAGTCGGCCACCTCGAGGGCGGCGCGGGCGTTCTGCTCGACCAGCAGGATGGTGACGCCGGTCGAGCGCAGGGCGGCGATGGTCGCGAAGATGCTGCGCACCACCAGCGGCGCCAGGCCCAGGCTCGGCTCGTCGAGCATCAGCAGCGAGGGCTTGCCCATCAGCGCCCGGCCGACGGCGAGCATCTGCCGCTCGCCGCCGGAGAGCGTGCCGGCGAGCTGGCTGCGGCGCTCGCGCAGGCGCGGGAACAGCATGTAGACGCTGTTCAGCTCTTTGGCGCTGTCCTTGATGCCGAGGCGGAACTGGCGCCAGGCGCCGAGCAGCAGGTTGTCTTCCACCGACATCGTCGAGAACAGGGCGCGCGTTTCCGGCACCAGCGCCATGCCGCGCATCACCCGCTCCTCGAGCGAGAGCATGGCGACGGACCGGCCTTCGTACTCGACCCGTCCCCTGGCCGGCAGCGCGCCCATGAGGGCGTTGAGCAGGGTCGACTTGCCGGCGCCGTTCGGGCCGATCACGGTGATGACCTTGCCGGCGCTGGCGGCGAGCGTCAGGCCGTGCAGCACCTCGGCGCGGCCGTAGCCGGCGTGCAGGTCCTTGACGTTGAGGAGCAGTTCCGCCATGTCAGTGCTCGGTGCCGAGGTAGGCGGCGCGCACCGCGGGCGAGGCCTGCACCACTTCCGGCGTGCCCTCGATCAGCTTGGTGCCGAACTCCATCACCACCACCCGGTCCACC
>Ga0207698_10002790_pt1 | contig 10427 bp, 10 predicted proteins | sample KBSCornC22_FD_184298 | JGI IMG/M metagenome (GOLD analysis project Ga0207698, IMG submission 184298) | Corn rhizosphere microbial communities from Kellogg Biological Station, Michigan, USA - KBS Corn C2-2 (SPAdes) (version 2) | ecosystem: Host-associated > Plants > Roots > Rhizosphere > Soil ...
CCCCGACGACATGGCGTTCTTCGCGGAGCGGGTCCAGAAAGATGCCATAACCCGTCTCGAAAAATTCATCGCCGCGCCCTTCGAGCGTATCGACTACACCGATGCAATCGAGGCTTTGCAGAACTCCGGACAGAAATTCGAATTCCCGGTCGAATGGGGCGTGGACCTGCAAACCGAGCACGAACGCTGGCTGGCCGAAACCCACATCGGCCGCCCGGTGGTGGTGATGAACTACCCCGAGAAAATCAAGGCGTTCTACATGCGCCTCAACGACGATGGCAAAACCGTCGCCGCGATGGACGTGCTGGCACCCGGCATCGGCGAGATCATCGGCGGCTCGCAACGCGAAGAGCGGCTGGATCATCTCGATCGCCGCATGGCACAGTTCGGCCTCGATCCCGCGCACTACCAGTGGTACCGCGACCTGCGTCGCTACGGCACGGTGCCGCACGCCGGTTTCGGCTTGGGCTTCGAGCGTCTGCTGGTCTACGTGTGCGGACTTTCGAATATCCGGGACGCGATTCCCTACCCGCGCACACCGGGCCACGCGGAGTTCTGACGAGCGCGTGGAAACTCCGTGATGCCGGGCCGGTCGAAACCCTGACGGTCCGATCAGGCGCCCCAATTCCGGAAAACACGACTTTCGACCCGTTTTTTGTCGCGTCGCAGTCTTTACACTGCCTGAACCGTCATCCTCGGCGCCGCCGGGACGAGCGTCCCGCGGGGCTTCCGTACTCCGTTTCAAAACACTCGCCGTGACCCGTTCTCTCCGCCTTGCCGCCTTTGCGTGCGTTGCCCTTCTGCTGACTGCGTGCAGCCACGCGGTCAGGTTGCCGTTGCTCGGGGGCTTCGACAGCACCCCGCCTCCGTCGCGCGACGCGGCCCTGCAGGATCTCAAGGACGCGACGCCGTGCTGCCACGTGTGGGCCGACCTGCCCTACCACGACTCATTGCCCGACGAGCCGCGCGAATTCACGCTCGACAATTTCAGCCCGATCGCGGACATCGATGGCGACCGCACGCATTTCCTCACGTTCGTGCTGCCCAAGTTCAAGCAGCCGTATCGCGTGGTGTTCCAGACGCAGCCCAGTGCGCGGCATCTCGGCAACAGCTTCCTGCTGGCGCCCACGGTGACGCTGTTGAACGCCAACTACCAGCCGCTTTCCAGCACCGACGTTTCGCTGTGCGTGTACATCAATTGGCGGCCGAGCATGTCGGGGGGATTCGGCGCGGTGAAGGTCGACAACCCTAACGCGCAATACCTGGTCGTGACCACGTCGCAGAAGCAGCTCACGTCGACCACGTACTGGGCGCAATCACCGACCAGCTTCAGCAATGTCAACGTGCCATCGGCGTCGGCTTTCGCGAGCATCCGCTCGGCGGCCCCCGTCACCAGCGGAAACTTCAAAGTCCCGCACGGTCCGGAAGGCACGCTGACGCTTGGCAAGATGACGCCGGCATATGCCAGCGCGGTCGACAACGGCCTGTGCGGCAAGCCCACCGTAGGCGCCGGGCTGTTGCCGGAACTGCGCAACGCGCTACAGAATCGATAAAGCCCCGGCAGCTTGAACACGAGATTCGCTGCCGAGTAGCCTTCGATCTTTTGCTCGTCATTCCGGAATGGACTCGCGCCATCCATGGTGCTCGCGCTACGCGCCGCCACGGCGTCCGCGTTTGCATTCCGGCTTGCGCCGGAATGACGAAAGGGGTTCACTGCTTGTTTCGATCCTTGCGCGGAGAATGAAATGGATCTCGACCTGACCGGCCGCCACGCACTGGTGTGCGGCGCATCGCAGGGCATCGGCCGCGCCTGCGCGGTGGAGCTTGCGCAACTTGGCGCGAACGTCACCGCCCTCGCGCGCCGCGCGGATGTATTGATGCAGCTCGTTGGGGAACTGCCGCGCACGCATGCATCGCAAACGCACGATTTCGTGGCGGCCGATTCCGGCGACACGGACGGTCTGCGCGCGGTCGTGGCAAAGCTGGTTGCTGCACGACCCGTACACATTCTCGTCAACAATTCCGGTGGTCCGCCGCCCGGTCCCGCGCACGGCGCGAAGGTCGAGGCTTTCCTCGACGCCTATCGCAAACACCTCCTCGCCAACCACGTGCTTGCGGAAACCGTGATTCCCGGCATGCAGGCAGCGAAGTACGGCCGCATCGTCAACATCATCTCCACCTCGGTGAAGGAACCCATCCGGGGACTCGGCGTGTCCAACACCACGCGCTGGGCGGTCGCGAGCTGGTCCAAGACGCTGGCGACCGAACTTGCACCGTTCGACATCACCGTCAACAACGTGCTGCCGGGATCGACGAAGACGCCGCGCATCGAACAGATCGTGCAGACGCGCGCGCAGAAAACCGGCGTCGGTATCGAAGCCATGCAGCGCGAAATGGAATCTGAAATCCCGATGCAGCGTTTCGCCCATCCCTCGGAAATCGCCGCGGCGGTCGCCTTCCTGGCATCGCCTGCCGCAGGCTACATCACCGGCATCAACGTGCCGGTGGATGGCGGGCGCACGCGTTCGCTCTGACGCCCGGGTTGCGCCACACGCCGTAAAACCCGACACTGCGGGGGATTGGAGGCCGGCCTGTCGCCGGCGGGGATCATTCCAGTGGCGCGAGACAAGCCCGGTTTCCTCGAGGAACTGCAACGCCGCCACGTGTGGCGCGTCGCGGCTGCCTACGCGGTGGCCGGCTGGTTACTGGTGCAGGTCGCCACGCAGGTCTTTCCGATCTTCCACATGCCGGACTGGACCGCGCAAATCGTCGTGCTGCTGGTGGCGCTCGGTTTTCCGATCGCGGTGATCTTCGCCTGGGTGTACGAGATCACGCCCGAAGGCGTGCGCCGCACCGTGGCCGCCGATTCGCCCGACGCACGTCCGGAATACGCCAATCAACAGATCGGCCGCAAGCTCAACACGGTGATCACTGCGGTGCTGGTGCTTGCAGTGGCGTTGCTCGGCTGGCGATTGCTGGTGTTGCGGCACGCCGGCGGCGCAACCACTCCGCAACCCGTTGCGACGGCACAGGCCCAGATCGACGACAAAACCGGAAAAGCGCCCGCCGTCCATCCCGCTCCCGCCACACCCGCCGCGTTCAACCCCGGCGCCGACACCATCGTGGTGCTGCCGTTCGCCAACCTCGGCGGCGATCCCAAACAGCAATACTTCAGCGACGGCATCACCGAGGAACTCACCAACGCGCTGGGCCAGAACACCAGCCTCAAGGTGATTGCGTGGGACACGGCATCGAAATTCCGCGACAGCAAGCAATCGGCCGCCGACATCGCCCGCAAGCTCAACGTCGCCAATGTGCTGACCGGCAAAATCCTGCGACAAGGCAACGAGGTGCGGGTGATCGTGGAACTGGTCAACGCCGGCGACGGCTACCAGGTGTGGTCGCACCATTACGATGACAACCTCAAGAACATCTTCGCGGTGCAGGACAACATTTCGGCGGCCATTTCCGGCGCGCTGAAGGTGAAATTCGCCGCCGCACACGCGGTGCAAAAGGTGAATCCAGAAGCGCACGACCTGGTGCTGAAGGCGCGTGCATTGATGAATAAAGCTCGCAGCGCCACCCCGTACGAGCAAGCCCGCGCCCTGCTGGAACAAGCCGTTGCATTGGAGCCCGATTACGCTGACGCGCATGCGCTGCTGGCGCGCACCTTGAACGATCTGACCCAATTCTCCTCCCTGTCGTTGAAGGATGTCCTGCCTAAGGTTCGTGCAGAGGCCCACAAGGCGCTGCAACTCGATTCCGGCAACGTGGATGCGATCCTTGCGCTTGCCAGCGCCGACCTGTCCGAAGACAGGAACGCCGAGGCCCGCAAAGGCTTTCAACGCGCGATCGAACTCGACCCCAGCAATGCCGCCGCGCATCTGGATTACGGCATCGTGTTGCCGCCCAAAGCGCGGCTGGCAGAAACGCTGGAAGCAGCGCGGCTCGATCCCGACAACGCCACCGCGCAGAACAACCTCGCGACGTTCTACATGAACGTCGGCGAGTACCAGAAGGCGTTGGCGCCCTCACTGGCACTGGCGAACCTGGCGCCGCACAGTGTCAGTTCTGCGTTCGGACTTGCCCTGAACTATGCGCTGCTGCACCGCGATCAGGACGCCGCCGAAGCCTTCGATCTCGTGCGTCCCGACACGCCGCTGGGCAGGCAACTCGTCGCCGCCGGCAAGCTGGCCTACCAATCCTTACTTGACCCGAAACTGCGCCCGCAAGCGCTGGCCGTGGCGGATGCGCTGCGCCAACGCTCCGACCTCGATCCCGATTCCCTCTACGATCTTTTCATGGTCTATCTCGTGCTGGACAAGAAGGACATCGCGCTGAACCTGCTGGATCGCTCGTGCATGCCGGCGCCGTTCGCCTGCAGCGACTTCGCCGTCAATCCCACCTACATCCCGCTGCGCGGCGACCCGCGCTTCGAGGCGCTGGAGAAGAAGTACGCCGCTTCCGCGTCATCGGCCGCTTCGGCAACCGCAGCGCCTGGCGTTTCCACCGCGACTGCCACACAACCGTAGAAGCGGGCCGCGCCCGCGACTACTAGCAACATCTTCGTCATTCCGGGGCATCGCCGGCTTCATCGGCGATGAACCTGCAAGAGCGCGGACAGCCCCGGAATGACGCGATAAAGCAAGGTTTGTTGTGTGCTGCAGGTGGACACGGCAAACGTCCCGCATCCGCACCTCAGCGCTACACGCTCGGCGCCACGCTCCGCCTCTGGGAAAGGAATTCCATGCGCTAAGCTTGCCCAATGAAAATCATCACGCTGGCCAACCTGATCGACGGCAAGCTCCCCGCACCCACAAGCGGCGTGTATTTGGACGTGTTCGAGCCCGCGACCGGAATGGTCTACGCGCGTTGTCCGGATTCCGATAGTCGCGACGTGGAAGCCGCCGTCGCAGCGGCGGAGTGCGCAGCGCCAGCGTGGGCAGCATTGCCCGCGAGTGAACGCGCCAGGCATCTGCACCGACTTGCCGATGCGGTGGAAACGAGACTCGATGAATTGGCGCGTGAGGAATCGCGCGACAGTGGCAAGCCGGTGAAACTCGCGCGGAGGGTGGACATTCCGCGCGCGGTTTCGAACCTGCGCTTCTTCGCCGAGGCGATTACGCAATGGCCGGGCGAATCCCACGTCGATGCACGCGCGATCAACATCACCTTGCGACAGCCGCTCGGTACGGTGGGCTGCATTTCGCCGTGGAACCTGCCGCTTTATCTCTTTACGTGGAAAATCGCGCCGGCGCTTGCTGCGGGCAACGCCGTGGTTGCGAAGCCCTCGGAAATCACGCCGTTCACCGCGTTCCGGTTGTCGGAACTCGCAATCGAGTGCGGCTTGCCGGCCGGCGTGCTGAACATCGTGCACGGCTTGGGGCCGAAGGTCGGGCAGACCATCGTCGAACACCCAAGGATCAAGGCCGTATCGTTCACAGGGTCGACCCGTACCGGCGCGTTCATCGCCGAATCTGCGGCAAAGCAATTCAAGAAGGTGTCGCTGGAAATGGGCGGCAAGAATCCGGCCATCGTGTTCGCCGACGCGGATCTTTCCGACGCCAATCTCGACACGATCGTGCGCTCGGGTTTTTCCAACCAGGGCGAGATCTGCCTGTGCGGTTCGCGTCTGCTGGTCGAGCGTTCGATCTACGGTGATTTCAGGCAGCGCTATCTCGCCAAGGTGAAGGCGCTGCGCGTCGGCGACCCGAACGATGAAGCCAGCGATCTCGGCGCCCTGGTGTCGAAGCCGCACTTCGAGAAAGTGATGGGCTGCATCGCGCGTGCGCAAAAGGAAGACGGGAAAATACTGACCGGCGGCAACGCCGTGAAGCTCGAAGGCCGCTGCGCCGATGGCTGGTTCATCGCGCCGACCTTGATCGAAGGCTTGCCGCAGGATTGCGCGACCAATCGCGAGGAAATCTTCGGGCCAGTCGTGACGCTGATTCCGTTCGATTCCGAAGATCAAGCCATCGCGATCGCCAATAGCACCGACTACGGTTTGGCCGCTTCGCTGTGGACGCGCGATCTCGCGCGGGCGCATCGCATTTCCGAGCGCATCGATTTCGGAATCGTGTGGGTGAACTGCTGGATGCTGCGCGACCTGCGTACACCGTTCGGCGGGGTCAAGCACTCCGGCATGGGCCGCGAAGGCGGCGTCGATGCGCTGCGGTTTTTCACCGAGCCGAAAAACGTTTGCATTGCAAGGTAGGGGCGCGCCATGCGCGCGAACGGATTCGCGCAACGCCAAACACCTGATCGCGAGGCCAAAAGAAGGAGCAGGCGCTACGCGCCGGGCCGCTCCTACAATTCGCTACATAGTTACTTCCGGAGAAAGACCGATCATGCCGTCACCGCAGGAATTGCTCGAATACAACCGCCGCTGGTCGCAAGCGATCCGCGCACAGGACCCCGGATTCTTCGAACGCTTGTCGAAACAGCAGACGCCGAAGTATCTGTGGATCGGCTGCTCGGATTCGCGCGTGCCGGCCAATCAGATCCTCGGCATCGATCCGGGTGAGGTGTTCGTGCACCGGAACATCTCCAACCTCGTGCTGCATTCGGACATGAATTGCCTGTCGGTGATGCAGTTCGCGGTCGACGTGCTGAAGGTCGAGCACATCATGATCACGGGCCACTACGGCTGCGGTGGCGTGGCCGCCGCGTTGAGGGGCGACCGCCTGGGGCTGATCGACAACTGGCTGCGCTACATCGGCGACACGCTGGAACGCCATCAAGCGTTGGTCGACGCCGAACCGCCCGCGCGGCGCCACGACCGCCTGTGCGAGCTCAACGTGATCGAACAGGTCGCCAATGCCTGCCACACCACCATCGTGCGCGACGCATGGGATCGCGGGCAGGCGCTGACGGTGCACGGATGGTGTTATGGTTTGTCCGACGGCTGCATCCACGACCTCGGCATGGCGGTCGGACAATTCGACGCCCTCGAATCGGCCTACGGACATGCACTGGCGGGATTGACCACCACGTCCGCATGAACGTTTTGATGCGCATCGAAGCTTCGAGGCTCCTGTTCACGTAACGTCATCGACATCCACGCGACCGGTCGCCGAACCATGAAACGCCTGCGCATACCTTGCCTCGTCATGTTGCTGCTGGCCGGATTCGCAACCACCGCGATCGCGCAGGTGCCTGCGACGTGGCGCGAACAGCAGGTCGAGGCCATGGACAAGTCGGACGCGATCATGAAGCGCGCCCACGGCCGCAAGGACCTGCTGGCGCAGTACCAGGTGATGCGCCGCGCCTACGCGTCCGATGGGAAGCCTGCGTTCCGCGCAATCTTCGGCCAATACCTGTCGTGGTACCAGAGCTTCATCGGCGATTACAAGGACGCGGAACTGGGCTTTTCGATCCAGCAGAAACCGCTTGCCGACGATGTGCCTTCGCCGCTGGCCCAGCCGGGCTGGCATGCGGTGCCGGCGCTGGACTACATCCCGCAATTGGCGAAAAAGTACCGGGTAGTATTCCTCAACGAAGCGCACAACATCGCGCTGACGCGCACGCTCACCGTGCGCCTGTTGAAGCCGCTGCGCGAGCAAGGCTTCAATGTGTTCGCGGTGGAAACGCTGTATCGCACCGACATCGATGCGCTGAACAAACGCGGCTATCCCATCGCCGCCAGCGGTTTCTACACCCGCGAACCGGTCTACGCGGAAATGGTGCGCACCGCGCTGAAGCTGGGCTACAAGGTGGTCGCCTACGAAGCCGACCCCGACCACACCGGCAACGCACGCGAAGCGCAGCAGGCGGAAAACCTCTGGAAAATATTGAAAGCCGACCCGAACGCGAAAGTGGTCGTCAACGCCGGTTACGCACACATCCAGAAAACCGGCCAATTCCTCGGCGCCGAGTCCATGGCCGAACATTTCGTCAAGGATTCGGGCATTACGCCGCTGTCGGTCGAACAGACCATCCTGATTCCGCATCAGGACAGCAACATGGATCATCCCGATTACGGGCCGATCGTCGGCAGCCTCCATCTGACGCAACCGATGGTGTTCATCGACAAGCATGCCAAGCCCTGGTCGCTGCGGCCGGGGTACGACGTCAGCGTGATCTTTCCGCAGGAGCATTTCGTCAACGACCGCCCGACGTGGCTGGAGCTGTGGGGCGCGCGCGTGCCGTTCACCGTCAGCGGCAACCTCTGCCAGCGGCACTGGCCGTGCATGGTCGCAGCGCGCTACGTCGATGAAGGCGACGACGCGATTCCGGCCGACCGCATGGTGCTGGACCCGGTGCCATTGACGACCATCAATGACATCAAAATCACCCAAGGCGACTACAGCATCCCGATCGGACAGCTTTATCTGCGGCCCGGCCACCGCTATCGACTCACGATCACCGACGAACGTGGCCAGCGGATCGGCAATCAGGTCATCGACGTGAAAACGCCCGGGCAATCGCTGACCGGCGATCCGCAAGGCCTGTTGGACGCGACTACCTGCAACGTCGCAATCGCAAAAACCCTTTCCGGGACCGTCTCCTGCCAGAACCCATGAGCGACAGCACCTCCACCGATTCCGCCCCCGCTCCGGTCGGCGCCTATCCGCACGCGCGGCGCGTCGGCGACCTGCTGTTCCTGTCCGGGATCGGACCGCGCACACCCGGCAGCAACGCGATCCCCGGCAATGTCTTCAATCCGCGCGGCACCCTGGTGACGCATGACATCGCGACCCAGGCCCGCCAGGTGTTCGCCAATGTGCGAGCAGTGCTTGAGGCATGCGGCGCGCGCTGGGAAGACCTTGTCGACGTGACCGTGTTCCTCACCGACATGGCGCTCGATTTCGAGGCCTACAACGCGGTCTGGGCCGAATACTTTCCCGATCCCGCGGCCGCGCCCTGCCGCACCACGCTCGGCATCACCGCGCTGCCGACGCCGATCGCGATCGAATTGAAGTGCATCGCGCGCGTACGCTGATCCGGCGTTTCACATACCCCCGTTTTGAAACCTCGCGTTGCTGCCTTGACACCGGACTACGTTAGCGTAGACTAACGGTTAGTGAAGACTAACCTTAAATTGCGCGTGCAGGCACTGGGCGACCCCACCCGCATGGCGATCTTCGAACGCCTCGAACGCGGGCCGCTCGCGGTCGGGGAGATCGCGCGCAGCCTGCCGGTGACACGCTCGGCCGTATCCCAGCATCTCAAGGTGCTCAAGCACGTGGGCCTCGTCACCAGCCAGCGGGCCGCCAACCGCCAGATTTACCGGATCGATGCCGATGGCGTGGCCGGCCTGCGCGACTATTTCGACCAGTTCTGGCAGGAATCCCTGCAGGCCTTCAAACACGCTGCGGAACGATCCGCGAAGGAGCAATCCCGATGAACGTCGTCGCCAGCGTTCCTTCCGTGCGCCACACGATCACCGTGGAAGCGTCCCGCGGACACGCGTTCGACGTGTTCACGCGCGGCATCGACACCTGGTGGTTTCGCGACCATCACATCGGCACGGAACCATTGGAGGAAGTGGTAATGGAACCGCGTGAAGGCGGCCGCGTATTCGAGCGCGGCATCCACGGCGCGGAATGCGACTGGGGCCGGGTGCTGGTGTGGGAGCCGCCCGCGCGACTGGTGGTGTCATGGGGCATCGGCGGCGACTGGCAATTCGATCCCGATCTCGCGCATGCCAGCGAATACGAGGTGCGCTTCATCGAAGAGGCGCCGACACGCACGCGGGTGGAATTCGAGCACCGCCATTTCGAGCGCCACGGCGAGGCGGGTCGGAACATCCGCGACAGCGTCGAGAAAGGCTGGCCGAAGCTGCTGACCGCGTACGGCGAGTCGGCAAAGACCGTCTGAGCACCGCCGCGGAAACGCGTTTGCTGCACCTTTCGAAGGAGAGCCGCCATGCTTCGCAAATTCGCTTCGATGTTGCTTGCCCTCACAGGGTTGCTGACCGGCCTCGGCGCGTTCGGCCACAGCTTCATGGGCCGCAAGGCACTCGATGCCGGTCTCGCATCGCTGCCGATCGATATGCACACGGACAAGTTGATCTATCTCGTCTGGTACTTCTGCGGTGGATGCATGCTGGTGTTCGGCGTGCTGGTGATCCGGGGCGCATGGATGGCCATGCGTGGTGAACGCGGCGCGCTGTTCGCGCCCTGCACCATTGGCATGTTCTATCTGGCGACGGGCGTCACGGCGCTTTCATACATGCACGAAGCGTTCTGGAGCGTGTTCGTGGTGCTGGGCGGGCTGGCGCTGGCGCTCTCGGCCGTGCTCGGCTTCGCCTCCGCCGGGCCGCGCGTCGCGCCGCGGATGCGTCAGCCTGCAGCGTAAGCGCTGCAGGTGCGCAACAGTGCGCGAATCACATCCTGCACGGACGCGGCAAGTTCGGGCCGGTATTCGAAACTGTCCTCGTCCATGTAGGTGTACTGGGCGAGCTCCAGCTGCACGGCGTCGATGCC
>Ga0207698_10002792_pt1 | contig 10426 bp, 8 predicted proteins | sample KBSCornC22_FD_184298 | JGI IMG/M metagenome (GOLD analysis project Ga0207698, IMG submission 184298) | Corn rhizosphere microbial communities from Kellogg Biological Station, Michigan, USA - KBS Corn C2-2 (SPAdes) (version 2) | ecosystem: Host-associated > Plants > Roots > Rhizosphere > Soil ...
CGCCATCCGATCCAACTCGTCCCCGTCGTCGAGCAGGGCCTGCAAATCGACATCGTGAAAGGCGGGATCGCCGACATGGCGATCGCGCAGCAGAAAGGCACGTTTGGTCGCCTCGACCAGCCCATGGACATGGTCGAACGTGTCGGGCGCGTCTGCCTTCAATCGATCGAACAGAGCCAGGATCAAAAGCGACGCGAAACCCTGTGTCGGCGGCGCGCTGTTATAAAGGTCGGCCCCATCGATCCTGATGTGGAGCGGCGCAGGTTGCGTCGCCGCGTGCGCGGCCAGATCGTCGTGCGTGACGGGACTGCCCAGGGCCGCAAGATCCCCGCTCAGCAGATCGGCCAACGCGCCCCGATAAAAATCGTCGGGGCCGTTCGCCGCCAGGTGGCGCAAAGTCCGCTCCAGCGCGGGCTGGTAGAGCCGTTCGCCCTCGCGCAGCGGCCTCCCCTTTGGCTCGAAAATCGCCGCATAGGCTCCCGGCAGGTCGCGCAGTTCATTGCCTTTGGTCGCCGCAATCTCCGCGCCGCCGCGCGTGACGGCAACGCCCATCCCGGCGTGGTGGATGGCGTCGCGCAGCAGCCGTTCGAACGGCAATGTGCCGCCCGCCTGCGCCAGCGCCGCCGCCCAGGCGGAAACCGTGCCGGCAACCGTATTCGCTGCGAGTGGCCCACGCGTGGGCACCGCATCGAGCCCCGCATAAAGCGCCAGATCCGCATTGCGCGCCGCGGCGCCGCATCCGTGGATCGCATGCACTCGCCCATCGGGTTCGGCGATCAGCCAGAATCCGTCGCCGCCGATCCCGGTCATGTGCGGATAGACGACCGCCAGCGTCGCGGCGACCGCGACCGTTGCTTCGATCGCATTGCCGCCGTCGCGCAGCACCTCCAGTCCGGCCTGCGCGGCCAGATGATGCGGAGCGGTCACCATGCCGCGATAGGCGCGAACCGAATGACGCATCAATCGGGCAGCGCGGCAACGAAGCGGCGAACGACATCGGCCGAATTGACCGAGGCCAGCCGCATGAAGGTGTTCATCTGGTTCGCACCCGCATCTCCGCCGGCAAGATCAGAAAGACTGCGAAACACGATCGCCGGCACGCCATTGGCGTAGGCGACCTGGGTCACGGCAGCGCTTTCCATGTCGAGCACGCGCGCCTTCCATGCGGTGAACAGATAATCGCGAAACTCGGCATTGTCGGCAAACACGCCCGCGCTGACGCCGGTGCCGCCGATCACGATCTTGGGCGTGTGCGAGAGGCAGCCTGGCGCCGTCGCGGCGGCGGGGGCATCCGTGCCGAGGCAGCGGCGCAGCGTGATTTCGGTCGCGACCTTGCGGGCGAGATCGAGCAAGGCCGGATCGGCTGCCAGCAGATAATGGCGGCGCGGCGGTTCGTTCGCATTTCCCACCCGCACGCCGCGCGGGAACATCATGTCCCAATGGGCCGGGGCTTGCGTGTCGACCGGTTCGGGCGTGACCCATCCGCCCGGCGTCTTCCGCGCGAACGACACTTCCAGATACTGACCCCAATGTTCGGGCACGATCACGTCGCCGATCGACAGCGACGGATCGACACCGCCGGCGATGCCCGAAAAGACGATCCGCTTCACGGTGAAGCGATCGAGCACGATTTGCGTGTTCATCGCCGCATTGACCATGCTGACGCCGCTTTGCATCAGCAGTACCGGCTTGCCCGTCATCGTGCCCGTTATGAACGTCAGGCCGTTGATCTTCTGTTCGATCGGAGCGTCGACCGAATGGACCAGCGCCTCCCATTCGGGGGGAAAGGCGGTCATCACCACGGTGCGCGGCGTGAGGTCGAGCTTTTGCGCGAGCGCCGGCGCGCCGACGACCGTCAGCAATGCGATCAGAGCGATCTGAAACAGACGCATCATGCCCCCGCATTCATCCACACGAAGCGCGCGATGAACAGCGCCGCGAGCAGAAGGAGAAACCAGTCCGACCGGCTGATCCTGCCCCGCAGCAGCTTGAACGCGGCATGGGCAGTGATGCCGAACGCGAGGCCGTTGGCGATCGAGAAGGTGAGCGGGATCATCGCCACGGTCAGGAAGGCCGGGATGGCCGAAAACGGATCCTCCCATTCCACTTCGGTCAAGGGCAGCAGCATCAGGCCGCCGACGATGATCAAAGCTGGCGCGGTCGCGGCCAGCGGCACGATCTGCGCATAGGGGGCGACGACCATCGTGATCAGGAACAGCAAGCCGGTGACGATCGCGGTCAGGCCGGTGCGCCCGCCCGCCTGCACGCCGGCCGCGCTCTCGACATAGCTCGTGACCGTGCTCGTGCCCGCCATCGATCCGACGATCGTCGCAACGGCGTCGGTCATCAGGATGCGATTGAGCCCCGGAATGCGTCCGGCCGCGTCCATCAATCCGGCGCGCTTCGTCACTGCGACCAAAGTGCCGATATTGTCGAACAGATCGACGAACAGGAAAACGAACAGGATTTCGACAAGGCCGAGCCCGTGCTTTCCCGTGAGGCCGAACACGCCGGGCAAGTCGAGCTTGAAGGCAGTGCCGGTCAGGGCGGTCAGGCTATAGGGTTCGGGTTTCACCACCACCTGCCCTGCGAGCCAGCCCACGATGGTCGTCGCGACGATGCCGATCAGCATCGAGCCGCGGACGTTCCACACGCTGAGCGTGCCGATCAGCAGCAGGCCGAACAAGGCGAGCGCCGCGCCCGGAGCCTTGAGGTCGCCCAGCGCGACGAAGGTCGCGGGATTGGCGACGATGATGCCCGCATTCTTGAGACCGATGAAGCCGATGAACAGCCCGATACCCCCCGCGACCGCCGCGAACAGCTGCGGCGGGATCGCGGCGACGATCATCTGGCGCACGCCGGTCAACGTGAGGACGAGGAAGGCGACCCCGGAAATGAGCACGCAGCCCAGCGCCACCGGCCAGGGAACGCCCATCTGCTGCACCACCGTGAAGCTGAAATAGGCGTTGAGCCCCATGCCCGGTGCGAGCGCGAGCGGCGTATTGGCGACGACGCCCATCAGGATCGAGGCAAAGGCTGCCGCGAAGCATGTGGCCGCGGCGACCGAGGCAACCGGCATTCCCGCCTGGCCAAGGATCGCCGGGTTGACCAGCACGATATAGGCCATGGTGAGAAAGGTCGTGAACCCGGCCAATATCTCCGTCCGGGTCGACGTCCCGCGTTCCGACAAAGCGAAATATCGGTCCAGCCCGCCGGGCTTCGTGCCGGTCCTGATGTCCGTCTGTGTCATGACGCGTCCCCCTGAAATGCCCCCGCCGGCGGAGAAAATCCCGTATGCCCCTCCTTGTCCAGCATCGCCGCGAAGCGGAACAGGGTCGGTTCCTCACCCCGCCTGCCGATGAGCTGCAGTCCCAGCGGCAGACGGCCCGGCCGCAGGAGCGGTATCGCGAGCGATGGCAGTCCCAGGAAGCTGATCGGTTGGGTATGGATGCCGAGATCCCGGCGCGCGGGGCTCAGCGCGCCGTTGATCAGGATGCGGGGATCCTCGATCGCCGGCGCGACGCACGGCGTGGCCGGAGCGAGCAGGACGTCAAAGTCGGCGAGCAATTGGTCGACCGTCTGCTTGAAGCTTGAGCGGAATGCCTGCGCCTCGTCATAGAGCGACGGCGACAGCAGCGCGCCCGCGATCAGCCGATCGCGCGTCGCCGGATCGAACATCATCGCAGCCTGCGCGAGGCCCGCGCGGTGAACCGCACCACCTTCGGCCGCGGTGATCAGGAACGCGGCCGATCGCGCGCGGGCAATGTCGGGCAGGTCCACGATCGGTGCGTCGGGCGCGATCGTATCGATTGCCGCAATCTGATCGGGATCGGCATTGTCGCGAAAGCGCCCGCCGAGGCGGCCGACGCGAAATGGGGATTGATCCGCCGTGCGCCGATCGCCCGCCAGGATCTGCCAGATCAGTTCGAGGTCGGCCACCGAGCGGGCAAAGGGCCCGATATCGTCGAAGCTTTCGGCGAAGGGAAAGACACCATCCAGCGGCAGGCCGGCATGGGTCGGCTTCAGGCCGTAAAGGCCCGTCAGGCCGGCGGGCACGCGGATCGATCCATTCGTGTCCGATCCCAGCGAAAAGGGAAGCAGGCCGCTCGCCACGATCGCGGCCGAACCACCGGACGAACCGCCGGCCAGCCGGGTTTCGTCATAAGGATTGCGGGTCGTGCCATGGCGCGCGTTGATCGTCGCGAAGCCATAGGCGAATTCGTCCATATTGAGCGTCGCGACCAGGATGGCTCCGGCCGCGCGCAGGCGCCTTATGGCTTCGGCATCCTGGTGCGGCGGCAGGGCATCGGCATAGAGCGTCGATCCGGCGGTCGTCGGCAGGCCGGCGACATCGAACAGGTCCTTCACCCCATAAGGCACGCCGGCGAGCGGGCCCGGGTCGTTGCCGGCGGCGACAGCGGCATCGACCAGCCGCGCTTCCTCGCGCGCCCGATCCGCCAGGATGCGGGTGACCGCGACAAGCCTGTTGCCATGGGCGTCCAAGTCCGCGAGGCAGCGCTCGACGACGGATGTCGCCGTGATGCCGCCGGACCTGACGGCGTTCGCAATCTCGATCGCCTGGCTCAAGATTTCGTGCCCACCTTGTGGCCGAGCAAAGTCTCGGCATGATCGGCAAGCACAGCCAAATTGGCGACGACGCCCGGCATACAAGGGTCGGGGATCGTGAATCCCAATCGAGCGGCCGCCTCGGCGGCCTCGCTTTCCGTGCGGGGAAGCGCCCAATGGCCGGCGATGGCCTCATTCGCGGCGGGGGCCTCGCCCGCTATGGTGTCGCGGCGCCCCGCAAACGCGGTGCGCAGGACCCGTTGAAGCTGCTTGACCCACCCCGCCATAGCTGAGGTCATGCCCGCCTTTACCCTGCCGATCCACCACAATGATCCGCACCGAGCGTTGCAAAAAAGAGGGCACGGCGATCGCTTCCGGGCAGAATCCCCCGGGGCCGCTAGAGCCGGAATCCGCGCGAGATCGCATATGTGCTCAACCCGGCCAGGAGGATGCCGAGCAGGGCCTTCACCCATGATGCGCCACGCTCTTCCACCGGCAAGTTCCTTGCGGTGCCACGGCCGGTGATCATCGGACCGATCAGATTGTGCCGGAGCCGCACGAGGTAGAAGAGGATCGCCACCAGATGCGTCGCGATCAAAGCGAGCAGGAGGTTGAACACGAAGCCGTGGATATGCGCCGCGACGCGGCCTTGGTCGAAGCTCACATAATCGGCGAGCGGGCCGGATTCGAGCCCGTCCACGTCCACCGAGAACAGTCCGGCGACCACCATCGTCATGAGCGCCGCCAGCATCAGCACGACGCTCCAGCCACCGAGCGGATTGTGGCCCGGCTCCGCGATATAGGTCCCGCGGACAAGCGACCTGGCATAAGCGAGCGCCGCGCGCGGACCCCGGATGAATTGCGCGAAACGCGCCGTACGCCCGCCGACGAAGCCCCAATAGATGCGGAAGATCAGCAGCGCGAGGATGCAATAGCCCGACCGGCGGTGCCAATCCATCTCATGCTGTTTCCCACTCCACCAGGAAAAGCAGAGCAAAGCGACGAGCAGCCAGTGGAACAATCGGACGGGGGCATCCCATATCCGGGCGACCATCGTCCTAGTCGTCTCTGCATCACTGGAGGGCATAGCCGCTCAGGATCTCAGCTGTCGGCGCGGAACTGGCGGTGGCAGGCGGCGCAGACCGCGCCGGTGGCCTTGGCCTGCGCGCGGATCGCATCCATGTCGTTACCGCTCGTCACCGCAGCAAGCTTGCCGGACTCCGCGACCAGCTTGGTCATCAGCGCATCGAAGGTCGCGCGGTCGGTCCAGATATTGGCGAGGGCATCGGTCTTGATCCCCGCGGTCGGTCCGCTGCCGGCGGGGAAAAGCCGGCCCTGTTCGCGCGCCGTTGCCGCGATCGTCTGCGCGTAGGCGGCGACCGGGCCTTTGGCCGGGGTGCCGCTTTTGAGCTGCTCGTTCAGCGCCTTCATCGCCGCGCCCATTTTCTTGAAGCCGGCCTGGCGCACCGTGATGGCGGCCTGGGGCGACAAGGGCGCCGGCGCCGCGCTCCCCGATCCTGCCAGGGTCAGCGCCGCCACGGCCATCGCCAGGGTGGCGACGGCAGCGATGTTGAAATGTCGAATTGCTTTCATGTCCAATTTCTATGCCCGGATTGTTGCTGGGATCAGTTCTTGGTAACGGGCGCTGCCGCCGGCTTGCCCATCGCCTCCGCCAGCGTCACGGAGGGTGCGGGAAAATATTGGCGGAAGATCGACCGGACCTCGGTCAATCCGCCGTCGGCCAGCTCGGCGGGCGTCATGCGAAATTTGGTCTTGATGTCGGGGCGTGCTCCGTGCGCGGCGAGGATCCGCATCATATCCGCCAACTCGGGGCGGACACCGCCGCCGACCAGCAGGTGCAGTGCGGTCAGGCCATTGGCATTCGCGACATTGACGTCCGGGGCGATAGCCAGCGCCAGCTCGAGCGTAGCTGCGCGGCCTCCCTGTGCGGCGGCGAGCACGACATTCGTCCCGTCCGCCGCGACGAAATGCGGATCGGCGCCTGCAGCCAGGAGCAGCTTCATCACCGTCTCATGCCCGTTGGCGGCGGCGATCAGGAGCGGCGGCGTCGGCGGTACGGGGGGCGGAGGGACGCCGAAATTGGCCTCCGTCACCCACCTGATGCGCGATGGACCGGTCAGCCCATTGGGGTCGGCACCCTTCGCCAGCAGCAGGCTGACGAGCGCGTCGTCGCCGCCGGCGGCGGCACCGTGGAGCAATTGTTGGCCGGTGCGATCCCGTTCGGCCAGATCGGCACCCCGCGCCACGATCAGCGCCGCGGCGCCATAATTCTTTTGATAGATGGCAAGTTGCGCCGCGCTGGTGTTTTCGGGCCCGCGATAATCCGCCCTGGCACCTGCCGCGAGCAGCATTTGGGTCGCGGGCACCACCCCGCTCTTGATCGCGAAGAAGAGCGGCGTGAAACCGCCCTTCGACACCTTGTTCACATCCGCCCCGGCCTTCAGCAGCAAGGCCATCGCTTCGACACGACCCGAGGCAGCAGCCCACATCAACGGGGTCTGCCCGCGCTCGTCGACACTGTCCGCCGGCGTACCCGAAGCGAGCATCCGCGCCACCGCATCGGCGGGCCCGAACCGCGCGCAAAGGGCGAGCGAGGTCGTGCCATCCGGGCGAGCGCGGCGGACATCGGCATGCGCGGTCAAAAGGCTTGCGACAATCGAGGGTTCGCCGAGCTCGCAGGCGAGCGCGAGCGGCGTCACGCCATCCACATCCGCCACATTCGGAGCGGCGCCCCTCGCCAGCAACAGGTCGACCATCGCAGGATTTTGCGTATTCACCGCCCAGCCGAGCGGGGTCGCACCGAACGCCAAGCGCTGATTGGGGTTGGCATGCTGAGCCAGTGCGGCCTGCGCACCGGCCACATCATTGGCGCGGATCGCCTGCGCAAGCGCCTCATCATCGCCGGCTGCCCGGGCATGGGCGGTGCCACAGGCCGCCAACGACGCGAGGACAAAGGCGAGCCGGCGCCTGCGCTCAGGCATCGGCAAGCTCCTTGAGCAGTCCGGTGCTGTCGCCAAAGGAATTTGCCTGCACGCCGAGGACATGCAGCGACGCGAGCAACAGATTGGACGCGGTCGTGTTCTTTTCGACGACGATGTGGCGATCGCCCTTCACCAAGCCACCCGCGACGATGATCGGCAGATCCATATGATCGTGCTCGTTCGAATCTCCGAATGCGGATCCGCGCAGCACCAGCGTGCGATCGAGCAGCGAACCTTCGCCATCCTTCACGTCGCGCATCCGCTGCAGATAATAAGCGAAATAGCCCATATGGTACCGGTTGATCCGCTCGAGCTTCGCGATCTTTTCCGGAATATGGCCGTGATGGCTCAGCATATGGTGTGAATCGGGCACGCCGATTTCGGGATAGGTTCGGTTGCTGAGCTCGCGCCCGATCATGAAGCTGCCGACGCGCGTGATATCGGCCTGCATCGCCAGCACCTGCAGATCGATCATCAGGCGGACATGCTCGTCGAAGGACGCCGGGATGCCGGCGGGGCGTTCCAGATCAGTGGCCTGCGCGCCGCCGCCGGACAGGATCGCTTTCTGGATGCGCTTTTCGACGTCGCGCGTCGCTTCCAGATATTCGTCAAGCTTGCGACGGTCCTCCACGCCGAGCTGGCCGGACAGGCGCGCGGCATCCGCCATCACGAAATCCAGGATGCTGGATTGCCGCCGCAGCTGCGCGAGACGGCCCTTCGCGTCGAGCGTATCGCCATCGCCGAACAGCCGCTCGAACACGTCGCGCGGATTGGCCGTGACCGGAAGCGGCACGGTCGGGCTGCGCCAGCTGATGCCGTTGGTGTAGGCGCAGCTGTAACCGATGTCGCAACTGCCGAGCAGGCTCGCCTGATCGATGCCGAGCTCGAGCGAGCTCAGCTGCGTGGCCTCGCCCAGATGGTTGGCGAAGACCTGATCGACCGAGATGGCGCAGCGAATGTCCGTGCCCTCGGTCTGCTTGACATGCGTGCCCGTCAGAAAGGCTGGGCAGGAGCGACCATGGCCGGCGGGACGGTCGCCCATTGCCGCCGCGCTCGGATGCCCCAGGCCGCTGATGACGCTGACATAGTGGCGATGCGGTGCCAGCGGCTCCAACGTCGGGGGCAGGACCAGCCCCGGCCCTTGGCTGGTCGGCCGGAAAGTCTCCATCATCATGCCGTTGGGCGAATAGAAGATCTGGAGCCGTTTCGGCCGCGCGGCGATGTCGGCTGCTTTTGCCGCGGGCATCATCGCCTCCAGGAACGGAAGCGCCATCATCGTGCCCATCCCGCGCAGCATCGTGCGGCGGGCGAGCGGCTTGCGCAGGACAATCATGTGACCAGCCTCATGTCCGGGGCGTCCGTCTCAGCATGAAGGGATCGCTCTCGACGATGCCCTTGATGATCGACTGGACGCGATAATCATCGGCCGCCGCGCGGCGCACGATCTTGCGGACCGCCGGCATGTCGCGTGCGCCGACCCCGCGGGCAAGGGCATAGGTCAGCAGGCGCTCGGTGAAGGCGCCGGTGAATTCGTCCTTGCGCGCAAGCAGGATCTGCTGGAGCCCGGAAAGTCCGGAAAATTTGGTGCCTTCGGGCATCGTCGCCGAGGCATCGATCGGCTGCCCTGCGTCGGTCGTGCGATAACCGCCGATCGCGTCGAAATTCTCCAGCGCGAAACCGAGCGGGTCCATCTTCACATGGCACGCCGCGCATTTGGGGTCGCTGCGATGCAGTTCGAGTTGCTGGCGCGCATTCAACTGGCGGCCATCATGCACGGTGACCAAAGCGGGCACGCCGGGCGGGGGCGGCGGCGGCGGGGCGGCCAGCATATTGTCGAGGATCCATTTGCCTCGTTTCACCACCGATGTGTGATTGCCATAGGAGGTTACGGTGAGGATGCTGGCCTGGCCGAGCAGCCCGCCGCGATGCTCCGACGGGTCGAGCGCGACGCGGCGCATCGCGGTGCCGTTCACGCCGGATATGCCATAATGGTCGGCAAGCCGCTGATTGAGGAAGGTATAGTCCGCCGAGATGAAATCGAGCACGCTGCGGTTCGCGCGAACCACATAGGTGAAAAACATCTCGGTCTCTTGCGCCATTGCGACTCGCAGGCGTGCGTCGAACTTCGGAAAGACGGTGATATCCGGCCGTTGCTGGTCGAGGTTGCGCAGATAGAGCCACTGGCCCGCGAAATTCCGGGTCAGCGCGTCGGCCCGCGGATCGGCGAGCATGCGCGTCACCTGTGCGTCCAGTACGGCGGGGTCGTGCAGCTTACCGCTTTCCGCGACCCGCAACAGCGCGTCGTCGGGAATGCTGCTCCACAGGAAGAAGGACAGGCGCGAGGCGAGGTCCAGGTCGCTGATCGGGTGAACGCTGCCCGGCGCGCTGCCCTGGGGATCCTGCTCGATCAGGAACAGGAAGTGCGGCGACACCAGGATCGCCTCGACCGCGGCCTCCACCCCGTGCTCGAAATCCGAATTTGCGCGTTCGGCGGCATAGATATGCATCAACGGCGCCAGATCGGCGGCGGTGACCGGGCGGCGATAGGCACGGTGTGCGAGCGTCGAGATGATCCGCGTCGCGCACGCTGTTTCGGCGGAGGCGGCCGCAGGCTTGCAGATGAAGATCCGCGCACGGCTCGGCGTGTTGCCGACGCCGGACGGCGAGAAGGGTCCCGCCACGTCGATCTGCAAGATATCGCGCGGGAAGTTCTGCTGCGCATAACGCGGCGACATGCGGTAGGAGGGGACGGTCAGGGTCTGCGTCCGCACGCCATCGACCGATATGTCGAGCGGCAGCATCGTCGGTGCGGCGGTCGGGAGCGGGACCTTGTCCAGGTCATTGCGGAGCGTCTGCAC
>Ga0207698_10002793_pt1 | contig 10426 bp, 9 predicted proteins | sample KBSCornC22_FD_184298 | JGI IMG/M metagenome (GOLD analysis project Ga0207698, IMG submission 184298) | Corn rhizosphere microbial communities from Kellogg Biological Station, Michigan, USA - KBS Corn C2-2 (SPAdes) (version 2) | ecosystem: Host-associated > Plants > Roots > Rhizosphere > Soil ...
CGCTTCCATCGCAGGCGAATTTCGTCTTCGTGCGAGTGCCCGACGCCGATGCGGTGAAAGCGCAGATGGCGGACCGCGGCATCATCATTCGCGGCGCCTACGGCAAGTGGAAGAACTGGTCGCGGGTCAGCACCGGCAGGATCGAGGACGTTCGGCGTTATGCGGCGGCGCTGCCGATCGCCCTCAAAGAAACCTGCTGCTAGCTGGCTCAGCGGAAGTTGAAGCTGATGCTCAACCGCTCGCCGCGGCCGGTGCCGGAGAGCACCTCGTGGCGAAGCCAGCTTTCCCACAGCAGCAGCAATCCGGGTCGCGGCTCGACCGTCACGAATGTGCCTTCGCGCGGCGGAGCGGCCATCATCAGTGGCAGGCGGGGGTCCTCGAAACGGATTGCGCCGGCGCCGTTTGGTACTTCGATGTAAAGCGTTCCCGAGACGATGCTGTGCGGGTGGATGTGGCCGGAATGGTGGCCTGCGCCGCTGAGTAGGTTCACCCACAGGCTGTCGAGCCGAGGTTTCCGCTGCAGATCGAACGCGCATTCCTTGGCGAAACTGGCCGCATGCCCGGTGAGGATCTTCGCAAGTTCCGCAAAGACCGGGTCGCGCTTCGGCAAGTCGTTGAGCGAGGCGTAGCTGGTGTAACCGACGTAGCCGTGCTCCTTCGACCAGCGCCGGCCGGCTTCGTCGTCTCGAGCCAGAACGCGGATTGAGTGCGCCAGCACTTCTAGCAGTCCGTCTTCGCCGAGGTCCGCTTCGTAGAGCCGCGTTTCGAACAGTGACCGCACTGGCATGTCGCCTCTCTGAGGCGCGGTAACGAGAGGCGCAAGGGCGTGGACAGGGCGATGGCCCCGCTATAGCGTCATCGCCTCTCCGGGAGGTTGATTCATGCGCCGCCACTTGTTTGCGTCTTCGCTGTCGCTCGCGCTTCTTCTTGCTGCCGGCGCTCCTTCTTATGCCGCACCCGCCAAGGCCGTTGCGGAAGCCGCTTCGGAGCAGCCACTGCTGCAGGTTGATGCGGACCCGCTCACCGGCAAGATCATCGCGACCTTTCCCAAGCCGAACGCCAACGGCGTTTCGGCGCGCTACATCTATCTGACGCAGCTCGGGACCGGGCTGGGCTCCGCCCCCATCGGACTCGACCGTGCAAGCGCCAGCGAGACTCGGATCCTCGACTTCAAGCGCATCGGCAAAAAGGTCGCAGCCGAGGTTGAGAACAGCAAGTTCATCGCCTCGAGTGGCGATCCCGACGAGCAGCATGCGGTCGACACGTCGTTCGCCACCTCGACCTTGTGGATGGGCGACGTGATCAAGACGAATTCCGACGGTTCCTACACCGTCGACCTGTCTGGCTTCCTCGCGCGCGACGACACTGGCATCGCCCAGGCGATCAAGCGGGGCGGGGGCGGGGATTTCAGGTTCGTGCCTGAGCTCAGCGCCGCCGATCCGAATTTCGTGAAGGCCTTTCCCAGAAACGCGGAGTTCGCGGCGAAGCTGACCTTCCGCTCGGACGAGCCGAAGGACGAAGTCAGCAATATCGTCAGCGGCAACACGCTGACTTTGGTGCTGCGCCATTCGCTGATCGCGCTGCCGGAGCCGGGCTATGTCGAGCGGACTGACCCTTACGGCTACACGATCGGGCTGCAGAAGGTCGATTTCTCGGCGCCGCTCGGCCAGCCGATCGTCAGCGATCTCGCGCGCCGGTTCCGGCTCGAGAAGGTCGATCCGGCGGCCGCGCGCTCGCCGGTCAAGAAGCCGATCACCTTCTACATCGACCGAAGCGCGCCGGAGCCGGTGCGCACCGCGCTCGAGCAGGGGGTGAGATGGTGGGCGGCGGCGTTCGATGCGGCCGGGTTCGAGAATGCGTTCAAGGTCGACGTGCTTCCGCAAGGCGCCGATCCGCTCGATGTCCGCTACAATGTCGTCAACTGGGTCGACCGAGCGACCCGCGGCTGGTCCTATGGCCAACCGATTGCCGATCCCCGCACCGGTGAGATCATCAAAGGCTCGGTGCTGCTGGGGTCGCTCCGCACGCGCCAGGATCTGATCATTTTTCAGGCGTTGGTTGGCGCAGGGCTGACCGGCACCGGCGATCCCAACGATCCGATCACCGCCGCGCTCGCGCGCATCCGGCAGCTCGGCGCGCACGAGGTCGGCCATGCGCTCGGGCTCGCGCACAATTTCGCGGCGAGCACGCAAGGGCGCTATTCGGTGATGGACTATCCGGGGCCGCATATCGCCCTCGACGCGAATGGCGCGCCATCGCTGCGCGACGCTTACGGCGTCGGCGTCGGGCCATGGGACCGGTTCATGATCCAATGGCTTTACGGCGCCCAGACAGATGCGCAGGCCCGCGCGATCGAGGCTCGGGCGCAGGCGCAGGGGCTGCGGTTCGTCGCCGACAATGACGCTCGCCCGGTCAGCGCCGGCCAGCCGCTCGGCTCGCTGTGGGACGAAGGCGCCGACCCGGTCGCCGAGCTCAGGCGCATCATGGCCGTGCGCAGGGCGGCGGTGGAGCGCTTCGGCGCTGGCGCGCTTCCCGCGGGCGAATCGCTTGCAGACCTGAAGCGCGCGTTCGTCCCGATCTGGCTGCTCGATCGCTATCAGGTCGAAGCCGCAGCGAAATCGGTTGGCGGAGTCAATTTCCCTTACGTCGTCAACGGCGAGAATGCCGTCGCGCAGGTGGTGCCCGGAGCGACGCAATGGGCTGCTCTCTATGCTTTGCTCGATACGCTCTCCCCAACCGAGCTGACGGTTCCGGCACGGCTCAATCCGCTGCTGTCGAGCGGGTTCGGAGGCGACAGCGATCGTCAGACCGATATCGAGATCATTCCCACCGCCGGCGGCCCGGTGTTCGACCCCTTGAAGGCCACCGAGGTGGGCGCGGTGCAGAGCCTCAACGCGCTGCTCGTGCCGGAACGGCTGAACCGGCTCGAAGGGCAGCACTCGGGCGATCCGAGCGTGCCGGCGCCGGCGCAGCTGTTCGACCTGCTGCTCGACCGCACGCTGGCGCAAAGCGGAACCGAGGTCGGGCGGCGGATCGCGACGGTGAGCATCTTGGCGCTCGCTCGCGCTCAGCACGATGTGGCGCTGTCGCCGACGATTGCGATGGAGCTTTCGGGGCGGCTCGACCGACTCGCCGATCAGCTCGAGCGGCAGCGCGGCCAGGCCGCCGAGGAGGATTGGGCGCATGGCATCGCCGCCTTGCTCAAGGACCGCCAGGCGCTCGACAAGGCGCTGTCGGATCCGTCGCGCTTCCCGCAGGTGCCGCCGGGAATGCCGATCGGCGAGGACGATAGCCTCTAGATCAATCGTCCTGCTGCAGATGGAGCGCGACCTCGCTCATGAAGCGGGCGTCGTCGCCGTCGGCGAGCCATTCGGCCTCGCTCGCGATTGCGGCGAGGAGGTCCGACAGCGGCTCCATTTCGGCTTTCGCATAATTGCCGAGCACGTGGCGCGTGACGAGGTCCTTCCGGCCGGGTCCCGGGTGACCGATGCCGATTCGGACTCGGCGGAATTCGGGACCAAGCGCGGCATCGATCGACCTCAGGCCGTTATGGCCCGCCAGGCCGCCGCCGACCCGCACCTTCATCTTGAACGGCGCCAGGTCGAGCTCGTCGTGGAACACGGTGAGTGCGTCGAGATTGAGCTTATAGAAGCGCAACGCTTGCTGAACCGCGTCGCCGCTGTCGTTCATGAAGGTCTGCGGTTTGAGGAGCAGGATTCGATTGCGGCCGATGCGGCCCTCGGCAACGAGGCTGCGGAACTTCTTCTGCCACGGTCCGAAACCATGCGCTTGGGCGATCACGTCGGCCGCCATGAAGCCGACATTATGCCGTTGGAGCGCATATTCAGCGCCCGGATTACCAAGGCCGACCCAAAGCTGCATCGGGAAAGATCCTCCCCATCCTTAGATGGGGAGGGGAACCAGCGGAGCTGGTGGAGGGGTAATTGGCGCCGGCGTGTGACCCCTCCACCATGCAGTCTTCGCTGCATGGTTCCCCTCCCCACGAGCTTCGCTCGCAGGGAGGAATTATTCCTCCTTTGCCCCTTCCGCTTCTCCGGCTTCGCCTTCGCCTTCCTCGCCCTCGACGGTCGGGACCTCGCCGGCGGGCGCGGTCTCCTCCTCTTCGGCCTTCATCGCCGACGGAGCAACAATGGTCGCCACGGTGAAATCCTCGTCCGTATTGGCGGGGATGACGCCCTCAGGCAGCTTCACTTGGCTGATATGGACCGAATCGCCGATATCCAGTCCATCGAGCGAAATGTGGATCTCGCTCGGGATACTGGCGGCATCGCAGACGATCTCCAGCTCGTGGATGACGGCGTTGAGCACGCCGCCGCGCTTGAGGCCCGGTGAGGCATCTTCATTGTCGAACCGCAGTGGCACCGCGACATGGACCTTGGTGTGCTCGGAGATTCGCAGGAAATCGACGTGGATAGGGCGGCTGCTGACGGGATGGAAATCGATCGCCTTCGGCAGGGTCCGGGTCGAATCGCCGCCGACGTCGATCATCACGACCGTATTCATGAAGTGACCGGTCGAAAGCATCTTCGAAAGAAACTTTTCCTCGACGTGGATCGATAGAGGATTCTGTTTTTCGCCGTAAACCACGGCGGGGACCCGGCCTTCGCGGCGCAGTGCACGGGAGGCTCCCTTGCCAGCCCGGTCGCGCGCCTCGGCGGGCAGCGTCAGCTGTTCGCTCATTTGGCTATACTCCGATTGCTAAAAGCCCGCGCCACGCCTCCAGGGATGACCATGGCCGGGGAGCGCGCCCACTAAGGGACGCCGCCCGGAAAAGCAAGTCGGCGGCTTAATAGACGCGTTCGGACGCGATACCTTTTTCGGCAAGGCGGACGAGGACGCTGTCCTTGCCCGCGAGATGGCCGGCGCCCACAGCCACGAAAACGGTGCCCGGAGTCTGCAGGCGCGCCGCGATCCAGTCGGCCCAGCGCGCATTCCGCTCGGTGAACATCATCCGGTAGGTGTCCGGCGAGGCGGCATCCAGCTGGTCGAGCATGTGCACGAATACGCTCTGGTCGCCGCGTTTCCATGCCGACTGCATATCGGCCATCGTCTTCGACAGGTCCTGCATCGACTCATCCTGGACCGGCTGTCCCACCTTCGCCGTCGGCGGTGGAGCGGCCGCCGCTGTCGCGGGCAAATGATTGAACATGTTGAGCTGAAACTGCAGCGTTTCGAGCTGCTCGACAGGCTTGCCCTCGGCCTCGGCAATGTGCCGGAGCACCGTGTCCGCGCCATTGTCGACCTGCATTCCCTCCGCACGACTGGCGGTGATCGCCATCCGAGTGGTCGCGAGGAAGGTCGTCGAAGGCCTGACCGACGGCGTCGCCGCGGCCTGACTGAGCTGCTGCGCTGCATTGGGCCCCTCGGGCAGCAGGGTCTCGAGTACCAGCTCATTGGATTGCTCGAACGCGGAGCGCACGCCCTGGTCGAACCAGTGCGGATCCCCATCGAGCGCGTGAAACGTGCCGAACAAATAGATGGTCGTATCCGCATCGTGGACCACGAATATCGCGGGCTCCATCGCCGGCTGAACAGGCGGGCCAACGGGCGTTGCGGCGGCCAGCGCGGCAGCGGCGAGCAAATTCACCATCCATCACCCTCCCGAGCCATCACCCTCCCGAGGTGGACGGCACTGGCGGAGCAATCAGCCGAAGGGACGGCGGGCGCAACTCACCCGTGGCGGGGAAAACGCCCGCTTTTCATCATCTTCGCGCATCAGACCCCCCAGCCCGATACCTTGGGATCATGGTCACCGACTTGTTAACAAATGTCTAGCGGAATCGGTGGAAAGGTGAACTTTTATCGATGGATGGAGCGGCGCGGCCTTGGTCGCGGCGGCTATTGAAGCCGCTGGACGCGATAACCGTCCTTCTGCAGCAGCGCGATCACTGAATCATTGCCAGCTAGATGACCCGCGCCGACCGCGATCATGATGGTCCCGGGCTGCGCCATCCGCTGCTCGATCCATTTCGCCCAATTGGCGTTGCGCTGCTCGAGAAGCGACTGTTTGAGGTCGGGCGAGTCCGCCAGATCGTGATTGAAGGTGCTCGCTATCTCCTTGACGCTCCCGCGAGACCAGGAAGCGAGCATTTCATTATACTCTTTGTCCATGCCGGTCTGGGGCTCGATCGCTCCGTCGAGAAGCGACCGCTGCGCCTTCTCCGGAAGCCGGTCGAAATAGCCGAACTGCTCGGCGTTGGTTTCCAATTGGCCGATCGGCTTGTGCTGCGACAGGAACTGCTGACGAAGGATCTCTTCGGGCCCGTCGCTGCCCTTGAGTCCCATCGTGCGGAATTGGACCCCGAGCAGCTGAATGGCGGCGAGCCAGGTCTTCATCTGGTCGAAATATTTCTCCGGAACTCCGGTCGCACTGATTGCGGCCCGCAGCTTTGCCACTTTGGCAGACGGCACCCGCTGCGCGATCGGGGGAAGGCCCTGCTTGAAACCGAGGCTGAACTCCGCGGCCTGCAGGCTCTCGGGGTGCTGCTGGTCGACAATCGTCTCCACGACGAGCTGCTGGGCGCTGTCGAGCGCCTGGTCGAACCTGGCCGTGCGCCACTGCAGATGCTCGGGAAGGAGGTGGATCGTCCCGAACAAATAGATGGTCGTGTCGGCGTCGGAGACTTCCCACAGGGCCGGTCGCGCGGCCTGCGGCGCTTCCGCCGCGGCAGACACACCGGCCGCCAACCCGGCGAGACCAAACGCCGCAGCGACTCGCCGGAAGAGCAATTTCAGCATGGATTCAAAAGCCTTTCCATGAGGCGTTCGCATGGGCAACTAGCCGCCGCAAGCTGAACCTCCACTTGCCCCGTAGGTGCTCATCCGCCAAAGCCCGCACCGACACGACCGCACGGGGCATCCGCTTGAGCCTGAGCTTCCAGGATTTGATCCTCACGCTCCATCATTATTGGGGCGCGCAAGGATGCGTGATCCTCCAGCCTTACGATATGGAGATGGGGGCGGGGACGTTCCATCCCGCGACGGTTTTGCGCTCGCTTGGGCCGGAACCATGGAAGGCGGCCTATGTCCAGCCATGCCGCCGCCCGACCGACGGCCGCTATGGTGAGAACCCGAACCGGCTCGGCCATTATTACCAATATCAGGTGGTGCTGAAGCCGAGCCCGGACGATCTCCAGGACCTCTATCTCGGCAGCCTGATCGAGATCGGGATCGACCCGCTCAAGCACGACATCCGCTTCGTCGAGGACGATTGGGAAAGCCCGACGCTCGGCGCCTGGGGGCTCGGCTGGGAGGTATGGTGCGACGGCATGGAGGTGACACAGTTCACTTACTTCCAGCAGGTTGGCGGGTTCGAATGCAAGCCGGTGACCGGCGAGCTAACCTACGGGCTCGAGCGGCTGGCCATGTACATCCAGGGCGTCGACAATGTGTTTGACCTGCGCTTCAACGGCGAGGGCGTGACCTACGGCGACGTGTTCCTGGAGAATGAGCGGGAGATGTCGGCCTATAATTTCGAGGTCGCGGACACCGAGGCCTTATTCGACCTGTTCCGCAAGGCCGCCGCGGAATGTGAACGCTGCCTCGAAGCCAAGCTACCGATCCCGGCTTACGAGCAAGCGATCAAGGCGAGCCACGTGTTCAACACGCTCCAGGCGCGGGGCGTCATCAGCGTCGCCGAGCGCCAAGCCTATATCGGCCGAGTCCGCGACCTCGCAAAGGCGGCGTGCGGTGCGTGGCTGGAGACGCAATCTCCCTCTCCCCGGCGGGGAGAGGGCAAGGGTGAGGGGGCTCGCCGTTCGAAGACTGCCGCAAGCGCCGCACACCCTCACCCAACCCTCTCCCTCAAGGGAGAGGGGTAGTGGACTTCCTGCTCGAGCTTTTGTCGGAGGAAATCCCCGCGCGGATGCAGGCGAGCGCGCGCAACGAGCTTGCGCGGCTGTTTGCCGAGGGGGCCCAGAATGCCGGGCTCGGCACCGGGCCGATCGACGTGTTCTCGACGCCGCGCCGGCTGGTGCTGATTGCCCGCGACGTGGCCGAGGCAACCGAAGCGACGCGCGAGGAGATCAAAGGGCCGCGCACCTCGGCGCCGCGACAGGCGCTCGAAGGCTTTCTTCGCAAAACCGGCCTCACGCACGAGCAGCTGGAGCAACGCGACGGCGTCTACTTCGCGGTGGTGGAACGGCCCGGGAGGGCCGCTTCGGATATTCTCGGCCAAACAGTGAATCGGATCGTCGCTGATTTCCCCTGGCCCAAGTCGATGCGCTGGGGAGACGGCTCGCTGCGGTGGGTTCGGCCGCTGCACGGCATCGTCGCCATGCTCGGCGAGGAGATCGTGCCGGTCGAGATCGACGGAATCCTGTCCCGCGCGACCACGGTCGGCCATCGTTTCCACCACCCGGGCGCGATCACGGTGGGCGGCGCCTCGGATTATGCCGAGAAGCTTCGCGCCTGCCATGTGATCGTCGACCAGGAGGAGCGCGAGCGGATCATTCGCGAGGGGGCCGAGGCCGCGGCAGCCCGGGCGGGCCTCACGCTGCTCCCCGACGAGGGCCTGGTGGTCGAGAATGCCGGCCTCACCGAATGGCCGGTGCCGCTGCTCGGCGAGTTCGACGAGGATTTCCTCGACGTCCCGCGCGAGGTGATCGTGCTCACCATGCGCACCAACCAGAAATATTTCGCCTGCACCGCGTCCGACGGAGGCCTGGCGCCGGCGTTCGTGTGCGTCGCCAACGTGGCGGCGAAGGACGACGGAGCGGCGATCGTCGAAGGCAATCGCCGAGTCCTCGCCGCCCGCCTCGCCGACGCCCGCTTCTTCTGGGAGCAGGATTTGAAGGTCCCGCTCGAGGAGCAGGCGAAAAAGCTCGACGGAATCGTCTTCCACGAGAAGCTCGGCACCGTCGCCGACAAGGTCGAGCGGGTCGAAAAACTAGCCCTTTGGCTTGTCGAGCAGGCAGTTGTGAAACGGCAGAAAGATCTGCAACCGGGCGAGTTTTACAACCAAGTCAAGGCCGCGGCTCACTACTGCAAAGCCGACCTTGTCACGGGCATGGTCGGTGAGTTCCCCGAACTGCAAGGGGTGATCGGTGGCTACATCGCAGAGACTCTGGGCCAGCCAAAGGCGGTCGCCGAGGCGATCCGCGACCATTACAAACCGGTAGGACAAGGGGATCACGTGCCGACCGCGCCCGTGACGGTCGCTGTGGCGCTCGCCGACAGAATTGACACCATCGTAGGCTTTCTTGGCATCAACGAGCGTCCAACCGGATCAAAGGACCCCTATGCGGTCCGACGGGCTGCCATCGGGGCAATACAACTGATTTTAGAGAATAATTTGCGTGTTTCGCTGGTCGCTTTCTGCGCCAACGCTTTGGCTGGAGTGGTCGAAACCTCATTTAGAATGAGCGAAGCGCTCGGTCACGACATCGAGCAACAGAAGCAGGCGCTGATCGCGCTAAATCATCTCAGAGCAATCAACATGATGACCGGGGCCGAAATCAAGATTCAACTGCCGTCGTTTAGCGTCGAAGAGACCAAGGACGCGCTCGAAGGAAGCCTATTGAAAATCATGCGCGAGAAGTTCCGCGAGGGTCCGCAAGCTTTTGTTGCGCAGATCACCGACTTCTTCGCCGACCGTCTGAAAGTTCAGCAGCGCGAGGCCGGCGTCCGGCACGATCTCATCGATGCGGTGTTTTCGCTTGGGTCGGAGGACGATCTCGTGCGCCTGCTCGCCCGCGTGAAGGCGCTCCAGTCATTCGTCGAGACGGGCGAGGGGGCCGATCTTCACACCGCCTACAAACGTGCGGCGAACATCGTGAAGAAAGAGAAGTGGGAGGGGATCGGCGCGTCCGCCGGCGCGGATCTTGCACCCGAGGAGAAGGCGCTGATCGCCGCGCTCGACAAGGCCGGGCCCAAGGCTTCGGTGGCAATCCAGAAGGAAGACTTCATCGCTGCGATGGCGGCGCTTGCCTCGCTGCGAACGCCGATCGACGATTTCTTCGACCATGTGACGGTCAACGATCCCGATCCGGGCAAGCGCGAGCGGCGGCTGAATTTGCTGATGCGCTTTCGCAACGCGGTCAACCGCGTGGCCGACTTCAGCAAAATCGAGGGCTAAAAGGCCCCGTCCGCCGGATCGCGCCCGTCCTTGACCGCCGCGCCGCGCAGGCTGTCGCGTTCGCGCCATTCCTTTTCGCGTTCGGCATGCTCGCGCTCGAGCGCTTCGCGACGGTCGACTTCGCTCCGGTAGCGCTCCCGCCATTTGCGCCTTCCGCCCGACGCGAGGAAGGCGCCGATCAGCAGTCCCAGCAGGAAGACCAGGATGCAGATCGCCCACAGGTTCGGGTCGGTGGTGATGTTCATGGCGCTTCCCCAATGACGATGGAACCGCTGCGACTACGCTTTGGGAAAGGCAGCGTTCCAATACCCTCACCTTCCGCGGCTGCGC
>Ga0207698_10002797_pt1 | contig 10419 bp, 5 predicted proteins | sample KBSCornC22_FD_184298 | JGI IMG/M metagenome (GOLD analysis project Ga0207698, IMG submission 184298) | Corn rhizosphere microbial communities from Kellogg Biological Station, Michigan, USA - KBS Corn C2-2 (SPAdes) (version 2) | ecosystem: Host-associated > Plants > Roots > Rhizosphere > Soil ...
TCGTGTGCAACATCGGCCACTTCGACAGCGAGATCCAGATCGGCGCTCTGGCCAACATGAAATGGACCGAGATCAAGCCGCAGGTCGACGAGGTCGAGTTCCCGGACGGTAAGAAGATCATCGTCCTGTCGAAGGGGAGGCTGGTGAATCTCGGCAATGCGACAGGCCATCCGAGCTTTGTCATGAGCTCGAGCTTCACCAATCAGGTGCTGGCCCAGATCGAGCTCTTCACCAAGGGGGAGCAGTACCAGAAAGATGTTTACGTGCTGCCCAAGCGTCTCGACGAGAAGGTCGCTCGGCTGCACCTCGACAAGCTCGGCGTGAAGCTGACCACGCTGACGGAAAAGCAGGCGGCCTACATCGGTTTGTCACCCGAAGGGCCATTCAAGCCCGAACATTACCGCTACTGAGCGAAGACGCCGGGCGAGGCGCAGGCAAATATCGGACACCGCGCCAGCTGAATGTTGCATTAATGTAACACGCACGGGTCATTTCGGCCTTCGAGGCAATTAGCTGGTTCCCTTTTCGACGCCGTTCCAGCACCTGTCGAGGGCAACTATCCGCAATTTGAGGGGACTGCGAGTCATGCGCCGATTTAGCCCATTCATCCTGTCCACCGTGTCGCTCGCGGCGCTCGCTGCAACTCCGGCTTTCGCTGCGAAACAGCCAAATACGCCGACTCCGCCGAATGCACCGACGACGCCTTTACCTGATCAATCGAATCCGCCGCCCTGTCCGCCGGGCACGGTGTCAACGAATGGGACTTGCGTCACCGGACAGGTGACAACGGCAGCGGGCGCGCCCGCCAACGCAAGCAATTCGAACGCGATCGTCGTCACGGGTACGCGCATCCAGCGTCCGAACCTCCAGTCGCCGGTGCCGATCACCTCGATCACTCAGGACGAGTTGACGAACCAGGGCCAGGTCAGCGTCGGTGATGCACTGAACGACCTACCGGCGCTCCGCTCGACTTTCAGTCAGCAGAACTCGGGCCGCTTCATCGGTACCGCCGGCCAGAACTTCCTCGACCTTCGTGGCCTTGGCACGAACCGCACATTGGTGCTGGTCAACGGCCGCCGGTTCATCACCGGCGCAGTGGGTGATTTCGTCGTCGACGTCGACAATATTCCTGAAGATCTGATTGATCGTGTAGACATCGTCACGGGCGGTGAATCGGCTGTTTATGGTTCCGACGCGGTCGCCGGTGTTGTCAACTTCATCCTCAAAAAAGACTTCGACGGTTTCCGGATCCGCGGACAGGCGGGTGAATCCAAGTACGGCGACCGACCGGTGGACTTTGTGTCCACGACGATCGGCAAGAACTTTGCTGACGGCCGCGGCAACATCGCCATCAACGGCGAATATACCCATGCCGGTGAGCTGTTCTTCCGCGATCGGGCGCATTTCGTCAATGACTGCGCGTTCGAGCCGACCGAGGATACGGGGCCGCCTCCCGGATCCAACGAGGGCGCCCTCCCCGGCGGTTCGGACGGAATCCCCGACAGCGTCTTCGTTTGTGGAAATCCAGCGAAAGGCCAAGATCGCTTTCCATTCATCACCAATGGCGGATCGGTCCTTGTCTTTCGCAGCGGGCGCACGCTCGCCTTCGACCCGAATGGCAATCTGGTCCGCTCAGCAACGCCTAGCCAAAGCTTCCTCTTCGCCCAAAACGATGGGGTTTTCCTCGGTGGCGACGTCATCACCACCGATCCGCTCGGTGGAATCACCGGACGCGAAACCGGCGATCTCGCCGTTGGACGCAACCGTTACAGCGTCAACGTCCTCGGTCATTTCGATGTCTCGGATGTGGTCAAGCCCTTTGTCGAAGCTACGTACGTCCACCAGCGGGTTTTCGAGGAATTTCAGCCGACCTTCTTCCAGGGCGATCTTCACACCTTCTTTGAGGCGGCGTTCGGCGCTAACGTGCCGAGCCTCACTTGCGACAACGGCTTCCTGACTGGCCAGGCGCTCGCGACCTTGGAGGGTATCGGTTTTTGCTCTCCGCCGGACCCGACAACCGGACTCTCGTCGGGCATCGTTCCCATCAACCGCTTCAACGTCGATATGGGCGCCCGCAAGGAAACCGACGTACGCTCAACCTATCGGATCGTCGCGGGCATAACCGGCGACTTCAACCAGGGTTGGCATTACGAGCTTTCGGTCAACTACGGACATACCAAACAGGACAACCAGCAGCACAACGATCTATTTGTGCAGAATCCTGATGGGAGCCCTGGGCCTTTCTCATTGGCTGTCGACGCGGTTGCCGTTAAGAATGGAGTGATCGTCGCTCCGGGCACCCCGGGGTCGACGGTCGAGTGCCGTTCAACGCTAACTAATCCAGGCAATGGATGCGTTCCGCTCGACTTGTTCGGCGAGGGCGCGCCAAGTCCGGCGGCGATCAATTTCGTCAACCGCACGTCGGACCTTTTCCAGAAGGCGTCCGAACTCGACCTTCTCGGCTTCGTCAGCGGGGACAGCTCACGATGGTTCAGCCTCCAGGGCGGCCCAATCGGCTTCTCTGTCGGCGCGGAATACCGAAAGGAGACGGCAGAATCTCACGCTGATGCAATTAGCTCCGTTCCTGGCGATACATTCTTCAACGCTTTCCCTGAGTTCAATCCACCGGCGTTCAAAGTCAGCGAACTGTTCGGCGAGCTCAATGTCCCGATCCTCAAGGATCTGCCATTCGCGCATGAGCTTACCCTGTCCGGCGCGGCGCGTTATTCTCACTACACGCTGTCGGGGAATACGTTCGCCTGGAACGCGAATGCGATTTGGGCTCCAACGCGCGACCTCCGTCTGCGCGCCAATTATTCGAAGTCGGTGCGCGCACCGACACTGAACGATCTGTTTACGCCGCCGACGGTTGACTTTGCGAATGTCCTTGATCCGTGCGAGCAGGGCCAGATCAGCAAGAATCCAAACCGCGCCGCCAATTGCGCGGCTCTAGGAGTGCCGACGACGATCCTGCCCGGCTCGCCCTGCGTGAGCGATAATACGCCGGTCGGAAGTCCGTTCGTCAATTGTCAGGCCCATTCTTTCACCTTGCAGGTCGAGGACAGGGGCAATTCGGGCCTTGAGGCGGAGACGGGCAGGAGCTTGACGTTAGGCGGGGTTTATACGCCGAAATTCCTCCCCGGCTTCAGCTTCAGCGTGGATTATTTCAGAATATCCATCACCAAACTGATCACTCAGCTGACCGCACAAGCTCTGATCAACCAGTGCGTCGATCTGCCGACGATCAACAATCAGTTCTGCGCACTGGTCTTCCCGCGCGATCAGTTCGGTTTGTTCGCCAGCCCGGCAGCGATTCAGCAGCCGTTCAACTTCTCGAAGCGCACGGCCCGCGGTCTCGACTTCGATCTTTCCTATCGCCACACCTTCGCCAATGGCAACCGGCTGAACTTGCGTGGCCTTGCGACCTATACACTGAACCGCAACAATTTCCCGGACATCGGCAATCCGCAGTTCGCTGACCGGATCCTGAGCGAGCTTGGCGATCCTGTCTTCTCGGGAACACTGATCGCCGGTTACGGAATCGGTAAGTTCGACCTCCAATGGACCACGCGGTACATCGGCTCGATGACAGCTTTCGCGTTCGAAGACACGCACGCTTTTCCGCAGGGATGCTCGGATGCGGGCTGTCCGCCGCTCAACAAAGATGTCGCGGATCGTGGCCACATCAACACCGGCGCGGTCTGGTATCACGACGTCCGGCTCAACTACACGGTACACAAGTACCAATTCTATGTCGGCATCGATAACCTGTTCAATCGCCTGCCGCCGCTCGGTTTCACTGGGGCTGGGGCAGATTCGGCGATTTACAGCAACACTGGCCGCTTTTTCTATGCGGGCGCGGTCCTCGACCTGAAGTAAGCCGCTGCCGAGCCTGTTGTGACGGGGCCGCCTGTTGAAGGGCGGGGGGCCAATGGCCTCCCGCCCTTTCTTTTGGACGGCTGTTCGCCCTATGAATTCACTTCAGAGGGGTGACGCGCGGCAACAATGGGCGCTCTTGGCGCAACCGACCTGATCATTGCGGCGCTCGCCTTGCTGTGGCTGGGGATCGCCGTCGCGCTGTCGCTCGCCGCTGCTCGCCGCTTCCGCCTTGCCAGCCAGGTGCTCGGCGCCGCGCGCGCCAATGCGACCCTGCTCGACATATCGCCGGCGCGGCCGCTGCTCGTCCGAGGCGACGGACGCATCGAAGCCGATCTCCATCTGCTGCGTGAGCTTGGGCTCAAGTCGGTCCCCGACAAGCTCGCTGACCTGCGCGGCGGCGACAGCGGCCTGGTTGCCGAAGACCTCGCGGCACTGACCGAACAGATCGAGGCTGCGGCGGCATCCGCATCGCGGCTCGCGGCAAAGGTGCGCCTCGCCGGCTCATCGCGAGTGTTCGAGGTGCGCGGAGGCCCGGCGCCGGCGCCCGAGCCGCCCGGCACCTTGCTGCTTTGGTTCTTCGACATGAGCGCTGCAGAGGAGGAGCGCGAGAAGCTCGGGCTTCGGCTTCGCCAGACGGAAGCCGCGCTCAGCTCGCTGACTCAGTTGATCGAGGCCGCGCCGTTCCCGATGTGGTTCCGCGGCCCGGATCTCAAGCTCGGCCTCGTCAACAATGCCTTCGTCCATGCGGTCGAAGGCGAGGACGCACAGGACGTGATCGAACGCGGCGCCGAACTGATCGACGCGCAGGGCGACAATAGCGAGACCGCCACCGCGCGCGACGCGCAGGAGAGCGGCCGGGTCATCTCGCGAATGCAGCCCGCGATCATCGGCGGCGAACGGCGCATGCTGCGCGTCGTCAACGTTCCGCTATCGACCGGCGCGGTGGCGGGGTTCGCGGTCGATGTTCAGGATCTCGAGGATGCGCGCGTCGAGCTTGCCCGGCACATGGAGTCTCAGCGCGAGCTCGCCGACCGGATGACCGCGGGGACGGCTCAGTTCGACTCCGACCGGACCTTGAGCTTTTTCAATCGGCCGTTCGCGGTCATGACCGAGCTCGATCCCGATTGGCTCGCCGAAAAACCCGAGTTCGATCGGGTGATCGATCGGATGCGCGACAACCAGCGGCTGCCGGAAGTGCGCGATTTCCCGGCCTGGAAGGAAGAGCGCCGCGCGTGGTTCACCAGCGCCGACGAAGTGTTCGAGGAAGAATGGATGCTTGCCGGCGGCGATCACCTTCGGGTGGTCGCTCAGCCCCTCCCCGATGGCGGGCTCAGGCTCTTCCTTGAAGATCGCACCGAACAGCTGCGCCTCGCGTCCGCCCGCGACACCCTTTTGCGTGTGCGTACCGCGACGTTCGACAATCTGTTCGAAGCGATCAGCGTCTTTGCGAGCGATGGGCGGCTGTACCTGTGGAACAGCCGATTCCTCGAGGATTGGGAGTTTGACGAGGAATGGCTCTCGACGCACCCGCGGGTGGACGAGCTGGTCCCCGCGATGGCCCGCAAGCTGGTCAATCCAACCGCCGCCGCGCAGATCCGCGAGATGGTCCGCCAGACGACCAATGAGCGTCGCTCGGCCAACGGGCGGATCTCGATGACCGACGGGCGGCACTTCCAGTTTGCCGCCGTGCCGCTGCCCGACGGAAACGCACTGTTCACGATGGTCGACGTGACCGACTCGAGCCGTATCGAAGCGGCGCTTCGCGAGCGGGCGGCGGCGCTCGAGGAGGCCGACCGCGTAAAAACCGACTTCGTCGCGAACATGAGCTACGAGCTCAGAACCCCTCTGACCTCGATCGGCGGGTTCGCCGAGCTGCTTGGCGGCGGATATGCCGGCGAGATCGGCCCGAAGGCCAAAGATTATATCGAGGCGATCCTTGAATCGGTCGAGCGTTTATCAAAGCTCATCAACGATGTGCTCGACTTGACCACGGGCGATGCACGCGGCGTCCCGCTCGAAAAAGAGCGGGTCGATATTGCCGGCCTGTGTCGCGCCGCCGCGGAGACAGCCAAGCAGCGCGTCGCTGAAAAGGCGCAGAAGCTCGAGATCGACATTTCGCCCGCCGCGGGTCATGTCTTTGGCGATGCCCGGCGCCTGCGCGAGTCGGTCGAACATGTGCTGCAGAATGCCATTTCCTATTCCGACCGGAAAGGACGGATCAGGCTCACCGCCGATGGCGACAAGAAGCAGGCGGTGATCCGGATAAGCGACAACGGCCTCGGGATTTCGCGCGAGGATCTGCCGCGGGTCTTCGATCGATTTCATCGGGTTGGGGATATGGAATTCCGGGGCGAGGCGGCGCTCGGGCTCGGCCTTCCGTTGACCCGCCAGTTCATCGAGGCGCACGGCGGCACGGTCGAGCTTGAGTCGAAGAAAGGCAAGGGGACGACCGTGACCCTGACCATTCCCCGCGGCGCGCGATGATCCTCAAGAATGAACAAGCGACCGCGGCGCTCGGCACGCGCCTGGCTGCGATGGCCCGGCCGGGCGACGTGATCGCCCTTTCCGGCCCACTCGGTGCAGGCAAGACGATGTTCGCCCGAGGATTCATCGCCGCGCTCGGTCACGAGGGAGATGTGCCGAGCCCAAGCTTCGCGATCGTCCAGCCCTATGACCGGCTGGAACCGCCCGTTTGGCACGTCGACCTCTATCGAATCGAGGAACGCTCGGAGATCGACGAGCTCGGCCTCGATTGCGCAGCCGATGCCATCTTGGTGGTCGAATGGCCGGAGCGGGCGGGGGAGGCGGCTTGGCCGGATGCGCTCGCCCTGTCGCTCGAGTTCGCGCAGGACGGCGAGAGAATCTTGACAGCCAAGGTGCCCCCGTCATGGGTCGGACGATGGCCTCCACCATGAAACCGCCCGCCCATGCGCCTGAATTCCTTGCCGCTTCGGGTTGGGCAGGGGCCGAGATTTTGCCGCTTGCGGGTGACGCCTCGTTTCGCCGCTACTTTCGAATCGTAAACGGCAACCGGACGGCGGTGCTGATGGACGCGCCGCCGCCCCATGAGGATCCGCGGCCATTCATCGCTGTCGCCGAATGGCTTGCGGACCGTGGTCTAAGCGCACCCGAAATCCTTGCACGCGACCTTGAAAAAGGGCTGCTCCTTCTCGGCGATTTTGGAGACTCCAGGCTTCGCGAAACACTCGATTTCGATTCGGGGCGCGAACGGGAACTGTATGAACTTGCGACGGATTTGTTGGTCGGGCTTCACGATCATCCGCCGATGGACGGGCTGCAGCCGCACGGCCTCGATCAATGGCTCGAAGAATTGAAGCTGTTCACCGATTGGTATTGTCCCGCCGTCGGCGCGAAGGTCGATGCCGAAGCTTATCGGCGTGCCTGGCGGGAGGTGCTTGAGCCGGTGGCGGAGGACGGCTTGGGCCCGGTAACGGTGCTCCGCGACTATCATGCCGAGAACATCATGCTGGTCGAGGGCCGCGACGGAGTCGCGCATCTGGGGCTGCTCGATTTCCAGGACGCGCTCTGCGGCCACCCGGCCTACGATTTGGCTTCGGTGCTCGAAGATGCCCGGCGCGACGTGCCGCCCGCGGTCGAGCGGGCGATGATCGACCGCTATGTCGCCGCGACAGGCCATGGGGCCGCGTTCGAGCGCGCCTATTGGGCGCTCGCCGCGCAGCGCAACACCCGGATCCTCGGGGTCTTCACACGGCTGTGGAAGCGCGACAACAAGCCCCACTATCGCCGGTTCCAGCCGCGGATGTGGGGCCTGCTCGAGCGCGATCTCGATTGGCCGCATCTCGCCCCTGTTCGCGAGTGGTTCGACGCCAATGTCGCGCCGCAGTACCGGCGCGAGCCGTGGAAGGAGGCCGCATGAGCCAGGCGAAGCGCGCGCTGCGCCTGCGTGCGGAAGTCCCCGCCGATGTGCCCAAAACGGCGATGATCATGGCCGCGGGCCTCGGCAAGCGTATGCGGCCTCTCACCGCGACCAAGCCCAAACCGCTCATCGAAGTCGGAGGCAAGGCGCTGCTCGACCATGTGCTCGAGAAGCTGCGCGCCGCGGGCGTCGAGAAGGTCGTGGTCAATGTCCATTATCTCGCGGGGGCGCTCGAGGCCCATCTGATGAGCCGGGCTCATGGGCTCGAAGTGATCATTTCCGACGAGCGCGACCTGCTGATGGAAACCGGCGGGGGCCTGGTCAAAGCGGCGCCGTTGATCGACTGCGATCCATTCCTCGCCCTCAACAGCGATAATCTGTGGATCGACGGACCGGCGGACGCGCTGAAGCTGCTCGCCTCGCAATGGGTCGATTCGAGGATGGACGCGCTGCTTCTTCTCGTGCCCCTCGCGCGCGCGCTCAACCACAAGGGTATGGGCGATTTCCATATGGATCGCACCGGTCGACTCCGCCGGCGCGAGCGCAGCCACGTCGCGCCCTTCGTCTTCACCGGAATCCAGATCGTCTCCAAACGCCTGCTTCGCGATGCCCCGGACGGCCCTTTCTCGACCAACCTGCTATGGGACCGCGCCATCGAGGAGGGCCGCTGCTTCGGCGCCGTTCACCAGGGACTGTGGTTCGATGTCGGGACACCGCAATCGATCCAGCTGACCGAAACGGCGCTCGAGAATGTCTGACCCCAAGCGGGTCAATGTCTACACCATCCCGTCGCATCGTTCGTTCGCCGACGCGCTTGCCGCGGGATTGATCGCGCGCTTCGGCAAGGACCCACTCGGGCTCGCCCGAGGACGCATCCTGCTTCCCAACAACCGCGCGGTTCGGGCTGTGACCGAAGCGTTTGTGCGGGCGAGCGGCAACGGGCTTCTACTTCCGCGCCTGATCCCCGTCGGCGATCCGGAAATCGGCGAACGCGTCGGCGGAGCGCTCGAGCCGCTCGGCGCCGAACCCGTCCCTCCTGCGATCGATCCGACGGAGCGCCTGCTGACTCTGGCCTCGATCATCCGCGGGGAAGGGACGGCGGAGAGCCTCCGCCTGGCCGCCGATCTCGCCCGAACGCTCGATGCTTTGCTCATCGAACGGATCGAGCCGGAACGGCTCAGTAACGCTGTTACCGAGACGAACGATCTCGCCCGGCATTGGGAAAAGTCGCTCGAAAAGCTTCAGCTGATCTACCAAGCCTGGCCCGAACTTGTGCGGGAACGGGGCGCCATCGATCTCGCGGACCGGCGCAATCGCGTGCTGAGCGCACTTGCGGAGCAGTGGAAGACCCACCCGCCGCCGGGTTTCACCATTGCCGCGGGCATCACCACCGCGGCACCTGCGGTCGCGGGGCTGGTCGGCCGGGTCGCGCGGATGCCCGAAGGCATAGTCGTGCTTCCGGGCCTGTGGCTCGCCGAAGTCTTCCCCAAGCAGGAATGGGATGCGCTCGGGCCCGACGAGGACGGACGCGGCGAAACCGCCCATCCGCAATTCCATTTGAAGCTGCTGCTCGACCGGATCGGCGTCGCTCGGGACGAGGTGCGGCGTTGGCACTGGTCGGGTCGTGCGGCCTCGCCGCCGGCGAGGTCACGCGCTGTCGCCAATGCCATGGCGGCGCCCGGCTTTTCGCACAAATGGGAGACGCTTCGGCCGGCCGAGCGGCGGCTCAGCGGAATCCGCCTTGCCGAGCTGCCCGATCCCGCGGCCGAAGCGCAGGCGATTGCCCTCGCGCTCCGCGAGGCGCTGGAGACGCCGGCCAAAACCGCCGCGCTCGTCACCCCGGACCGGCAACTCGCCGGGCGCGTGTCGGCGCTGCTCCGGCGCTGGGCGATCCAGGCCGACGACAGCGCCGGCCGGCGGCTGAGCGAGGTCGCGCCCGGCACCTTGCTTCTGGGCATCGCCTCGGCCGCCGCCGAGGAACTCGCGCCGGTGCCGCTGCTCGCCCTCATCAAGCATCCACTGGTCGGTGGCCAGGGCGAGGAGCGGGCGCAGTGGCTCGATCATGTCCGCACGCTCGACCTCGCCTTGCGTGGGCCGCGCCCGCGGGCCGGTCTCGCCGGTCTCGATGCGCGCTTTGCCGAGAAGGACTCAATGAGCGCGTGGAGCGCTGTGCGGGAATGCATCGCCGGTCTCGACGGATTGCTGCGGGAGCCGATGCCGCTGTCGCTCCTCGCCACCCTCATCGGCGACGCCGCTACCGCTCTTGCCGGCGAGGCCGTATGGCGAGGGCAGGACGGCCGCATGGCGGCGGAACTGCTTGCCGAGCTGCAGGCGTCGGATGCCGCCGCCGAGCTTTCCGTCACCGTGGAAGACGCGGTGCCGCTGCTTCGCCAGCTGCTCGACAATCATGCTGTGCGGCCGCCCTATGGCGGGCATCCGCGAATCTTCATCTGGGGTCTTCTCGAAGCGCGGCTCCAGCGCGCCGATCTGCTGGTGCTCGGCGGCCTCAACGAAGGCGTGTGGCCGGCGCTCCCCGCGCCCGACCCATGGCTTCCGCCAAAGGTGCGCGCGAGTCTCGGCATGCCGACGCTCGAATACCGAATCGGCCTCGCCGCGCACGATTTCGCGAGTGCGCTCGGAGC
>Ga0207698_10002802_pt1 | contig 10414 bp, 13 predicted proteins | sample KBSCornC22_FD_184298 | JGI IMG/M metagenome (GOLD analysis project Ga0207698, IMG submission 184298) | Corn rhizosphere microbial communities from Kellogg Biological Station, Michigan, USA - KBS Corn C2-2 (SPAdes) (version 2) | ecosystem: Host-associated > Plants > Roots > Rhizosphere > Soil ...
GGCTTCCGCGTCGTCATGCTCGTCCTCGATCTCGCCGACGATCTCCTCGACCACGTCCTCGATCGTCACCAGGCCCTCGGTGCCGCCGAACTCGTCGACGACGATGGCGAGGTGGATTCGGTCGGCGCGCATGCGCGCGAGGAGCTCGATCACGCCCATCGATTCAGGAACGAACAACGGTTCGCGCATCAGCGCCTTCAGCGAGCGGTCGAGTGACGGGTCGACGCTGGCGAGGAACAGGTCCTTGATGTGGACCATGCCGATCACTTCATCCAGGCTCTCGCCATAGACCGGCAGGCGGCTGTGGCCCGCGTCGACGAAGGCGCGCACCAGATCGTCGAAGCTGATGTCGCTCGGCACCGCCATGATGTCGCCGCGGGTCACGCAAATGTCGCCCGCGGTCTGTTCGCCGAAGTGAAGCAGGTTGCGGAGCATCTGCCGCTCGGCGGCGGAAAGGTCGCCCGCCGCGATGGGTGTCGATCCTTCGCTCTCCTCCGCCTCGTCGATGGCTTCCTCGATCTCCGCTCGGAGCGTGGGTTCCGAATCCTCGCCGAAGATCAGGTGGCGCATGCCGCGCCATAATCGCGAGCCGCTATCGTCCCCGCGGGTCGCCATCAGGCGGGCACCTCATAGGGGTTGACGATTCCCAGCCGCGCCAGCGCGCGCGCCTCACGCGCCTCCATATCGGCCGCTTCAGAATCATCGTGGTGATCGTAGCCGAGCAGGTGGAGCGTGCCGTGGACCAACAAATGCGTCGCATGGTCTTCGATGCTCACGCCCTTCGCCGCCGCTTCGGCTTCGCACACGCCGCGTGCAACGACGATATCGCCGAGCAACAGTTCCGATGTAGCAAGATTTGCCCTGCTCAAATCGCGCTCGTCGACCATGGGGAATGAAAGCACGTTGGTCGGTTGGTCCTTCGCGCGCCACTTCGCATTCAGCGCACGAACCTGTTCGTCGCCGGTCAGTGTGACCGAAATTTCGACCGGTCGCTCGGCTTCCGCGAGATCAGGATAAGCGCTTTCAGCGACCGCTGCTTCGGCGGCGCGCCGGACGAGCGGCAGCCACGAGCGGCTACTGTCCCATTCCTCATCGCTGTCGAGCGCAATCTCGAGCATCAGGCCCCCGGGCCTTCATAGGCGTCGACGATGCGCCCGACCAGCGGGTGGCGGACGACGTCGGCGGCGGTGAAGCGCACGACCGCAATGCTCTTGATTCCGCTCAAGCGCTTGACCGCGTCGGCTAGGCCCGACTTGCCCGGATCGGGAAGGTCGACCTGGTGCGGATCGCCGCAGATCACCATCCGGCTGCGCATTCCGAAGCGCGTCAGGAACATCTTCATCTGCAACGGAGTCGTGTTCTGCGCCTCGTCGAGGATGATGAAGGCGTCGTTGAGCGTCCGGCCGCGCATGAAGGCGAGCGGTGCGATCTCGATTTCGCCCGACGCGATTCGGCGCTCGACCTGCTCGGTCGGAAGCATGTCGTAGAGCGCGTCGTAGAGCGGGCGGAGATAGGGATCGACCTTCTCCTTCATGTCGCCGGGAAGGAAGCCGAGGCGCTCGCCGGCCTCGACCGCCGGACGCGAAAGGATCAGCCGGTCGACGCTTCCGCTGATCAGCTGCGACACCGCCTGGGCGACGGCGAGATAGGTCTTTCCGGTACCCGCGGGCCCGAGGCCGAAGATCATGTCGTCACGAGCCAGCGCCTCCATGTAAGGAGTCTGCATCGCCGAGCGCGGAACGATCGTCTTCTTGCGCGTCCGGATCATCACGCGCGGCGCCGAGGTCACTTCCTCCTGGATGATCCCGTCGAGATGCGGCTGAGCGGCCATTCCAAGCACGGCTTCGACACCCTCCGCATCGACGTCGTGGCCGCTGTCGAGCCGATTGTATAGACCGATGAGGACATCGCGCGCCCGCGCCGCCGCGTCGGGGTCGCCCTCGATCTGCACCCGGTTTCCGCGCGCCGCGATATGGACTCCGAGCCTTTGCTCGATGGTGATCAGGTGGCGGTCGTAATCGCCGAACAAAGGGCCGAGCAGATAAGGCTGCTCGAACTCGATCTCGAGGCGGGCTCGGTCCGGAACGGCGGCGAGGTCGCGTCGGGCCATTAAGCGGCAACCCGCTGCCGAACGGTGCCGGTCATGCTGTTCGGGCCGGCCGCGACGAGGGTCACATCGATGATATCGCCGGGCTGCGCGTCGGTGTCGACATGCACCGACTGAAGCCAGGGCGAGCGGCCGATCATCTGGCCTTCATGCCTGCCGTTGCGTTCGATCAGTATCTTGGTGTTCACGCCCACCTTCGAACGGTTGAACGCCAGCTGGTGCGCGTTGATCCGCGCCTGCAGCCGCTGAAGCCGGTCGTCCATGATCTCGCGCGGGATCTGCTCCCCCATTGTCGCCGCCGGCGTGCCTGGGCGAGCGCTATATTTGAACGAATAAGCCGCGGCGTAACGCACCGCGTCCACGATCTGCAGCGTGGCTTGAAAATCCTCTTCGCTTTCCCCCGGGAAGCCGACGATGAAGTCGCCGGAAAGGGCGATGTCCGGGCGGGCGGCGCGCATCTTCTCGATAATCGCGAGATAGGTGTCAGCGGTATGGCTGCGGTTCATCGCCTTGAGGATTCGGTTGCTTCCCGACTGCACTGGAAGGTGCAGGTAAGGCATCAGTTTCTCGACCTCGCCGTGCGCGGCGATGAGCGCGTCGCTCATGTTGACCGGGTGCGAGGTGGTGTAGCGAATCCGCTCGAGCCCATCGATCTTCGCCAGCGCGCGGATCAAGTCGGCAAGGCCGCGGCCTTCGTGCGCCCAGGCGTTCACATTCTGGCCGAGCAGCACGATCTCCCGCGCCCCCGCGTCAACCAGCGCCTGAGCTTCGGCGATGATGTCCCTCCATGGCCGCGAGGCCTCGGCGCCGCGGGTGTAGGGGACGACGCAATAGGTGCAGAATTTGTCGCAGCCCTCCTGGACCGTGAGGAAAGCGCTCGGGTTCGCGCGGCGTCGCGGAGGGAAAGCGTCGAACTTGCTGAGCGGCGGCAGCTCGGTGTCGACGGGCCGCGCGCCGCGGCTCGCCTCGGCAACCATCTCGGGCAGGCGGTGATAGGCCTGCGGGCCGACGACGATGTCGATCAGCTTCGATCGGCGCTTCGCCTCGGCGCCTTCGGCTTGCGCGACGCAACCGGCGAGCGCGATCAGCGGCTTCGATCCATCCTCGCGGCGGAGACGGCCGACGTCCGAATAGGCCTTCTCGGCCGCTTTCTCGCGGATGTGGCAGGTGTTGAGGACGACGAGGTCGGCATCGCCGCTCTCACCCGCCGCGCTCATACCGCGAGCACTGAGAAGCTCGGCCATCCGCTCGCCGTCATAGACGTTCATCTGGCAGCCGAAGCTTTTGATTTTGAATGTCTTGGGGTTCATTCCGGTCCGCCTATAGGCGAGTAGGCGGGCGAGGTTAAGCCGAGCGCGTCGGCAATCGCCTCGCGCGCTTGCTCGGCGAGCTGCTTGCGGTCGCCGGCGCGGTCGAGCGGGGGGAGGACGCGCACGATGACGGGGAGGGTGGCCTTGCGGCCGAGCAGCCTCAGGACATTGTCCCTGCCAGACTCGATGAACCAACCGATCTCCGCGGCCGCAGCACCATAGTCCATCACAACCGGGCGAATCGTGACATCCTTCGCCGCGAAATTCGCCGCCTCGAGCAAGGTCGAGCGGAATGGGAGCAGGTGCGTGCCCGGCCCGGTGGTGCCTTCCGGGAACAGTATCACCGGTTTCGATCCTTCAAGCGCCTTGGCGATGGCGATCGCCTGGTCCTTCGCGCCTTTCCGATGGGTACGCTTTACGTAGACGGTTTGGTTCTGGTCGGCGAGCCAATGCATCAACGGGTGGCCGAGTTCGTCCTTTGACACGAACGCGCAATTGGTCGCGCCGCCTAGAACGAGAATGTCGAGCCAGCTGACATGGTTCGAGATCAGCAGCGTGTGAGGCTGGATCTCTGCGTTTTGGAGACGAACGCGCGCACCGATGATCCATGCCGCGGCGGCAAGGAAACGCCGCGGCCAGAACGAACGGCGGAAGATGAGCTTGGTCGCGACATGAACTGGCCCCAAAACCGCGAACAGCAGAAGCAGGCCGGCAATGCGCAAGACGGCGCGGACGTTCAGGTGAGCTCCCTCAGCGGTCGCGATCGAGCGACACTCCGTAGAGCTCCATCCGGTGATCGACCAGGCGGAAGCCGAGCTTCTCGGCGATCCGCTTCTGGAGCGCCTCGAGCTCGTCGTCGGCGAATTCGATGACATTGCCGGTCTCGACGTCGATCAGATGGTCGTGGTGCGATTCGGACGCGGCCTCGTAACGCGAGCGGCCGTCGCCGAACTCATGCCGCTCGAGGATTCCGGCTTCCTCGAACAGTCGCACCGTCCGATAGACGGTTGCGATGGAAATATTGGGGTCGATCGCCGCCGCGCGCGCGTGGAGAGTCTCGACATCGGGGTGATCCTCGCTGTCGCCGAGGACCCGGGCGATCACCTTGCGCTGCTCGGTGATCCTCAGGCCCTTGTCGGCGCACAGCGCCTCGATGTCGATGGTACGCGTCATCGCACCAAAGTAAGTGCCGCGCCCGCTATCGTCCAGCGGATGCGCTTATTTCCCGCCGCGCGTCCGCCGCCGCTTCGTGCCGAGGCCAATCGATTTCGCCAGAGTCCGCCGCTGCTCCGCATAATTGGGCGCGACCATCGGGTAATCGGCCGAAAGCCCCCACTTCTGCCGGTACTGGTCCGGAGTGAGGTTGTAGTGGGTCATCAGATGCCGCTTCAGCATCTTCAGCCGCTTCCCGTCCTCCAGGCAGACGATATAGTCCGGCTTGATCGAAGAGCGGATCGACACTTTGGGTTCGGGCTTGGGTTCGGGCGCCGAAGTCGCTCCGGAAATGCCGCTGAGCGCCGAATGGACGTTCTGAATAAGGTTCGGGAGGTCGTTCACGGCAACGCTGTTGTTGCTGACATGGGCGGCGACGATGTCGGCGGTGAGAGTCAGCAACGTGTCTTCGGCAGCTTCATTGTCGGCCATCGGTAATTCCTGAAAAAGTGAGCAGAGGCTCGTGCAGATGATTGCACGCGACTTGCGCACTAGGCGCCTTTACTGACCGGTGCAAGTGCAGACAAGAAGCGGTAAAGACGAACGTGCTTACTAAAGTTCACAAGCGAGGGTGATCGCGTCGTACCTTTTGCCGCTTGTCGAATGGTAATAGTTGCGCCGCCGCCCGACAGGCGAAAAACCGGCGGCGCGGTACATGCCGATCGCCGGATTGCCGTCGCGGACTTCGAGATGGACTCGCCTGACCCGCTCATCGCGCGCGCGGTCGAGGAAATCGTCGAGAAGCAGCTTGCCGATTCCGCGCCGCTGCTCGTCCGGAAGAACCGCGATCAGCAGAAGCTCGGATTCGTCGGCGACGGTGCGGAACAGCGAAAAGCCGACCGGCGCGTCGCATGTGCGGTCGACCGCGAGGATCAGGAAAACACCCGCCATCGGCAGGATTCCGCTGAGCTGGGAGCGGGTCCAGGCTTCGCCGAACATGTCGCCGAACGCTCCGTCCATCACGGTCATCACAGCGTCGAGCTGGTCGGCGGTGCCGGGCTCGATCCGCACCTCTTTGACGAGCGCCGGCGTGGCCATCAGGCTGCCTCCCGCGCCCGCGCATCTGGAGCGCGCGCGTAGACCGGCTTCGGGGGCAGAATGCGCAGCCGCGCCGGCAGCCTCAGCGCGTTGGCGGCGGACGGCCAAGCGTCGCGCGCCTCGCCCCGGCCGCGCGCTTCGACCAATTGCTTCGCGCCGGAGCCGACAACCAGCGTAGCGGTCGCGAGCCGTGCGGCTTCGGCCGGCGCGAGGTTCTTGAGCTCGGAAATGGGCTCGATGGTGGCGGCGTCGAACTGCTGCACGAACAGCTCACCATGGCCACCGGTTACTGCCGCGGCGACTTCCCCGTCAGCGACAATGCCCGCCGCGAGCAGCGCGAGCGAGGACATGCCCTTGAGCTCCGCGCCCCAGCCGATCGCCAGCCCATGCGCCGCCGAGATCGCGACGCGAATCCCGGTGAAGCTTCCGGGGCCGACTCCGACGAGGATCGCCGAGGCAGTCCGGCCATCGAGCAACTCGGCAATCATCGGCACCAGCCGCTCGGCATGCCCGCGGCCGATCAGCTCGTCGCGCTGCGCGACGCAAGTGCCATCGCCGTTGAACAGTGCAGCGGTGCAGGCGGAGCTCGACGTGTCGAATGCCAGAAGCATGGGTGGGATAGTGGCCACATGCGGTGCTAACCCGCAAGTACCTGATCAAACCGCCTCTACGGATTCCACTTCTGGCACGTAGTGGCGGATCAGGCTTTCGATCCCGCGCTTGAGCGTCACGGTCGATGAGGGGCAGCCGGAGCAGGCGCCGTGCATCGTCAGGTATAGCCGGCCGTCGCGATAGCCCTTGTAGGCGATGTCGCCGCCGTCTTGCGCGACCGCGGGCCGGACCCGGGTCTCGATCAGCTCCTTGATCTGGCCGATGATGTCGGCGTCGTCTGGATTCTCGTCGAAGGCGGCGTCGTCGGCGACATGGATGTCGGCAGCGGTGCCGGGCACGAACAAAGGCGCCTCGCTGACGAAATGGTCGAGCAAGGTTTCGAGCACCAGCGGCTCGAGATCGTTCCACGAGACGCCTGGCGCGGCGGTCACCGACACGAAATCGCGCCCGTAGAACACGCCTTCGACCATGCCGCTGTCGAACAGCGCGCTCGCGAGCGGGGAAGCCCGCGCTGACTGAGCATCCGCAAGGTCCCGCGTTCCCGAGTCCATGACCGTTTGCCCCGGAAGGAACTTGCGGGTCGCAGGGTTCGGCGTCTGCTCGGTGCGGATCAGCATGGGTGTGATGTGGTCGCGCGATGCGTTGCAATCAAGAACCAAAAGGCGGCGCGCCGGCGATGATCCAGCGGGTGATGCCGATCCCGACGGCCAGGCAGATGAGGGCGATCCACCATTTGCCGGGTCGCATCGGCTGCGTGTCGGGCGGAAGCTCGGCGCGGCCGGTGATCATCGGCAGCGTCAGCTTCTTGCCGCGAAGACGGTAATAAATGATTGCGAGCAGGTGCAGCGCGATCAGCGCGAGGATCACGTTGAACCATAGCTCGTGGATATCCCGCGCCTTGTCCGATGTGTCGGTGCCGACCAGTCCGGCTAGCGGGCCTAAGTAGATGCCGTCCTCGTCCTCCGCGATGAGGCCGAGGCTCACCTGCACGGCGAGCGCGCCGAGAAGCGCAAGGATGCTGAGGGCGCCGAGCGGGTTATGGCCGATTCCGACCCACTGGCCGCGCCAATAACCAGCGATCGCTCGGGGGCCGCGGACAAAGCTCGAGAAGCGCGCGGTCGAGCTTCCGACAAAGCCCCAGAGGAGGCGAAAGATCAGCAAGGTCAGAATCGCGCAGCCCGACCAGATGTGCCAGTCGGTATGATGGTGGTGGACCGACCACCAGCTGAAGACGATCAGCGCGGCGAGCAGCCAGTGGAAGAGGCGGACCGGCAGGTCCCAGACCGGCTGCTTTTTCTCGCTTGACACGCTCAGTGATGCATCTCCGACCGGTATTTGTCGTGGCACGCCTTGCAGGCGCCGCCTAGGTCGGCGAACTTCGCCCTGATCGCGTTGGTGTCGCCCGAGGCGGCAGCGGCGTTGAACGCTTGCGCGGCAAGTTGGAAATTATGGAGCTTGGCGGAGAAATCCTGCGGGTTCTGCCAGATGTCCGGCTTAGCGCCGGTCTTTCCGACGTTGGGTCCGGTGCCGGCCGGGAACCAGCCCGACGCCTGCCTGGAAAGATTGGCGATCTGTGCCGCCGAAGCGCGAACGACTCCGGTATCGGGTGAGCCGCCGGTCACCTGCCTGGTGAGCACCTTCATGTTCTTGCCGATCGTTTCCATCCCCTCGTGGCGAACCTGCATGACGTGCAGCGCCTGATTTTTCGCCAGCGGCACCGCGAGCATTACCATCGCGTTCGTCGCCATGCCGTTGGTGGCCGCCGCATTGGTGACCGCGCTGGCCCTGCCGGTCGCGGGTGGACGCGAATCCTGGCTGATGTTGCCTTGGGCGCTGTTCGCCTGCCCGGACTTCCATCCGCCGCAGGCCGCCAGCGACACGCACGCGCAACTCGCGGCAACGAACCTCAAACGCATGTTCACTCCTAACTTTGCTCCGGCACTTTCCAGCTATCATCGATCATTTTGATGATCCCGGAGAAATCTTTGTTCCCGCCGCCACGATCGACGAAGCGCTGAAACAGCTCCTCGGCCTCTCCGCCCATCGGGGTGTAGGCGCCGACGCTCCGCGCCGCTTCGGCGGCCAACTTCAAGTCCTTGAGCATCAAAGCGGCGGCGAACCCGCCTTCGTAATCGTGGTCCGCAGGGGTGTCGGGGCCGACTCCCGGCACCGGCGCATAGCTGGTCATCGACCAGCTCTGGCCCGATGCCTTTGAAGAAATGTCGAAGAAGACCTGCGGGTCGAGGCCGAGCTTCTGCGCGAGCACAAAAGCCTCGCAGGTCACCGCCATGGTCGCTCCGAGGATCATGTTGTTGCAGATCTTCGCCGCCTGCCCGGCGCCGAGCCCGCCGGCATGGATCACCGCCTTGGCCATCGGCTCGAGGAAGGGCCGGGCGCGCTCGAACTGCTCGTCGGTTCCGCCGACCATGAAGGTCAGCGAGCCGCCCGCCGCCGCCGTGATCCCGCCGGAGACCGGTGCATCGACGAAGTCGAAGCCCTTCGCCTTCATCGCTTCGCCAACCTCGCGCGCGCTCGCCACGTCGATGGTGGAACAGTCGATCAGCAGCGTGCCGGATTTCGCGTTCGGCGCAACGTCATCGGTGAACACCGCACGCACGTGCTTGGCGGCGGGCAGCATGGTGATGACGACGTCGGCGTCCTTGACGGCGTCGGCGGCGGAGGAAGCGGCCGAGCATCCGGCGCCCGTCGCCTTTTCCATGGCTTCCGGCACGAGGTCGAAGGCCCGGACCTCATGCCCCGCCTTGGCGAGGTTCGGCGCCATTCCGCCGCCCATGTGCCCCAAGCCGATGAATGCGATTTTAGACATGCTCAACTCCTAGCCCTTCTCCCTCGACGGGAGAAGGATAGCGCAGCTTGGCGGCTTGCCGCCTAGCGAAGCTTGGATGAGGGTGAGCGGAGCGCAGCTCCGCGCGACCGCATGCGGTCGCACCCCTCACCCCGCTCGCGCTACGCGCGAGTCGCCCTCTCCCGCAAGGGGAGAGGGGCTATCTCCCCGTCCAATTCCCCGGCCGCTTCTCGACGAAGGCGGCCATGCCTTCCTTCTGGTCCTCGGTTCCGAACAGGCCGTGGAACAGCCGCGGCTCGAACCGCAGCCCTTGAGCCAGCGGCATTTCGAAGGCGGCATTGACCATCTCTTTGACCGCGATCGCGGCGAGCGGCGGCATGGCCGCGATTGCCTCGGCGGTCTTCAGCGCTTCGTCGAGCAGTTGGTCGGCAGGCACGACCTTCGCGACCAGCCCGGAGCGCTCCGCTTCGGCGGCGTCCATCATCCGGCCGGTCAGGCACATCTCCATCGCCTTGGCCTTGCCGACGGCCCGGGCGAGGCGCTGCGATCCGCCCATTCCGGGCGTGACTCCGAGCTTGATCTCGGGCTGGCCGAACTTGGCGCTGTCCGCGGCGATGATGAAATCGGCCATCATCGCGACCTCGCAGCCGCCGCCGAGCGCATAGCCGGCGACCGCGGCGATCCATGGCTTGCGCGTTGCGGTGACCTTTTCCCACCCGCCGAAGAAGTCCGAGGAGTACATGTCGGCGAAGCCCTGCGGCTGCATTTCCTTGATGTCGGCGCCCGCGGCGAACGCCTTCTCGCCGCTTCCGGTGAGGACGAGGCAGCGCTGGCCGTCGTCACGGTCGTAGGCGGCGAAGACCTCAATCAGTTCTTTCAACACCTCGCTGTTCAGCGCGTTAAGCGCTTGCGGACGGTTCAGGACGACCAGCGTCACCGCACCGCGCCCCTCGATCAGGACCGTATTGTAATCGCTCATGCGACCGTCTCCGCTTGCGGGAAGGGCGTCCATTCTTCCGTGGTTGGCAGCGGGGCGAACAGCACGTCGAGCATTTCTTGCGTGACCTCCTCGGGGGCGGGCGGGTCCCATTGCGGAGTGCCGGTCTTGTCGATCAGCACCGCGCGCACGCCTTCGCGGAAATCGTGGGTTCGGACGACCCGGCCGGCGAGCGCATATTCGGCGCGCATCTCGTCGGTGAAACTGGCTCGGGCTGCGCCGTCGGCGAGCAGCCGGAGCGACACCTTGCACGAGAGCGGGCTCTTGGTCCTCAGAGTCGCGAGTTCGCTGTGGGCCCACTCGCTCTCGTCAGCCTCAAGCGCGGCGAGCAC
>Ga0207698_10002809_pt1 | contig 10409 bp, 8 predicted proteins | sample KBSCornC22_FD_184298 | JGI IMG/M metagenome (GOLD analysis project Ga0207698, IMG submission 184298) | Corn rhizosphere microbial communities from Kellogg Biological Station, Michigan, USA - KBS Corn C2-2 (SPAdes) (version 2) | ecosystem: Host-associated > Plants > Roots > Rhizosphere > Soil ...
CTGTGGAATGGACGAAGTAACGGTCCAATGCATGACGTTTTAGCACTTCCCGGGCGGCTGCGTCCACTCGCGTCGCGGTGACCCCGGGCTTCACGCTGTCGATGGCGGCCAGTTGGGCTTCGAGAACCGCGCCATAGAGTGTCTTGATCCGCTTGTTGGGAAAGCCCAGAAACGCTACCCGGGTCATGTCGCTCATGTAGCCGTCCAGGCAGGCTCCCATGTCGATCAGGAGTAAATCGTTTTCTTCCAGCCGGCGGCTGGTGGGAGAAGCATGGGGAAGCGCGGTGCGAATGCCTGCGGCGACAATCGTGTCGAAAGCCGACTTTTCAGCGCCCAGCGTTCGCATCTGGTAATCCAGCTCAGCGGCCACGTCCCGCTCGCGCATGCCCAGGCGAACGCGCCGCAGCGTGCGCGCATAGGCTTCCGAATTAACCAGAACGCTTCTGCGAATCTGATCGATCTCTTCCGGCGACTTGATCATCCTGAAGTTTTCCACAACCCCAGGAACCGGGTGGAGCGAAACACCAGACGGCAGCAGACTCTTCAGTTTCTGATGCTGATCCAGGTTCAGCCAGGCGGGCTCGAATCCGATTTTCTTCAGTTTCTTCCGCTTCACAATGGCGGCCATGGCCTCCATCAAAGCCTTCTTGGCGATGTGGACCTTACAGGTGATGCTCTGGGAAGCTTCCAGGGCGTAGCGGGGGTCGGTAAAGAAGTGCGTTTCCCCGGGCGTTACCAGAGCCAGGCCGTTGCTGCCTGCGTAACCCGTCAGATATCGAAGGTTCGCGTGGGAACTGACCAGCAGCGCGTCGGCCTTAAGGGCTGCCAGCGCCGTCTGGACGCTGCGGCGCCGCTGTTCGAGTTCGGTCAAGATCTTATTTTAGCAGGCACGGCATTATGGGAACACACGCAAATGCATGCAATTTGCGTTCATTCGCCTTCATTTGCGGATGTCTGGCAGCTCGATTAACTGGGCGGATCCGTTTCGAATCGCCTGCCATGGCAGAGACCGATCGAAACTAACGACGCGTTGTTTGCGTCGCGCAGCCAAGCCGAGCAAATACGCATCCGTCACTTGCCGAGGACCGGTGATATAAGCACTATCGAAGAGAGATTGGTCAGAGAGTGAAACATCATCCATCCAGAATTCATGAACCTGGCGATAAGCTGCCTTCAAGGCGCGCAGGACCTGAATTACTTCGGCGGGTGAGCGCTTCCCGCTAGGATAGGCGGGCTGTGAGAGCACCCGAACCATGCCGTTTTCCGTAATGGAACACGTTGCCCAGCCCTTGATAGCGTGAGTCGCGAACCAGCGATGGATCGGATCATGGTCCACGTGATCGCGATCGATCAGCGCAATCAGCGCGTTGACATCGAGCAGCGCTGCCACGTCAATCTTCGGATTCTAGAAGGTCTTTTACCATCTGCGAAGTGACCGGACGAGCGCCCGGCTTACGCGGGAGAAGAGGGATTCCGTTACGAACATCGAGCGACAGCGCCGAAGGCTGGAGACCCTTACGGGCCAGTTCGGAAAGAACGCTTCCCAGACTCTGAGAGCGCTCCTCTGCCAAATCTTTTGCGGCTCGGAGGATATCTTCGTCCAGATCGAGTGTGGTTCTCACAAGTTTATTTTAGATGCTTTGATGTCATGATGTCAAGATGAGATATATTGACAGCTTGCGACGCTGGGCATACCCTGGATGGGCGAACAAAAGGCGAATTTGGTATGGCTGCTGCTCTCCCTCTTGGCTGGCGTCATTTTGAACCTCTGGATACTCTCGGTGCTGCGGGACGCGACTTTCCGCGCGGCAGGATCTCTGAAGTCATCGGCGCGCGCTCAAGCGGACGCACCAGGGTGCTGCATGCGCTGCTGGCAGCGAGCACCGGCCAGGGCGAGTTCGCGGCGCTGGTGGATACCAGAGCCGCCTTCGATGCCTGCTCGGCCGCGGCCGCAGGCGTGGAATTGTCCAAGCTGGTCTGGATCCGTTGTAGCGGCAATGCCGAACACGCTTTGCGCGCCGCGGATCTACTGATTCAGGCAGGCGGATTCGGAGTGGTCGCACTCGATCTGGCGGAAGTCGCCCCGGCTGCTCTGAATCGCATTCCTCCCACTGCCTGGTTCCGCTTCCGTCGAGCGCTGGAAGCGACCCCTACGATCCTGACGGTGATCGCAGATTATCCTCTGGCGAAATCGTGCTCGGCGATGACGGTGAAGCTGCCACCCCGGCGCGCGGTGTTCACCGGACACGCGCCCTTTCTTCTATTACGTGATGCGAGTTAGTCATGTTTGCTTGTATTCATGGGCCAGATGCGGCCAGTTTGGCGGATTCCTTTTCTCCATTCATCGAGATGGTGGACCAGCAGACCGCCGTCTTCTCCATCACGTCGCGGCAACTCGGGAGATTGAAGAGTATTCGATCAGCCGTGGCGGCCACGGTCGAGGCCGCGATCCTGGCGGCGCGCAATCTGCCCGGCTATACCTTCATCGCTCCGGGTGAAGAAGCGCGTGTGCTGGGTGCGCTGCTCATCGATGCTCTGCCGCCGGATCCTGAACTCTTCGAAACATTCGATCTGTGGGGAATAAAATCTCTTTCCGATCTGGCCCGCCTTCCGGAAAACGATCTGGCGGCTCGATTGGGCGAGCGTGGTTTATTTCTTCAAAGACTAGCTCGAGGCGCGCTCTCGCGGCCTCTGCGTCCGCTGATTCCGGCAAGCGTCTACGAAGAATTCGCCGATTTGGAGCATCCCATCAAGCTACGCGAACCGCTGCTGTTCCTGATCGCAAGATTTTTGCATGATCTGACCGCGCGTCTGAAATCGCAGTCACTGGCGGCAGCGGCTTTATACCTCACACTCAACGGCAACCAAAGGAGGCATAGCCTTCCGTTTCCGACGAGGGATGTGAAGCTGCTACTGAAGCTGGTGGAGCACTCGCTGGAGCGCCAGCCTCCGGAAGCGCCGGTTGCGAAAGTGCGTCTGGAGTTGATCCCCACCCAGCCGCGGCGCATCCAGCATGGATTGTTCACGCCAGCCGGCCCCGAGCCTGAAAAACTGGAACTGACACTGGGCAAAATTCGCGGACTGGTGGGCGAGAAGAATGTCGGCTATCCGGAGCTGTTCGATACGCATCGGCCAGGATCAGGACGACCGATTGGCGAGCTGCTGCCTTTTCGCTACTTTCGGCCGCCGCTTGAAGCCCGCATCACTGCAACCCGTCTGTGGACGCGGATGTTTCAGGGCCAGATCCTGCAAATCGGCGGACCCTGGCGATCGAGCGGCGATTGGTGGAATCCCGATCAATGGAATCGCGACGAATACGATTTGGCACTGAGCGACGGCGCGCTGTATCGCATTTATCTGGACCGTGCACCCGACAAGTGGTTCGTGGAAGGCGTCTATGACTAGCTTCGTAGATTTCCACACACGCTCGGCCTTCAGTTTCCTGGAAGCTGCTTCCCTGCCCGAGGATTTAGTGCAGCGCGCGGCTGACCTGGGCCATTCTGCCATGGCGCTGATGGATCGCGACAATCTGTGCGGCGCGCCGCGCTTCTACATGGCCGCGAAAAAGATCGGAGCCAAAGCGCACATCGGCGCCGAAATCACTGGCGAAGACGGAGAACTCTACCCGCTGTTGGTCGAAAATCGCACCGGCTATCAGAATCTGTGCCGGCTGATTACCTCCATGAAGTTGCGTTCGCCCAAGGGCGAGGCCGCCGCCTCGCAGGACGAGCTGTATCGATTCTCGAAAGGTTTGGTGTGTCTCACAGGTGAAGGCGCGCCTACTCGCCAACGTTTCGACAAGCTCATCGGCCTGTTCGGGCGCGACAACATATACGCCGAGTTGCAGCGCCACTTCCACCGAGATCAGGAAGCGCGCAATCAAGCTGTGATCGAGCTGGCTCGATCCATGCAGCTGCGACTGCTGGCGACTAACGGCGTGCGACATGCCACTCCTCAGGAACGCGAACTGGCCGACGTGCTCACCGCGGTCCACCACAAGACCACGGTCATGGCTGCCGGGCAGTTGCTTGCACGAAATTCCGAGCGCTACCTCAAATCGCCGCGCGTAATGCAAAAGCTATTCTCCGACATTCCCGAAGCTATCGCCGAAACCGCCGAGCTGTCGGCGCGGCTGGATTTCACACTGGCCAACCTGGGTTACGAATTCCCAAAGTATCCCGTGGGGCCCGGGGAAACGATGAATTCGTTTCTTCGCCAGCGAACGGATGAAGGCGCGCGCCAGCGGTATCGCCCCTATCACGAAAAAGCCCGCCGCCAAATTGAGCGCGAGCTGGCCCTGATCGAAAAACTCGACTTGGCCGGCTATTTTCTCATCGTCTGGGATCTGGTGGATTTCTGCCGCCGCGAGAAAATTCTGGTACAGGGGCGCGGCTCGGCTGCCAACAGCGCCGTATGTTACGCGCTGGGGATCACTGCGGTGGATCCGGTAGCGATGAAGCTGCTTTTCGAGCGGTTTCTCTCCGAAGAACGCGGCGAGATGCCCGACATCGATCTCGATCTGCCTTCAGGCGACCAGCGCGAGCGCGTGATCCAATACGTGTACCAGCGTTACGGAGCTCGCGGCGCGGCCATGACGGCCAATGTCATCACCTATCGCGGGAAGTCCGCGGCGCGCGATGTCGGCAAAGCTCTGGGCTTTCCGACCGAAGCGCTGGAGAAGCTCTCTTCGCTGGTCGCCACCTGGGGCTGGCGCGATCCCGACGACACGGCGCTGCGGCAATTCCAACAGGCCGGCTTCGATCTGAAAGATCCTCGTATTCAGAAATATCTTTCGCTATACGTCGCCGCGCAAAATTTGCCTCGCCACCTGGGCCAACATTCCGGAGGCATGGTGGTGTGCCAGGGCCAGCTCGATTCCGTCGTTCCGTTGGAACCCGCCACCATGCCTGGACGCGTCGTGATCGAGTGGGATAAAGACGATTGTGCCGATCTCGGGCTGATCAAGATCGACTTGCTGGGTCTGGGAATGATGTCGGTGCTGGAGGAATCCATCGAGCTGATCCGCGAGCATTATCCGGTACCGGTCGATCTGGCGCATCTGCCGCAGGACGACAAGGAAGTGTACGCGACACTGCAGAAAGCCGACACCATCGGGATGTTTCAGGTGGAAAGCCGCGCGCAAATGTCTTGCCTGCCACGACTGAAACCAAAGGAATTTTACGACATCGTAGTGCAGGTGGCCATCATTCGTCCCGGTCCCATCGTGGGTAAGATGCTGCACCCCTATTTGAACCGGCGGCAAGGATATGAAGAAGCCGCGTGCCTGCATCCGTCACTGAAAGAAGTGTTGAAACGAACTTTGGGGGTCCCGCTATTTCAAGAACAACTGCTCCAGATCGCGATGATCGCGGCGAATTTCACCGGCGGCGAGGCCGAGCAGCTCCGCCGCGCCATGGGATTCAAGCGCAGCGAGGCGCGCATGCGCGAGATCGAGATCAAGCTGCGCAGCGGCATGACAACCAACGGCATTCTGGGCGAGACGCAGGATCGCATCGTGCAATCCATCACATCTTTCGCACTGTACGGATTCCCGGAATCGCACGCGGCCAGCTTTGCGCTGATTGCTTACGCCAGCGCGTATCTGAAGTGCCATTATCTGGCGGCGTTCACCGCGGCCATGCTCAACAACCAGCCCATGGGTTTCTACCATCCCGCGACGCTGGTAAAAGACGCCCAGCGGCACGGCTTGCATTTCCGGCCGGTGGATGTGCAGCAGTCGCAGTGGAAATGCACCCTTGAAGATGGTGTTGTCCGATTGGGGTTGGACTACGTCCGCGGATTGCGCAAAGAAACTGCTGAGGCAATCGTCTCCGTTCGGTGTGTCCGGCCTTTTATTTCTATTGACGACCTGGTGCGGCGAGTACACGGCCTTCGCAAACCCGAGCTGCGGATGCTGGCCGAGGTAGGTGCACTAAATTCATTAACCTTGATCGCGCACAACGCAGCAGGGCGCGAGCGATCTTCTGAATCTGAGAGCGCGCCCTGCGCTGTGCGCTCAGGCGGCCATCGTCGCGATGCGTTGTGGGAAGCCGAGCGTGCATTGCGTCCCGCTGGACCGCTTTTTGAAACAGCGGAGACTCCGGAGCCAGCCTCGCCCCTAGCCCCTATGAACGTCCCCGAGCGCATCCGCGCCGATTTCTTCGGTACCGGCGTGACCATTGGACCTCATCCCATGCGTCTCTATCGCGACCATCTGCGAACACGCGGCGTAGTCGCAGCAGAAGACCTGCAGCATGTCCCGCACGGCCGTTTGGTGCGCGTGGCCGGGTGTGTCATCTGCCGCCAGCGGCCGGGTACGGCCAAGGGATTCATGTTCCTGAGCCTGGAAGACGAGACCGGCATCGCCAACGGTATCGTTGAGCCGGACCTGTTCGATGCCTATCGCGAAACTCTGGTCACCGCGCCTTATTTGTTGGTGGAAGGAATCCTGCAAAACCAGCAGGGCGCAGTTTCCGTGAAGCTGAATCGTGCCGAGGCGCTGGACTTCAAAGTGGCGGAAGTTCCGTCACACGATTTCCGCTAGCCGCAAGCGGCCATACTAGAAGTGTGTCCCCTGCCCGCGATATCGCCTTCCGTGTGCTCAAGCGCGTGCATGAGGGCGGATATGCCACCGACCTGCTTCGCCGCGAGTCCGGCGACCAGCGCGATCTCGCCCTGGCAGAAAGCATCGTCCTCGGCTGCCTGCGATATCAGTCGCAACTGGATTACCTGATCGACGTCTTCTCCGGCCGTAAGCAGCCCAAGCTCGACGAAGAAGTCCGGATCGCGCTCCGCATGGGCATCTTTCAACTGCGCTATCTGGACCGCATCCCGGCGCACGCTGCGGTAACCGAAAGTGTCGAACTGGTGAAGCTCGCCCACAAGCGCTCAGCCGCCGGATTCGTCAATGCTGTGCTGCGCAAAGTGACTCGCCGCCCGGTGAACTGGCCGGATCGAGCCACCAAGCTGAGTATTCCCGCCTGGATGCTGGAGCGGTGGGAGCAGCAATACGGCGAGGAGGCCGCGGGAAAAATCGCCCGGGCCGCGCTCGAAGAACCCGAGGCCGCCATCAATCCTGCCACCGGCCGCCACCAGGATCCGGGCGCGCAATCCATCGTTCCGCTGCTCGCTATTGAGCCCGGAATGACGGTGCTGGATCTATGCGCGGCGCCCGGCAACAAGACCGCACAGGCTCTCGCGCTGGGAGCGAACGTGGTCGCCTGCGATCGATATCTTAAACGTCTTGCGGACGTCCCGCTACAAGCTCAACGCGTGGTTCTGGATGCCTCCACGGCACTCCCATTTAACATGAAGTTCGACCGGATCCTGGTGGACGCCCCGTGCTCCGGCACAGGAACACTGGCGCGGAATCCCGAGATCAAGTGGCGGCTGCGTCTGGCCGATTTGCCGCGCTTCGCCCAGTTGCAGCGCGAGATCCTCCAGCGGGCGCTCGGAAATCTGAAACCCGGCGGGCGCCTGGTCTACGCCACCTGTTCGCTCGAAGGGGAAGAAAATGAAGACATTGTGGGTGGACTGGCAGTCTCCAGTACGCATCTTCGGCTGCCTGGCCGCGATCCCGGGGATGGCTTTTTCGCTGCCGTGATAACATGAGTTCCAACGGCTCATGGTTGAGATCCTGCCATCGATTCTTTCGGCGGATTTCGCCCGTCTAGGCGAGCAGATTGCTGCGCTGGAGACGGCGGGCTGCCGCATGCTCCACGTGGACGTCATGGACGGCCATTTCGTGCCCAACATCACCATCGGGCCACCGGTGGTCGAATCACTCCGAAAGGCGACCCGGGCGATCCTGGATGTGCATCTCATGATTGAAGATCCGGATAAGTACGCGCCTATCTTCATCCAGGCAGGAGCCGATCAGGTCTCGGTCCACCAGGAAGCTTGCCGGCACCTGGATCGCACACTGCGGATGATCCGGAGCGAGGGCGCCAAGGCGGGCGTGGTAATCAATCCTGCGACGCCCGTGGCCACGCTAGAGGATGTTTTGGACGTTGTAGACTACGTTCTGGTGATGAGCGTGAATCCGGGGTTCGGCGGGCAGCAGTTCATTCCGAATGCTCTCTCCAAGGTTCGGGATCTGGCGGCCCGGCGTAAGGAACGGGGATTGCATTTCCCCATCGAGATCGACGGTGGCGTAAACACCCAAAACCTTGGGAAGATTATAGATGCCGGGGTGGAATGGGTCGTGGCAGGGTCGTCTATATTTCACAGTGTGAATCCGCCGTCCGCCTTCGAGGAGATGCGCCGCATCGCACACAACGCCACGGCCGTTCGGGTATAGTCAAGAGGTTCTAATGCATTTTCCGAAACTGTCCTTAACATCCTTTGGCTTTAAGCTGGCTGTGCCGCTGGCCGCGGCTCTAGCCGTCAGTTCCTGCGGGTTTAAGCACAAGAAGTACGAAAACCCGATTACCGCGCAGACCCAGCAGCCGGACAAAGTGCTGTTCGACAAAGCCATCAAAGACATCGAAAAGGGCCGCTACGAAATTGCCCGGATCACGCTGAACACGCTGATCAACACCTACGAATCGAGCGAGTTTCTGGCCAAGGCCCAATTGGCGATTGCCGACGCCTGGTATCGCGAAGGCGGGGCGCGCGGCCGCGCTCAGGCGGAAGCCGAGTACAAGAATTTCATTCTGTTCTATCCCACCATGCCGGAAGCCGCCGAATCGCAGGAAAAACTCTGCCTGATTCATTACAAGCAGATGGACAAGCCCGATCGCGACCAAAACGAAGGGCTGCATACGGAGCAGGAGTGCCGCCAGCTTCTGGTCCAATTCCCCAACTCGAAATTCGCACCGGAAGTGGAGCAACTACTGCGGAACACGCAGGAAATTCTGGCGGAAAGCGAGATGGGGGTAGGCGATTTCTATCATCGTCGCGGCAGTTTCTCTTCCGCCGCGAACCGCTTGGGCGGGGTGGTGGATCAGTATCCGCTGTATAGCCGCGCGGATGAAGCGCTGTGGCTGGAAGGCGATTCCTATACCCGTCTGGGACCGCGTTTCCGTCAGCAAGCGGGCGACGCTTACACCAAACTGGTTCGTGATTATCCGTTGAGCGAGTTTGCGGACCAGGCCAAGACTCGCCTGAAAACGCTGGAGATGCCCATCCCGGCGGCCGATCCGGCGGCCGAAGCGCGCATGCGTTTCGAAAAAGAAAATCGCACAAGTCCGGGGATGTTCCGCCGGCTCACGGGTTTCATCCGGCAGAATCCGGACACCAGCGCGGCCGCGAAATCCGGCACGCCGCAGATGAATCCGCCGAAACAAAGTATCCCCGTCACGGTGCCGGTGCCGGGTTCTCAGGCAGGCTTCCAGGGCGATGTTACCGTGGCTCCCGTGAACGATCCGACGGCGCTGGAGAATAATCCGGACGCGCGGCAGCAGCCTCCGGCTCCTGCAAAACCCAAGCCCTAACGCATGAGCACCATTCTGCTGGCGGACGACAGCCCGCACGCCCAGCGAATGGGTGAGCGTATCCTGCGTGAGGAAGGCTTCGAAGTCGTAAGTGTCGCCGACGAGGCCGCCGCGCTGGCGCGATTGAAAGACGTCGATCCGGACCTGGTCATTGCCGACGTGTTTCTTCCCGGCGGCGGAGGCCTGGACCTGTGCCGCTACATCAAGAATCTCCATCGTCATATTCGCGTGATCCTGACGGCCGGTCTTCTCGAACCTCTAGATACGGACGAAGCTCGCCGAGCCGGATGCGATGCCGTGCTGCGCAAGCCCTTTGAAGCTTCCGTCGTCATGGAAACCATCCGGCCCCTGGTGCAGGAAGCCCGGCTGGCGCGCGGGTTGTTTTCCGAAGCTCTGTCGTCGTCGATGCCCGCTCCGGTTTCAGATGCGCTAGCGACTGCAGCCCCCATGCGACCGGCTCCTCCCGATCCGGAGCGCGTCCAGGCGGCCATCACGCTGGCCCTGGATGCAGCGCTGCCGAACCTGGTGCGTGAAATTACCGAGAAAGTTTTGGTAGCCTTAGGTCACTGAGCGCTGAGTACGTCTCGCAGCTCGGTTCCCGATTATGCCTGATAACAGTTTTGACGTGGTATCGAAGATCGACCTTCCAGAAGTCAGCAACGCCGTGCAGCAAGCGCTCAAGGAAATCCAGCAGCGCTACGACTTGAAGGATTCGCACTCAAACATCGAGTTGCAGGAGAAGGAGAACAAGATTCTCCTGCACAGTCAGGACGAGTACAAGCTGAAGGCGGTGATCGAGATCCTGGAGCAGAAGCTGGTGAAACGCAAGGTGCCGCTCAAGGGCCTGGTGTACGGCACCATGACTGCAGCCGGCGGATCTACCGTGCGCCAGGAGGTAACTCTGCAGCAAGGTATCCCGATTGAGAAAGCCCGCGAAATCGTCAAGTTGATCAAGGACAGCAAGAAGAAAGTGCA